>ENA-OSJC01000182-OSJC01000182.1-marine-metagenome-genome-assembly--contig:-NODE-182-length-64523-cov-5.005198_pt1 | contig 64523 bp, 59 predicted proteins | sample MGYA00237885_ERZ534234 | MGnify/ENA primary metagenome ERZ534234 (study PRJEB26413, sample SAMN06343907) | marine metagenome | isolation source: coastal waters | place: Atlantic Ocean: West Antarctic... | reverse complement strand
TCGAAATCTCAGGGTGAGTGCGTTCGCAGAATGGAGTGGGGCAGTGGCTTGAAATCTCAGGTCAAATTAGCGCTGACTGAGAAAGTTAACTTGCCCATACCGGCTATTGGGCAGCGCCTCGGAAACTGAGTCGGTAATCTCAACACGCGCAGTGGGGACTGCTTGTTGGGCCTTTTTATGCTCGAATAGAATGACGCCGAGCCAATGTTGCTAGAAAGTCTACGTAAGATAGGGCGACTATTGACAGTTAGGATCGATAGCTTAGGATAGCAATGTCATCTTCTTCAGGATAAATATACGGTGAATGTCTCAGCAAAAACGAAATTACCCTTCAGCGAAATCGTCAAGGTGAGGTTTCGGGATATGGACGCCCAGGGGCACCTCTACTTTGCCAACTACATGGTATACGCAGACGAGATACTCGGCGCGTATATGGAACAATTGGGGCTTGGCGCCATGAATCCCCACACAGCACTCTGCCTGATCTTTACTGTCGATATTCGCTGTGAATACTTTAGCGAGATCGCAGGCAACGGCGAGGTCAATGTGTGTGTGGGCTACTCCCGTCTGGGGAACTCCAGTGCTGATACGGTGTTTGAACTTTACAATAATGCCAGCGGCGAACTACTGGCCAAGGGGGGGTTGACTCAGGTCTTTGTAGATCCTGAGTCTCGGAAGTCCACGCCCATACCGCCGTTTTTTAAAGCGGGTATTCTTCGGCAGCAACCTGAACTCGGCGACAATTGAGAGAAAGCAGACCCGGGATCAGGCCTTATATTTCGACGTCGGTTCCAGCCGTTCTGGTCTGTGGACAGACACCGCTTCTGATCACATCGGTCAGCGATTGTCAGCAGCCAACGGATGTATTTTGAGTGACTTTTATGCTGTCCACTCAGTCAGACCCGCGCATCGCAAAAGTAATCGGCATCTCCTTAATGCCCTGCACGAAGTTTGACTTCATATAAATTACAGGACCGTTAAACTGCATATTATCCATGCGCCCAAGAATCTCTTCCAACATGACCTTCATTTCCATTTTGGCCAGATTCATGCCGAAGCAATTATGACGGCCTATACCAAAAGAGCGGATATCGCGCATCAGGTCCTGACGGTCTGCTCGATGAATATCGAAAGCTTCCGGGTCATCAAATACCTCGGGGTCACGGTTAGCGCCTGGATAATACATAATAACTTTGTCGCCCTTCTTGATGGGCGCATTGTCCAGTTCGGGCACCGTAATATCCTGAGTTGCCGTGCGGCGCATACAGATAAACGGTGGGTTATACCGCAGCATTTCAAAAATTGCGCCTTCAATCTTATCTGGATTTTCCTGCAGATAGCGGTATTGCTCCGGGTTCTCAATTAAATTGCGAATGGCGTGGGTTATTGTCGTGCGCGTGCTTTCATTGCCCGCGACAATAATCATTAGAAAAATCCATGCAAACGTTTCGTCAGAGACTGGCTCGCCATCAATCACGCCATTTAGCAATTGGCTGCTAACGTTTTTCACGTCGGAGTTACGATACTTGCCTGCAAGTTCGTGAGCGTAAAGCATGAGCTCAAGAGAAGCCGTATCAGCGGCCTCACGGCCACCTGATACGTCGGGATCGTCGCCGAACAGCATTGTATTCGTCCATCCGAAAATCTTGTGTCTGTCTTCTTGGGGAATATCAAAGAAGTCTAGGATCATCCGTAGCGGCAATTCTGCGGCCACATCCGTCACAAACTCGCAGGATGTTTTCCCAGCCATGCGATCGACAACTTCTCTGGCATACATTCTGGCCCTAGGTTCGTAGGTCGCAACCGCCGCCGGTGTAAAGTGATCGCGAATAAGTTTTCGGTAATCGATATTGTCAGGCGGGTCAAGGTTGATGAACATCCGACTTTGAACCTCATCCACCATCACCTGATCGAACTCCATGGGTATTGCCGTGCGTAAACGCGACGAAAACAAATCGTTGTTCTTGGACACAAAGTCGATCGCTGCGTGCTGCGTGATGGCCCAATAAGGAACACCTGTCGAGGGATCGTCAATCTTTACAGCGGGGCCAGCGGCGCGAATTTCGGCGACGTCGGCTCCTTCGAAGCCATCACCGAGGTAAGTGGGCGCCATAATGTTGGCGAAAGGGCACTCAGACATTTTTTTTACCTCTTTTAGTATAGATACATTACGATCGGCATACGTTAAATCATTACTAGGAAAGAAATCCAGCAGAAACGTCTCATATCACTCTTTTAGACATGTAGTAGCGGGCTGAAGAGGCCCCATTAAGGCTGCTTGCCTGGCTATAAGGCAGATTAAACCATAAAAATCGTCTGCAGCGACCCGCTTCCATAGTTGAGAGAGGGCGGTATATCAGCGTTAATGCGGAGATTGAGTCTCGGACACGCTTTACCGATTATTTCTAGGACATTTTTTACACGGTTTATCTTTTTTATATTTTTTACAGCACTTTTTCTTCGAGTGAATGCCATAGGGCAAACTGAAGCCAAGAATAAAGTGGGTGTTTATGCGTAGATTATTGTACAAAAAACGCACAATCAACGCTCTTTCAGGGTATGGAAATACAGTTTTCATTTATATCCAGCCAGGGATAGCCCTTTGTGCCTATTTAACATCATTCCTTTGCCCTGACGACCAGCGTCTCCTTGACAATCAAATACCAAACACTTTCATTCAATTGAGCATTCAATGCTAAACGCTCTGTGTGCCCGGCATCATACACTTTACGTTGAACTGAAGACAACATTAGGACTTGTCTGCCAACCTAAAAAAGGCCCTCTTAAGGGCTTCAGTCTTTCCTCTAATAGTATGCTGGCTGCTTTTACTGCAGCTGGCTGAGATAGTTGTCCAACCGATCTTGATCGGTTGCGTGCGGATCAGGGCGGTTTCCCTTGCCACCATTGTTGATCCACCTCAATGAGTCCAAACTCAGTCAACTTTTTACGTAGGAGAATGAGATCTTCTTCATTTAAGAAATTTCCAATGCGCTGCGTCTTATCGTCATCACTCACCGAAAAAGCCGGCAAATGGCCACGAGCGGTGCGTTTATGTACTAACAAATAACAGGGTCGGAGAAATACGATGGCTGTTCCTAAACGATGAATTCCTGCTCGAAATTGAACTCTTTCTTTATCAATTATGATAAATTGCCGTTGGTAAGTTGCCTCAGAAACTCGGTAAAAAAGATACGTAAACAACATAATGTCGAGCAGGAAAAAAGGCAGTATTAACCATACCCCCGCGATCATCCATCCCGTGGCAATAATCAACATAAACCCAGAAAGCCACAATATTACTTGCTTCGTTTGATTCCACGAAGCTGACCTGTTTGGTTCAAGCTGAATAATTGTTTGTGTCGCTTTGTTAGTAATCTTTATCATCGATAAGTTCTTGCTGCGAAAGAGTTGCATATTCCTGTGATATAAAAATGTGGGTTCAAGCAACTCTCTAGTGCAAGTACAGTGTCTGAACGATGAGTAAGTCCGTCACGAAGTTCTAACGTTCAACTAAAAAATCGCCAAGAAACTGTACGCAGGACTGGCCGTTTATATCCTCGTACTTCTTGATGGACTGGTTCTCAAACTGCAGCGTGAGGGATGCTGTATTACGTTTAGTTATGAATTACCCCGTGAAGTCTCTTAGCATCTTTTTAATTTCCATAACGTGCAGCTCTTCTTGGCCGATCATTGTGCGTGCGTACTCTTCTAGATAGACACTGCGGTCAGTAACGATGGCTAGCAGGTCAGCATAAAGTGTTAATGCGTGGCGTTCATGCTCTAAGCTTTCTGTGAGCACATCGCGCATGCTATGTTTGCCGCTTTCTTCAAGCGAGTCAATCGAAAGGCTTGGGTGTCCTTCAAGGCCTGTGAGAATTTCACCCGCTTGTTGTGCATGTGCGAGAGATTCAGCGGCTTGGGCTTGCATGAAGTCTACAATGGGCAAGCGGTAAGGGCCGGTGACCATGAGCGCGTAGTGTGTGTAACGAACCACGCCGGCCAGTTCGGCCTTCATAATTTTGTTAAGCTTATCGCATGCGTCTTGAATATCTAATTCTTTCATAACTTCGTTCCTGTCGTAGCACGAGGACAGTGTAGATCAATCCTCGAGTTGTTGTTAATGTTGTTTTGTTTTTTTATCCCAAAATAAGCATAAAAATTTTTTCAAAAGCGAGAGAATAACGCCCCGACTCTTTCAAATATTGGGGTGTTTTAACCCCCTATTCTTGACGCTATAAGGGCTGAGGCCATCACCTGTCTGTAGCCCCCTGCGGGCTGGTCGCCGGTCGTTGACATAGCAGGAACGGCGTGTGGCCAAGCAACCGGCGAGGGCTGTGGCGGCACCCGCGTTGGTCGTTGGCACCGCTTATGTTACGCTATTTTCACTTAATCAGGGTTGTAGCTCCCTGTACCTAGGTGAACCTCGCTCCTACCAAACCTAACTTCGCTAGCGACACAAGGCATTTTTGAACACGCATTATGACGGCTGAAAAAGAAATAAAAGACAAGAGCTATCTGCGCTATCTGCTTGTTGTTTTATTTATCATACCTCTGTCAGGCTTGGGGACGGATATTACTGTTCCTTCTTTGCCTGCTATTAGTAATGCGTTTGATATCACCACTACGCTAGCGCAGACCAGTGTTGCCATTTACATCTTCGGGTATGGAATAGGCCAGTTAATTATTGGCCCTATATCAGATCACTATGGCAGAAAGCCAATCGTGATACTTGGTTTTCTGCTTTATATCATGTTGATAACTGTATTTTTATTGTTTCCAACGGTCCGATCTTTAATGGTTTCCAGGTTTCTTCAGGGTCTGGTTCTTGCGGCTGCGATTGTACCCTGCAGATCTATCTTGAGTGATGTGGCAACGGGGGATCTATATAAAAAGCTAATAAACTATATGACAATAAGCTGGTCGTTTGGTGTCGTGTTCTCTCCTGTCATTGGAGGCTACCTGCAGCATTATTTTGGTTGGCAATATAACTTTTATTTTTTGCTTGCTTACAGCTCATGTGCACTTCTTGCTTTCGTGTGCATCTATAAAGAAACGCATTTCCCTGAAGCTTCATTTAGCATTAGAGTCGCCGGACAAAACTATTTAGGGCTGCTGAGCGACATACAGTTTGTCAGTAGCCTTTTTCTATTAGGTTTACTGAGTTCGCTCATTATTCTTTTTAATATAGTTGCTCCATTTTTAGTGCAAGTACAGCTTGAATTAACATCGATAAGTTATGGGAATTTAGCATTCCTCATCGGCGTCGCTTGGCTGTTAGGGAATATCGCAAGTCGTTTGTTTATCGCGAGCCCAATGAAGGTTAGGCTGCAGTATGCGATCCTAGGCCTATTGTTGTCTTCCGTTTTTATGGTAATTGTAAGTCAAACAATGCCGTTAAGCCGGCTCTCACTAGGACTTGGAACTTGGTTTGTTGTTTTTTTCGGTGGATTTATTTTTCCCATTTTTGTCAGCGATAATCTGGCGCGCTATCGAAATATGGCGTCAACGTCTAATGCACTTTTATTCGCTGGAATTTGGGTGGTGTGCAGCGGAGCGACATCATTAGCCAGTCATCTGAAGGATATTAATCAGATACCCTTGTCATTCGCGCTATTGTCTGCCGCGGTGACTGTCGCTCTTATTTATAGATTTTTTTTAAGAGGAAAGGGAGCGTGATGTCATTAGCCATAAATATTTTTCTTTCGCGTCAGTATCATCAATCCGCCAGAAAACGCTTCTCAACTCTCCTTTAATATCGAAGATTTTAGAGATTCTCAGGTGGCAAGTACACTGTCGAGTGATCTTGCCGGGCCTCCCCTACACCTGCCAGCGTTAAGAGCGGTTGGTTAGCGAGGCTATCGAGCGTAGAGTGACTTTCCCCTTTTTTTACTAGGGAACACGTGAATCTATGGGGAAAGACCCGGTGTATGGGGATAACCGTCGTTACGAAGACGGGTAAAAATGCTTAAGCAACTAATATATATGAGTTAATTGGTGCGCCCGGAGAGATTCGAACTCCCGACCAACTGGTTCGAAGCCAGTTACTCTATCCAGCTGAGCTACGGGCGCGCTGTGAGACTTAGATTATATAGATTCCTGACTCTGACGAAAGGCCTCATAGGCAGATAGTCGCTGAATAGTATTAGATTTTTTGCAAATTCTTTCTTTTTTAAGGACTGGGGTAGATTTATGCCGATGGTTTCTGGTCTCAGCCGTCGCAAGTCTAGCGTGGAAGATGACGCCAATGGTCGTGTGAACAGGCTCACTCTTTGAGCATTAGTGGGGTATACTGTCCATGACCGAAAAGTGGGTGAATACAGTGTCAGTTGATGAATCCAATATTGAAGTCCAAGCCGGCACGCCTTCGGCCGATGGTGACCCTTCGGCGAGACAGGATGCCCCCCAACCCATCGCTGCAACGGCTTCTTTTCAAGCCGGGCCTGCGCTGCAGGGAGAAATGCCCTTCGCAATGGTGATGGGGCAAGCCCTCACCGAGTTTCCCAAGGACTTATATATTCCTCCGCAGGCTCTGGAGGTGTTCCTTGCGGCCTTTGAAGGCCCTTTAGATCTGCTTCTGTATCTGATTAAGCGCCAGAATCTGGATATTCTGGAAATCGACGTCTCCCGTATTACCGAGCAATATATGGAATACGTGGAGTTAATGGATGCTATGCAGTTTGAGCTGGCCGCAGAGTATTTGTTGATGGCGGCTATGCTGGCAGAAATTAAGTCGCGTATGCTGCTGCCACGTGCCAGCGAACTGGAAGACGATGAAGAAGATCCGCGCGCACAGCTTATTAGGCGCCTGCAGGAATATGAGCGCTTTAAGAAAGCGGCTGAAGATATCGAAGAGCTGCCGCGCATGGAGCGAGACACCTGGATCGGCAGTGCTAATCCCCCAAAACTAAATCGTACGCGTCCCGATCCGGAAGTCGATTTGCGGGAGTTAATGGTCGCTCTGGGCGAGGTCATGCGCAGGGCTGATATGTTTGCGAGCCACCACATTCAGCAAGAGGCACTTTCTACCCGAGAGCGGATGAGCCAGGTGCTTGACAGACTAGCAGGGCAGCAGTTTGTGCCGTTCGTGTCTCTATTTCGTGTGTCTGAAGGGCGTTTGGGGGTCGTGGTGACTTTCCTGGCGTTGATGGAACTTATTAAGGAAGCACTTGTGGAGATTGTACAGACCGAAAGTTTTGGTCCTATCCATGTTAAGGCAAGGTCGGAGTAGCATGTCGGAAATAGGTTTGGTACAGATTATCGAGGGGGCTTTACTGGCCGCCGGCAGGCCGATGACAGTGGCACAACTCGCGGAACTGTTTGAGGAGCATGAGCGACCCGAAAAAGCAGCGATTCGAGAGACTCTCGAAGAAGCGGCAGCGCGTTGTGAAGGCCGGGGTTTTGAATTGCTGGAAGTGGCTGGAGGCTTTCGTTATCAGGTGCGTCAGTCGCTCAGTCCGTGGGTGGCTCGCCTGTGGCACGAGCGTCCGCAAAAATATTCACGTGCGCTCTTGGAGACTCTATCCCTGATGGCCTATAGGCAGCCTGTCACTCGTGGAGAAATAGAAGAAATCCGTGGTGTCGCAGTGAGTTCCAATATCATCAAGACGCTGCATGAGCGCGAATGGATCCGTGTAGTAGGGCACCGTGATGTCCCGGGTCGACCGGCTATGTATGCGACCACGCGGCAGTTTCTGGACTATTTTAATCTGAAGAGTCTGGATCAACTCCCAGCGCTGGCTGAGATACGTGATCTTGAAACACTGAATGCGGAGCTGGGGTTTAGTCAGCCATTGCCCGACGATACTGGCGCGTCAGAGAGTGCTTTGGGCTTGACCCTAGTCGGAGGTACGGAACATGTATCGGAGGAAGGCCAAAGTAGTATTGACTCCGTCACGCTCAGTCAAGCCGCGGATGACCTTCAAGCTAGGGCAACACAGTCGCCGTTAGGCGAGGATCTAGATAGCGTTGGCAATGAGACTGAGCTCGATCCCCAATTGCCCGACCCAGAGCAAACCGAGTCACCCAATCCCGAATCGAAAGTCTAACCCGCATGGCTAATAAACCTCAGAAACCGTCCCTTAAGCCGCAGGTTCAGCCCGCTGACGTGGAACTACCCGAACCGGCTGCGGGGGAGAAGGTGCAAAAAGTTCTTGCCCGGGCTGGACTCGCGTCTCGCCGAGAAATAGAACGCTGGATTGAGGCCGGAAGAGTGGCTGTTAATGGCAAGGCCGCCCGTCTTGGAGATCGTGTAGACGACCATGATCGGCTAGCCGTTGATGGTCGCGCCGTCGATCTGGCTCCGGCTCAGGAGGCGCGTTGTATTCTTTATCACAAGCCCCCCGGCGAAGTGTGTTCACGGAGTGACCCGGAGGGTCGCCGCACGGTATTTGGACGCTTACCTAACCTGAAGTCCGGCCGTTGGATTTCCATTGGCCGATTGGATTTTAACACTTCTGGCCTATTGTTATTTACTACTGACGGCGATTTGGCTAACGGGTTGATGCATCCGTCCTCCAATATTGAGCGCGAATATATGGTGCGTGTCATGGGCGATGTGCAGGGGGACATGCTTCGACGTATGCTGCAAGGGGTGATGCTGGACGATGGCATGGCGCGTTTTGCAGACATTCAGGACGGCGGAGGCGATGGTATTAACCGCTGGTATTACGTGGTTCTTATGGAGGGTCGCAATCGTGAGGTTCGCCGTTTGTGGGAGTCGCAGGGTTTAACGGTGTCGCGTCTAAAGCGGGTGCGTTATGGCGACGTTTTTATTCCGTCCAAAGTCAAACAGGGGCAGTGGGTGGAAATGGACCGCACAGATGTCAAAGCGCTCTACCGTATTGCCAGTCTGACGCCTAAAGAGATAAAACGCAGCACCGCCAAGGAGCGTGAAGTAATGGAGCGACAGTTTGGCAAGCGCCTTGGTCGCGGTGCGGCAAAAAAGAGTGGCCGAATTTAGCAGGCCGAGTTTACTCAGCGGGCATTAAACGCCCTGCCGGTGATGCCGGCGCTATCGTCCCCCATCAAAAAAAGATAGGCCGACATGATGTCTTGTGGTGTGGGATTGGCTGCGGGGTTTTCTCCCGGAAAGGCGGCTCTGCGCATGCCGGTGTTAGTGGCGCGAGGGTTGAGGCTGTTTACGCGAACCTTTGACGTGTTCTTTAGCTCGCTGGCGAGCACCTGCATGAAACCTTCAGTCGCAAATTTGGATACTGCATAGGCACCCCAGTAGGCTTTGCCAATTCGACCGACGCTCGATGATGTGAAAATAATCGAGGCGGTGGGGGCCTGTTGCAACAAGGGTAAAAAATGTTGGGTTAATAGAAATTGGGCATTGACGTTCACCTGCATGACGTCTTGCCAGCTGGTGTATCCGGCGCTTTCGATAGGGCGGCGATCGCCAAGCAGCGCGGCATTATGCAATATGCCATCAAGGCAGGAAAATTCTTCGCCAAGGTTTGCAGCGAGGGAACTGCAGATATCTTCGGTAGCAATCGACAGATCCATTTCTACAATGCCTGGCTTGGGCCCGCCTGCGTTCTCTATTTCGTCGTACACGGCCTCCAGTTTGCTCCCCGTGCGCCCCAGCAGCAGGACTGAGGCACCATAGTGAGCATAATTAAGGGCCGCGGTGCGGCCTATGCCATCACCCGCTCCCGTGACCAGAATGGTTTTCCCTGATAGCAGGCGAGCGCGGGGTTTGTAGCCTGCAGGGATGAGTGATACTTCCATGTTGTGGCCTACGTTATTACGTTCCTAAAATGAGTTTGAATAGGTCCTGGCTGCACAGTGCTTGGGCATTGGCACCCCAGTTTTGCGGGTCATCGCCTTCTTCGATATACCCGTATGCGGCGGCGATAGTGTACATGCCGGCGCGCCGTCCCGCCTCAATGTCACGCAGATGGTCACCAATGTAGATTGCTTCGTGAGGTGCGCAGTTCAGGTCATGACAATTGCGGTAGAGTGATTCCGGATGCGGTTTGCGATGGGTGATGTCATCCGGGCAGACCACGCTACCCGGTGGTGGTTGTATATTTAGCCGTGCCAATAGCGGCTCGGTATAGGCCCGTGGCTTGTTTGTGGCAATGCCCCAGACAATGCTCTGGTCCTGCAGTTGTTCAAGTAGCAATGTTATACCGGGATAGGGCGAAGCCATTGTGCCCAGAACCTGACTGTAGAGTTCCAGCAGGCGCAAGCGTTTACGCTCGAATTCTGGTGCATCCTCACTTATATTGAGGCTTAAGCTGACCAGTGCACGCGCACCGTTGGAAACGCAGGCGCGTATGCGCTGTGGATCCATCGCATCGTGTCCGTGCTCTGCACGCAGCGTCTGCACGACGGGGATAAATTCGTCTGCAGTATCGACCAGAGTGCCGTCCAAATCAAAAATGACCGCCTTTAAACGTTGAGGAAACGCTGAGGGTGACTCTTTCATTAGGCAGGTTTTACCGCACGTACCATGTAATTCACACTGACATCGGTCTCATCCAGTCGATAGCGTTTTGACAATGGATTGTAGGTAAGTCCGGTCATACCTTGTAAGACGAGTCCAGCTTCACGTATGCAGCCTGCCATCTCTGAAGGTTTTATAAATTTAGCATACTCATGGGTGCCCGCTGGGAGTAATTGCAAGATGTGTTCAGCACCTACGATGGCAAAAGCGAATGACTTGAGATTGCGATTGAGGGTAGAGAAATACAGTGCGCCGCCCGGTTTTACCAGTCTGGCGCAGGCCGCGATGACCTCTCCAGGCTCGGGCACGTGCTCCAACATTTCAAGACAGCATACGATGTCGTAGTGTTCTGGTGCCGTTTCTGCCAATTGCTCTGCGGTGGATTGCCGGTAGTCGACATCGACACCCGATTCTAATTGGTGCAGCCGTGCGACCGACAGTGGCGCTTCGCCCATATCGATGCCGGTGACGACGGCTCCGCGCTGGGCCATGGCTTCTGCCAAAATGCCGCCCCCACATCCTACATCCAATAGGCATTTGCCTGCCACCGGTGAGTGGTGATCGATATAGTTGGCACGCAGGGGATTGATATCGTGCAGCGGACGAAATTCGCTGCTGCGATCCCACCAGCGGGAGGCAAGCGCTTCAAACTTGGCGATTTCCTGTGGATCTACATTGATACCTTTGCTCATTGTGTTTGACTCGCAGTGTGACTGATTCGGTGTTGCCATGAGCTGACGCGTGTCGTCAGTGCTTGGAGATCAATTCGGGTGAGATTCCGCTGCGTCATGACGGACTCACCCCCTATCCAGCTGTGTGTTACCTGGCTGCCGTTGCAGGCATAAACCAGCTGTGACAGAGGATGATACAGCGGTTGTGTTTCGGGGCCACGCAAATCGACAGCAATGAGATCAGCCTGTTTGCCGACCTCTAGGCTGCCGATTGTATCTTCAAGTCCCAATGCTCTAGCGCCATTAATAGTGGCCATTGCCAGTGCATCTGCCGCAGGGAGAGCGCTGGCGTCGCTCGATTGTAGCTTAGCCAGCAGCGCTGCGGTCTGCATTTCCCCGAACATATTAAGATCATTGTTGCTGGCGGCGCTGTCCGTGCCCAGTGCAACATTTACGCCTGCTTTGCGCAAGGTGCTGACGCTGCAGGCGCCAGAGGCCAGTTTCATATTAGACTGTGGACAGTGCACCACGTGAGCGCCTGTCGCTGCTAGCAGGGCTATATCCTCATCCCGAAGATCCGTCATGTGCACGCACTGGATTCGAGGGCTGAGCAGCCCTAGGCGGTGTAACATGTCCAGCGGACGCTCCCCGTTCTGGTCTGAGGCCTGCAGCACTTCTTCAGAGGTCTCGTGCAGATGAATCTGCACCGGCGCATCCAATTCGGCGGCCAGAGTGGCTATTTTAACGAGGTTGCTTTCACAAACGGTGTAGGGGGCATGAGGGCCAAATACCACGGTAATTAAAGTACTGTGTTTCAGGTCGTCCCTCAGGGCTAGCCCCTTTCTGATGTAATCGTCTCCGTCTAGACCCCAAGCCGTCGGAAAATCAAAAATTGGAAAGGTGATTTGACAGCGCATACCTAGTCTCTGCGCGGTCGCTGCGCAAATATCGGGGAAAAAATACATATCACTGAAAGTTGTAGTGCCTGAGCGTATCATCTCAGCGATGGCCAGTTCTGTACCGTCACCCACAAACTGCTCGCTCACATGTGCTTGTTCTGCTGGCCAGATATGCTGCTCCAGCCAGGGCATCAAAGATTGGTCGTCGGCGTAGCCGCGGAACAGGCTCATGGCAGCATGTCCGTGGCAGTTTATTAATCCCGGCAACAGTGCTTGGCCGGGCAATTCAAGCACTTCCCGTGCGTCGATGGATTCTGCTTCTGCTCTTGGTAGTAGCGCAGAGATGCGGTCACCCGACAGCGCAATGCTGTAATTCTCCAGTACGATACCGTGCGGCAACACCGGCACTATCCAGTCAGGATGAATCAGCAAATCTGCGGTTTTTTGTTGCAACGTCATGGTTTTTTCCTGTTTCTGAAGGCGCATGTGCTGGCGCAAAAAAACCGCCCTGCTCGATGGAAAAGCCGGAACAGGGGTGTCCTTGCGAAAGTATAACCATAAATAGAGCAAAGACGGGCTAAACAGCGCTCATTTTCTGCAAAAACATGGCGGGAAGGGGGTAACTTCCAGTATAATGAACACCACAATTTGGGGGTCCAGCAGTGTAAAATATTCGCTGCAAAGAGTACTCACTAAAGACCCAAACGTTATCTTCAGCGCGCGTTCACAGTTACTCTAGGAAGTCGTTAGACATGGGTGAAATAGCCAAAGAAATAGTCCCCGTCAATATCGAAGACGAGATGAAGAAGTCCTACTTAGATTACGCGATGAGTGTGATTGTGGGCAGGGCTTTGCCGGATGTCCGAGATGGGTTGAAGCCGGTACATCGGCGCGTCCTTTTCGCCATGAACGAGCTCAACAACGATTGGAATAAGACATATAAAAAGTCCGCTCGTGTGGTCGGCGATGTCATCGGTAAGTACCATCCTCACGGGGATTCTGCGGTGTACGATACCATCGTAAGAATGGCTCAGCCCTTCTCATTGCGCTACATGTTGGTTGATGGTCAGGGCAATTTCGGGTCTGTAGACGGCGACTCCGCGGCAGCAATGCGTTATACAGAAATTCGCATGCGCAAGATCGCACACTCTCTGTTAGCGGACCTTGATAAAGAAACCGTCGACTTTGTGGAGAACTACGACGGTACCGAACACATACCTGCAGTGATGCCTACTCGGATTCCCAACCTGCTGATTAATGGCTCGTCGGGTATCGCTGTGGGTATGGCGACCAATATTCCGCCGCACAACCTGACAGAGGTGATCAGCGGCTGTCTGGCGCTGATTCGTGATCCGGACCTGACTGTGGATGAGTTAATGGAGCACATCCCGGGCCCTGATTTCCCAACGGCAGGCATCATCAACGGGCGAGCCGGTATTATTCAAGCCTATCGCACCGGGCGTGGCCGTATTTATGTGCGGGCTCGGGCAGAGGTTATTCATGATGAGAAGCGTGGCAAGGATATTATTCTCATTCATGAGTTGCCTTATCAGTTAAATAAGGCCCGTCTGATTGAGCGTATTGCGGAATTGGTAAAAGAGAAAAAGATAGAGGGCATTACCGAATTACGTGATGAATCTGACAAAGACGGTATGCGGGTGGTGATAGAGCTGCGTCGCGGTGAAATCGGTGATGTTGTGCTTAATAATTTGTATGCACAAACCAGCATGCAATCGGTGTTCGGCATCAATATGGTTGCCCTCGTCGACGGCCAGCCAAAGATTCTGAATCTCAAGGAAATCATCGAGGCGTTTATCCGCCACCGTCGCGAAGTCGTGACGCGGCGCACGGTGTATCTGTTGCGCAAGGCAAGAGAGCGCGGTCATATTCTGGAAGGCCTAGCCATTGCGCTGTGTAATATCGACCCAGTCATTGCCATGATCAAAGCGTCCCCCAGCTCAGCGGAGGCCAAGGAAAAATTATTGGCACAGCCCTGGGAGCCTGGTGATGTTACGAGGATGCTGGAGCGTGCCGGCAGCGACGCCTGTCGCCCCGATGAATTGGAACCCCAATATGGCATGCACGATGGTAAATATCATCTTTCGCCAGTGCAGGCGCAGGCAATTCTGGAATTACGCCTACACCGGCTAACCGGATTAGAGCATGAAAAGCTGCTCAACGAGTATCAGGAGAGATTAAGCGAGATTGCTGATTTTCTCGATATTCTTACTGATTCCGAACGCCTCAAGCTGGTAATCCGTGAGGAGCTAGAAGAGATTGTCACCGAATTTGGTGATGAGCGTCGCACCGTAATTTCTGCTTCTCAGCACGACCTGACAGTCGAAGATCTGATCACCGAAGAGGACCGTGTGGTCACTATTTCACACGGTGGTTATGCCAAAACTCAGCCTTTGAGTGATTATCAGGCCCAGCGTCGTGGTGGTGTTGGCAAAGCGGCGCTAGCGGTCAAGGATGAGGACTTTGTTGAGCACCTATTAATAGCCAGTACGCATGCCACTATTTTATGCTTTTCCAACCTGGGCAAAGTGTACTGGCTGAAAGTCTACCTGATACCCCTGGCAGGCCGCAATTCGCGGGGACGTCCGATGGTCAACCTGCTGCCGTTAGAGGCGGGGGAGCGTGTCACTTCAATTTTGCCCGTAGAGGAATATGCACAGGGCCATTACATCTTTATGGCAACAGCCAACGGTACAGTAAAGAAAACGCCTCTCACAGATTTTGCTCGCAGGCGCAGTGTAGGTTTGCGAGCCTTGAACTTGGATGACGACGATGTTCTGGTCGGCACCGCAATTACTCAGGGTGATTGTGATGTGATGCTGTTTAGCAGCGAAGGCAAGGCTGTACGATTCAAAGAGACCGATGTCCGATCAATGGGTCGCACCGCGCGCGGGATACGCGGCATTCGCTTGGGAGAGGGACATAATATGATTTCTCTTATTATTCCGCAGCCAGACGGTATGGTGTTGTCTGTGAGTGAAAACGGCTACGGAAAACGCACTCAGATAGAGGGTTTTCCTACCAAGGGCCGCGGCGGCAAGGGGTTGATTGCAATGTCAACCAGTGATCGCAATGGTAAAATGGTGGGCGCTGTTCAGGTTTTCGACGGTGATGAACTGATGCTAATTTCTAACCAAGGGACGCTTGTACGCACCCGCAGTGATGAGGTTTCGATTCTCGGCCGCAATACCCAAGGTGTGCGTGTTATTCGCACCAAGGACGGGGAGAGTCTGGTAGGTGTGCAACGTATCGACGAGCCTGATGAAGACTCAACCTTAGAAAGTAGTGAAGATGAAAGAGAAGACGGCGCTGCAGATTAAAGCATCGTGCCTTCAGAAAATGAGGAAGTAAGTAAAATGCCCCGTTGTTATAACTTTTGTGCCGGCCCCGCGGCTTTGCCGGAAGCGGTGCTGGAAACTGCCCGCAACGATATGCTGGAGTGGCATGGCAAGGGCTTATCTTTAATGGAAATGAGCCATCGAAGCCCGGAGGTGGTAGGCGTAGTGAATCACGCTGAGCAGACTTTGCGAAGCTTGTTGGGCATTTCTGACGATTACGCGGTGTTGTTTTTGCAAGGGGGGGCCAGTACACAATTCGCTTCTGTGCCGCTTAATCTGCTTGGCGACAAACTCAGCGCGGATTATGTAAATACAGGGCAATGGTCTAAAAAGGCGATAGAGGAAGGTCGGCGCTACTGTGAGGTAAACGTTGTTGCCAGTTCACAGGACACCAACTTCAGTTCGATTCCACCTCAAGCCCAATGGCAGTTGGGTAGCGACGCAGCTTACCTACATTACACCCCCAACGAAACCATTGGTGGCGTAGAGTATTTCTGGACGCCCGAGGTAGAAGTGCCCTTAGTGGCAGACATGTCTTCCACCATATTGTCCCGGCCGACAAAGGTAGAAGATTTTGGTGTTATTTATGCGGGTGCTCAAAAAAATATCGGCCCCTCTGGCCTCACTTTGGTCATTGTGCGCCGCGATTTACTGGGTAAGGCTAACGCCGCGTGCCCTGCCATGCTTAACTGGCAGTTGGCTGCTGACAATGAGTCTATGTATAACACGCCACCGACGTTCGCCTTGTATCTGGCAGCCTTAGTTTTTGACTGGCTAGTGGAACAGGGTGGCCTGTCAGGCATCGAGACGGTGAACCGCCTTAAGGCGAAAAAACTTTATGCAGCAGTCGATAATAGTGATTTTTATGCCAACCCGGTCGAACTGCCGAGCCGTTCTTTAATGAACGTGACCTTCACATTAGCGGATGCCGGCTTAGATAAAAAATTCCTAACGGAATCAGAGTCGGCGGGCCTGCTGAATCTCAAGGGCCATCGGTCAGTAGGTGGCATGCGCGCCAGTCTCTACAATGCGGTGAGCGAGGCCGCGGTGGATGCGCTAATAGCGTTCATGCTGGACTTCGAACGGCGTAACGGTTGATTTTCTGCTTATGACAGATACCAGAAATCTAGATCAGGTCAGGGCAGATATAGACGCCATTGATCAGGATATTCAGGCGCTGATTAATCGCCGGGCCCAGTGCGCACAGCGTGTCGCCGAGATCAAAATGAGCGAGGTGGCAGCAGCCCACCAGCGCGGCGAGGCCGAGGCCGAGGTGGTCTACTACAGGCCGGAGCGCGAAGCCCAAGTGTTGGAGCGCATTGTGAAGCGCAATGCCGGTCCGCTCGAGGCCGCGAGTGTCATGTATATTTTTCGAGAAATTATGTCGGCCTGCCTCGCGCTTGAAAAGCCGCTGCAAGTTGCTTACCTGGGGCCAGAAGGCACTTTTACTCAAGGTGCGACAATGAAGCACTTTGGTCATGCGGGCGTTTATTCCCCACAAACCACGATTGATGCCGTGTTCTCTCAGGTCGAGACCGGGGAGTGTAACTATGGTGTTGTGCCGGTAGAGAATTCAACCGAAGGAATGGTGAGTTATACACTGGATAACTTTATGAATTCATCTCTGAAGATTTCGGGTGAAGTGGAAATGCATATCGGCCACCATTTGCTGGCGGCCCCGAACACCTTGGAAGGCAGCATTACTCGCATCTGCGCACATCAGCAGGCACTTGCGCAATGCCGCCATTGGCTGGACAAGCATTGGCCGCATGTCGAGCGCGAAGCGGTCAGCAGTAACGGAGAGGCGGCCCGGATGGCGTCTGAGTTCGAGGGCATCGCTGCAGTGGCTGGAGATATGGCGGCAGAGCTTTATCAATTAGACAAGTTGGCGACGCATATTGAAGATTATGCAAACAACACTACCCGATTTTTAATTGTTGGACGAGAAGATGTGCCGCCAAGCGGTCGAGACAAAACTTCGATTATTGTCTCCAGTCGCAATAAGCCGGGTGCTCTGTTTACGCTGCTCGAGCCATTCAGGCGAGGAGGGGTTAATCTGACCCGTATCGACACCCGACCCTCTCGCACTGAGAAATGGGCCTACGTATTTTTTATTGAGTTTGAGGGCCATTTACAAGACGAAAAAATTGCTGCCATTATGGTGGAGTTGGAAGAGCAGTCTATTTTGTTGAAACCCCTGGGATCGTATCCCCAGGCGTTACTGTAGGTACCGCGTGACCTACGCTTCTGATAATTTAGTGATTGTTGGTCTTGGTCTTATCGGGGGGTCGCTTGCTAGGGCTCTGCGAAGCAGTGGTTTCAGCCAGCGTTTTATCGGTTACGGCCACCGTGAGGCTTCTTTGCAGCTTGGGGTGGAGCTGGGCGTCATAGACGAATTTACTCTTGATCTTGACGAAGCGATTGATCGAGCGGACATCATGGTGGTTTGTACGCCGACACTGACGACAGTGCAGATGTTTGAGCAAATCCTGCCCCGACTGTCGGGTCGGTCTGACGGACCAGTGATCACCGACGTGGCCAGCGTCAAAGGCAATTTGCTTAACGCTGCGATTTCGATTGCCGGATCAATGCCGCCGCAGCTCGTACTGGGGCACCCGATAGCAGGTTCACAGAATAGTGGGGTGAACGCCTCAAGTGCCGATCTGTTCGTCGATCACCGTGTGATTCTTACGCCCGATGCTGCCAATGATCCTGTGGCAGTGGAATTGGTGCGTGCAATGTGGCGAAGTGCCGGCGCCGAAGTGGTTGATATGACGGTGGAGCAGCATGACGCAGTACTGGCGTCGACCAGTCATCTGCCACATATGCTGGCCTATACGTTAGTCGATGCATTGGCATCCGGGGATAATAGAGAGGATATTTTTCGGTGCGCCGCCGGTGGATTTCGGGACTTTACCCGCATTGCATCGAGTGACCCCGTTATGTGGCGCGATATTGCCATTGCTAACAAATCCGCGGTACTCGACTCTATTGATTTGTTCAGCGACCACCTGGCGCGGCTGCGTAAAGCCGTGGAGGATGAGAACGCACACGAGTTATTCAACACTTTCGATCGGGCCAAGCAGGCTCGAGATGAATTCGCGACCCTATTGGCTCAGCGGATTCAGCCAAAACTTCCTTAAGGCGCCTAGAAACTTATGCAATTCAAGATACTGCCCGGCGGCGCAATGAGCGGTGAGGTCAGAGTTCCTGGGGATAAATCTATCTCTCACCGTTCTATCATGCTCGGTGCTCTAGCCAATGGGACCACTCGGGTGAAAGGGTTTCTGGAAGGTGAGGACGCGCTGGCGACGTTGGCAGCATTTCGAGCCATGGGGGTCGAAATTGACGGCCCGGAGAACGGTAATGTCACGGTGCATGGCGTCGGACTCCGCGGCTTGACTGCGCCTGCCGAAGCTCTGGATTTAGGTAATGCCGGTACCGGTATGCGGCTTATCTGTGGCCTTTTGGCAGGGCAGGCCTTCGACGCCAAACTGACAGGCGATACCTCCCTCTGTAGTCGCCCCATGGGTCGAGTTATCGATCCTCTTACAATGATGGGCGCGAGTATTCAATCCGCCGAGGGTGGCAGGCCTCCTCTGACCATTCGTGGGGGGCAAAAACTGCACGGTATTGATTACGAGCTACCGATGGCCAGCGCTCAGGTTAAGTCCTGTGTGCTACTGGCGGGCCTCTACAGTGAAGGTTGTACCGCCGTTACGGAGCCTGGCCCTTCTCGCGATCATACGGAGCGCATGCTGCGTGGATTTGGGTATCCAGTTCAGTCTGCTAAAGGTGTTATTTCACTGCAAGGGGGCGGTAGTCTTCAGGCTTGCGATATTGATGTGCCGGCAGATATTTCTTCTGCGGCCTTTTTTTTGGTGGCGGCGAGTATTGCGCCTGATTCAGACCTTATTCTGACCCATGTGGGCGTTAATCCGACCCGTATGGGTGTTATCAATATCCTGCAGTTGATGGGCGCGAACATCACGCTCCATAACCACAGCGAGGTAGGAGGGGAGCCCGTTGCGGATATTCGCGTGCGTTCAGCCTCGCTGAGGGGTATCGAAATACCGTTAGATCAGGTGCCATTGGCCATAGACGAATTCCCCGTGTTGTTTGTTGCCGCAGCCTGCGCGACTGGACGTACCGTGTTAAGGGGTGCCGACGAATTGCGGGTCAAGGAAAGCGACCGTATTGCCGCTATGGCAGAGGGCCTTAGTACGCTAGGGATTATAAATGAAGTACTGGAAGACGGCATCGCTATAGACGGTGGCATTTTGGGCGGTGGTGTTATCAAAACCTACCATGATCACCGTATTGCGATGTCGTTTGCTATTGCTGGCCTTCGTGCCAAAGGCGAAATCACCGTACTTGACTGCGATCATGTGGCAACATCGTTCCCGGGCTTTGACGCCTTGGCTCGAGGTTTGGGTCTGAACATTCAAGCTGAGGCGAGTGAGGTATGATGACCGACGCGCCCGTGATTACCGTTGATGGCCCTTCCGGGGCAGGCAAGGGCACTATTAGTCATATGCTTGCAGAGCATCTTGGGTGGCATTTGTTGGACAGTGGCGCACTGTATCGCGTGACGGGGCAGGCTTGCCTGATTGAAGGGGTGGGTTTGGGCGACCCTCTGGCGGTCGCTGAAATAGCGCGACATCTTGAGGTGACTTTCTCGACGGCTGAGAGCGGCGAAATTCTGGTCGCTTACAAGGGGTTGGATGTGAGCGCCGCTATTCGCACGGAAGAGGGGGGGCGCGGAGCATCCAAAGTGGCGGCTATTCCCGACGTGCGTGAGGCTCTGCTGCAGCGTCAGCGGGAGTTGCAGCGGCCGCCTGGACTGGTAGCCGATGGGCGCGATATGGGCACAGTGGTCTTTCGCGAGGCGCCCCTTAAATTTTTCCTTACGGCCAGTGTTTCAGACCGCGCCGCGCGCCGCTATACTCAGTTGATTGCAAAGGGCGAAAGTGTTAATCTGCCGCGCCTTCGAAAGGATATAGAGGAGCGAGATGCGCGTGACATTAGCCGCAAAATCTCCCCCTTAGCTCCCGCAGAAGATGCCATTGTTATCGATAGTAGCGCTGCGTCCATCTTAGATGTGTTTGAGAGTGTACTGCGCGAGGCGAAAAACAGGGGGTTTAGTTAGCGGCCTTTGGCACCTAAGACCTTTGCATAAATAGCGTTTAACGCTGCTTTACCCGCGCACTCCAGTTAAGAGTGGGGACTGCAGATTTTATTAGATGACCCGCGTGGACTGGAGGCGCGGTAGAGACAGGCAACTGTTTCGATCAATTTAAACGGGTACTGTGTAATGAGCGATTCCTTCGCGGAACTATTTGAAGAAAGTCTAAAAACCGTTGATATGAAACCTGGTTCAATTGTCACTGGGGTTATTATTGATATCGATAACGAGTGGGTTACTGTCCATGCGGGCTTGAAATCCGAAGGTGTAATCTCTCGGGACGAATTTGTCGATGCCAACGGCAATTGTAGCCTCAGTATCGGGGATGAAGTACAGGTAGCGCTGGAGGCTGTTGAAGACGGCTTTGGTGAAACTAAACTGTCGCGCGAGAAGGCAAAGCGTGCAGAATCCTGGAAGGACCTTGAAGCGGCACACGAAGCCAATGCCGTCGTCGTCGGCATTATCAATGGTAAGGTCAAAGGCGGTTTTACCGTCGATATCAATACTATCCGTGCGTTCCTGCCGGGTTCATTGGTGGATGTACGTCCAGTTCGCGAAACCGCGCATCTGGAAGGAAAAGAGTTGGAATTCAAAGTTATCAAGTTGGATCAGAAGCGCAACAACGTTGTGGTTTCACGTCGCGCTGTTATGGAAGCGGCAAATAGCGTTGAACGAGACGCACTGTTAGAGTCTTTGCAGGAAGGCATGTCTGTTAAAGGGATTGTGAAAAACCTGACTGACTATGGTGCGTTTGTAGATTTGGGTGGTGTTGATGGCTTGCTTCACATTACCGATATGGCGTGGAAGCGCATCAAACACCCTTCCGAGATTGTGGAAGTTGCGCAAGAAATTGATGTAAAGATTCTCAAGTTTGATCGAGAACGAAACCGCGTATCACTGGGCCTAAAACAGCTGGGTGAAGATCCATGGCTCGAAATCACTGGGCGTTATCCTGAAGGCACTCGTGTGATGGCTAAAATCACTAATCTGACTGACTACGGCTGTTTTGCAGAGCTGGAAGAGGGTGTTGAAGGATTGGTGCATGTGTCTGAGATGGATTGGACTAACAAGAATGTTCACCCCTCTAAAATCGTCAATTTGGGCGATGAGCTAGAGGTGCTGGTGCTCGATATTGATGAAGAGCGTCGTCGCATTTCTTTGGGCATCAAGCAGTGTCAGCAAAACCCATGGGATGCTTTTGCATCGCAATACACCAAGGGCGCCAAAATCTCTGGCAACATCAAGTCGATCACTGACTTTGGTATCTTTATTGGACTGGAAGGCAATATTGATGGCTTGGTTCACCTGTCTGATATTAGCTGGAACGAAACCGGCGAAGAGGCGGTCCGCAACTATAAGAAGGGTGACGAAATTGAGACGGTTATCTTGTCAATCGATTCTGAGCGAGAGCGTATCTCCCTTGGTGTCAAGCAGCTGGAAGACGATCCCTTCAGCAACTACGTTGCCGAAAATGATCGTGGTGCCATCGTCACCGGTGAAGTTGTGGAAGTCGATGCCAAATCGGTGACTATAAAACTGGCTGAAGAAGTTGAAGGTATCTTGAAGGCCGTAGATATTAGCCGCGAAAAGGTTGAAGATGCCCGCAATTCCTTTAAGGTTGGTGAGTCTGTCGAAGCCAAGATCATCTCTGTTGATCGTAAGACACGTGCTCTGTCTCTGTCTATTAAGGCCAAGGATTTTGACGACGAGAAGGAGGCAGTGAAGTCTCTGAAGGACTCTGAGAGTGAAACTGCTTCACCTGGCACAATTGGCGATCTTATCAAGGCGCAGATGACCGACAAATAGCCAAACGATTGAGCTTTGGCTTACTTCTCCAGAAGGGCCCATCTTTGATGGGCCTTTTTTTTGTGGAGAGATACGGAGGAGGGGGACTGTATTTTTGGCACTTTTTCGTTATAAAATAAGGAGTTGCGAAAAATTATTGAAGAGTACACAATACTTGGCCGGTAAGCACAAGCTATGATAAAACCTCTGTAGGGGGCTGCATGACTAAAAGTGAACTCATTGAGACAATCTTGTCCCGACAGAGCCAGTTATCTTCCAAGGATGTGGAGCTGGCGGTAAAGACCATTCTCGAACACATGTCGCAGGCGTTGTCTGACGGGGAGCGTATTGAGATCCGTGGATTCGGCAGCTTCTCGTTACACTTTCGTGAGCCTCGTCGCGGCCGCAATCCCAAGACCGGCGATGCGGTAGAACTCCCTGGGAAGTACGTACCCCATTTTAAGCCTGGCAAGGAACTGCGTGAGCGTGTCAATACAGGACTAGGCTTGGATTATTAGACTTGTTCTGCCACAACCAGACGGTATGATCGAATGATCGTGCCGTTTTTTTTCAATGTCTTTTAGTGATTTGGGTGATTCAATGAAGCCGCTACGTAAAATTTTGACTATTTTAATTGTACTGGCCATGCTCGCAGTCAGCGTGCTATTCGCATTGCAAAACAAGGTGGAGGTACCTCTAGATTTACTTGTTTATAGCTTTGGACCACAAAGCTTGGCTTTGTGGGTTCTTATTGCATTTGTCATAGGTGGGCTTTTGGGTATGGTTATTTCGTCTGTAATTCTGGTGCGAACGCGCGCATCGCTGCGATCGGCGAGACGGCAGATGGAAAAAGCCAGTGCGAGGGTCAGCAAACTGGAGGGTGAAGTTTCTTCAGGACTTGTCTCATGACAGGACCTGTCATTGTCGCTCTGGATTATTCCGTAGGGTCTAGCGCTTTAGACTTGGCGCGGCGCCTCTCGCCAAAGCTGTGTCGTGTAAAGGTAGGAAAAGAGTTGTTCACTAGCAGTGGGCCTGCATTGGTGGAGGAACTCCAAAATCTCGGTTTCGAAGTGTTTCTAGATTTAAAGTTTCATGACATTCCCAGCACTGTAGCCGGCGCAGTTCGAGTGGCGGCGGGACTGGGTGTCTGGATGGTAAACGTGCACGCCTCCGGTGGTAAACGAATGATGTCCGCAGCCGGAGACGCGGTTGCAGCATTCTCCCAGCGTCCTCTGCTGATTGGGGTGACTGTTCTCACCAGCATGTCCGATGCGGACTTATCGGAATTGGGTTATAGCGAAACCACACAAGACCGCGTTTTACGATTGGCGCGTCTTGCTTCAGAGAGTGGACTGGACGGCGTGGTTTGCTCCGCGTTGGAGGCGTCGGCCGTGCGCCAGACGCGGGGGAATGAGTTCTGTCTGGTTACTCCGGGCATTCGAATGGCCGGCGACGACGGCGCAGATCAGCGTCGCGTGGTTACACCCTCAGATGCGCTGGCTATGGGGGCCAATTATCTTGTCATTGGCCGCCCTATCACTGCGGCGGTGGACCCTTTGGAGGCACTTGAGCGTGTCCACTATCAGCTGGGTCTTGCGGCATAAGATCATATGCGGTCTCGTAAGCTCTGCTCCCTCCAATAGGTGCTAAAATTCTTGTAGTGCGGATGCCTGCATGGAAGCAGTTTACTTAAATGGAGATTTTATTATGATCAATTCCCACTGGATACAATCGAATACTCGACCTGTTATGGCCGCTAAAAATAGCTTTTCGATGGATTACTGCGGCGCAATCGTTGCCTCATTTTTCATTTTAATATTGGTCGTTGGGCTATTGACGGGCAGTGCGTCAATACTCGCGCAAGAGCAAACTTTAAAAACCTCGCCTGCAGTTACCTCGGTAAATATCAATACCGCCAGTGCTCAGGCGCTAGCAGAAAATCTAAAGGGAGTCGGCGAATCTCGGGCCCTAGAGATCGTTCGCTATCGTGAGTCTTATGGTTCTTTTGAATCCGTAGATGAACTTGCAGATGTAAAGGGCATCGGAAAGTCCACGCTCGACATGAACCGCAGTGTAATAATACTGGAATAAGCCAACCGCATCCGTATTATTGGGGGCTCTGCCCCTTTTTGTTACAACAGTGGATCCGTATCGTGAAATGTCTAGTTAGTGGTGCTACCGGTTTTATTGGTCGCCAACTTTGCCTGCAACTTAAGGAGCAGGGCCACGTCGTCATCGCGCTGAGCAGGCGTGGCGATGTATTGAGTAACGGTGAGCCGACCTTAGCACTGGACCTTACGGTGAATGATCCCGATGAAGCTCTAATGCGCGGGGTGGATGTGTTTTTCCATCTGGCTGGCATTGCGCACCAGCAGGGGCCGGAGTCAGCGTACGAAGCGTTGAATTATCGCGCAACCGAGCGCCTTGCAGCATTGGCGTCGGCGGCCGGCGTCGGGTGTTTTATATTCCTGAGCAGTGTAAGAGCGATGGGCCCGACCACATCGCTTCACATGCGTTCAGAAAGTGAGTGTACTGTACCCAGCGATCCTTATGGGCTGTCCAAGTGGCATGCGGAATGTGTTTTGCGGCAAGCGTTTTCGGAGGATGAGATGTCTGTGGTGATCTTGCGTCCGGCTTTAGTTTATGGGCCTGATGTTAAAGGCAATTTGCAGTCGTTTTCTCGTGGTGTACGCTGGGGTTTGCCCAGACCGCCAAAGCGGGGCGCCCGATCAATGATTGCAGTGCAAGATTTGGTCGCTTTGCTGTGCCTGATCGCACAGCGCCCACCCATGGGATTTCAGCTGTGGATAGCCTGCGGTGCCCACAGCTACAGCACGCGGGACATTTACGATCTAATGCGCAAAGCCAGTAGTAGGGGCATGGGTGTTGGTTGGCTTCCACATTCGCTCTGGTGGCTTGGCGCGCACGCTCTGGATATCGTTACTGGGCAACGAAATGGATCTACTTATGAGAAGCTGTTTGGCACGGAACTGTATAGCAATGCCGCTGTTTTAGCGGGTACAGAGTGGAAGCCCCGGGTCACACTGGAGCATGTCATGGGAAACATAATTGCGCCGAGAGACACCGACTCATGATAGTACTAGTGGCTACCTTCCTGCTATCTGCTTTACTGTGCGGAGGCTACTTACGGGTTGCCCAACGTCGACGGCTTGTTGATACTCCCAACGAGCGCAGTTCTCATTCGCATCCGACCCCTCATGGTGGAGGGGCCGCTCTATTGCTGGCGTTCATAGTCGGCCTTTTCTTAGCAGGTCAGCGCTACAATAGCTGGGAAGAATCCTTCGTTGTGTTAGCGGCCGCTACACTTTTACTGATGATTGTGGGGATCATTGACGACCTGCGAGGCCTGTCAGTGCGAGTACGCATGATCCTGTATAGCCTAGTGTGTCTGTGGGCCGCGGATACCCTACTGTCGTCAGTATTTATCGATAGTGTCGCAAGTCGCGCAGTGTTGGTGTTGTTAGCGGCTTTTGTGATGTTGTGGTCGCTCAATTTATACAATTTTATGGATGGCATTGATGGTATCGCCACACTGCAAACGTTGCTGGCCTGTTGTTTTGCGGCATGGCTCTCCTTAAGAGTTGGGCACAATCATAGCTATGCCATGCTCTGCCTGTTGTTGGCCGCCGCGCACGCTGGTTTTCTGATTTGGAATTATCCTCCTGCACGATTATTTATGGGAGATGCCGGCAGCGTCCCCACGGGATTTTTGCTGGCGGCGATAGCGCTTGTTGGGGCAGCGCAGGGGCAGCTAAATCCTTTGTGCTGGGCGGTACTACTGGCTGTATTTATTACCGATGCGAGTTGGACACTAGTGTGGCGCCTGTCTACTGGACAGGCGTTCACGCAACCCCATCGGCTGCATGCATATCAGCGATTGAGTCGATATTGGGATTCACACCTCAGTGTTGATATGCTGTTGCTAATAATAAACGTTTTCTGGTTATTTCCACTAGCCTGGGCATTGCAAGCATGGCCGAGCTATAGCGTCATTTTTGTAATTTTGGCATATTTTCCTCTACTCTGTGGCATGGCGAAAGTCGGCCGATTAGCGTAAGGTAAGGGCAGTTTAAGAACGTTAAAAAGCGGTGAAGTCTTCCCCCACCGCGACCTTTAGAACCGGAGCCAATGTGCAGAAATGGCCTGATATCTTCGTGTTACGTTGGCTCGTCGGCTTGATTCATAGCTGTCGGGATATCTTCGAAAAAGCGGTAGAACTTCCTCGTAATATCAAGCAGGCCTTCCTGTTGATTCTCGATATGGTCTATGTGACTGGCGCCATGTGGGCAGCAGTTGCTCTCCCATGGGGGCACACGAATTTTCAGTTGGGGCCGGTAGAATGGGCCTGCGGTGTGGCCACTATAATCGCTAGTGCCATTATTTTCCTGCGTCTGGGATTGTATAGGGCCGTCGTTCGTTTTATGGGTCAGCAGACCATTTGGGCCCTTATTACGGCAGCGAGTTATTCCACACTTGTACTGGGAGCTGCGGTCTTTTTTACTCGGGCGGATGTGCCGCGGTCGACGCCTTTCATCTATTGGTTACTGATATTGCTGAGTATCGGCGGTACGAGACTCGTCGCTCGCGGGTACTATCATGCCAAAGTACGTGCGGTGTCTGAAAACGTAATTATTTATGGCGCTGGACAATCCGGCAGGCAACTTCTCCATGGTTTGCACCACGGCGAGCAATTTCACCCGGTGGCATTTGTAGATGATAATCGTCGGTTGCAACGCTCGGTTATCAATGGGATGCATATCGCACGTCCGGAAGATATAGAGGCGCTAGTCTCACAGTATGATGTAACGCAGGTGCTGTTAGCTATACCCTCTGCATCGCCAGAGCGACGCAAGGAAATAATTAATTCACTGGTCGGTCTGCCTGTCCATGTGCGCACTGTGCCAACGATCAACGAATTACTGGCCGGTGAAGCCAGCATTAGCCAAATTCGGGATATTGACCTAGATGATTTACTGGGTAGAGAACCGGTTCCTCCGCATCCGGAGTTAGTTGACCGCTGTATTGCTGACAAGGTGGTTGTCGTGACGGGCGCGGGTGGATCTATTGGTGCAGAGTTGTGTCGTCAAATCATCATGTCAGGCCCGCGGGAACTTATCCTCTTCGACAATTCTGAGTATGCGCTTTACAGCATAGAGCGAGAATTACGCGACACGATGAAACGGCTTGGTTTGCAGTTAGAGTTGGTCGCTCTGCTTGGTTCAGTGCAGGACGAGAATCGGTTGGAGAGTGTGTATCGTACGTTTGACGTGCACACGGTTTACCACGCCGCTGCTTATAAGCATGTGCCGTTAGTGGAATATAATATTGCGGAAGGCGTAGCGAATAATGTTTTCGGCACCTGGTATGCGGCGGAGGCTGCCCGCAAGGCTGGCGTAGAGACGTTTGTCCTTGTGTCGACAGATAAAGCGGTGCGTCCCACCAACGTCATGGGAGCGTCGAAGCGCTTGGCCGAAATGGTCCTGCAAGGTCTTGCTCAGGAAGATACGTCAACCCGATTTTGTATGGTGCGGTTTGGAAATGTCCTTGGTTCTTCGGGGTCTGTGGTTCCGCTATTTCGACAGCAGATCGAAGATGGAGGCCCTCTTACAGTGACTCATCCCGAAGTTTCCCGCTACTTTATGAGTATTGTGGAGGCAGCGCAACTCGTGTTGCAGGCCGGGGCAATGGGTACTGGCGGAGATGTGTTTGTGCTGGATATGGGCGAACCCGTGCGTATCGTAGACCTAGCGAAGCGGATGATAAAGCTAAGCGGCCATGATATGAAGCATGTTCTCCCTGTAGGCGGAGACATTGATATTGAATTTATTGGATTACGTCCGGCGGAAAAATTGCATGAAGAGTTATTGCTTGGGACCAAGGTGACTGGGACCGGACATCCAATGATTATGCGTGCTGAAGAGGAATGCCTACCTTTTAGCCATATTCAAGGACTACTGGATACATTGAGGGTTCATTGCGACACGCTTGACTGCGAGGGTATTAGTTCAGTATTGAGTTCCGCGGTGAATGGCTTTGGCGACCATCGAGTCCGCTATGACTATCTTTGGACCAGACAAGGTGAAAAGAGTGCCATCGCATCTGCTGAGATTTCCAACGTGAAGGCATTATTTCCTGACAGCTTCTGATGCCCTAAGTCTCCACTCAGACATCGCTCTCATGCCGATTACCTTAGCCCTGTATCACCGCTACTCGCGGTGCGCTGCCGTTCTTCTTCGTCAGGCCGCGAACGAAAATGCTTCATCAGTGTAGCGACATAACAGTGCGCAGCGAAAATCTCGCACAGGTACATTGCACTCCCTGATCGGAATGTATGAGCACTCTACCTTTTGACTTTCGCAGCCACAGTGCTATCAAAAGTGCATCGATGACGAGATCTGCCCAAGGGTTAATCCTCATGCTCCAGCGTATTTCCTGCGGTGAGAATAGATCCATTACGATCGTCAGGTACAACTAATCCTCATGGGTTCGAACACAGGTAAAATCATTGACCCACGATCGATTGGGCCCGACGGTTTCAAACTGTTGGGTGCAACATGGCTCAGATCCCTACCCTTGAAACCTCGGGGTCGCTTATAGCGCCGCTGGGATGAATTTCCAGCACTCGACACATCGTCGGCACTGGATACTGCTTGAGTCTTGCTTTAGTCTACTGTCTTTTTCCGTGGTCCGCCGAAGCTGAGCTTTGCGCTGTCACAGCGCATTTATACTGAAGCTTTATGAGCTGATCATCTGCGGAAGCGTAGATTGTTCATCGAGAGACAGATAGATCGAAAGCTTATTCTTAATAGGAGATTGCACTGACGGTAATGACGGTCTAAATTTGATAATGCTATAGTGGCGTTGAAAGGAACGCGTGAGAGATGGCGAATGTTTGGATGCAATGCGGCAGATAAAGAATAGGGGAGAGCTCTCTGGGTTATGAAAAGGATCGGTGAAGTAAAAGAAGGTCTCATGAACCGTTATCGCTCGAAAATCCGTGAGCGGGCAATTACGCAGGCAAAGGTGAAAATTGCGCTTTCACAGAAGCCTTTTGAAGACTTCACGGAGGATGAGATTGAAATTGTCGTTCGGGCCGAAGAAGATAATGTAAAGACAAGTCTGAAACAGTCTGCCGCGGTGGCTGTGCTTATTGCGCTGGGTTTGAGCTAGCTGATGCTCAATCAGCTGTTAAAATTTACTTTGATTAGCTCCCTGCTGCTCTGGCTGAAACCACGTTGGCGGGGTTTGCTGGCGCTTTCCGCGCTGGTCATTGCGGTACATACTTTTCACGGAGAGTATCTGGACTATGCAGAGCGTTCGGGCGACCAGTCTTTTTTAGTTTGGTCCTATGCCATTAAGTGGATAACGCTTACAGCTGCGGTCTTAGTGTACATGGCCTACATGATGACGAGCCAGCATAAGCGAGCGCAGAGTGTGGATGAGAGACGTATTAAGAAAACTAGAAAGGCAAGCACTATTCCAGTGGCTGACGATGGGTTTGATTTCCTACGAAAAAAACAGCAACTGCAGAGCCGTGCTGATAAAATACTGGCGGATAATGAGTATGATCAGTGAAGATGTCTGTTACGGGTAGAGACACGCTTGTTGTGAGACCCCATTTGTGACGGCGGTACTTGCGAAATGATAAGGAACGGTTAGCAGTGTTGCTTCACAATGCCCTCTGCACTATTCATGCTCACTTACCCGTTCCGTTTATGCCGCTGCGTGGCAATCTCACGCTTAGGAGCTGTTTTCCGTCGCGGCATATGCCCAACTGCCAAATTGGCTACCGACAATGATCGAACACATACTTCACGGGCTAGAACTTGCTGGGGAGGCAGTCAATCTGTTCGCGGTGGCGTTGATCGTCGCTGGTTTCATGCTCGCTGCGGCGCGCTACCTACTTCGGCTTCGACGGCTGGACGTGGAGGAAAATTTCACAGGGTTTAAGATCGAGTTGGGACACGCGTTGACGCTGGGATTAGAGATCCTTATTATCGCCGACGTCATTGAAACAATTACGGTGGAACCCTCGTTCGCCTCGCTGCAAACTCTCGCCTTATTGGTAGTGATTCGCACGCTCTTAGGCTGGTCGCTGTGTCTTGAAATCGAGGGACGCTGGCCTTGGCAGACGGCCAGCGAGGGCCAAGAGGATGAGTGACAGTATTGTTTTAGGGCTGAACACACTGGTACATGTGATAGAAATTGTCGGTGCTAGTATCCTCTTGCTGGGCTTTATTTTCGCGACTGGGCGGTGCATTCTGGAGTCGCTAAAAGTGGGTGGGGGAAACGCTGTGAAGCGCTATCGCCGAGGACTTGCGCGTGTCATCTTAACCGGTCTGGAATTATTGGTAGTGGCAACCATTATCAAGACGATCACGTTCGAGCCAACCTTGGAAAACCTTCAGATTCTCATTTTGATGATTGTGATCCGCACCACCATCGGCTGGACCACTGCCTTGGAAATGAACAATCGGTGGCCCTGGCAACGACCCTGATCACAGCAGACAGTCGCAGCTTAATCTGCGCCATCTCGGATGGACTTTGGCTAATGATGGCGCGCTTATCTACGCTAGGCGTAGCGCTAACGGTGCACTGATGCCAGACGCTAGGCGGGCGACAGGCAGGTCACGCATCTCGATGCCTGTTAAAAACACTCCTTTAATCAATGAAAAAACACTCGCGACTGCGACGAACACTGCGAAAAAATCTTTTATACGGCCACGATGAAGCTGCTCTGAAAGCTTATAATCTAGGGTGCGCCCATAACAATTTCGATAGACATAACACTAAATATTTGCGCGTAAGCGTAACCCAATAAATATGTATGTCATTGTTGATCGGTGTAACGAGAGATAAATTTGCGGGCGGACCGTGATGATTGTGGAGGCTGCGACCGTTTGCGCCGGATGGCCATCCTAGTTGTTGTGACACTGAACGGAGTCATGATCGTTTGGGGCCGCAAGGAACGAATGGTCTACAGTGCGCTACCCAGTAGGATTTCTAATCCAATAAAAAAGGGCCGCATTCCTGCAACCCTCTCACATTCGTACTTAAAATGGCTCCGCCTGCTGGGCTCGAACCAGCGACCCATTGATTAACAGTCAATTGCTCTACCAACTGAGCTAAGGCGGAATGGCTTTACGTCGAAGTCGCGTATGATAATGATGCATGGTGACTCGGTCAACTGCTAATTCAGGAATGTACTGCACAGTCGAATAACGGCTGCAATTCACCGCCATCTAGACGATACTATGCGCCCGTTTTCTCTTCTTCTGGTAAATAATCACGTGTCAAGGCGCTTCAAGGTTGAATCCCACTTTCAGCCCGCAGGGGATCAGCCAGAGGCCATCCGGCAGCTGGTAGCGGGAGCTAGGGCCGGCCTTGCCGCACAGACCCTATTGGGCGTGACCGGGTCAGGAAAAACCTTCACCATGGCTCATGTGGTGGAGCAGCTGCAGCGCCCAACGATTGTTATGGCTCACAATAAAACCTTGGCTGCGCAGCTTTACGGTGAATTTAAGGAGTTTTTTCCTCATAACGCGGTGGAGTACTTCGTGTCTTATTACGATTACTACCAGCCTGAGGCGTATGTCCCATCATCCGATACCTTTATAGAGAAGGACGCCTCGGTCAACGAACATATCGAACAAATGCGGCTGTCGGCGACTAAGGCACTGCTGGAGCGCAGCGATTGTCTGGTCGTGGCCACCGTATCCGCCATTTATGGCTTGGGTGACCCTAAGTCCTACTTTAAAATGTTGATTCATTTGTCCCGTGGCGAAATCGTCGATCAGCGGGATATCCTTCGCCAGTTGGCGGACTTGCAGTACACGCGTAACGATGTGGACTTTCGTCGCGGGACCTATCGCGTTCGAGGCGATGTCATCGATGTATTTCCAGCAGACTCAGAGCGAAATGCGGTCCGAATCGAACTGTATGACCGTGAAGTCGAGAACATAAGCTGGTTTGACCCCTTAACAGGCGTTGTTGACAGCAAAGTGCCGCGGGTGACGATCTATCCCAAGAGCCACTATGTGACCCCTAGGGACGTTATGCTTGATGCCGTGGTGCATATTGAGGAAGAGCTGGGGGAGCGACTGAAGCAGCTCAGGGACAACGGTAAGCTGGTAGAGGCGCAGCGCATTGAACAACGCACGCGCTACGATGTGGAGATGATACGGGAGCTTGGATACTGCACTGGTATCGAGAACTACTCTCGTTACCTGTCCGGTCGCGGCCAAGGGCAAGCTCCGCCCACGTTATTTGAATATTTGCCTGCTAACGCGCTGGTGATCGTCGATGAATCTCATGCCAGTATTCCTCAGATCGGCGCAATGTATAAGGGCGACCGTTCACGTAAGGAGACGTTGGTAGAATATGGTTTTCGTCTGCCATCTGCACTGGACAACCGTCCCTTGCGCTTTGACGAATGGGAAGCGCTGGTGTCTCAGCTAGTTTTTGTTTCGGCTACACCTGGACCTTATGAGGCGGACAAAGCCGGGCAAACGGTAGAGCAGGTGGTCCGCCCTACGGGGTTGGTGGATCCTACAATAGAGATTCGCCCTGCAACCACTCAAGTCGATGACCTATTGGGTGAGATACGTTTGGTGGCAGAGCGAGGCGAACGTGTGTTAGTGACAACACTCACCAAGCGAATGTCGGAAGACCTTACTGAGTATCTTGGTGAACACGGGGTGCGAGTGCGCTACCTGCATTCAGACATCGAGACTGTAGAGCGTGTAGAAATCATTCGTGACCTGCGTCTGGGTGTGTTTGATGTGTTAGTGGGGATCAACCTGCTGCGTGAAGGGCTGGATATGCCCGAGGTATCATTAGTCGCAATTCTTGATGCCGATAAGGAGGGTTTCCTGCGATCTGAACGGTCTCTGATACAGACCATGGGGCGCGCGGCGCGACATATTAACGGCAGATCGATTCTTTACGCAGACAGGATGACGGGTTCCATGGAGCGCGCTATTGCGGAAACAGACCGTCGGCGTGATCTGCAGGTTGCGCACAACAAGGCGCACAATATTACGCCCGTCGGCATAGAGAAATCGGTTCAGGACATTATGGAAGGTTCTCGGCTTATGCCGACTCGTGGGAAGGACAAAGCTAAAAAAGTGGCAGAATCCAGAGCAGCGTATAGCGCCGATGTCGCCAAACTTGCGCCTGCGGCGCTCGCGCGCAAACTCAAGCAACTGGAAGCGCAAATGCACGAGCACGCAAAAAATCTAGAATTCGAGGACGCCGCCGCGATGCGAGATCAACTCGCGGAAATCAAGCAACTGGCCTTCGTGAGTTAGTGGTTAGGCGTCAACCCCATTAGCTATAGTAATTTATCGCTCAATCGGGCATCATATGTGCCCTGATTTCGGGGTGCATTTTGCGATAAATAATTCAGCCTGCATCATTCGTAAGATTAATAAGTGAACAAAAATCAGTAAGTTAAGACAAGTCAAGTGACCTTTTGTAGGGGCCACCACTGAACAAGGAACAGCAATGCCTGTTATCACTCTGCCTGACGGCAGCCAGCGAACGTTCGACCATCCGATATCGGTGCATGATGTCGCGGCCGATATCGGCCCGGGATTAGCCAAGGCCGCGTTGGGCGGTGTCGTCGATGGGCAACAGGTAGATACTTCTTACGTTTTAGAGGGTGACGCCTCAATCGCGATTATTACAGATCAGAATGACGCGGGCCTGGAGATCATCCGACACTCTACCGCGCATTTGCTGGCAATGGCGGTGCAGGAGCTTTTTCCGGGTGTGCAGGTCACTATCGGTCCCGTCATAGAGGACGGTTTCTATTACGATTTTGCCACCGGGCACAAGTTTACACCCCAAGATCTGGAGAGTATCGAACAGCGCATGGAAGAACTCGCGGCACGCGATATGCCGGTGCAGCGGGTGGTGATGAGCCGAGAAAAGGCCATAGAAACCTTCCGCAATATGGGCGAGAACTACAAGGTTCAGATCATCGAGGCGCTGCCTGAAGGGGAAGAGATTTCATTGTATACCCAAGGTGCTTGGGGTGATCTCTGTCGCGGTCCGCACGTGCCCAGCACCGGAAAGCTGAAAGCCTTCAAGTTGACTAAAGTGGCAGGAGCTTACTGGCGCGGCGATTCAAACAACGAAATGTTGCAGCGAATTTACGGCACCGCCTGGGCCAGCAAAAAGCAGCTCAAGCAATACCTGACCCGCATACATGAAGCTGAAAAACGCGATCATCGAAAAATTGCTAAGAAGCTCGGTTTATTCCATACACAGGAAGAAGCACCGGGTATGGTGTTTTGGCACCCGGCCGGATGGAGCATTTATCAGACTATTGAGCAGTACATGCGAAAGGCTCAGCAAGAAAACGGCTATCAGGAGATCAGGACCCCTCAGTTAGTGGACCTTTCGTTGTGGGAGAAATCCGGGCATGCGGAAAAGTTCAGTGATGATATGTTTATGCTCAAGTCTGAGGATCGGGACTTTGCCGTAAAGCCCATGAACTGTCCCTGTCATGTACAGGTGTTTAATCAGGGGCTGAAGTCCTATCGCGATCTACCCCTTCGATTGGCGGAGTTTGGATCATGTCATCGAAATGAGCCGTCGGGTTCTTTGCACGGCATCATGCGTGTGAGAGGATTCGTTCAGGATGACGCTCACATCTTTTGCACCGAAAAGCAGATTCAGCCCGAGGTTTCATCCTTTATTGATTTATTGCATGCCGTCTACGAGGATTTTGGCTTTACCGAGGTGATCTACCGTTTATCTACGCGGCCCGAGCAGCGTGTGGGTACAGATGCAGACTGGGATCGGTCGGAAAAAGCGCTGGCCGATGCGCTTGATGCGCAGAATCTTCCCTGGCAAGAATTACCGGGTGAGGGTGCCTTCTACGGCCCAAAAATTGAATTTTCCTTGAAAGATTGTATTGGACGCGTGTGGCAGCTGGGAACGATTCAGGTCGACTTTTCCATGCCGGCGCGTCTCGACGCGCAGTATGTATCCGAGGACGGTAGCCGTCAGGTGCCGGTAATGTTGCACCGGGCCGTACTGGGTTCCTTTGAGCGATTCATCGGCATTTTGATTGAGCATTACGAAGGCGTGTTCCCCAGCTGGTTGGCGCCCACTCAGGTCGTTGTGCTCAATATTACGGACAAACAGTCCGAATATACCCAAAATGTGGAAGATTCCTTGAAGAACAGAGGTTTTAGAGTCATTTCGGACTTGAGAAATGAAAAAATCGGCTTTAAAATCCGCGAGCATACAATTCAGAAGGTTCCTTACCTGTTAGTGGTAGGGGATAAAGAAGTGGAAACACAAACTGTGGCCGTGCGTGCCCGTCGTGGTGAGGACTTGGGATCCATGGATCTCGACGCGTTTATCGCGCACCTTAGTGACGATGTTGCATCTCGCGGTCGCATTACAATGGAGAATAAGTATTAAGAAAGATAGCGGCAAAGGAGCCAGTAAAAAGGCGATTATCAATGACCAGATTACGGCGGACCCATTACGTCTGGTTGGAGCCGAAGGTGAGCAAGTAGGAATCGTGTCCTTGAAAGAGGCACTGGCAGCGGCCGAGGCGGCGAGCATGGATTTAGTGCTCATTGCCGATTCCGATCCAGCAGTGTGTAAGCTGATGGACTACGGAAAGTTTGTGTTTGAGATCAAGAAACAAAAAGCTGCGCAGAAGAAGAAGCAAAAGCGGACACAAGTGAAAGAAATGAAGTTTCGTCCAGGGACGGAAGATGGAGATTATCAGGTAAAACTACGCAACCTGATTCGTTTCCTAGAAAACGGCGATAAGGCCAAAGTTACGCTGCGGTTTCGCGGTCGTGAAATGGCTCACCAGGAAATTGGCATGGAACTACTCAAGCGAGTAGAAGCTGATCTGGCCGAGTTGGGTGCTGTCGAGCAATTCCCGAAAATGGAAGGCCGACAACTCACTATGGTTATTGCCCCTAAGAAGAAGAACTAGCGGCCTGTGAATGCCCTTGTTTCTTTATACATTAACTTTCAAATGCGGAGTATTTGATTATGCCAAAAGCAAAAATTCACAGCGGGGCTGCCAAGCGGTTTAAGAAAACTGCCGGTGGATACAAGCGCAAGAGCGCCCATAAGAGTCACATCCTAACCAAGATGACTACCAAGCGTAAGCGTCAGCTGCGCGGTACCTCTATGGTCCATAAGAGCGACGTCGTTCTTATTGACCGCATGATGCGTGCCAAGTGATCATTTTATTGGATAATTAGGGAGAAGACTTATGGCTCGCGTAAAACGAGGTGTAGTGGCGCATCGGCGTCACAAGAAAGTATTAAAACAGGCTAAGGGATATTACGGAGCGCGTAGCCGTATTTTCCGGGTTGCTAAACAGGCTGTTACCAAGGCGGGCCAGTATGCCTACCGTGACCGCCGTCAGCGTAAGCGTCAGTTTCGCGCGCTGTGGATCACGCGTATCAATGCCCAGTCTCGAGCTAACGGCCTTAGCTATAGCCGTTTGATCAATGGTTTGAAAAAGGCTGAGATCGGATTGGATCGCCGCGTGCTGGCGGATCTAGCAGTGCATGATAAGTCGGCTTTTGCGGCTATCGTGGAGCAAGCGAAGGCTTCATTGGCCTAAGCCCACCCCATCGCTTCGGCGATTCGCTGGCTACAGATAAGACGGAAAGGGAAAGGGAAAGGGCGGTGCTCTTTCCCTTTTTTGTTGATTGGGCGGTGCATTTCCGCTAAATGCGCACATTTAAGTGCGCTATAGAAGGGCTACCCCTGTCGGCTCACTAAGCGCGTACACTGGGCTGATGCACAATTTGCAACACTGACGGAGCGGATGGACAGTGACAGACTACACAACACTAAAATTAGACCTCGGAAAAGCCTAAATGGAAAACCTCGAACCTCTTGCCAACCAAGCCAGGTCTGCCATTGCCGCAGCGCAAGATAGTGCGACGCTTGAAAAATTGCGTGTCGATTATCTGGGCAAAAAAGGCCAGCTTACAGGCCTGCTGAAGGGCCTGAGTAATCTGTCCCCAGAAGATCGTCCTAAGGCTGGCGCATTAATAAACGTGGTTAAGCAGGAACTGCAGGAACTGATTGGTGAGCGCAAGACAACTCTGGATGCTACTGCTATTAAGGCGAAGCTGGAGCAGGAGGCGATCGATGTAACAATGCCCGGCCGCGCTACAGCGAGTGGCGGTGTGCATCCTGTGACTCAGACGATCGAGCGCATGGAGGACTTTTTTTCGGCCATTGGTTTTGAGGTAGTGGAAGGCCCAGAGATAGAGGACGATTATCATAATTTTGAAGCACTCAATATTCCTGCTCATCACCCCGCCAGAGCCATGCACGATACCTTTTACGTGGATGAACACACGGTGCTGCGAACACATACTTCGCCGGTGCAGGTGCGGGTCATGGAAAGTCAGGAGCCTCCACTGCGGATTATTTGTCCCGGGCGGGTATACCGCTGCGATTCAGACTTGACGCATACACCCATGTTTCACCAGGTTGAGGGCCTGCTGATTGACGAGCACTCTAGTTTCTCCGATCTGAAAGGTCTGATAGAAGATTTCTTGCGCGTATTTTTTGAACGAGACCTTGATGTGCGTTTCAGGCCTTCCTATTTCCCCTTTACGGAGCCGTCTGCTGAAGTAGACATCGCATGCGTCAATTGCGGTGGGAAGGGCTGCAGAGTCTGCAGTCAAACGGGGTGGCTTGAGGTTATGGGTTGCGGCATGGTGCATCCAAAAGTATTCGAGGCCGCGGGCATTGATACAGAAAAATATTCGGGCTTCGCGTTTGGTATGGGCGTTGAGCGTCTCGCCATGCTGCGCTATGGCGTTAACGATCTGCGCCTATTTTTTGACAATGACTTGCGTTTTCTTGAGCAGTTTTAGGAGGAAATAGAAAATGAAAATCAGTGAAAAATGGTTGCGCGAATGGGTCTCTCCCCCACTAAGCACCCAGGAGCTTGCCCATCAAATAACGATGGCCGGGTTGGAGGTTGATGCTGTTGAACCGGTAGCTGATGTATTCAGCGGAGTCGTGGTTGCTGAAATTCTCAGCGTTGAACCGCACCCGGATGCTGACAAGTTACGTGTTTGTCAGGTCAGTGCAGGCAGTGAAACGGTGCAGATTGTATGCGGTGCGCCCAATGCACGGACTGGATTGAAAGTACCGCTGGCACAGGTAGAAGCCGAGCTGCCGGGTAATTTCAAAATTAAGCGGGCAAAACTGCGCGGAGTGGAATCGCAGGGAATGTTGTGTGCGGAGCAGGAATTGGGGCTGTCAGATAGTTCGGACGGGTTGATGGAGCTTGCTTTCGATGCGCCTGTCGGGGCCGATCTGCGACACTATCTGGATCTCGATGATCAAGTGATAGAAATCAGCATCACGCCAAATCGCGCTGATTGTTTGGGTATTGCGGGGATCGCTCGAGAGGTGGGGTTGCTCAATAACCTTCCGGTGAACGAGCCTGCGTTCAGCAAAGCGCCAGAAGCGATAGCGGACACCATTGCTGTGGAGGTGCAGGCAGAGGAGTGTTGCCCACGCTATGTTGGCCGACTGATCAAGGGTATCGACATCTCCCGCCCTAGCCCGCAGTGGTTACAGGAAAAGTTGCGCCGCTGTGGTGTTCGCTCCATCGATGCAGTTGTGGATGTGACTAACTATTTACTGCTGGAGCTCGGCCAGCCTATGCATGCGTTTGATCATAGTAAAGTGCACGGTGATATCCAAGTGCGCATGGCGACCCCTGATGAGCCGATAGAGTTGCTGGACGGCAAGACGGTCACATTAAATGACGACACACTGGTCATTGCCGATTGCCAAGGGCCGCTCGCGATGGCTGGAATTATGGGGGGGCAGCGCTCAGCGGTTAGTGGCACTACAAAAGATATTGTTTTAGAAGCAGCATTCTTCGCCCCCAAGCCCTTGGCGGGGAAGGCCCGTTCCTACGGGTTGCACACGGACTCTTCTCACCGTTTCGAGCGCGGAGTGGATTTTGAGTTACAGCTGCATGCGATGGAGCGCGCCACAAAGATGTTGCTAGAACTGGTTGGCGGCGAGGCTGGGCCTATCCGGGAAGTAGTGTCAAAGAATCACCTTCCCGCGCGGCCGGATGTTGTCCTCAGAGCTGCCCGTATTGAGAAGGTGCTGGGTTTAAGTCTGCCCGCTGATGAAGTCGAGCGTATTTTGCGTGGACTCGGACTGGGTGTCACCGAGACCGATGGTGGTTGGCGCTGTTCAATTCCCAGTTGGCGGTTCGATATCACTATTGAGGTGGACCTATTAGAAGAATTAGCCAGAGTCTATGGTTACAATCGTCTACCGGTGACGCATATCCACGCCAAGCTCGAGATACAGCCGCGGCCTGAAACAGACTTGTCCATTCGCTATTTGCGTCGCCACCTGAGTGCTAGGGGTTATCGTGAAGCGATCACCTACAGTTTTATCGACCCTCAGTTACAGAAGATATTTGACCCTGAGCAAGAGCCGGTGGCCCTTAGCAATCCTATTTCTGCTGATATGGCCGTCATGCGCACCAGCCTGCTCCCAGGATTGGTCAGCGCCGTGGTGCACAATGTCAACAGGCAGCAACCTTCTGTGAGGTTGTTTGAGACGGGCCTGCGATTTATTCGCGATGAGTCAGGCCTGCGTCAAGTGCCGACGCTGGCGATGGTCTCTACTGGGCCGCGGTTTGAGGAGTCTTGGGCTTCGCCCGTGGATGCTGCTGATTTTTTTGATGTAAAGGGGGATATTGAGAGTGTGCTGGATCTGACTCGGAGGTCGCAGCAGTTTACTTTCAAGTCAACGTCACGCCCGGCGCTTCACCCGGGGCAGACTGCCTGTATTAGCCGAGAGGGTGATGTTGTCGGCTTTGTGGGTGCGCTACACCCTTCGGTGGGTGCGGAACTGGGACTGAATGCGCCCCTTTATCTGTGCGAGATCGATCTAGCGGCCTTACTTGAAGGAAAGATACCAAAGTATGCAGAACTGTCGAAGTTTCCCGAAGTTCGGCGAGATTTGGCGGTAGTTGTCGACAAGACGGTGTCAGCGGCTCGCTTGATGCAAGACGTGAGAATGGCCGCCGGCACTTACATCACAGACTTAAGGCTTTTTGATGTCTATACAGGGAAAGGCATTGATCCTAATAGAAAAAGTCTCGCACTGGGTTTGACATTCCGCGACCAATCGCGCACTCTTGGGGAGGAAGATGTAAACGTGGCCGTGGGTCAAGTTATTGATCTATTGGAAAAAAACTATAATGCTGAGCTTAGAAACTAGGTAGAAGAGACGATGGTTGCTCTTACTAAATCTGAAATGGCTGAACGCCTGTTTGAAGAGCTGGGGCTCAACAAACGCGAGGCCAAAGAGATCGTAGAGTTGTTCTTTGAGGAAATTCGCGGTTCCCTCGAGAACAATGAGCAGGTCAAGCTGTCGGGTTTCGGCAATTTCGACCTGCGTGATAAGAGTCAACGGCCCGGTCGCAACCCTAAAACGGGTGAAGAGATTCCGATTTCCGCCCGCAGAGTGGTCACTTTTAGGCCTGGTCAAAAGCTAAAAGCACGAGTAGAAGAATATGCTGGAACCGACACACAACAATGAATTGCCGCCAATTCCTGGAAAACGTTATTTCACTATCGGTGAAGTGAGTGAGCTTTGTGCCGTAAAGCCGCACGTGCTTCGTTACTGGGAACAGGAATTTCCTCAGTTAAAGCCGGTTAAGCGTCGCGGCAATCGCCGCTATTACCAGCGCGATGATGTGCTGACTATTCGTCAGATTCGCGCGTTTCTTTATGATCAGGGTTATACCATCGGCGGTGCTAGGCAGAGGATGACCGATGAAAACGGGAAGGGACCTTCTCTTTCAGCCGAGCTGCAGGCTGTGATTAAAGAAACCATCGAAGAGTTGGAAGACGTGCTTAAGGTTCTTGGTCCGTCTAAATAGTCTTTGTATCAAACGTGGTATTGAGTATAATGCCGCCGTCGCTCAGTCAGGCGGATTCGGGGCGTAGCGCAGTATGGTAGCGCACCACACTGGGGGTGTGGGGGTCGCAGGTTCAAATCCTGCCGTCCCGACCAATAATCTTTCCGGCGACAATCTGTAAAGCCTGCAAAGCCCTGTCAATCAGGGCCACGCGTGTGCATCCATTCGCAGACCGTCCGTGAATAACCACTCCAGATTTTCTTCATACATTGGCTCACGTCACATTGAGGTGACCTGATTATGTGGAAAGTCACGCGAGGCTCGCCGAGTCAAACGCGTGCAAGCGCAGTCTGATAGGAACCGGTTAATCTGGACTGAACGGGCGATATCGCGGCGCACGCATCAGAAATAGCGCTAGCCAAACACAGACACTGAAATAAGCACTGTGCCACAGAACAAAGCCGAAGCCCCAGTCGGCGTAGCGGTGAGTAACGTTTACGATGTGAAAAGCGTCGATTACTGCGCTGATGTCGGACTTGATGGGCGGGATTCCTGTCTCCAGTTGCGCGAGCGCGGTCTCCCAGTATTCCGTGGGCAAGTGGTATACGAGCGCATAGGTACAGTAAATCAAGCACCAGCCTACATTCACTACACTGAACACTCTCAGCATGCCCAGCCCCGATTGTTTTGAGGTCTGCCTGCTGGGGAAGGCTCTACGCAATTGAATAATTGCCAGTGGGAGAATAGATAAAAACCCCACACCCCACAGTGTTTCCTCGATGGCAAACAACAGGCGACTTTTTGTGATCAGCCCACCGGTTGCGAAGAACTGAGCGAGGAAGATACAGATAATGAGTGCCCAGGGCGCATGACGCTCGTACTGTGATAAAAGAGTGCTATTGCCATGATTATTGTGTGGCACGTCCTTATTGAAACGCAGCATTGCGAACGCGATTAATCCGACGAAGGAAAGTTCTGCAATCCAGGCTAAAGAGCGGATTATCAGAGAGCTATTCGCGATGGTATCGAACCAGCCATACTGATAGAGATAGCGCGACACAAATACCGATCGATACATCGCCACAAGCGTGAACGCCAGCCCCATAAAACGCATAGAGCGCACATAGTGGGTCTGACTATCGGGTGCCTTGGAGGACTCTCGAAAGAACTTGATGCACACGATAGTGCTGCACAGATTGACGAACACCATGACGCCCCACCAGGGCCATGGCCAGAGACTGCTAAGAATATTCATAATAGGATGGTTAAGCGAGGCACACGGTGACGGGTACACCGTTAACCGCAGCGTTACCAGAGAGCACGTCCAGGTATTGGTCATCAGTGATGTCATTGCAGCTCACACCGGCGTGAGCGGTAGCGGTCTGCATGCGAATACCCTGTCGATCGTGGCCAAATCCATGGGGTAGGCTGACCACGCCTGGCATCATGTCTTCCGTTGCTTCTACGTTCACGTCAACCGACCCCACCCTTGACGCGAGAGTCGCGCGGGCGCCGGGGGCGATACCCTGATTTGCCATATCGTCTGGGTGCATCATCAGCGTGCACCGGTCACGGCCTTTGACCAGGCGGTGGTAGTTGTGCATCCAAGAGTTATTGGAGCGCACGTGGCGACGGCCGATCAGCCGCAACTCGCAGGCATCCGGTTGCTGGAATTCGTCGAACAGTCGGCGCAGGTCAGCAATGGCTTCAGGTGTATCGCAGCGGATTTTTTTCCCCGGTGTTACCAGACGCTCGGGCAGTTGTGGCTGCAGTGGGCCCAAGTCGATACCCGAGGGATTCTGGTGCAGTTTTTCCAGCGACAGGCCCGCGGAACTGTGCGGCCCCAGTTGCAGCCCCAGATCGATTATCTCATGGGGCGCCATAGCAGGCTGCTCCGGTTTACCCAGTAGTTTGGCCAGTCGGTTACCCAGCTGATGAAAGATCTCCCAGTCGTGCAGGCTGCCTTCAGGCTTGTCGAACACAGCCTCGTTGTGACGTGTGGTGTTGCGCACCGAAAAGAGGTGAAAGGTGATGTCGTAGTGATCGTGTTCCAGTGCGGAGGTGGGTGGCAGAATGATGTCTGCGTGTCGCGTGGTTTCATTGATGTAGGGGTCCAGCGAGACCATAAACTCCAGCCCTTCCATGGCGCTGTCCAGTTGTCGCCCATTGGGGGTGGACAGCACAGGGTTACCCGCCCCGGTAAACAGTGCGCGAATCTGTCCCTCACCCGGAGTGCTAATTTCTTCTGCCAGACACGCGGCGGGCAGTTCCCGATCAAACTCGGGCAGATTACGCACGCGGCTTTGATGGCGGTTGTGGCCCCCCGGACTGCTGGTCATAACGGTATCCACCGCTGGGGTAGCAAACAGGCTGCCGCCAGGTTTGTCTAGATTGCCGGTGGCAATGTTGATCAGTTGAATGACCCACTGACACAGTGCGCCATAGGCTTGGGTGGAGACACCCATGCGGCCGTAGCATACCGCGTTGTCGGCGGCAGCAAATTCTCTCGCGATGCGCCGTATCACGTCTGCGTTAATGCCCGTACGGGCGGCGGCAAGTTCCGGTGTAAATGCTTCGATCGCAGTCGCCACTTCGTCCAGACCGGTGGTAAAAGCGGCCAGCGCGCCGGGCTTGGTGAGGTGCTCGCTGAAGAGCGTGTTGAGCAGCGCCAGCAGAAATAGGGCGTCGGTACCTGGTCGGATGAAGTGATGTTCGCTGGCGATGGTGGCGGTTTCTGTCCTGCGCGGGTCGATGACTACCAATTTACCGTCGCGCGCGGTCAGCGCCTGCAGGCGCTTCTTCACATCCGGTACGGTCCAGATACTGCCGTTAGAGGCCAGCGGGTTTGCCCCTAACATCAATAGGTAGTCGGTGTTATCGACGTCAGGCACCGGAATCAGTAACTTGTGCCCATACAGCCACAACGAGGTGAGGTGGTGGGGTAGTTGGTCTACGCTGGTCGCAGAGAAACGGTTGTTGCTGCGGATATGTTGGAACAGGTTGCTTTGGTGAGTCATCATGCCGTAGTTGTGCACCGAGGGGTTGCCTAAGTACACACCCACAGCGTTCACCCCGCGCTCGTTAATAATCTGCGCCAGCCGGGTCGTCGTGGTATTCAGTGCCTCGTCCCAGCTTATCTCTTCCCAACTGTCCTCGTTGTCATCACTGTGTACTTTTTTCACTGGCGCTCGCAGGCGGTCCGGGTCTGTGTGCAAATCCTTCAGTGCCACTGCTTTCGGGCAGATATGGCCTCGACTCAGCGGGTCGGATTTGTCGCCCTTAATGGAGACAATGTCCGCTCCCTCGGTTTCAATCACGAGTCCACAGATTGCCTCGCATAAATGACAAGCACGATGATGTGTTTTACGAGCCATAAATTTACCTAGTTGAATTGGCGTTCGTCGTCTTTTAAGTTGCTATAGCTCAGGCAGAAAACGCGCAACTGGGACGCGATATTGACACGTTAATGCGTCGGTGTCGCCTCGGATGATGCGCCGCCCGTTACTTTTATTACTCCATAGAGGGTCTGCTCTGGCGCAGACAGTGATCATCAGGAGAGGGCTATAGACCTGCTGAGTCAGAATGTGGGAATTCCATTCCTCGCGGCTAAAAAAATTGCGATTTATGTCCTTTTTTCTGTTATTTTTAAGGTCCGCTTAAAGTAATTTAGGAATCCCGTGATGTCGTTAAATCAAGTGTCACGTCTGTTAAAGGTGTGCAGTCTGGCATCGCTGTTTGCCCTTTTTTCCGCCTGCAGCGATAACGATAATAAACAGGGCTCAGAGCGCGCGGCACCGATGGCCTCGGCCCGTGTGGCAACCGAGGCAGACCTACTGTCTGGTCCACTCGCACGCGGTGTCCCAGGGGATTACGTGCTCGAGAACGAGCATTTGCGGGTCATCATTCAACAAGCCGGGCGGCAGTGGCTCAGCATCGGTACCTTTGGCGGCAACATCATTGATGTCAGTCGCAAGGACGCAACGGGCGCCATGCTGCCTGATCATCTAGAAGAGTTTGTCATCGGTCTGAACATTGAGAACACGCCAAACTATACCGATATCCGTGTGCAGAACGATGGCAGCGACGGCGAACCCGCCGTGATCTGCGCTACTGGGCCCGATGACTTGCTGGAACTGGCCAATGCCAGCTCTGCGGTGAGTGGTTTTGGTGTAACGCTCCCACCCGCTGCTGATGACAAGGATTTGCCTGTCGAAATTGAAACATGCTACAGCCTGGCAGTGGGCGACAGCTATATCGCACTCGACAGCACGTTCAGGAACCTGAGTTCTGATACCTTTGACGTTTTTATGACGGAGTATCTCAATGGTTCTGGCCAGGTCGAGTTCTTTCAAGTCTATGCGGGGTTCGGCGATCCCACACTGACGCCATCTTGCCCAGAACAGACCTATGTTGCCTGCGAGGCGCTCGAGGGCGGCCTTTGCGACCAGTGTAATTTCGTTGCCTATGGCGGCGTTGACGGCGCCGAGGCAGTGTCCTATGGCCTCATACACAGTGAACAGGGCTCGTCTAGTTTTTCGCAGGTCGGTGTCAATATTATTGTCTACGGCAGTTCGGCGGCGGAACTTCTCATTGGGCTTGAGCCTGCTGACTATACGATTCCCGCAGATGGCGAGCTAGTATTACGGCGGTATTTTGCCGTTGGCGACGGCACCATTGCCAGTATTGCAGATATTCGCAATGACATTTTTGGCATAGAGGCGGTTGCGGTCAGCGGCACTGTGAGTAGCGCCGGAGAGCCGCTGCACAATGCTCAAATAGTGGTGTACAAGGTACTGGATGCTGAAGCGAATCCACCCGCCCTGTTTATTGTTAACCATACCAAGACAGATGAGAGCGGCCATTACAGCCTCAACGTGCCGCCGGACGATTACCATATTAGGGCAAACATGGAAGGCTACCGCTTTCCCGATAACGATCCCTTAACACTGGTGGTTGAGACAGACGTGGCGGTGAACCGCGATTTTGAAATGCCGCAGTCAGGTTTTCTCGAAGTTACTGTTATTGACGAGACTGGGCCGGGTCCCGCCAAGTTACAACTGGTTGGTTTTGACCCCAGTCCACCTCAGACGAACGTTGTTGCTACCCTTATTGGTGGGCAGGAGGCCGGCGTTTTTAGTGATAACAAGGCTGACGGATTACCTTTTGGTATTGCGCAAGTCGCATTTATTGATCGTGAGGGTGCTAGCGAGCAGATCACCATGGAGCCTGGTGAGTATCAACTGGTAATATCACGTGGACCTCGCTATTCCGTATACAAAAAAAATATCACCATCACGGCGGGAAAGGTTACGACGGTGCAGACAGAAATTGTAGAACTGATTCCCGATAACGGTTTTGTCCACGGCGATTATCACGTGCACTCAATCGACAGCCCCGATTCCGAGGTCACCCGCGCTGAGCGCGTAGCGGTGATGCTGGCAGAGGGCATAGACTTTTTTACACCTTCAGACCATGGTGTCCGGTCCGACTTCGGGCCGACTTTGCAGGCTATGGGTGTAGAAGATCTGATTGGCGTAGCGGTCAGCAGTGAGACCACGACCTTCGATTATGGGCACTTCAACAGTTGGCCATTGACGATTGATCCCAACAACATCAGTGGCGGTGCTTTTGACTGGGGCGGTTCTGCACCTCCGGGACGAGATTTCCCTGAGTACGGATACTACAATCTGTCGCCTGCTGAAATCATTTCGGGACTGCATGATGACCCCAAGGATAACGTCGTGCAGATTAACCATGTTGCGGGCCACTTTGGGGCCAGTGGTTTGGGTATTGATACGGGCATAACACCCCCAGCATCGAGTTCGAATCTAGCGGCTAAACGGCTAGACCCGTCGATAGGTAACGCGTTTGATGATGAGTTTGATGCGCTAGAGGTGTGGATCGGCAGCAGTGGCCGGGGTGGGGTAGAGTCGGAGTTCTTAGGCCAAAATGCGGGAGACTGGTTTAACCTCATGAATCAGGGCATTGTGAAGCTGGGTGTTGCCAATTCTGACACCCACAACTTCAGATTTACTCATACGTCAGCACGCACATTGATTGCCAGTACGACCACAAATCCACCGGACGTTGCGGCAGATGCCGAAGCCCTTGCTGCAAATCTGTTGGCGGGCAAAGCGATTGGTACGAACACGCCGTTTCTTTTATTACAGGCGGACGGGGAGTTCAGAGGCACTAGCCAGCGGGCAGGTCTGCGTCTAGACGATGACGTCACCCTGGCGGCTGATGTTGGCAGTGATGTCGTGCTGACCGCGACGGTTAGTACACCGCAATGGGCCCAGGTGGATACGGTAAAGTTCTATATCAACAATCAACCTGAGCGCACGACCGCTAGCGATGAGGCCGCTCGCTATGGGGTATGCGCCAACGCACAGATCAGTGCCGGTGACGAACGTTGGGAGGCGATTGAGGTCGTGGTCAACGACTCGGTCCAGGGTGGATCGCGCACCGACATCACCGCGACATTGACGCTTGAGGGAATTGCCGAAGACACCTGGATTGTTGTGACGGTGAGCGCTACCGACGGGGTTTCTCTACCGATGTTTCCAACATATCCTGGCAGTCTCAATCAAGATAGCAACAGCACATTGGAAGACCTCACAGATGGCAATCTCGGGGAATCGGGTGTCCCAGCATTCGCCTTTACCAATGCGTTGTTTGTTGATGCCGGCGGTGATGGCTGGACGCCGCCAGGTGTTGCTAATGCGAGTTGCTCGCAACCTCCTTGAGCCTATTTGACAGACCTTACATCGCTAAAATAGTCAGTAGTACACTCACAAAAGCAATGGGCTGATCAAGCATCAAGTGGTGCCTCGCGTCTGGAATGCCGATCATCGGTATATGCCCACCACCAGATTCACGCACATAGTCGGCAGAATCGGCATCGAATAAATCGCTCTGCTCTCCATAAACAATCACCATAAAACCAGGTGTATTCGCGATTCGCTTGCCCAGTGTCAATAAGCGCTCATGCAAATCTGGGCCGCGTTCAAATACACTGGGGTCAAACTTCCAAGACCAACCTCCTGCCACTTCTTTGAGAGAATGAAAGGCCATATAGTCAAACAAGTACGCTTCGTTGACTTTCTGGGGTGGAGACAAGACGAAGCGAGCTTTAGCGGTTTCATAGTCTGGGTAAACTCGATTGGGTCGATGTGGTCCCAGCGGTCGGCGCTCTTTTTCATGCCCTTTGAGCCGATTTGGGCGCAGGGTCATTAAATCGCAGATAACAAGGCGCGAGAATTGCTTGTGACAATGCTCCATAGCGGTTAGTCCGACGCTGCCACCATACGAGTGAGCGATGATGGTCGGCTTACGGCCGTCATCCAGCAACCCGGTTTTTTTTGCAACATCCATTAGCTCTTGTAGGCGAACTTCATCAGGATATTCCTCGCGAACGCCCGAATCTCCCATGCCGGAAAAGTCATAGGCCACCACGTAATACTCTTTGGCTAGAAGAGGCGCGATAAACGCAAAGCATCGTGCATGTGCGAGAAAACCATGGAGAAGCAACACCCCAGGATTCGCGGGGTTTCCCCAGCTAAAATAATGTATTGGGCATCCTGCTGAGTCCAGCCATCCCTCTTGGCGAGGGGTGGAGAGTGCTTCTGTAAACCATGCCGGAGTTTTCGGTGAATCGGCAGGGATTTCGACCGACAAGTCGGGAGATGAGATGACGCCAGTATCCATAAACACAGACTCGAAAAAATGAATGCGATAGTCTATAGCAAAAGCGAACCAGGATAATCGCTATGAATATACCAAAGCGGCAGGCTTGCTAGGGAGTTACGTTAGTAGGTTAGGAGTCATCGTATCGGTCTGCTTGCCAATTTGACCGCTCTGCAGTGCCGACAACCACCGTCAAACATGGCCGATTATGTCAGCTACTGCAACGGGTAGATAAGCGCTGCATCTGACAGAGTCTCGGGGGCGATCAAGCGACGCCTACCGTCTTGCCACTGTAATACAAAGTTGGTCCTGCCGATCTGTCGACCGGTATCGTCTACGTCATAGGGGCCGATTAACGCGCGAAAGTACATGGTATCCAGTTGCTCGCGCACCGCGTCGTGGTCAATGGTGTTTGCCAAGCGTACGGCGGCCTCCAGTATCTCGCCGGCGCTGTAGCCGATAACTGCATAGACACCCGGGTTGTAGCCATACCGCCTATTATAGCGGTATGCAAAGTCCTGAGCCCCCGGCTGTTTCGAACTCCGTAGCCATTGGACGATTCCTACAATACCCTCTGCATCGGGGCCTAACTGCTCGTTAAATTCGCGCAGGCCTGGGCCTGCTGTAAAACCTAACATTTTAGGTTTTACACCCTCGGTCTTTAGAGCCCGTACTATTTCTACAGAGTCCTCGAAATAAGAAACACCAATTATCACGTCAGGATTCGCCGCGCCCAGGCGTTGTGCCAGACCACTAAAATCTCGCTGCTCAGGGGCATAGCCCTCATCCAGCACAATAGTCGTTGCTGCGTTATTGCGAACGCTGGCAGCGACCTCTTCGCCAAATTCTGTGCGCGCATAGATCAGAGCAATGCTCTCAGCCCCTGCTTCATCGGCGATTTGTAGCCCTTGCATATAATCATTGGCGGGCGTGTCGGCGCCGAAGATATTTTTTAGCCCCCGATTCCATATTTTTTCGGATGAAGCTGCGGCGGAGACCATCGGCGTATTAAACTCTTCCGCAACAAGACTGGCTTCAAGAGTCAGCGTTGAAGAGTAGGGGCCCACCAAAAAGTCCACATTATCCTGCTCCAGTAGCTTGGTAAAGCCCGCGACAGTGCCAGCATCTGTGGAGGCATCGTCGTAGTAGACTACTTCAACGGGCCGACCCAGTAGCGCTCCTCGCGAGTTGACATCCGTCGCCCACATTTGGAGCCCGCGTAGTTGCTCTAGTCCGAATTCGCTATAGTGACCGGTCAGTGATTGGGTGGTGCCGATTTTTATAGGATCAGCAGATTTTACTGCGCCAGACATTGTCAGGGCGCAGAGAGAAAAGATCGAGAGTAGAAGCCGAGTCACAGTGGTCCTCATTATTCGTTTACATCCAGCTTGCGCTTTGTAGAATAGAGCCAGCGCACCATTTCATACTCAAACGCAGTCCCGTTTTGGTAGTAACGGAAAGGGTTGTTGGCGCGTGTATTGATCGGGTAGAGAACCAGCGCGCCTAGTGTAACGTCAGAACTAAAGACCGCATCAGAGGCCACACCTGCAACATACAGGTCAGGCAGCAATCCAGCACCGTCGCGCAGATTCGAAGGGCCTAAAAACGGTAGCACTAAATAAGGGCCCTGACCCACTCCCCAGTGTCCTAGTGTTTGGCCAAAATCTTCGACCGGTCGAGGTATTTTCATTTTGGACGCGACGTCCACTAGCCCGAATATGCCGACGGTAGTGTTGACCAATACGCGTCCGGTATTTTGAATAAACTTCTTGGGCGCCAGCTGCAGAAATGAATTAAATATTGAGGTCACGTCTGCTATATTTCTAAAAAAGTTAGAGAAACCGGTGCGCGCAAAGGACGGAATAACTGTTTCATAGCCTCGAACGATAGGCAGATACACGGCATTGTCGAATTCATAATTGAAATTATATATATGCTTGTTCATGGTCTCCCAAGGGTCATAGACTGCCGTTAGATCCGCATGATCCGGCGGCAGTATCTGCTCGGCGGTGAATACGGGTTCTGGATAATCCGCAGCCTGCGGTTTTACTTGAGGGCTGCTGCAGGCGCCGAGAGAGGTGAGCAGCACTAGCAAGGAGAGACGTCGGAGGAGATGTATCATTACTGTGTCTCCCCTTGACTAAATGTCGCAAGCATGTGGGCAACATTGTCGCGGTAATTGATGTTGCCGATGTGGCCACCGTAGGGGTATATCGTGGCTCTCTCTCCAAATACTTCGCTGAAGAAATTAATTTCTCCGGGTTCTAAAATAATGTCATCGACATTGTGCATCACCGTAATTTTTTGCGTATTGCGCAAGTAATCCTCTATGCTTCTCAAACTGATCTCTGCGATAACCTCGTTTTGGGTTTTGTTTGGATAATCCGCTTTGTAGAAGGGATAGAAAAATTCGAAGTAATAGTCGGTAAAGCCTAATCGGACAGCAACATCATCGTAGATTTGGAGATTGCTGTAACGATCCAGCACCAAACCCTTGGGTTTGATATAACCGTAATCTGCCATGACATCCGCGGTAAACGCCAGAGTCGAAGAGGACAGGCGAAACGACGTGCCGATAAGCGCGGCCAGTTGCTCGTCCTTCAACTGCAGCTTTTCATAGACTTGATAAAGAAAGTTGTCACCGCCACTGCCGACCGGTGCCTTAGCCATCGTCGCATAGGCATGCATTAGGTTGTTTACAAACCGATCAAAATTATCAACTCCGCCCGGGATATCTTGTGTCATGCGATCCAGAAGGGAGATCGAGTTGTATAGGGATACCGGTGGATTAATCAGTAGCACATGCTCAAAATTAAAGGCCTTCCGCTCTTCGTCAAGCTTTGATACATAGGCAGCGTTGAAAGCACCCAGACTAGGGCCTATAACATTAAACGAGGTCACTTGAATGTCTTGCTTGAGCTCGGCCCAAATCATTTCAAACACGCGATAGATGTCTTCAGCGTCTTTTTCTGCATGACCAACCACGCCTGTTTTAGAGGCTGCGATGACAAAATTATTGTAGGTGGGAGAGGAAGTAGAAACGACGTGAAAGCCAGCTTGGTAAAATGCTTTGGCCATGTTCATGTTGGTTGTGCCATCGTGCGAGCCGCCGGTCCCTGCAATAATAAATATCAAGGGAGCATTACTGTCTTGTAACGCAACGGAGTAAAGCAATTCACTGCCATAAAAAAACACGTCTGGCGTCACCCGCCCAGGAAATATTGTAATGCTCTTTCCTTTGAGAGGGATGCTTTTAGGTAACTGGGCTTGGAATTCTACAGGGGTGCCCACGACGGTGGCGGCGAAACGGTCAGTAATGGGGTAGCCATAGTCCTCTACGGTCACGGCCGAGGCACAAGTGAGTGAAGCAAATAGCACTGCGTATAAGCCAAAAAATCGCGCTTGCGTGGATTTTTTAATGGTCACATGATTTCCGGTTTGATCGCCTATTAGTGAGACGATGGTGGCATGAATAGGGTGCCCTGTCACTAACTGCATCAAAAAAAGTGTCGGGCAAACAGTCCGTAACGGCGCTAGCAGCCTCGTTAGAGGAGCAGTGCTTCGATCAGCTCGTTGCGGAGATCGCAGGGGGCTATAACTTTGTCGAAAGCCATCGCGTCTGCGGGGACCCATGCGCCTGACTGGATTCCCCTCAAGTTATCCGCCTCGTCTTTACTGGCGCGAGCCGCTTCGGCGCCGCCTATCGCAGGGATCCCGCCCAAATTGACGCAGGGCAGGGCGAGACTAATGAGCTGGTTGTCCCAGGGGTTCATGCCCATCACCGAACTGCCAAATCCGAACGCTTTACGCAGGGTTACCACAATTTTTTTGCCTCTATAGCGACGCTGCATGTGAAACATGTGGCCGGCGGCCTTTAGGACGCCTGACTGTTCTGCTGCTGGCCCGGGCATAACGCCTGGGTTATCCAGTAGGTTAATCAGCGGTAGGCCGAAGTTGTCTGCCACTTCGATAAAGTGACTCGCCTTCTCCGCGCACTCTCGCGTAATAGCGCCGGCTTGAACGCAAGGCTGATTGGCAATCAACATGCAGGGGGTGCCACCGATTCTAGCCATAGCAGTAATGATACTGCGGCCGTAATCAGGTTGTAGTTCGAACAGACTCTGGCTGTCGGCCAATTCCTGTAAGACTTCACGCATGTCGTAAGTCTGATTCACCTGTGGAGGTATGATGTCCATTAGGGCCTCAACTTTGCGTTTTGCGGCCATTGGATGGTCGCGACATTCAGGCAGAGCGTCGCCCGCTCGCGGTGGGAGCAGGGATAAAAAGTAGCGCGCCATAGCGAAACAATCCTGCTCGGTTTTGCCCAGGTTGTGCGCCACGCCGCTGGTGCGTGTATGCATGATGGCGCCGCCAATCTCCTCAGGTGTTGCGTCAATCCCCAGTGCAGCTTTCACCAAAGGGGGGCCAGCACTAAACAAGGCTGAGCCTTGTGCCATGATAATCAGATCGGCGAACATGCCTGTCAGTGCGCCGTGGCCCGCAGATATGCCAAGTACCAACGTCACCACAGGCACTAGCCCCTTTAGATCGGCAACCAGCTGGAGATCATTGGGGCTGTTCGGATAGCGCTCTGTCTGGTTCCCTGCGCGTTCCCCTGCGCCATCCAGCATGAGTACGAGAGGTACTCGCTGTTCCAGCGCCAGTCGCACCAGTCGGGTCCGTTTGGCGGCATTAGGATGTCCGATGGAGCCACCTTTGACCGTAAAGTCCTCGGCGATGATGACGAAGCTGCGGCCATCTATGCGCGCCGTGCCGCCTACGAGGCCATCTCCGGGGAGTGTTTCCTTGTCGCCAGGGTGATTGCCGCCGGCAAGTGCGCCATACTCGTTGAAGCTATTATTATCGCACAGGCCCACAATGCGCTCTCGTACATTGAGCCGACCTTTCTCATGTTGTTTTTTGATTTTGTCAGCCCCGCCCATCGATTCGGCGGCTCGGGTCCGCTGGTTTAGCTGATCTAGAAGTGTTTTCCACTCGTCGCGATATTCATTCAAGAGACTGCTCCCCGTACAGATGTTGTGGACATGAGGGCGAACATACGGGATGATTTTTTTTTACACAACCGACAGATGCGATTCTTTGCGGGTGATGCAGTGTGTGTTCGCATGATTTTGTCGACTTATTCGATTGGGATGTCAGAGTAAAAGGAGGTTTTTGGTGGCTACAGAGCAGATATTATTGGTTGAGGCACGCGGGTCAGTGGAGTGGGTTACGCTCAACAGGCCGGAGTCAGGTAACGCACTGAATATGGAGATGGTTGACGCGCTAGTCGCATACTTTGAAGGCCTGCGCGAACGAGAGAATGTCCGCATCGTCGTGATGAAGGCAAATGGCCGACATTTTTGTGTGGGGCTTGATCTTGCCGCGGGCGCATTTGACGCCCAACAGCGCAATCCACGCAATGTCTGGTCGGTGCAACGTCGTATCGCCCGTATCTACCTAGCGATGCGCAAATGCCCCCAACCTATTATTTGTCTGGTACAGGGCGCGGCCTGCGGCGGCGGCTTCAGCCTTGCATTGGCCTCCGACATTCGTATTGCCGGAGAAAGTGCGAAGATGAACGCGGCCTATATCAAAATCGGATTGACCGGTTGCGATATGGGAAGTAGTTATTTTCTCCCCAGACTCGTAGGCACGTCGGTGTCGTCGGAGCTGCTGATGACGGGTCGGTTTATTTATGCGCCCAGGGCTCTGGCGGTAAACCTTGTGTCCGAGGTCGTTGCCGATGATGCGCTAGAGAGCGCGGCACAGGGTTTTATTGATGACATGTTGCTGACGTCGCCTATGGGATTGCGCCTGACTAAGGACGCACTGAACTTCAGTGTGGATGCGTCAAGCCTGGAGGCGGCGATGGCGGTTGAAGATCGGCATCAGTCTCTGCTCTCTTTAACAGATGATGCGGTAGAAGCAGGATTATCCTTCTTTGAAAAACGCAAACCGGAGTATCGGGATCAATAATGTGACAGATCAGTCGCTTGTTCAGGCTGTTCCCCAACAATTAGCGTTGCTTTTGTGTATACTAGGCGGCTTTCCAACATAAAAGGTAATTACAATGGTACGCAAGCCCACGAGAGCGCCAGCTAAGAGAAAGCAACCGGCGGCAGTGGAAACCTCGCAGTCGATTGAAGATCAAACGAAAGAGTTTTTGAAGTCCGGTCATCAGATCGATGTTATTCAGTCTGGCATCAGTGGACAGCCGACTATGGCAGTCAACAGGCACATCAAACTGGGCAACAAAACTGTCGCATCTTAGTACGGGTCACCTCTGGTAACGTAGCGGTTTAGCGTTAGTGCCCGGACGAGAATCGCATGACTCCTTCAGATTTTCATTGACCTCCAATGTCAGTGCTGTATCTTACCGCCTGCTTGTAAGTAACAATTTCTTATGTCTACCGTTTCGACGTTCCGCAGTAAGTTCCTCGCCTTGATTTCATAAGTAATAGCGATAGCACTTCAAGCACCATCTGCCTTTCACCGAAGGGCATCAATTATCTTTGAAAATATAGGAAGTATGTATGTCTACTGTTACTGGAACCGTGAAATGGTTCAACGAAACTAAGGGCTTTGGTTTTATCGAGCAGGAATCTGGACCGGATGTTTTTGCACATTTTAGCGCTATTTCGGGCTCAGGCTTCAAGACTCTGGCCGAAGGTCAAAAAGTCGAGTTTACTGTTACTCAGGGCCAGAAAGGTCCTCAAGCAGAGAACATCGTAGCGGTTTAATCGCGCACCGTTTAAGGGCCCGCCCTGTTTTCAGTGCGGGTTTTTTGTTGCCCAGATTTTATGTGAGGTAAGTAAAATTGCTCATACCAACGCCTTAGTTTGTTAACGGGGCCGTCTCCATCACACAATATGGGCTCTTCTCGGTAAACCTTATCTTTCCAAATTTCTACGTCCTGGCTAAAGGCGACGTGCGCCATCTCAGGGTATAGCTGTGCGAATTCCGCGGGCAGGGGATCGTCCGTTAGGCTGCTGACCATGACGGCCGAGCATAAATCTACCTCATTGTCGTTGACGACAGTGTGGCAGTTAACCCACCAGCTCTTAAAATTCATTTGTGGACTCGTTGACTCTGTTTCGTAATACATGATGGATGGGCCATGGTAAGTAGCGTCGCCCCAAGCATCGGCGTCGTTACCTGCTTCTTTGCGCGCCTCCTCAAGGTCGAATACGACACCGGGCGGAATAATCATGTTCGCATTGGGGTCGCGTTTGACCGTCGATAACTGCGTCACACTGCGTTCGTCGAAGCGATTTTCCCATGACTCGACAAGGCCCCCATGTACATGAGGGAAATGCGCGATATCAACGATATTTTCGATAACATCGCAGGGTTTGGCCCGAATCCGTGAGCGATAAAACACCCAATCTCCCCAACCTGGCTGACCCCACTCGGGGATATCGGGCAGATAATACTCAGGATCCTCGCCGTCGGTCGCGTACCACAACGCGATAAAACCATTTTTTTCCAGCACAGGCCAGCCCTTTAGTGCATTTACGGCCTTGTCGGGGATGGATGTGGCGTAAGGGATTTCGACACACTGACCTGTCGCATTAAAGGTCCAACCATGGAAGGGGCAGGCGATATTGTCACCTCGGACGCGGCCCTCGCCACTCCCAAGATTAGCGCCTAGATGCGGGCAGTGCGCATCCAGAATCGCGACGGTGCCTGACTCTCCGCGATAGGCCACGATGTCTTGTCCAAAGTAATGCAGCTGCTTTACTTCACCGACCTGTAACTCTGAGGAAAACAACACAATGTGCCATCCTCTGGCATAGCGTCCTGGCTCCAGAAAGGCATATTTATATTTTTTCATGCGAGTGCTCCTCTGCGGCTGCTTGCTCAAAAGCGTGCTGTGCTGCAATGTAGGCGAACGTCATAGCTGAGCCGATGGTTGCACCTGCCCCCGGATAGGTATCGCCCATTGCAGCGGCACTGGCATTACCTGCCGCGTAAAGACCTTCAATGACGGCTCCATTATGATGCAATACGCGTGCTTGCTCGTCGCAGAGTAGCCCTCCCTTGGTATCGAGATCGCCAGGCTCACAGCGCAAGGCATAGTATGGGGCGGTTTCAAGCGGACCCAGAGACGGATTCGGGCTGACAGATTTGTCAGCATAATAACGATCGTGCACAGTCGAACCGCGGCCAAACTCAGGATCCTCGCCGTTGCGCGCATGACGATTGAAGTGCGTTACAGTATTCACCAGCGCGTCATGATCAATTCCCAGGTTGTCTGCCAGTTCCTCTAGGCTATTGGCTTTCGTCAGGAGTCCCGACTCAAAATTGCGGGGATCCAGTGTGTTGTCGCTCCCCACCTTTCCAGGCTTGATATGGCCAACGGCATATTTTTGTCGATAGGTGGCGTCAAACACGAGGTAGCAGGGGATTGCCTGTTCGCCTCTGGACTCGCTGGCATATTGTTCCTTGACGAGATCTTCATACGGCTGGGCTTCATTAGCAAAGCGTTTCCCGCGACGATTGACCATGATAGAGCCCGGATTTGATTTGCCTGCGATCAGCGCAAGCACTCTGCCGTCCGGGATAGCATAGGTTGGAGACCACCAGGCGCATTCCATAAAATCCAGCGCCGCGCCAATCTGCTCGCCCATAGTGACGGCGTCACCAGTTGCCCCTGGGGCAGCGGCAGTCCAGTCTTTTCCTATGGGTGCTTGCTGATATTGCTGTCGCATTGCGGTGTTTTGAGAAAAACCTCCTGTCGCCAGGAGTACGCCGCGCCGGGCATGTATGCGTTTTATCTTTCCCTCGTGCTTGACCAGTGCACCGATGACCCGACCATTGTCCTGCAGTAACTGCTGCACAGGTGAGTCCAGCCATAGTGGAATATTTCGATCCTGAAGGGATAAACGCAGGCGCGCCACAAGTGCCGGCCCCAGCGTGAGGCGATTGTCGCGCTGGCGTTTCAACCGAGCAGGAATGTCCATCAGTAGACGAGAGAACAGACGCAGACCGAGCCAATAAGCACCCGCGTTCATTTCCTGCAAGCGCTGGCCTTCTTCTACGGTGACGTTGAAGGGCATCAGCCCATCATAGTGGCCCAGTCTTAGCGTCTTTGCGTCTTGTCCGAGTCGACGGAGATTGATGGGAGCATTGTCCATTGAGCGCCCCCCCGATTTATACCCCTGAACATGCTCATAATAATCCATGTAATTCGGTAAGGCAGAATAGTGAACATGACTGTGTTGCATCATGAACACCAACATTTCAGAGGCCCGCTGCGCATAGGCTGCGATGCGAGCATCACTCACGCTGTCGCCGATAAGACCTTTCAAGTAGGCGTAGGCGTCCTCTGCACTATCACTGACCTGCACGTCGGCTTGTCGGTGGTTATTGGGGATCCACGCGACACCGCCAGATTTGGCGGTTGTCCCGCCGTAGACGGGTTCCTTTTCCACCACAAGTACTGAGCCACCCAGCTGGTGGGCCACTACGGCTCCGGTCATACCTGCGGCGCCAGCACCGGCCACCAGCCAATCGATTTCCAGATCTGGACTCTGTATTGACATACGGTCTTACTCTTATTGATTACCAGCAGTGTGGCAGGGCATGTCAACCTGAACCAGTGCTCATTAAAAATGCCGGGGTTCGGTTCAATATTCCGGCCACAGTGGTTGACCGGGAGCAGGTCGAGTCCTATGGTCACGGGTGAATATGTATTTCCTCTGACAATAGCGAAAAAATTATGGCAACAATGCCTCTGGCCCAAATTCACGGTGTTGACGATCTGCGACTCGATCAGGCGCCGACACCGTTTTGTGGTCCTGATGATGTGGTAGTCCAAGTGATGGAGTGCGGTATCTGCGGGTCTGACCTTGGCTATCTGGCAATGGGTGGGTTGACGGGCCCGGATATACCTATGCCTTTGGGTCATGAGTTGTGGGGTGTTGTCAGTGATGCCGGGGCTAATGTGACGCATGTCGTTACGGGGGACCGCGTTGTAGTTCAGCCCATGAGTAATGGCAATAATATTGGCAACGGAGGCACAGAGGGAGGGTTCTCCCCCTATCTGCTGGTGCGTAATGCCGCTCTTGATACAGGCAGTACATTGAAGATCCCGTTGGGTGTGCCACACGAATATGGGGCACTGGTAGAGCCACTGTCAGTAGCGCAACATGGTGCCAATCGCGTGGCGGCGACGGCCGCTGACAGGGCAGTGATCTATGGGGCGGGCCCCATCGGGCTGTCGATACTGCAGGTGCTTAAGTACCGTGGGCTTGTTGATATCGTTGTGGTTGATCTGTCGCATCCGCGGCTGGAAAAAGCGCGCGCGCTCGGTGCTATTCCGCTGCGAGCTGATGACCCGCAGCTTACTCAAAAGCTGACCGAACAGCATGGCACCTCCAACTTTTTTGGCATGCCCATGCCGGGCAGTACCGTATTTTTCGAGGCTACCGGTGTGCGCTCAGTGTTTGAAAAGATTGTCGCTATGGCGGGCCCAGGCAGTCGTATTTGCCTGACGGGGGTGCACAAGGAAGCGGCGACAGTGGATCTTGTCATGCTGTTGGCCAAGGAAATTGCCATCATTCCGGCCATGGGATACGACACTGAGTTCGATGAAGTCATTGCAATGCTGCAGTCCGGACAGATTGATCCGACAGTCATGGTGACACATCGTTTTCCGTTATCGGATATTGGCGCTGCTTTTGCTTTGGCGCGAGACCCACAAAATGCTATAAAAATTATGATCGATTGTCAGGCCTGATGGGCCAAACTTAAGCAACACCTAAAAAGAGGTAGTTTACATGCAGGATCTACAAGGAAAAGTAGCCGTTGTCACAGGAGCCGGCTCAGGTATTGGCGAGGGAATCGCGCGCGCGGCATCGGCATCGGGCATGAAGGTTGTAGTTGCCGATATAGACTTAGCTAAAGCTCAAACTGTCGCCTCAAGCTTGGGTGAGCAGGCAATGGCCTGCAGGGTCGATGTCGCCAGCCTGACGTCAGTGGAGTCCCTGCGGGATGCAGCAATGGAACGCTTCGGGAGTGTCCATTTACTGTGCAACAATGCGGGTGTCTGGATCGGAGCGATGATGCATGATGCGGATATCAAGGACTGGCAATATCTGATCAATGTGAACCTGTACGGGGTTATTCACGGTGTAAAGGCATTTTTGCCGCTGTTGGTGGCGCAGGGCGAGGGGCACATTGTCAACACAGCATCCATGGGCGGCCTGATCTCGGGCCCACCCGAAGGGCTCTACACGACCACCAAGTTTGCGGTAGTGGGACTCTCCGAGGCGCTGCTGATGGAAGTGGCGGACAAAGGGGTGGGTGTCTCTGTTCTGTGCCCCGGTCTCGTCAATACTAACCTGATTACTCAGTCCTCAGCAGTGCGCCCTGATGAGTTTGACTCTGGCATTGACCACCAGCAGCCGGCGCCCGATGTGGCCAACGGCATATCTCCGCTGGTCGTAGGAGAGCAGGTACTAGATGCAGTTCGTGACGCTGGCTTTTATATCATTACCCATGATGAATATCGCGATATTATCGCCATGCGTCACGATGGTATTCTCGACGCACTTGATGCTCATGCCAAACGCTATGGTTCCACATCGGGTAGAGAGCTCTGAGTTATGTCACGCGCATTTTGGCAAGAGTGTCTGTTGGCCCGCGGTCAATTCAGGTCGAGTGCTGCCTTTGCAAATGTCAAAGCAGCCACAGCGCCCACGCGTGAACTGTAGGCCTCGAGAAATAGCTTGCCTACAACTCTGCCTTGGGGGTCAACCACAATCATTCCAGGGTGCGGGATGCCATACTGAAATTCACCGGGTCTGTAGTCCTCATTCAGAATGCCCAAGGTCTTGAAGCTCAGTGCGTTTATGTCTGAAACAACGGGAATAGTGATGCCGAATTTGTCGATAAACGCGTGTTGCAAAATCGGGTCATCATAGGTGATGGCGACTATCCCGATACCGGCGGCGTCAAACCTAGCCTTGTTTTCTTGCAATTGAATGATCTGGCGCATGCAATAGGGGCACCAATCAAAGGAGCGACTAGCGACAACGATGGTGCCATTGGCGCCCTTGAACTCATCGATCAACGTTGCACTGCGACCCTGGTAGGTCGCCTGTAGTCCGGGGAAGTGCGAATTTATTGCGGGGCCTGGATCGAAGTCGTCATTGTCTTCTGCGACAAACATGCCCTGCGTGATTTGCGAAAAAATCATCTGTTGAAGCGGCTCCCTATAGAGGTAACCTGCAGCGAGTGTTAGCAGAAGTACGACAAAGACAATTTTAAATAAAGGTTTCACATTGCGCCGCCCCGAAATATCGACCAAGCTTAACGTAAAAAACACTATGGTACTTATGTTTCAACGCACAATAGGCCCCAAGCTTTTAGCGAGTAAAATATGGCAATTGGCGGCGGGTGCGCCTTTTTGGTCTTACAAATAGCATTAACTTTACAATGAATCCTGCTAGCCGCTTTTGTCCTCTTTTTGGTAATATAGTGCAGCGTTCAAGAGGTCAGGGGGCACAGGCAATCTATCGGCGAGGCGTTATCGAAGTGTGCCGCTGTGATGTTCTCGGTTAGGGAGAGCAGGAAGCCAATAAGAATGACGCTTTAATCGATGACGTTTTTTCTTAAAGATAATAAATTTACTATGTCAGTAGACAGAATCATGGAATGTATAGATGTTTGACCAGCTACTTATCTCTGGTGTATTTGGAAGTCTATTTTTTGGACTTATCTTCACCAAGTGGCCTGCCGAGTGGGTCTTTGTCTGCGCCATGCTGGTGGCCTATTTTGCAGGACTAGTCGATACGACTGAAGTGTTGGATAAAGCGACGAATACCGGCGTTGTCACGCTGATTTTGTTGTTACTGGTGTCTATCGGTCTTGAAAAGCTGTCTTGGCTAAGTCGTCTTTCCAATAAGTTGATTGTCCAGAGTTATAGCGCCAGTTTGTTGCGGATAGGTATTGCGACGGCGTTTTTTTCTGCCTTCGTCAATAACACTGCCGTGGTCGCCTCGCTGGCACATACGGTTCGGAACAACCGGCTCCACCCAGCATCCAGGCTGTTGATCCCGCTGTCCTATGCAGCCATTCTCGGCGGTACGATGACCCTGATAGGCACCTCAACTAACTTAATTGTAAGTAGTTTTCTGGAGGACGTTACGGGAACTGGGTTGGCATTTTTTGACTTCTTTATAGTGGGAGCAAGTGCAACAGCGGTTGGGTTGCTTGTTCTGCTGGCGAGCGCACGATTACTGCCCCGCGGTAGTTCCGAGGTTATGGATATCAATGAGTATGTTATTGAGGTGGAAGTGGATAAGGGGTCGACGCTGATTGGTAAGAGTATCTTGGCGAATAAACTGCGTGAGCTAGAGGATTTGTTTCTAGTGGAAATCGTCCGCGGCAACTACCTGATTTCACCCGTGGCACCGCAGGAGCATATTGAGGCGGGAGACAAACTGATTTTCTCTGGAGATATTAAGCAGGTACAGGCCTTCGAGGCCTTCGACGGTTTACGGTTATTTGCGGTAGAGGAGGGCCTGCTGAGTGAGAATATGAAGGAAGTCATCGTTATGCCGAACGCCAGCATTGAGGGCAGCACGGTTAAGGAAAGCGCGTTTAGGTCGATGTTTGACGCTGCGGTGGTCGGTATGCGCCGAGGCGGAAAACGTCTGTCAGGTAAGCTGGGCAATATCACCATTCAAGCGGGTGACAGCATGGTGCTGGCGGTAGGGCCCGACTTCAATGAACGTAAGAATCTCGACAAGAACTTTGCCATTATTAACGATTCGGTCGGTGAAGAGCAGACGACAGAGTTTCAAGATTACGCTATTACCGGCATGCTGCTGTTAGTCATTATCCTTGCCACCTTGAATATGGTGCCTCTGATCAAAGGTATGGCTGCTTTATTAGTTTTTATGCTTGCTACACGCGTCGTCACCGGTTCTGAGCTTCGTAGACGCTTCCCGTTCGAGTTGTGGTTAATTATTGCATCTGCGCTTACGCTATCACAAGCAATGACCAATTCGGGTTTGGTGGCCGTCGTTGCAGGCTCGCTACAGAACAACTTGCCCATCTTAGGACCCTACGGTGCTCTTATCGGCGTTTATCTGGGGGCGTGGTTGCTGACCGAGGCGATGACAAATAACGCGGCAGCGGCTCTGAGTTTTCCGATTGCTTTTGGTCTGGCAGAGAGTTTTGGGGTGAGCTATATGCCCTTTGTGATGGTCGTCGCCTACGGTGCCAGTGCCAGCTTCCTGACGCCTTTTGGATATACCACTAACCTAATGGTACAAAACCTTGGGGGCTATGAGTTTCGAGACTATTTTAGAACGGGTTTGCCGGTCTCACTGGCCTATTCTGCTGTCGTGATTGTTCTGGTCCCGAAGGTGTTCCCGTTCTGATCTGCGCAATTTAAACCACGCGATCCGCTTCTCGCCCACATCAGTTCATTCCGCTCGTAAATCCGCCATCCACGGGTAGTGTTTGGCCCGTAATCCATGCTGCGGCAGGGGAGGAGAGGAATAGCACTGCCGCGGCGATGTCTTCAGGTTCTCCGGTGCGTTTAAGGCCTTGCCTTTTTAAGGTCTCTTCTACCATGTCCGGCATATTATCCAGTACAGGGGTGGTCAGGTTCGACCGGGTAAGGCCTGCGGCAACGGCGTTAGCGCGAATACCCAATTGGCCCCAACTCATGCCCAGGGTCTTTATCAATTGCACAAGGCCCGCCTTGGCCGGGCCGTACCCCGGCGTCCATTCAAAGCCGAAATAGGACGTCATTGAAGCGATACCCACGACGCTTGCGCCACCTGGAAACGAGCTAGAACGGAGTAATTCTTTGCAGGCCGAGCTCAGATGAAAAACGCTAGACAGGTTAACCACAATGGATTGGTCGAACGAATCTGCCTCCCATTCGTTGCCCTGAGAACCTCCCGCATTATTGACCAGTACATCGAGTTGGGTGAGGGAGTCTGCCAATGCAGAGAGCGCAGACCTATCAGCGACATCTAACTGTTTGTAGGTCATATTGCTGAGGTCGGCGTCGTAATCACTGGCCCCACCTTTGCGCCCAGTAATAATGACTTCCCCTCCTGCGTCGCGATAGCCCTGGGCACAGGCAAGACCGATGCCGCTCGTCCCGCCGGTGATCAACACGGTTGCGCCAGAATAATCGTAGGTAACGCCTCTAAACATATTGACCCTCGCTATCAGGTTTGTATTTATTTTCGAGTTGCATAACAATATGGTCTTATTAAGGTAGGTGCAAGCAAAGCTCTGACAGGTAATGCTCAGACCAAAAAAGTTTCGTCTGCCGCTTCGCCGCTGTGGGTTTTAACCGAGAGAGAAGATACATATGAGTCAGGAATTTCCAGAATTGGGCATCTACACTTTACCCGGACGCATTAGCGACCCCCGCAGGACGCTCGAGGAAGTGCCGCTCGCAGAAAAACTGGGTATCGGTTCAATATGGCCTGCAGAACGCTATGACTTTAAGAATGTTGAGGTGCTGTGTGGTGCAGCGGCAGCGATCACATCAAAGATTAAAATAGCTACCGGCC
>ENA-OSJC01000181-OSJC01000181.1-marine-metagenome-genome-assembly--contig:-NODE-181-length-64587-cov-21.057882_pt1 | contig 64587 bp, 52 predicted proteins | sample MGYA00237885_ERZ534234 | MGnify/ENA primary metagenome ERZ534234 (study PRJEB26413, sample SAMN06343907) | marine metagenome | isolation source: coastal waters | place: Atlantic Ocean: West Antarctic... | reverse complement strand
GCATCGATTGAAGTACCCGTGGTGGAGTTCCCTAAATTCTTTACCCCTAACGGTGATGGAATTAATGATACCTGGACCATTAAAGGAGCGAATGTGCTCTACTACCCTTCTAGTGAAATTTACATCTACGACCGTTTTGGAAAAGTAGTCGCTAAAGTAGATCTAGCTGAGCGTGGATGGGATGGAACCTATAACGGGGAAACATTACCGTCTAGCGATTACTGGGTGTCCATCAAATTAGTACCCTTTGATACCACTAAAAAAATAATCCTTAAAACTGGAAACTTCTCCTTATTAAGAAAGTAAAGAGTTAAAAAAAGTTTAAATGAAAAAAATACTTCTGTTTTTTTTACTATTAAAAGCGGTTTTTATTTTTTCACAAAATCAGACTATTAACTGGAATTTTGGAAATAAAGCTGCATTAAACTTTAATGGAGCTCAAGTGAATGTTTTACCAGATAGTGAAATGAATACACCTGCAGGGTGCTCTTCGATATCAGATAAACAAGGGAATCTTTTATTTTATACAAATGGAAAAACTGTATGGAATAAAGAACATCAAATAATGGAAAATGGTGATGCATTAAGTGGTGAGGAAGTAATTAATCAAACTTCTATCATAATTCCCAAACCAGATAGTGAAGAAATTTATTATATTTTTAGTACAAGAGTAAATGAATCAACATCAGGACAACTAACTTCAGAGGGAGTATATTATGCAACTTTAGAAATATCTAATACTTTTCCTCTTGGTAAAGTATTATCTAATTTTAGTGTTTTAAGAGATAGTTCTTCGCAAAGAATAACAGCTTTACATCATAAGGATGGCAAATCTATATGGGTAATAACTTTTGGTAAAGAACCAGGAAATAGAAATGGACCTTATAATACTTTTTTAATTTATAAAATTGATGATACTACAATAGCTCCTCCTATAAAATTTGTAGTAGAAGAAACTAAATCATCAAATGGAGCAATGAAAGGATCCCCTAATGGTAAATTAATTGCTATAGCAGATTATAGTGATCAATTTGTATACTTCTATAATTTTAATAATGAAACAGGTATAATTACTACTAATAGTAAGTTTTTTACAGATACCGCATTAAGTTCTCCAAAATCACCTTATGGAATCGAATTTTCTAGAAATTCTAAAATTCTTTATTATAGTGGACTAGTTGGTGGATCTACAGGATCTATAAATCAGTATGTAATAGAAAACCCATTCCCTGACGATCCTCTTTTTTCACAAAAAAAAGAACTTTTTTCGAGCTCAGGAACACAATTTGGAAGCCTTCAACTTGCAAATGATAGTAAAATATATGTCGCTTTATTTAATGAAGGAACAAATGATATTACATCTTCAGATAAAATAGGTGTACTAAATTATCCCGAGGAAATAGGCTTTGAGTCCCAGTATAATCATAACTTCTTAGATTTATCTTCGGGGGCATCAAATAAAGGGTTACCTAATTTTATACAAACTTATTTCGCTTCTAGGATATACTCAGAAAATAAATGTGTTGGAGGTACCTTCTCCTTTTTTGCAGAATCTTATGGTGATATCAACGATATAAATTGGGACTTTGGCGATGGAAACAACTCTTTAGAATTAACTCCAGATCATATATATTCAAACCCTGGAGAATATGTTGTGACTGCAACTTTAAGTCTAGTAAACGATCAAGTAATCGTAACAAAAACTATTTCTGTATTCAAATTACCAGTACTTTTAGATAATAAGGAATTAATTGAGTGCGCAGAAGATAATACTGGGGTATCAAATTTTAACTTATTTAATATTAGTGAAATTATATCAACTAATTCATCAACTGAAGAATTTATTTTTTATCTATCTCAAAACGATCTATTATTAAATAATAATATTACAAATCCAGAAAATTACACAAACTTATCTATAAACCAAGAAATATTTGTGCGTGTTATAAATGAAAATGGTTGTGAAAATAGTACTTCATTCTTTTTAAAAGCACAGTTTGTCCAATTAGACACAATACCCTCTTTTTATACTTGTGAGAATAGTGATAACATCATTAATGACAATAATGGTTTATTTAACTTGATAGAAATTGGTGACACCATAAATACACAATTAAATTTAGCTACTACCTCAGTACTCTCATTTTATGACACATTTGAAAACGCAAAATTAAAAAAAGAAAGTCTAAGGAACTCAATTATTTCAAATACAAGAACAATATGGGTAAGAGTCGATGACACATTGTTAGGATGTAATGGAATCCAATCTTTTGATATTATTGTAAATAATTCACCGAATATTAATTTAGACGAAACTTATGAAATTTGTTATGATATTGGGTTGAACACTCCAATCATTATTTCTGGAGACTCATCAAATTCTCGTTTTGAATGGTTAGACAATAATAATATTGTACTATCAAGGCAACAACGATTTACACTAACTCAACCAGGAGAATACAAACATATTGCTTATAAAAATCAAAACGGTATTGAGTGCTCTAATACCAAAGAATTTGTAGTGAAAATTAAAAGTAGTCCCATTTTCAATAGTATTTTGCTTAATACTGAAACAGAAAATATTACGATAGATATTACTTTAATAGGTGATAGCAATTACCAGTTTTCATTAGATAATAATATCTTTATTGGTAACGGGATTAATCATACTTTTAACTATGTTAATCCAGGAATTGTGACAGTTTATGTAAAGGATATTAATAATTGTGAGCCGCCGATCCAAACGAATATATCTGTAATTGGTTTTCCGAGTTTCTTTACTCCTAATAGTGATGGCAATAATGAAGTTTGGAGTGTTAAAGGAGCAACAACTAATTTTTTCTCTAAGATAGATATCACTATTTTTAATCGATATGGTGTAATCCTTCATAAAATCAACAATATAAATCCACAGGGTTGGGATGGTAATTACAAAGGTTTAGCATTGCCTTCAGGTGAATATTGGTACAAAGCTAATCTGATAGATTTAAATGGAAAAATTATTAATAAATCTGGTAATTTTTCTTTACTTAGACCATAAAATCTTCAAAAAACAATGCGTATTTTTACTCCATGGAATTTAAATTGGTGTCAGATTTTTCCCCTACTGGAGATCAACCGGAAGCGATAAGACAATTAACAGAAAGTATTAATTCTGGAGAAAAGTTTCAAACGCTACTGGGTGTTACCGGTTCTGGTAAAACCTTCTCGGTTGCTAATGTAATCAAGAGTGTAAAAAAACCAACGTTAGTTTTAGCTCATAATAAAACTTTAGCAGCACAATTATACTCCGAATTTAAACAATTTTTTCCTGAGAATGCTGTAGAATATTTTGTTTCCTATTACGATTATTATCAACCAGAGGCTTATATCCCAGTTACTGGAACCTACATAGAGAAAGATCTTTCTATTAATGAAGATATTGAAAGACTACGTTTAAGCACGACCTCTTCCCTACTTTCTGGAAGACGCGACGTTTTAGTCGTTGCTTCGGTTTCTTGCTTATATGGTATTGGAAATCCTGTAGAATTTAAGAAAAATGTAATACCAGTTGCAGTTGGTCAAGAAATAGCTCGTACAAAATTTTTACATCAGCTCGTGACTAGTCTATATTCTAGAACAGAAATTGAGATAAAAAGTGGAACTTTTAAAGTAAAAGGAGATGTCGTTACTATTTATCCCTCATATGGTGATAACGGTTATAGAATTCATTTTTTTGGGGATGAAATTGAAGAAATCGAATCTTTCGATTTAGAAAACAATACCGTAATCGAAAGTTTTGAAGAGCTTATCATTTATCCAGCTAATTTGTTTGTAACCTCCCCAGATGTTTTACAAAATGCTATTCACCAGATTCAAGAAGATATGGTGAAGCAAGTAGATTATTTTAAAGAAATTGGAAAGCATCTTGAAGCAAAACGATTGAAAGAACGTACAGAATTTGATTTAGAAATGATTCGAGAATTAGGATATTGTTCTGGTATTGAAAATTATTCTCGCTATTTAGATGGGAGAGATCCAGGGACTAGACCATTTTGTTTACTAGATTATTTTCCAGATGATTATTTAATGATTATCGATGAAAGCCATGTAACAATTCCGCAAACACATGCAATGTACGGTGGAGACAGAAGTAGGAAAGAAAATCTAGTAGAATATGGTTTTCGTTTACCTGCAGCTATGGATAACCGTCCTTTAAAATTTGAAGAATTCGAAACTATACAAAATCAAACAATCTTTGTAAGTGCGACACCAGCAGATTATGAATTACAAAAAACAGAAGGTGTTTTTGTAGAACAAGTAATTAGACCCACAGGATTATTAGATCCAATTATAGAAGTAAGACCCAGTTTAAATCAAATAGATGATCTAATTGAAGAAATTCAGATTAGAGTTGAAAAAAATGAGAGAACTTTAGTGACTACTTTAACTAAAAGAATGGCTGAGGAACTTACAAAGTATCTTACAAGAGTAGATATTCGTTGTAGATATATTCATTCGGATGTAGATACATTAGAGCGTGTAGAAATTATGCAAGATTTGCGGAAAGGTTTATTTGATGTTTTGATAGGAGTAAACTTATTAAGAGAGGGATTGGATTTACCTGAGGTGTCTCTAGTCGCTATTTTAGATGCAGATAAAGAAGGTTTTTTAAGAAGTCATCGATCTTTAACACAAACTATAGGGAGAGCTGCTAGAAACGTAAATGGATTAGCTATTTTATATGCTGATAAAATGACTAAGAGTATGCAAAAAACTATTGACGAAACAGATCGAAGGAGGGAAAAACAAGTAGCATACAACACCAAAAATAATATTACCCCTACCCAAATTAATAAAAAAATTGACGATACATTAACTAAATCTGCAGTCTCGAGCTATCATTATGATAATGCTAAACAAAAAGCTGCGGAACAAGATTTACAATACCTCCCAAAAGAAGAAATTGAAAAGCGTATTAGAGACAAACGTAAATATATGGAAGCAGCTGCTAAATCTTTGGATTTTATTGTTGCGGCTCAACTCCGCGACGAAATTGCTATTTTAAAGAAGAGTTTATAGGAAGAAAAATATGAAAAATATACAACTTTTACTATTACTAACTTTTATATCATCATTCTTAACCAACCCTATTAATGCTCAGTGTAACGATGTAACAATAGATAGTTTAACTAATCCTGGTCCTTTTGAAGTAGGAACTTTGTCAGAAGTAGATGGAATTCGAAACGGTCCTAATTATAATGGCGCTACTATTTATTATCCTACAAATGCTAATCAAATGTTAGCAAGTATTGCAATTATACCAGGATTTACAGGAACTCCTTCAACTATTCAAGAATGGGGTCCTTTCTATGCATCCCATGGAATTGTAACTATTATTATAGGCACTAATTCTCTTCTTGACCTTCCAGAGGCAAGAGCTATTGCACTATTGGATGCTTTAGAAACTATAAAGCAAGAAAATATTAGGGAGTCTTCTCCACTCGAAGGGTCTCTTAACTTAAATCAATTAGCTGTAAGTGGCCATTCTATGGGCGGGGGTGGAGCTCAAAGAGCAGCTGTTATCGATGATACTATTTCTGGAGTAGTAGCTTTGTGTCCATGGTTAAATAATCCTGAGCTTAATCATCAAAGTCCTGTACTAATTTTTAGTGGTCAGGATGACACTATAGCACCTCCTTCTCAACATGCAGATATTCATTATAATATAACACCAAATACAACTAATAAACTACTTTATGAAATTGAAAATGGTAACCATTCTGTTGCCAATTCTCCAAATGGAGGTAATGGTTCTGTTGGTAAAATAGCTCTTTCATGGCTTAAATTATATCTAGAAGATAAAAATTGTTATTGTCCTTTATTAACTGATAACCTTTTATTAAACCCTACCGATGCCTCAAGGGTAGAAGAAAGTTTCGAGTGTGAAATATTAGGAGTTAATAATCAAGAATTCATTATTGGAGTTTATCCTAACCCGTCTAAAAACATAGTTAATATAAAAATTAATGAAAACGTTAATTATAAAATAATTTCAACTTTAGGACAAAAATTGTCTGAGGGATATCTCTCTGGAGATATTAAACAAATTGATTTGTCAGAATTTTCTACAGGATTGTATTATTTACATATTAAAGGTCAAGTCATAAAGCTTATCAAGTATGATTAATTAATGAAATAAGTTAATCTATAATTATATAGTCTCTACATTAAGTTCTTAATAAGAACTTAAGTTAAAGTAAAATCGCCTCATTTCCATGAGGCGATTTTAATATATTTGAGACTGAAAATTTTAAGCTTCTAAAACTTCTTGAACTTTATCAGCAGCTTCTTGAAACTCTGTAGCAGAAATAATTTCCATACCAGAGTTATCTATTAATAGCTTTGCTTCTTTTGCGTTAGTACCCTGTAACCTACAAATAATCGGCACTGTAATTTTATCTCCCATACTCTTGTATGCATCTACAACACCTTGAGCAACTCTGTCGCATCGAACTATCCCTCCAAAAATATTTACTAATATTGCTTTTACATTTGGATCTTTTAAAATAATTCCAAAAGCAGTTTCTACTCTTTGAGCATCTGCGGTTCCACCAACATCTAAAAAATTTGCAGGTTCACCACCCGATTCTTTAATCAGATCCATCGTTCCCATTGCCAAACCAGCACCATTTACCATACAACCAACATTTCCATCCAAATCTACATAGTTTAAACCAGCAGCCTTAGCTTCTACTTCAATTGGATTTTCTTCACGAAGATCTCGCATTGCTGCATAATCTTTGTGACGATATAAAGCATTCTCGTCTAAAGTAACCTTAGCATCAACTGCCATTATTTTACTATCTGAAGTTTTTAAAACTGGATTAATTTCAAACATTGCAGAATCGGACTTAATATATGCTGTATACAAAGCAGATACAAATTTTGTCATTTCTTTGAATGCCAAACCAGATAACCCTAAGTTAAAAGCAACTTTTCTAGCTTGAAAAGGCATTATACCTAAAAGAGGATCTATCTCCTCAGTAAAAATTAAGTGAGGAGTTTCTTCTGCGACTGTTTCAATGTCCATTCCACCTTCTGTAGAATACATAATCATATTTTTCCCAGAGGCTCTATTTAAAAGAACTGAAATATAAAATTCTTCTGTCTCAGACTCACCAGGATAATATACGTCCTCACAGATCAAAACCTGATTGACTAATTTTCCTTCAGCAGAAGTTTGAGGCGTAATTAACATCATTCCTAAAATATCATCAGAAATACTTTTTACATCATCTAAATTTTTAGCTAACTTGACACCACCCCCTTTACCACGACCACCAGCATGAACTTGTGCTTTTACGACATGCCAACCAGTACCTGTATCTTCGGTGAGTTTTTTTGCCGCTGCTACCGCTTCGGTAGGAGTACTAGCAACAATTCCTCTTTGAATTCTAACTCCAAAACTATTTAATATTTCTTTTCCTTGATATTCGTGTAGGTTCATCTTATAAAATGTTTAAAACGCTGACAAAAATACACATTCAGAAATAAATGTATGTATAGTTTTCAATAAAAATAATAAAAAAAAGTTTTTATTAACTTAAGGAATAGTGGGTATTGGAACTATATTGTAAATCCAAAAATATCGATTAAAAAAATTAAATAAATTGATTTTTAAGCATTGAGTATATAAAATTTAAATTAGCCATAATATTGACTACCACATAATTTTTGTTACTTTCGTTAATCAGATTTCATACTATGATCATTGCAAAGAATATCCATAAATATTATGGAGATGTAGAAGTTTTAAAAGGAGTTGATTTTCACATAAAAAAAGGTGAAATAGTAGCTATTGTTGGGCCTTCAGGTGCAGGAAAGACGACTCTTCTGCAAATTATTGGAACACTAGACAAACCGTTAGAAGAAAAAGATTTTAATTTAAGTTTAAATGGGATATCCTTAAAAAATATCTCTGACAAAGATGTTTCTACTTTTAGAAACAATGAGATTGGATTTATATTTCAATTTCACCAATTATTACCAGAATTTACTGCCCTAGAAAACGTCTGTATTCCAGCGTTTATAGGTAATAGATCAAAAAAAGAAACAGAGAAGAATGCTTTAGACATTTTAGAGTTTTTAGGCTTATCAAGTAGAATTCACCATAAACCAAGTGAACTATCAGGTGGAGAGCAACAAAGAGTAGCGGTCGCCAGAGCACTAATTAATAAACCTGCCGTTATTTTAGCAGATGAACCTAGTGGAAATCTAGACAGTGAGTCAGCTAAGAATCTACACAAATTATTTTTTGAGCTAAGAGATAAATATGGACAAACATTTGTCATAATTACACATAATGAAGAACTTGCTGAGATGGCAGACAGAAAACTAGTAATGAAGGATGGTAAAATTATTTAATTTTGATGAATATTAATAATTTAAAAGAGTTTTTAGACGAAAAAGTAATATTATATAATAATCCTAATTTTATAACATCTGACCCAATACAAATACCTCATTTGTTTAATAAAAAAAAAGATGTTGAAATTTCTGCCTTTTTAACTGCTATAATCTCATGGGGAAATAGAAAAATGATTATTAGAAACGCTTCTAAAATGATGGATCTGTTAGATAATTCGCCGTATGATTTCATTTTAAATCATTCAGTAAAAGATTTAAAATCACTAGATAATTTTGTTCATAGAACCTTTAACGGAATAGACTTTCAGCAGTTTATTAGATCTTTAAAACATATCTATATAAGTCACGGCGGTCTAGAAGAGTCTTTGTTAATAAAAGATAAAACAACTACATATCAAACTACTATAAACAACTTTAAAAAAATGTTTTTTGAAATAGATCATAATCCGAGAACTCAAAAACATATTTCGGACCCATTAAAAAACTCAGCAGCCAAAAGAATTAACATGTTTTTGCGATGGATGGTAAGAGATTCAATAGCTGGAGTAGATTTCGGATTGTGGAAAACTCACAATCCAGCCTATTTATCATGCCCTTTGGATGTACATTCTGGGAATGTAGCTAGAAAACTAGAAATACTTTTTAGAAAACAAAATGATTGGAAAGCAGTAGCGGAATTAGATACAAATTTGAGGTTACTAGATAAAAATGATCCAGTAAAATATGATTTTGCTTTATTTGGCCTAGGTGTATTTGAGAAATTTTAATTAAACTCTTTATTTTAGGAATAATTACACTAATCTTACAGCGATACTTTTAATTAATAAAAATTCATATTTAAGTGTAGTACATATATATATAAATTACACTAACTTAATTTAGGTAATAAAAAAATTCATTATTTTTTTATACTTATTTACTATAAATACTACACTTAAATATAAAATACTCAATACGTAACATAAATAATTATCTAAATAATAACTAAAAATTATTATTTAAATTAAAATTAGTAAAAAAAATAGCCTATAAAGTAAATTAAATCTATACTTTATATTAAATTATATTATATTCTGATTTTAAATGAATTAACTTAATTAATTTACAAATGTAACACGTGATTAATTTGTCAAAAAATTAAAAAAATAGCAAAATTGACATTTTGATTAACAGAATTTTCTATTCTTACAAAAGTATAAGAAAAAAACTCTTACAATTCCGTGAGGAATTAATTGGAAAGAAAAAAAATATACTTAACCTCTACCTATCTATAAAAAAATCAATGTTAAATGAATTACACATATCAATAAATTTTATAAAAATAAATAACCTACAGCGATACTTTCATGTTTCAAGATGAATATAAATTTATTAAAAGAAGATTAATTTTGAGCAATTTAATCATCCATAGAATTCTTATTGAAAAAAATTTAGAACAAAACAAAAATCAAAAACAAATTAACTTGAGAATATTTAACACATAATTCTTTAACTCTAAAATTAACCTTTTTAGATAAATTGTTAAAATAATTAAAGTTCATAGGCTTTGGAAATGGTTTTTAACGCTAGCAATTGTATATTTGCGCTTAGAAATTTTGATTTTAAATTCTTCAAATCATGAATACACTTCTAAAATCGGCAACGATTATTGATTCCTCAAGTGCTTACCATCAGCAAAAAAAAGATATTTTAATTATTGGTGGAAGAATTAAAAAAATATCTGACAACATATCTATCAGAAAAGATTATAAAGTAATAAACAAAGACAACCTTCATGTTTCTCAAGGTTGGTTTGATACTAGTGTTTCATTTGGAGAGCCAGGTTATGAAGAAAGAGAAACTATAAATAACGGTCTTAATGTAGCTGCTAAAAGTGGATTTACTGCAGTAGCAGTTAATGCAAATACGAATCCTATAATTGATAACAAGTCAGCTATTGAGTTTTTAATCAATAAATCATCCAACTCCGCAACAAGACTCTACCCAATTGGAGCTTTAACTAAAGGTAGTAAGGGAATGAATATGGCAGAATTATATGATATGAAAAAATCTGGTGCAATCGCATTTTCAGATTATAAAAAGCCAGTTTTAAATGATAATTTACTAAAAATAGCACTACAATATACCCAAGATTTTAATGGATTAATTTTCAGCTTTCCAAGGAATAATTCGATTTCAGGAGAAGGGATCGTCAACGAAGGAGTTAATAGCACTATACTAGGATTAAAAGGAGCTCCAGCTTTAGCGGAACATCTTCAGATTTCTCGCGATTTATATTTACTAAATTACACTGGAGGTAAATTGCACATTCCAACAATTTCTTCCAAAAAATCTATCGAACTCATAAAAGAAGCAAAAAAGAAAGGTTTAAATATTACTTGTAGTGTAGCTGCACACAATTTAGTAATAACAGATGATGAGTTACACGGATTTGACAGCAAGAATAAGGTAAACCCTCCTTTAAGAACTAAAGAGGATACAAAAGCACTAAAAATAGCAATAGCCTCTGGCGTAATAGACATTATCACTTCCGATCACAATCCAATCAATATAGAAAATAAAAAAGTAGAGTTTAGTGAAGCAAAAGATGGCACAATTGGCTTAGAAAGCTTCTTTGGTGCTGTAAACTCAGTATTAAAAATAGAGGACTTCATAGAATCTATCACCAATAAACCAAGAAAAATATTTGGCCTAAAAGTAACTGAAATTAAAGAAGGAAATCAAGCGGATTTGACTCTTTTTGATCCTGAGGGAGATAGCATATTTTCAACTACAGATATTTTATCAACTTCTAAAAATAGTATTTTTATTGATAAAAAAATGAAGGGGAAAGTATTTGGTGTTTTTGCTAACAAACAATTAATTCTTAATAAATAACACTTTTGACTAATCTAGAATACGTTGTTAGGAAACCAAAAAAAATAATAGAAAACCCACCTTTATTAATTCTATTACATGGTTATGGCAGTAATGAACAGGATTTATTTTCTTTTTCAGAAGAATTACCGGATGAACTTATAATTATAAGTGCTAGAGCACCTTATACTATGGGTAACGGAAGTTTCGCCTGGTATGAAATTAACTTTGACAATAATAATGACAAATTTTCTGATCTAGAACAAGCAAGAAAATCTATTGGTAAAATTGCTCAATTCATTAAAGAAATTAAACAAAAATATTCTTCAGAGCTAAGTAAAACCTTTTTATTAGGATTTAGTCAAGGTGCTATTTTAAGTTATGCATTTAGCTTTTTACACCCAAATAAAGTAAATCACGTGATTGCCTTAAGTGGTTATATTAATGAAGAATTAATACCAAACAATTCTAAGGATCTAGATATTAAAACTTCATATTATATTTCTCACGGACTTGTAGATCAAATGATCCCTATAGATTTAGCTAGAAAGTCTAAAATTATTTTAAATAATTTAAAATTAGAAAATTCATATAATGAATATCCTATTGGACATGGAGTCGCTCCACAGAACTTCTATAGCTTTAAAAACTGGATCGAGAAGCGTTTGTGATTTTTACTAAACTGAAACATTTTAAAACAAATTCATCAAAATCAATAGCACCATTTAAACTACCTTTGCAAAAAAATACCTGAATGCAGTTTACAGAATTACAACTTAATCCTTCTATTTTAAAAGCAATTGCAGAAGAAAGATTTCACATACCAACATTGGTTCAAGAGAAATCGATACCACCAATTTTAGAAAAGAAGAATGTAATTGTATCCGCGCAAACAGGAACAGGAAAAACTGCTGCTTTTGCGCTACCAATTATTCAGTTACTATTTGATAAACAAGATGCTGAGAAAAGATCTAAAAAGATAAGATCTTTAATTATTACCCCTACACGTGAACTTTGTTTACAAATTGAAGAAAATTTTAAGAATTATGCAAAATATACTAATCTTAGAATAACGGCAGTATACGGAGGTGTCTCTTTAGAGCCACAAAAAGATATTTTAAAAAAAGGAGTCGATATTTTAATAGCTACCCCTGGTAGATTAATTGATCTCCAAAAACAAGGAGCTATTGATTTAAATTATATAGAAATTTTTGTATTGGATGAAGCCGATTTAATGCTAGATATGGGGTTTATAAATGATGTGAAAAAAATAGAAAATTCATGCCCTCGAAAGAAACAGAGTTTACTGTTTTCTGCTACAATGCCGGAAAAAATAATAGCACTATCTAACACTATATTAAAAAATCCGCTCACAATTAAAATTAATCCAACAGAAACTACAGCAAAAACTATTGGGCAACTACTCTACTATTTACCTAAGAAAAATAAGACAGATTTGTGTCTACATTTATTACGAAATACTATTAATGGTAAAATTATCATTTTTAGAAGAACAAAATTTGGAGTTGACAAGTTAGAAGAAACGTTATCTAAAAATGGTTATAAAATAACAAGTATTCATGGCGATAAAACCCAAATTATTAGAAATAAAGCTATTGAAGATTTTAAAGATAAAAAAGCTTCTATTCTAATTGCTACTGATGTTGCAGCTCGGGGAATCGACATAAATAATGTTGATGCTATTATTAATTTTGATATCCCTAACATAGCAGAAACCTATATCCATAGAATAGGAAGAACTGGTAGAGCTGGAAAATCAGGTATTGCTTTTTCGTTCTGTAGCCCTGATGAAAACTCCTATATTAAGAGTATCGAAGAATTAGTCCAAAGACCGATTAAGGTGATAACCGACCATCCTTACACTATAAATCAACCTAAGAAACAAAAGATTCAACCCAACACCATCAGCAAACACAAAAAAGGTAGGAAATCAGAAGCCTCTAAAAAAAATAAAAAACGATGGTATTAGTATTGAGTTTCTTCTAATTTAGAAATAGATTGTAATATAATCGCTATTCCCATTACCAAAGCACAGCCTAATAGATTTAGCCACAAATAAGGTAGCCAGTTTAAGAAATAAACAGCTATAATTACTATCTGTGTAATTATAGCCGCAATGAAAACAGCATTTCCTTTTACATACTTTATAAAGAAAGCTAATAGAAAAATACCTAAGATATTTCCATAAAAAATAGACCCTATAATATTTACTAATTGGATTAAATTATCAGATAAGTTGGCAAAGCAAGCAACAGTTATAGCAATAATTCCCCACAGTAATGTAAACCACTTAGAGGCTTTTACATAATGTTCATCAGTTTTATTTTCTTTTATATTTCGTTTATATATATCTATCGCTGTAGTACTGGATAACGCGCTTAATTCAGATGCTGTTGAAGACATTGCTGCAGATAATATAACTGCTAATAACAAGCCTATTAAGCCCCTAGGAAGATTATTCAATATAAAGTAAATAAATACGTAATCTTTGTCATTGGATTCAATTTTTACCTTTGATGAGGAATCAATCTTTTTTATAATCTCTTTAACAGCTATCCTCAATGACAAGTCTTTAGCATTTAATTCTTTTACCTCACTAATTTCATTAATTTGAAAACCGTCATTAAAAATTACTTTTTTTGAATTTTCTATTTTAATATGAGCCGCTTCTAATTCTTTATATTCTGATATATATTCTGATGAATAAATTGCACTATTTGCTGATGGGTTAAAGTTTAAAGGAGCAGTATTGAATTGATAAAAAACAAAAACCATCACTCCAATTAACAGGATAAAAAACTGCATTGGTACTTTTAATAATGCGTTAAAAATTAATCCCAATTGACTTTCACGAACAGATTTTCCAGATAAATAACGTTGAACCTGACTTTGGTCTGTCCCAAAATAAGACAACATTAAGAAAGTACCTCCTAATATACCAGTCCAAACTGTGTATCGTTTACTTGAATCAAAAGAAAAATCTACTACTTCCATTTTACCACTTGCACCCGCTATTTCTAATGCTTTACTAAAAGTTATGTCTTCGGGAAGCTGGGAAAGAATCATATAAAAAGCAACCAACATTCCTATAAAAATGATAATCATTTGTTGCTTTTGCGTTACATTAACTGCTTTTGTTCCTCCCGAAACTGTATAAATTATAACTAAAAAACCAATGATAATATTTAATATTAATAAGTCCCATCCTAAAACTGCAGACAAAATAATTGCAGGAGCAAAAATGGTAATTCCAGCTTGTAAGCTACGCTGAATTAAAAATAAAATTGCCGCAAAACTTCTAGTTTTTAAATCAAACCTACCTTCCAAAAACTCATAAGCTGTAAAAACCTTTAATTTATGATAAATTGGAATAAAAACTATACAAATAATAATTATAGCTATGGGCAAACCAAAATAAAACTGAACAAAACCCATTCCACTATGAAAGGCCTGTCCTGGAGTCGATAAAAAAGTAATAGCGCTAGCTTGTGTAGCCATAACAGACAATCCAATAGTCCACCATTTACTGTCACTTCCACCTTTTAAATAATCTGTAATATTTTTACTTTTTCGTGTAACATAAGTACCATAAATAACAATAAAGGATAATGTTATTGATAAAATAACCCAGTCTAAAGCGTGTAATTTACTTGCCATTTCCATAAGTTATACAGTAAAATAATTTGTTATTAGTAAAAAAATTATAATATAAATTATATTAACAACTATTACCAGGGTGTATATTTTTTTCCAATTATATTTCTGAAAATTCATTATTTATTGATTTCTTTTTTTATTTCAATTTCGTTCTTCCTAACGGATAACATATTAGCAAACAGTTTATATGCACCAGGAACTCCAGCTGGCATCTGCCTAAAGAAACTTAAACCTGTATAAATATAATTACCTTTCCCATATTTTGCAATTAACAAACTTCCCGTTTTTGGCTCCTCACCTATATCATTCATTGATAAAATTGGTGTAAATTCTTTGCTCCAAGAGTCAGGAAAATACAAACCTCTTTCTTGTACCCAACCTTTAAAGTCTTTATTCGTAATTTTATTTGGAAAATTTAATAGTGAGTGATTATCATCTAGAATTATAACTTGTGCAAACTCATTAGTAACTCTATCTCTGGAGAGTCTTAACGGAAAAGGTGAAGCAATGTCTACCTCTCCAATCGTGTTATATTGAACAACCATATTTCCGCCATTTTTAACATACTCTAATAAAAATTTTTGTTTAAATTTTAATTCTTTCACAATATTATAAGCTCTTATCCCTAAAACAATAGCATCATATTTTTGCAAATTCTCAGTAGTTATATCCTCTGGTTTTATTATAACTACCGTATAGCCTATTTGACGTAAATTTTCCGGCAAAGAATCTCCTGCTCCTTTTATATAAGCAATATTAGTTCCTGTTTTTTGAATATTTAAACGCACAATTTTCGCTTCAGATTGCAGTAAAACTGATTGTTTAGGAATATGATTATAATTAATCTCTATTAACTCATTCGTAAATTTTTTATCATCAGAGATTGCTACTAACTTTAAAATTCCTTCAGACTCATTTTTTGGTGGGACTAAATAAAAGTCAAATATTTGTTTATCCTTTTTCTGTGAAATTAAAAAATCTATTTTCTTCGGATAAAGCAACCAACTGTCCGGAGCTTCTAACATTACTTTCCCTGAGACATTATCGTCTCCAGCACTAACCTCTACCGATACTTTCTGAATTTTATCATCTGAAAATATCATTACCTTATCTTTAAACTTCGTCGTTACTTTGGGAAGTATCTCATAAGGTTCATAAATTTCTCCTTGATCTATTTTAGCATACCTTCTCAATACATTTTTTGTAATTGATATAATAATATTATTTATTGAAATATTAAACTGGACTTTTATCGGTACTGACGACTCTGGATTTCCAATTAACTCCTTATTATCAACAGAATACATGCCTAGTGTTGATTTATTAACTAACCAATAAGGTGACGAATAAGCCAATTCTTTAGTAGATAGTATTTCTTTAAAATTGCTTCTTTTATTTGAAATTAAATTTATTTTTTTTTCTATCACTCTATTTGATGGTAAAATTTTAAGAGAAATAATATCAATTGTAAATTCACTTCTATTTATGGCTTCAAAATTTACTTCAATTGAAGAATTTGGTATACTGGAAGATTTTACTGCAGATGCCTCTAAATATAGCCCTGCAGAAGCTTCAATGACTTCTAAAATTTGTTTTTCTTTTATTTTAGCCCAATGTGTATCTTCTAATAATTGAATCTTACTATAAGCTTTCAACAATTCTGGAATATGTTTTGATGGATTTATAAAATTAAATTTTTCTTCAATTGCATATAAAATATCTCCGATTTCTCCACCATTTTTTAAACGATTCCAAGTCGTATTAATTCCAGAAAAGATATCATTTTGATCTTTTAAAGGTGAACCCTTCAAAAACTCTAAATACTCTTTCTGCTCACCCCTATTAGATAATCTACCAAAACCTTGACATAAATGCTTGCTACTAGCCATAGAGGCTAATTCATTATTTGATAAGCCTTTTAGTGGATAATAAACACCAACATCGAATGAAGTTAATTTTCCTTTAGTATCCTTTTCAAATTCTAGTTTACTATTATAAAACCAAGCAGATGTATTAAAAAACAATCTTTGTGGTTGCCATAAACTAGTATAGGAAAGTTGCTGAGGAAATTTCGTTTTATTGTTTGCAAGATCAAAAGCTTCAAAACTTAATATTGCAGAACTCGTATGGTGACCATGGGTTGAACCAGGAGTCATGTGGTTAAAACGATTAATAATCACATCTGGTTTAAATTTTCTTATTATCCAGACTATATCGCTTAAAACTTTTTCTTTTTCCCATATTTTTAAAGTTTCATCTGGATGTTTAGAATATCCAAAATCATTAGCCCTTGTAAAAAACTGTTCTCCTCCATCTATTTTTCTAGCCGCTAATAGTTCTTGTGTTCTAATAACGCCCAGTAATTCTCTAATTTCTGGACCTATTAAATTCTGGCCACCATCACCTCTTGTTAAAGACAAATAGCCTGTCCTTGCTTTTGTAGTATTTGCTAAATAAGCTATTAAACGTGTGTTTTCGTCATCTGGATGTGCAGCTATATAAAGAGCCGACCCTAAAAAATTAAGTTTTTTAACTTTCTCATAAATCTGATTTGAATTTAATTTATTCGGTTTTTGAGAAAAAATAATTGTAGAAATAAATAAGAATATAATTAATAAAAAAATGTTTTTTTTCATAATACTAGATTAGATAACACACAAAAATAACTTTTTTATTAAGCAAATAGTGACTACTGTCAAAATTATACAATTAAAATCGTAATTTAACATTGATTATAACCTGTTAATAAATTAATTTTTAAAATCATATAATAAGATTATATTTGTAACACTAATTAAGAAAAAATAAACAATGAAATTTATTGTATCAAGTTCACAATTATTAAAACAATTACAAGTTTTAGGTGGCGTTATAAATAGTAATAATACCTTGCCAATTTTAGATAATTTCTTGTTTGAGCTATCTAAAAATCAGCTTAAGGTTTCTGCCTCAGATTTAGAAACAACTATGAGTTCTATTGTAGATGTTGAAAGTGATAGTGATGGCTCAATCGCAATATCTGCACGTTTATTATTAGATACTTTAAAAACTTTTCCAGACCAACCACTTACATTTAAAACGGAAGGGAGTAATACAATTGAAATTAGCTCAGATCAAGGAAAATATGATATGGCTTATTTTAGTGGGGACGAATTTCCTAAATCGGTTTCATTACCTGCTCCTAGCAAAACAGTAATTCCTTCAAATATATTAGCAATAGCAATTTCAAAAACAATCTTCGCTGCAGGAAATGATGATTTACGCCCAATAATGAGTGGCGTCTTCTTTCAATTTAGCACACAAGGTTTAACTTTTGTAGCTACTGATGCACATAAATTAGTAAAATACACAAGAACTGACGTGACTGCTGATCAAACTGCAGAATTTATTATGCCAAAAAAACCTTTAAACTTATTAAAGAGTGTTCTAGGAGGTACTGAGAGTGACGTAACTATCGAATATAACGACGCTAATGCAAAATTCACTTTTGATAATGTAGTTTTAATTTGCCGATTAATTGATGGTAAATATCCAAATTATGAAGCAGTAATTCCAAAAGAAAATCCAAATAAACTGACAGTTGATAGAGCATCATTCTCTAACTCTGTTAGACGCGTTTCTATTTTCTCTAGTAAAACTACCCACCAAATTCGTCTAAAAATGGCAGGAACAGAACTAAATATTTCTGCAGAAGATTTAGACTTTTCTAACAAAGCAGATGAGCGCCTAAATTGCGACTATCAAGGAGATGATATGCAAATTGGTTTTAACTCACGTTTTTTAAGTGAAATGTTAAATAATTTAAGCTCTAACGAAGTATTAATTGAAATGTCTCTACCAAATAGAGCTGGAATTTTAACTCCAATAGATGGCACAGAAGAAGGTGAGCAAGTAACTATGCTAGTGATGCCTGTAATGTTAAATAATTAAATTTACAAATTCATATATAAAAACCACAACTTAACAGTTGTGGTTTTTTGTTTACTTTTACTTTTATGAATTTTCTTGCACATTTGTATCTCTCTAAAAATAATACTAATATTATGATTGGTAATTTTATTGCAGATCATATAAGAGGAAATAATTTTAATCATTTTTCTAAAGAAATTCAGCAAGGAATTAAATTACATCGAGAAATAGATACCTTTACAGACGGACACGATATTGTTCGAAAAAGTAAACGAAGATTACATGAACGATATAGACATTATGATGGTGTAATTATAGATATATTTTTTGACCATTATTTAGCTAAAAACTGGTCAAATTACTCTGAAATTCCACTAGATGTCTTCACTAACTCTATTAATAAATTACTTGATAATAAATCACCAAAACTCCCAGAAAAATCACAACGATTTATTAAATATATGATTGAATATAATATTTTATTCAATTATCAACATATAGAAGGTATTGAAAAAGTTTTGGAAGGAATGAATAAAAGAACAAAAGGTAAATCTCAAATGAATCTTGCAATTAAGGACTTAAGAGAATTAGATTCTGAATTTAATTTGGATTTTAAATTATTCTTTAAAGACTTAATCAATTTCACAAATGAAAAGCTGTCTAAAATTAAAAGGATCTCTATCTAAATAATATGAAAAAAATTATATTACTTCTAGCAATATCAATAATATTATTGAATTGTAAGCCTAACACAAAAAAAGCTTTAAAAAATGTTGGAACAACATCAGAAAAAGCAATGGTTGTCTCTGCAAGAGAGGAAGCATCTAAAATTGGTCTAGATATTCTAAAAAAAGGTGGAAATGCTTTTGATGCTATGGTGGCGACAGAACTAGCATTGGCAGTTGCGTATCCATATGCTGGTAATATCGGCGGAGGTGGATTTATGGTATATAGAAAAAATGATGGAAAAATTGGTGCCTTAGATTATAGAGAAAAAGCTCCATTGGCAGCATCAAAAGAAATGTTTTTAGATAAAAATAGCAATATAATAAAAGGAAAAAGCACATTAGGTGCAATGTCTGTTGGGGTTCCTGGAACTATAGCAGGTGTTTTTGAAGTCCATAATAAATTTGGGAAATTAACTATAAGAGAGATACTCAAACCCGTAATAAAACTTGCAAAAAAAGGAGTTATTGTTACTGAAAAACAGGAAAAAAGAATTGCAAATTACCAATCTGCATTTCTAAAAATAAACAAAGATTCTATTTTATTTAATAAATTATGGAAAGAGAATGACACTATTAAATATCATGCTTTAGCAGAAACCCTTACAAGAATTCAAGAAAATGGTATAGATGAATTTTACAAAGGAGAAACCGCAAAACGTTTAGTTAAATTTATAAATGATAACGGTGGTATTATTACATTAGATGATTTAGAAAGATACGAACCTAAATGGAGAACTCCTATCACTTTCACCTATGATGATTTAAAAATAATATCAATGTCACCTCCATCAAGTGGGGGAATTTGTTTGGCACAAATAATGAAATCTATTGAACCTTTTAATTTAGAGGAATTTGGTCATAATTCAACAAAAACGATACAGTTAATTACTGAAGCAGAAAGACGAGCATATGCCGATAGAAGTTTCTTTTTAGGAGATCCTGACTTTATTACTATACCTCAAGAAAAATTAATTTCTGAAGAATATTCTAAAAAAAGAATGATAGATTTTTCTTTTGAAAAAGCCACTCTATCTTCAGAAGTATCTCACGGGAATATAGAAATTAAAGAGAGTGATGAAACAACACATTATTCTATCGTGGATCAATTTGGAAATGCAGTATCTGTTACCACTACAATAAATGGAGGGTATGGATCAAAGCTATATTGCTCTGACCTAGGCTTCTTTTTAAATAATGAAATGGACGATTTTAGCAGCAAACCTGGAGTACCTAATATGTTTGGATTAATTGGCGCTAAAGCCAATGAAATTGCTCCAGAAAAAAGAATGCTAAGCTCTATGACTCCGACTATTATAGAAAAAGAAGGTGATCTCTTCATGGTTCTCGGATCTCCTGGAGGTTCAACTATAATTACTACTGTCTTACAAACTATTCTAAATGTACATGAATTTAAGATGAGTATGCAAGAGGCTGTTAACGCCCCAAGGTTTCATCATCAATGGTTACCTGATGTAATTAAAATGGAACCAAATATTCTTTCTAATGATTTAAAATCTGAATTAAAAAGATTGAAATACAATCTAGATGAAACGAACTCGCCTGTAATTGGTAAAGTAGCCGCTATTTTAGTTTTAGAAAATAAAAAACTAGAGGGTGGTGCAGATAAGCGTGGTGATGACGTAGCGTTAGGGTTTTAGTAACTTGATAAATTAAAATAATGAAAATACAGCCATTCCATTTAGCAATACCTGTTAAAGATTTAGAGAAATGTAGAACTTTTTACAGAGAAATTTTAGATTGTAAGGAAGGACGTAGCTCGGCAGATTGGGTTGATTTTAATTTTTTTGGACATCAATTAGTTCTACATCAAAAAAGTGATTTTAATTCATTGATAATCTCAAATCCTGTAGACGGTCATGATGTACCCATTCCACATTTTGGAGTAGTATTAGCCTGGAGTGATTGGAATTATCTTAGTAAAAAGTTAAAGGATAAAAATATAAATTTTATAATTAAACCTTGTATTCGTTTTAAAGGTGAAGCCGGAGAGCAGGCTACTTTATTTTTTAATGACCCAGAGAATAATGTATTAGAGTTTAAAGCTTTTAAGAATGAAAATCAATTATTTATTAAATAATGCAAATTAAAGAAATCCATACAGTTCCAAAACTAGAAAACTCAATACGTTTTCAAGAATATGCTGTAGGTATTTTTAAAACTTTACCAACAAAATCTGGTGTTAAAAAAGCAATTAAAAAAAAATTAATTTCTATTAATGGAGATATTGCTACTACCGCTTTATTTATATTAGGTGAAGAAAAGGTAATATTATTTGAATCTGAAGATAGTAGCAATTTTAAAAGATTACAATTAACTTTAGATGTTATATTTGAAGATGATTATTTAGCAATAATTAATAAGCCAGCTGGCATCTTAGTTAGTGGTAATAAGTTTAAAACCATATCGAATGCATTGGATCAAAATCTTATAAAAAGTAGACAATTAGATGCTGTAAAAGCTAAACCTATCCATAGATTAGACTACCCTACAACTGGGCTTTTATTAATAGGAAAGACTAATGCTAGTATTATAGCTTTAAATAAATTATTCGAATATAAACAGATCAAAAAAACTTACTTTGCTATAACTATTGGTCAAATGGAGGTTAGTGGCATTATTAACACCCTTATAGATAATAAAAATTCTGAAACTCATTATGAAGTGTTGAAAACTGTAGTGTCTAAAAGGTTTGAATATTTGAATTTAGTGAAGCTATCTCCAAAGACAGGAAGAAGGCATCAATTAAGAAAGCATATGTTATCTTTGGGAAATCCTATTTTAGGAGATAAAGAATATTGTAATGAAAAATTAATTTTAAATGGAAAAGGCATGTATTTACATGCAGGTATTTTAGAATTTATCCATCCTTTTACAAAACAACAAATTAAAATTAAAAAAGATTTTTCAAATAAGTTTAAAAAAATATTTATAAAATTTTAAAAGTATAGAATTAAGTATCGTCATTTGTAAAAATAAATTCTAAAAAAGAATTAAATTCGCTTATAAAACATCATAAATTTAAAATGAAAAAAATATTTAAAATTATTGGCTCACTCTTTATATTAATGATTTTAATTTTAATTTTATTCTTTATTTCAGAAAATGAGCCCTTACCAAAAGGAGAAAAAGGGGAATATGCAGATGCATTGGCAACTAAAATGATAACTGCAATTAATGTGGAGGCTTTTAAAAATACAGAAATTTTAGAATGGAATTTTAGAGATAGTCATTATTACAAATGGTTGAAGAATGAGGATCAAGTAACTGTTAAATGGGAGAATAATATAGTCCATTTACTATTAAATAGTCCTCAAAAGAGTCTCGTTCAATATAATAATATTGAGGTTAAAGGTTCTAATCAAAAAATAATAAAGCAAGCACAAGATTTTTTTAATAATGATTCATTTTGGTTAGTTGCACCATATAAAGTTTTTGATAAAGGAACTGAAAGAAGAATTGTTAAACATAACGGTAAAGATGCGCTCTTAGTCACCTATACTTCTGGTGGGACAACTCCAGGTGATTCTTATCTATGGATTTTAGATTCCACTGGCTTACCTACTGCATTTAAAATGTGGACGCAAATTATTCCATTAGGAGGAATTGAAGCATCTTGGAATGATTTAAAAACATATGAATCTGGAATAAAACTTCCAACAAGTCATACATTATCATTATTTGATATCTTAATAGATATGGGAGATGTAAAGGCTTACAATACTAAAAACAATGAACTCTAAAATTATTTCTAAAGGTATCTTGAGAGCAATAGGGATTTTAGCAGGTATTGTATTGTTTTTATTTTTATTAAATAAAATTCAATCTGTTATCATCTATATAATTATTGCTGGAATTTTATCGTTAATTTCACGACCTATTATTCTGTTTTTAAGAAGAAAATTAAGATTCCCTAATTCACTCTCTGTAATCACTACAATGATTTTAATTTTAGCATTATTAGGGGGTTTAATTGGTTTATTCATTCCACTTATTGCGGAACAAGGTGATAGCTTATCTCTATTAAAAGTTGATGGATTACAAAAAAACGTACAAAACGTTTTTAATCAAATAAATACTTACTTTTCTTCTAAGGGAATTGATGTCTTGTCAGAGATAAAAAATGTAGATTTTATTTCTCAATTTAAAGAAATACCAAACTTATTAAACTCAATAGTTAGTCTAATAGGTTCTCTAAGTATAGGATTATTTTCTGTTCTATTTATCTCATTTTTCTTTATGAAAGATAGTAGAATTTTAAAAAATGGTCTCTTAATACTAGTTCCTGGTAAAACGAAAAAAAGATTTGCTAAGTCTTTAGAAACAATCAATGATTTATTATCCAGATATTTCATAGGGTTAATTTTACAAATCACAATTTTATTTATTTCATACACAATTATACTTTTGATTTTTGGTATAAATAATGCAGTAGTGATTGCTTTTCTATGTGCTTTATTAAATTTAATACCATACGTAGGTCCTTTAATTGGAGCAGTTATTATGACCATTCTATCAATGATTAGTAATATTGGCCAAAATTTTCAAGAAGTTATGTTACCTACTTCAGTTTATGTAATGATTGGTTATTTAATTGCTCAATTAGTTGATAATTTTGTGAGTCAACCAAAAATTTTCTCTAAAGCGACAAAAGCACATCCTCTAGAAATTTTCTTAGTAATTATTATTGGAGGTCTTTTGTTCGGAATAATTGGAATGATTACTGCCGTTCCAATTTATACTGCCATAAAAGTAATATTAAAAGAATTTTTGTCTGAAAATAGAATTGTAAAAATATTAACTAAAGACATATAGTTATTTTTGAATTCTAGAATTTTACATCCAGAGGTACAACAATTTATTTCAGATAATTTAAATACTGAAATAATAAGACTTATTTTAAAGGGGAGTCCTTTCGAAAAAATTTCTGTTCAAGAAATAGCAAATCAAATAATTGCAAAAGAAAAATCAAGAAAAAAGTTACCTACTTGGTTTGCTACTGATAATATTTATTATCCAACTAAAGTTAGTATTGAACAAACATCATCAGAAATTGCTGCAAAAAATAAATTAGACCTTATTACTGGAGCATCTATAATAGATATTACTGGAGGATTTGGTATTGATGCTTATTATTTTTCTAAACAATTTAAAAAAGTTATTCATTGCGAAATAAATAAAGAATTATCTACTATCGTAAAGCATAATATAACGCTACTTAAAATTAAAAATATTGAAATTTTTACGGGTGATGGATTACAGTTTTTAAAGAAAACTCAAAAGAAATTTGATTGTATATTTATAGATCCCTCTAGACGAAATAATATTAAAGGGAAAGTTTTTTTACTAAAGGACTGTTTACCTTATATACCTCCTAAAATTGATTTTCTTTTTAGTAAAGCTAACCAAATACTCATAAAAACATCACCAATATTAGATATAACTAATACTATAAATGATTTAAAGTTTGTAAAAAAAATACAGGTCATAGCTATTAATAATGAGGTGAAAGAATTACTTTTTTTATTAGAAAATAATTACACTAAAGAAATTATCATAGAGGCCGTAAATTACCAAAAAGACGAAATACAAAAATTAAATTTTGAATACCCATCCAATACTTTGTCAACCTATAATCAACCACTTAAATACTTATATGAGCCAAATGCTGCAATTTTAAAATCTGGAGGATTCCATGAAGTCAGTCAACAATTAAATATATCTAAATTACATCAACATTCACATTTATATACTTCAAATGAATTGATTGATTTTCCAGGGAGAAGTTTTATAATTGAAAATAATATCATCTATGATAAAAAGAAAATTAAGAAGTTAGTTGGAAATGAAAATGCGAATATTACAATTAGAAATTTTCCAAAAAGTGTTGCTCAAATTCGAAAAGAAACTAAAATTAAAGAAGGGGGTAATCTTTTTATATTCTTCACTACTAATTTAGAAAATAAGCAAATTGTAATCTTTTGTAAAAAAATAAAACTGATATAATCTTAAAAGAAGCATAGTTAGTAATCACTTTAAAAAAAAACTCAAGATTTTAAAATCTTGAGTTTTTTTTTATTTAAATTTTTATAAATTCTGATTATTAATCACCAGTTTAAATAATATTCAGATTATTCTAATACAATAATGAACCACCAGTCAAAAGCAGATGCAGCATCTGTTGTTCTTAAAACCATTTCATTAGGTACGCCTCTGTCATAAATTTCATACTGATGATTTCCACCTGTATAATAACCTATAAATCCTACACCTGTCAAAGATAAAGTTTCGATTCCACCTGGTGCTGTTAAAGTAAAGTTTTCAGCATAATTAGCATATTCATAATTTTCAATATCTGCTCCATTTACATAACCTGAGATGTTAGGACCTAAATCATTAACAATGTGGGGATCTCTTCCGAAAATAGTACCATTGGTTACATGTGTGAAAGAACCATCAGAACTAAAAGTTAAACGATCATCATACATACCTAAATCAACTTTTTCATCTGGTCCAGCACCATACCATTCACATATCTGAGATCCTCCTACTGGACCTAAACCGAAATGTTTTGCTTTAGATGATTGAATCCTCCAAGTTTTGGAAGTTACAGCTGATGGATCAGCGGGGTTATAACCGTAAAGTTTTGTGATTAATTCTACTGGAGGTGCATATGTAGATAAGACCTCTACTTGAATAGATTTACTAGAACTTACTCCACCTGTTCCGGATGCAACTACAGTTACAGTATAAGTATTTATTCCTAGAGAACTAAAACTAATTGAAGTATTTCCAGATAATGATACCGTTTCGGCACCATCAAAAACATACTTGTAAGAAACTGCATTAGATGCTGTAGCTGAAAAGTTAACTACACCACTCCCATCTCCATTTATGTTTATATCATCTGCACCAACAATTTCAGCTGTTATAACAATATTCGATGGAGAAATAATATCTCCAAATGAATAATCATTTTCTTGACATCCAAAAAAAGCGAATACTGTAGCAAATAATAATGCTTTTAAATAATTAATATTTTTCATTGTTTTAAATTTTAATAAAATTGATTACTTCTTAAAATAATAGTTTTATGCTTAGTTGATAGATAATGAAACGTTATCTATATTAACTAAACCTGCAGCAGCGCCTAAATCAAATAAAACACGTGCATCAGCCGCTCCCCAACCGTCAGCACTAACTGTAATTGAATAAGTTGCTCTCACTGATGTTATATCTACATTTGATGTACTACTACTCCAGGGACCTCCACTAAGACCGATACCTGCTACTAGTGATCTATCTGACCCCCATGCATCAAACATTAATGTATAAGTATTACCATCGATAATCTCAAGTTTCTGACTTGTATTAACATCCCAAGGATTACCTGCATTAACAACATCTACTTGATAATGTGAATTACCATTAGTCTCTACAACCGGCGCAGCCGAACTATCGTCAACTCCAACAAGCCAAGAATCACTTCCGTTTTCAAAATTACCGTTTGTAACTAAGTTTCCATTACCAACAAATAACGATACATTATCTATATTAACTAAACCTGCAGCAGCGCCTAAATCAAATAAAACACGTGCATCAGCTGCTCCCCAACCCTCAGCACTAACTGTAATTGAATAAGTTGTTCTCACTGATGTTATATCTACATTTGATGTACTACTATTCCAAGGACCTCCACTAAGACCTATTCCAGCTACTAGTGATCTATTTGAACCCCAAGCATCAAAAGTTAATGTATATGAAGTTCCATCTATAATTTCAACTTTTTGACTAGTGTTAACATCCCAGGGATTACCTGCATTTGTTACATCCACAGAATAATGAGTATTACCATTATTAGAAACTACTGGTGCAGAAGAACTATCATCTACTCCAATTAGCCAAGATTCACTTCCACTTTCAAAATCTCCATTATTTAACAATCCGTCATCAAAATTTGAAGTTGAGCTAGGCTCTTTATAAAAATAAATATTATCTATAAAAGCTGTTCCCGCAGCCCAAGCATCTCCAACAAATTTTAATTGGTAAATATCTGCAACAGTTAAGCCTTGATCTGTAAAAGCTGCAATAGGGATATCTATACTATTCCAAACATTTGGAGTTAAGTTTGCCCAAACTGGTTTTTCACCATTTGAAACACTAATTAAAGAAGTTTCAATTCTATCTACATCAGCTGTCCAAACATCTAAATGTATATATTCCATAGATGAAACATCCTGAGCAGAGCCAAAATTGATTCCTTGATAACTTAAATTTGTGTATTGTAAAATTTGATCTCCATTAAGGTCTATAGAACCCCAAGAGCTTCCCTGCCCTCCTTGTCCCCAATCTGGAAAAGTATCTGTACCTGAAACATTAGTATAGCTATTACTATAAATAGATATTACATCGGAATCGTTTCTAGCTGGAGGAGCTTCTGCAGAAACTACTGGAGCTAAAATAGCCGTTACTTCAAAATCTATTGTATATTCTGATGTTGCTATTGCACCACCTTTTGCTACTACTTTTACAGTATAAGTACCTGAATCGGTATATTGGTAAGATAAAGCTTCACCGATATTTGCTGATGCGACAGGTTGTGTTACACCTGTTTCACCTGAATGAAATTCATACATTGTTGCAAAGTCTGCTGTAGCATTAACATTCAATTGTTTTGAAATTGCAGCATCATTTTCAATAGTAGCTACAAGATTTTCTGGAGCTCTAAAAGAAACTATTAACTGCTTTGTTAATTCTGCTACATCACCTTTTGTATTGTATGCAATAATTTTAACATCATAAGTTCCTTCAGAATATATATGTACTAAATTATTTCCTTGAGAAACTGCCTGTGAATCTGGTGTAGAATCACCAAGAAAAACATCAAAATGATGAGCACCGTCTGCATTAGGAGTTATAGTAACTGTTCCTGTATTGTCTTGGGTGATACTAAATACCAACTCTAAATTTGAAGGTGGTTCCATAGTATCTAAGAAAGACAAGTCTCTTAAATCATTATCAGTACAGGCTACTATTAAAAGTAGAACTGCAATTGTTTTGTAAATGTTTTTTATTTTTTTCATCTTAAATATGTTTTAATAACCTGGGTTTTGTGACCAACGATTTCCTGTTAATTGTCTTTCTATCTCTGGAATAGGGAAAAGTTCATGCTTATCTGTAATGAAACCGTCTATTTCTTGAGCGGCTCTTCCTGTTCTTACTAAATCGAAAAATCGATGTCCTTCACCTGCAAGCTCTACTCTTCGTTCTTGATAAATATTTTCTGTTAAATTAGAACCTGTAGAATTTAAGTCATGAAGCATATCTCCAAAAGCTCTTTGCCTAACTCTATTTAAATAAGATTGAGCTTTTCCATCATTTGGCGAAGCACTTCTATTAAATGCTTCTGCGGCCATTAATAAAACATCTGCAAAACGTATTGATCTGTAATTATTTGGATTTGTTAAATTAAAGTCTTGCTGAGCAGCAGAACTTCTTTTTCTTGGAATATATTTTCTATTGAAATAACCTGTATGCTCAAAACCTGTTCCAAAAGTAATACCAGTTTGTGAAGCCCAAGCATCAATATCCAATACTGCGACATCTTTTCTCAAATCATCAGCCTCAAATGCATCCACTAATTCTTGAACTGGAACATTAAAACTAAAACCGGAAGAGAAAATATCTCCGGTAGAGCCTGGATCAGCTGTATAATTTCTTATACCACTAAAACCTACTGCTACATTACCCTCACTACATTGAAGACATCCAAAACCTGCACCTTCTAATTCAGCATATTGAACTTCAAAAACAGATTCAATATTATTTTCACCTTCAGTTTCAAAAATAGAGTTATAATCGCTAACCAGGTCGTAAGGACCGTTTTGAATTAAATTTTCAAGAACTGCAGAAGCTTCGTCAAACTTATCTTGATATAAATAAGCTTTACCTAATAAAGCTTGAGCAGCCCCTTTAGTAACCCTACCACTTTCAGATTGAACATATGGTAAATTATCAGCTGCATACATTAAATCTAATTCTATCTGAGCATACACTTGTGCTTTTGGTGTTCTATCTACATTAAACTGATCACCAAATAAAATTCTTTGATCAACTACTAGCGGAACATCTCCGAACCACTTTACTAATTCAAAGTAATAGTAAGCTCTTAAAAACCTTGCTTGCGCTAAAACTTGTTCTTTACCAGTAAAATCTGTTTTGTCTTTAAATTCTAAAATATAATTAGCTCTGTTAACTCCGGAAAACATCCATCCCCAAATATCTCTCAATTGAGCATTTACAGGTGTATGAATCATATCATCTATTTCCTGGATACCAATTACATCTGTAGCACTCTCACCTCCAGCTAACGTATTGTCAGATGCAATTTCACCTAACATGACGTTTATGTATGAGGACTGTAACAAATCGTATGCTCCAATAAGTGCATTTTGATAATCGTCTTCTGAGTTGAAGAAATCTTCTGAATTCTCTGCTTGAGATTTTACATTTACAAAATCATCACTACATGAATAACCCAAAGTAATAATTATGATCGTAAATAAAATCTTTATGTTTATTTTTTTCATTTTTCTTTATTTTAAAAATTAACATTAATCCCTAACAAAAATGTTTTAGGGTTTGGATAAAACCCTTGATCTATTCCTCCTCCTATTGGAGACCCATTAGATGTAGTAGGATCATAACCTCTATATTTTGTAAGTGTAAATAAATTACTTGCAGAAACATAAATTCTTAATTTATCAAACTGCAATTTTTCTAATTTATCAGATTCAAGTGTATATCCTAATTGAATATTTTGTAATCTTAAAAAAGAGCCATCTTCAACATAAAAATCAGAAAACAAAGTATTACCTGTTGCACCTGTAGTTACTCTAGGTGAAGTATTACTTGTTCCTGGTCCAGTCCATCTATCTAAATAGTATGCTGGCCTATTAGTTAATGGTAAGTTTCTTTCATAATTCCTAACTATTTCATTCCCTAATGATGCAAAAGCATATGCATTAAAGTCAAAAGATTTATAATTAAAAGAAAAATTCATTCCCATAGTAATATCTGCTATTGGATCACCAACATATGTTCTATCTTCATTTGTAATAACACCATCTCCATTTGTATCAACAAATCTTAAATCTCCAGGTGCTGCATTTGTTTGTAATGCATGAGCATCAACATCTGATTGCGTTTGAAAAATTCCATTTGTTTGATATCCATAAAAATAACCTATTGGGAAACCAGCTTCCATTCTTGATGGTGCACCTTGACCTACTCCAAACGATCCACCTTCTAAAACTCCTGTAGAATTTCCTACAAATAAAACATTGTTTTCTAAAGTTGTAAAATTATAGTTCGCACTAAATTTGAGATCTTCAGATAAAGTTTCTTTGTATCCAATAGAAAATTCAAATCCTTTATTCTCAACAGAACCTGCATTTACAACTGGTCCTGACGAACCTGGAGCAGTAACACCTAATATACCAGATACTTGGGGTCTTAATAATAAATCTTCAGTTGTTTTATTAAAATAATCTGCTGTAATATTAATTTTACTATTAAATAAACTTAAATCAATACCAACATTTCCTGCCTTATTTTTTTCCCATCTAATTTCAGGGTTTGAGATAGCACCTAAAGCAATACCATAGTTTAATTGATTATTGAATACATAAACTCCTTCTCCAGTTAGTAACGAAACAAATCCAAATGATCCAATTCTATCATTCCCAATAATACCGTAACTAGATCTTACTTTTAGACTGCTGATAAAGTCAATGTTTTCCATGAATGATTCATCTGAAACGACCCATCCAAGCGATGCAGTTGGAAAGAAACCAAATTTATATTTTGGTCCAAAGTTAGAAGATCCATCTCTTCTTAATACTGCAGACATTAAATATTTACCTTTATAGTTATATTGTAAACGTGAAAAGTATGATAATAATCTACTATCAAAAAACTGTCTAGGCTGATTACTTAAAGCTAAGTTGTCTTGAGCACCAGGAGTTACACTTACACTGTTTAAGTTTGTGCCTGAAACGCCAAAAAGCTGTAAATTAGAATCATTGATTCCTTGAGATCTAAATACTGAAGTACCTAAAAGTGCTTTAAAATTATGATCATCATTTATTGTTTTTTCATATGTAAGTAGAGCATCGAAAGTATAATCTTTATAAGTTTGACCTACTTCTACTACATTAGCATTTTGGCTTGAAACATTAAAAACATTACTTTGACCGAAATATGCCTCTGGTGAAAATGATTTTACATTTACTTTAGCATGATTAAACTGATATCTTGTCTCCACAGATAAACCATCTATAAAATTATATTTCAAACCATAAGAACCAGAAATTTTATTCACCCATGTTCTATTGTAGCTATTATCAATTTGTGCTAATGGATTTGCAACTTCTATACCAGTACCTATTGATGGTGGAAGAGAAAAATCTCCATTCGAATCGTAAACAGGTGTAGTTGATGGCATGTTTAGTGCGTTAAATAAAACAGATCCTAATGCATTTTCTATTAAATTTTTCTTGTTTGTGTTTGTATAAATAGTAGATGTTGATAATTTCAACTTATCCGTAATGTCTGTGTTAAAATTAAATTTAACATTTCTTCTATTAAAATTAGCTTTATCTCCTCCAACAATACCATCTTGATCTAAAACAGATATTCCTAAAGAGTATGTAGATTTATCTGTACCCTTATTTAAACTATAGTCTAGACTATAAACAGGAGCACTTTCGAAAGCTTCTTTTTGCCAGTTTGTACCTTGACCTAATCCTCTTACATCTGGAAAAGGTAATGCATCTCCGTTAGCGGCATATGCCTCGTTTGCTAATAGAGCATATTCTGTAGCATTCAATAAAGGAATCTCTCTAGTTGTTTGCTGAAAACCTACATAATAATTAAGTGTAGATTTAAAATCTGTATTTTTCTTACCCGATTTCGTAGTAATTAATATAACACCATTTGCTCCTCTAACACCATAAATACCCGCAGTTGCATCTTTCAAAATATTAATAGATTCAATATCTGATGGATTTACAACACTTAAATCTTCAATGATATTACCATCTACTAAAATTAATGGATTATTGTTACCATTAGTTGAAATACCTCTAATTCTAATATTTGAAGCTGCTCCTGGAGATCCGGAAGTTGATGTAATATTTACACCTGCAACTTGACCTTGAAGTGCTTGCTCGATTCTTGTTGGTTTTAAAGCCTCTATTGATTCACTCGACACAACACCTACTGCACCTGTGATTTCCTTCTTTCGTTGTGTTCCATAACCAATAACAATTATTTCATCTAAAGATTCAGATGATTCCTCTAACATAATGTTAAGGGATTGTTTGGTTACAGTGACTTCTTTTTGACTATAACCTAAATAACTGAAAACAAGCTTAGCGCCAGTAGATACGTTATCTAAATTATAAAGACCATCAAAGTCTGTTTCAGTACCAATACTAGTACCTTTAATTACTACGGTGACTCCCGGAAGAGCATCTCCTGTAGTAGCATCTTTTACAACTCCTTTTACATTTATCTTTTGTGCTGTTAGGCAAAGACTGAAAAATGTAAAGAGTAATAATGTTATCTTTCTAAGCATGAATTAATGTTTAAATTAGTAATTATGTAAATTTAAGTACTATATATGATAAAATAATAAAATTAACCGCTATTAAATACATACACCATAAAATTAATAGTTTAATTCAACAATAGCTTTAAAAAATCCTACTCTAGAAATAGTCATGTAATGTAATGTTGTGGTTTTGTATAGGCTAAAAACAATAACAATACAAAAGTTATATCTCTAGAATATAATTAGTTAGATTAGAGTCATGAGGTAGTGACATTTTTTTTCTTAGACGATACCTCTTTACTTCTACACTTCTTGGTGATATATTAAGCAACGGTGCAATCTCTTTAGAAGATAAATTAAGTCTTAAATAAGCACATAATCTTAAGTCATTAGGAGTTAACTCAGAATGTTTCTTTTTTAACTTCTTCAAGAAGTTTTTATCAGCATTATTAAATGCTTCTTGAAACATTTTCCAGTCATCTGTATTGTTTAAATTTTTATCAATAATCCTAACTACCTTAGAATACTTGTCTTTATCTGTAGTTACCAATTCTGATTTAATTGAATTTAAAAATTCATTTTTCTTAATAATGTTCATCGTCGAAGTGGCAAGTTCTCTATTCTTATTCTCTATATCATTTTGTAATTTTTCATTTTTAATTTTTATTATTTCTTGAGAACTTTCTAACTCTTTTAATTCTAACTCTTTTCGAGTTTTTTCAATTAATTCCTCTCTTTGATTCTTATAATATCTTTTTGAACCGACATGTAACATATATAAGAATAAAAGAAATAAAAGAATATAAATGGAAATAAATACATTAGAAAAATACCAAGGTCTTTTAACTATAAATTCATAAGAAGCCTCATTGCTACTGTATTTACCAGCAACGAGTCCCCTAACCTTAAACTTATATACTCCATAGGAAATATTTTTAAATAAAATAGATGAAGCCTTAGAGAGTGAACTCCATTTCATATCTTGCCCCAATAACTGATATTGATATTGAGTTGTTGTAATATTATTGAAATTAGGAATACTGAAAAATAATTCAATATTATTTTCCTTATAATTAAGCTCACTTTTAATAGATAAGTTCAAATTTCTATTACTACCATCTAATTTAGAACTAATAACTTTATTTATGTAAATACTAAAATCTTTAGGCTTTATCAATGAATTCAAATCCATTTCGATATAGCCATCTGTTGTCCCTATTAGGTGTTTTTCATTTGCTAAATGAATAATGTTTTCATAACCAGAAGCTCCCTTTGGAATAAATTCAGAAATAGAGATAGATTTTACTTTTGGCCTATTACTTAACTTACCAAGTGTTAAATAATAAATTTGATCTTTTGAGAAAGACCATAATCTATTTTTTATAGGGCTATAAATTAACTTAGCAGAAATAAAATTATCACTATCTATTAGCTTACTGTAAATAGTATCTTTTTTGAAATTATCTTTTGATTCGTTGTATAGAAAAACACCTTTTTGACTTGCATAAAGCACTTTATTCTGAAATTTAACAAGACTTGAATGTGTTCCCTTTTCTAAAGTAGACTCTTTTACAACACTTATTGCATTAAAAAAATCATTATCAATATCGATTTTAAATACACCTTTGTATTCGTGATTTACAAAAATTTTATTATTACTTAATACCAAATATCTACTTGAATCATCAAAACCACTTATCTTATTTCTTAACTTCCATAAATTATTATTCTTTTTCAGAATATACAAACCATCGTAACAACCTTGGATAATAGTAGTTTCATTAATTTTTTTTATAACCCAAGTTCCTTGGAGATCTGTAATAGAAATAGCTGAATTATCTTTTATTAAAAAAGTTCCTGAATCATGACCACAAAATAACTCATCATCAATTTCAGTTAAGAACCAAACTTGTCCTTGGGTCTTTTTAATTAACTTAAAAGAGTCTTTAGAATTTAACTCTTTATAAAATAAACCTTGATTCGTTCCTAGATAAAGTTTAGAATCAAATACTATTGAGGTATAAATAGTCCCTAAATAGTCACTCTTAGTGCTATTACTTTTAAATGGAGATTTGTTATTTATACAATTAATCCCATTATCTAAACCTAACCAAATATTATTTTTCTTATCTTCAAAAATAGATAAGATCGTATTATTACTAAGTCCAGAGCTTTTATCTATTTGGTAAATAACCTGTCCCTGGTTATTAATATTAATTAATCCGTTAGAGATAGTACCTAATAAAAAACTATTATCAATTAATTTTTTTGCACTATAGACTTTCTTGTCTTTAAGAATATTAAATGGTAGATTCCATTTAATTAAATTCTTACCTTTTAAAAAATAAAAACCGTTTGTTTGAGTTAGAATCAGAAGATTATTTTCTTTTTCAAAAATATTTACAACAATATTGTCTTTTAAAACAGAATTCTCTGATATTAATAAAGGTGCACCATTTTCAATTTTAAATAAACCTTCATTATTCTTTTGAAAATAAATAACATCATTAACTTTAGAAAGATTTTTTGTTGAGTTTTTAGCTTCAATTATTTTTATTTCTTCACTATCGATATTATATAAATATATTCTTTGAAAAGATTTAAATAAAACCCAACCATCAATTTCTATAATATTCCAGATATCCTCCTCTTGTAGCATTTTGATATCCATACTCTTAACTAAAGATGAATATTCTAAAACCCCAAACGGATTCTTCTTCCAGAAACCAAAATCCATATAAAAACCAGTAAAAACCTTGTCTTTATATGAGCATACTGATCTCATAATAGTTTTATTCGGAGTTTTATAAAGTTGCCAATTAGATCCGTTAAACTCCAACAAACCAATATTATTAGCTACATAAATAAAATCATTACTTGATTGTGAAATTGCCCAGTTCTGATTTTCCGCACCATAGTCTTCAGAGGTGAAAATATTTATTGGGGGGATCTGCTGAGAAAATAAAGTATAATAACAAAATAGTAATAATACTAATAAAAAATTCTTAATACGCATGAATGAAATACTATTGTTTGGTTACTAAAGTAGTAAAAAAACTTGTATTAAAGGCTTTTTAAAAATAATGTAGAATATTTGTATGGTTTTAATATATTTAATAATAAAACAGTTAAAACCTATACTATAGTTTTTTATTAAGGTGTTTTAAAAGAATTCTTTTAACTTCAACAACGTTGTATCTATTTCTTGTTTAGTTGTAAATTTTGAAAACGAAAACCTTATAGAGGTGTTACTTACCTCAATATCACTTAGAATTTCTTTCAAAACATGAGACCCTTTAGCACTTCCACTCTGGCAAGCACTTCCTCCGGAGACCGCAATTCCAGATATATCTAGGTTAAACAAAAGCATATCATCATTAAATGGAAATCGAACGTTTAAAATTGTGTATGTTCCTTCATCTCTATGAGAAGATTTTCCATTAAACTTAATATTACTATCTAATTTTGTGAGTTCTGATATAAAATATTCTTTTATTTTTAAAATACCAGTCTTATTTTGTTCTATTCGATTAAGAGAAATCTCTAAAGCTTTATCCATTCCTAAAATGCCTTGTACATTCTCTGTACTAGATCTGGCACCATTCTCTTGGGCTCCTCCATGAAACATTGGTAATATTCCAAATCCTTTTCTAAAAAAGGCAAAACCAACCCCTTTTGGCCCATGAAATTTATGAGCACTGGCAACCATAAAGTCTAGTGGTGTTTTTTGTAAATCTAATTGATAATGACCAATAACCTGAACCGTATCAGAATGAAGTAGTGCTTTATATTCACTACACATAACACAAATATCATTTACCGGTAAAATATTACCAATTTCGTTATTAATAAGCATTAAGCTTACTAAAGTTTTATCTAAAGAATTCTTCAATAAGTTTTCTAAATTCAATAGATCTATATCGCCATCTGAGTCAACTTTCACATAGTCAACCTTTATATTATAAGTTTTTTTTAAATGATCTAAAGTATGTAAAACTGCATGATGTTCAATTTTAGTAGATATTATTCTTCTAACACCAAGATTAACAACAGCATTATGCAGTATCAAGTTATCAGCTTCGGTTCCACCTGCAGTGAAAACAATCTCACTTGCAGATACATTGAATTGATTAGCTATATTTTTACGAGCAGTTTCTACAGCAGATTTTGCTTTTCTTCCAAATTGATGAGTAGAAGACGGATTTCCAAAATTATTCTGCATAGATTCTTGCATTAATTTTATTACCTCTAAATCTATAGAAGTTGTCGCTGCATTATCTAAATAAATTGAATTCATATTACAAAAGTACGTATTAATTAGGATTTTGATATATATATACTTCTGTTGCTCCTAAACCATATTTTTTATACGAAGCATCATAGTATTTAACAGGGTACTTATTAAGTAAAGAATTAAGTTCAGATTTTAACACACCTTGACCAACTCCATGAATAAAAACAATTTTAGAAATTCTTTTTTGCAATGCATATTCGATTTTACTTTTTGCTGTGTCTAATTGCAAAGTGAGCATATCAAAATTATCCATTCCTCGTGAAGATTTTATTAGTTGATTAATATGAAGATCTACCTCTAAAATCACTTCATTATTATCTTTTAAAAATAAAGAAGGCTTCTTTTTAGAGGTCATCATTTTATCTTTAAGCAAAGGATTATTAATATCAGAATACTTAGATAACTCTGATTGGTTTTCTTCAATAACAACTAATTCCTTAGATTCAAAACTAAAAATCATACCATCTATGTCTCTTATAGAGATCATTTGATTATTTATAGAAATAACTTCACCTCTCAAAACATCATCTAGAACAACCACTTTTTGACCAATTTCTATAGGCATATTTAACTTTTAATTAATTTAAAACTTAATTTTATATTCTATTTTTGTGCAAAAATAACAGATGAGCGTCAATTCCACTAAAATATTCTTCAAAAATTCTCATATGAATTTAACAATCTCTAAAAATAGAAAAGAATTATTAAATTTAATTGCAAAAATAATCACAGATGAATATATATTAAATGGAACTGTTAATTTAAACTTTATTTGTACTCATAACTCTAGAAGGAGTCAATTTGGACAAGTTTGGTCATTTTATGCAGCAAATTATTTTAACTTAAAAATAAACTCATTCTCTGGTGGAACTGAAGTTACTTCGTTTTTTAAAAATACTGTAAAAACTCTTCAATTACAGGGTTTTGAATTTGATGTTGTCGACTTTTCTCATCAAAACCCAAAATATTCAATTTCTTTTGAAGGTTCAAGTAAATCTATTTTTGGCTTTTCTAAGTTATTTAATGATAATGAAAATCTAAATCCTTTTATTGCTATTACTACTTGTAATAATGCAGATAAAAATTGTCCTTTTATTCCAACTGCTTCACATCGCACGCATCTACCATTTGTAGACCCTAAGTTCTCAGATAATACTCAGGAACAATTGAAGACTTACGAAATTACTAGTTCACAAATTGCAGGGGAAATTTATTATCTTTTCAATAAGGTGAAAAATGAAGTACAAACTTATCAGCACTAAATAAAATCCTTTTCAATATTTTAAATTAAATTCTTTAGATCGTCAAATTTCTGTTTCATTGTAGCGTTGCCATTAGTTAATTTTTTAATCGTTAAATCCTCTGATTTGTTGTTTGCGAGACGTAAATTATTTACAGAAGAATTAAGGGCGGCTTTCACTTTTTCTAGATGCTTAATTGTAGTATCAATTTCAGTAATTGCAGTTTTGAATTGACGACTGGCTAAATCATAATTTCTAGCAAAGTTTTCTTTAAAATCATCAATTTTCTGCTCAAAATTTGTAATATCCACGTTTTGGTTTCTTACTATATTTAACTCTGCTTTGTATTCTAAAGATTTCATACCTGCATTTCTTAATAAGGTTATAATAGGAATAAAAAATTGAGGACGAATCACATACATTTTGTCATATTTATAAGAAACATCTACAATACCAGTATTATAAAACTCGTTATCAGTTTCTAACAAAGAAACTAAAATAGCATATTCACAACCTTTCTCCTTTCTATCTTTGTTTAATTTAGCAAAGAAATCTTCATTTTTCTTTTTTGAAGCCGTTTCATCATTTTCGTTTTTCATTTCAAACATGATCGACATTACTTCATTACCATCTTTATCTACTTCCTTATAAATATAATCTCCCTTAGTTCCTCCTTTAGTATCATTGTCTTTTTCAAAATAAGCACTCTGAAAACCTGTGGCTCTTAGTTTATTGAACTCAGTTTCGCAATGTTGTTCTAAGCTTTCTCCTAACATTTTGGTAGATTGTTTCTGCTTAAAATCTTTTAATCTATCTATTTCTTCTTCTTTTAACTTAATAGCTTCATTCTTGTTTTCTAGCTTTCTTTTAAAATCTTCGTTTAAAGATTTTTCTAAAAGAACTCTTTCTGTATCCTTGTACTTTACATCATTAATTAACTGATCTCTTTCTTTTTCAATACTATTAACTGCATCAGAGAGTTCTAATTTTTTTGCTATGTCAGCATTATTAACTTTATTCTCTAATTCTCTAATTTGTACTTCTTTTTTCGCTAACTCGCCATCTAAACCTTCCCTGCTTTTGAATTTAAAAGTATCAAACTCTTTCTCTTTTAAAGATAATTTCTGCTGAAAATAAATTTTTAATTCTGCTTCTTTAAGTTTTAATGCAGATTCTTTTTCTTTTTCAGCAGCTACCAACCTACTTTCCAAATCTTTTGCAAATTCTTGGTCTCTAACTTGTTTTATAATATCCGTATATACGCTTTCGTCTACTTTAAAAACTTCTTTACAGTTTGGACAATTAACGGTACTATTATTATTCATAACTTTTTTTTAAATGATTATTGAAGTCTGCTACTAAAAAACTAAATATTATACCTCAAGATTTTGATGACTGATAATTGTAATCATATTTGAATATTTAGTTAAAATTAAACTTCAATACTTTTATCATAGGGAATACTTTTTAAAATATGATTGATAACATTGACTCTAGCTTCTGTTTTTCTATTAGCCTGAATTATTTTCCAAGGAGAAACCTTAGTATTCGTTTTGGTAAACATTGCATTTTTATATTCTGTATAATCATACCAAAGCTCCTGTGACCTTTCGTCTAATGGAGTCATTTTCCATTGTTTTAAAGGATCACTTTTAATATCTTCAAAACGTTTAACCTGCTCTTTTTTAGAAATAGACATATAAATTTTAACTAAATGAATACCTGATCCTAAAATCATCCGCTCAAAATCATTGACTTGATTCATAAAAACATCATACTGTTGTTTTGTGCAAAAATCATTTACTGGCTCTACAACAGCTCTATTATACCAGCTTCTATCAAAAAACACAATTTCCCCAGCTTTGGGAAATTGTTCTACATATCTTTGAAAGTACCATTGAGTTTGCTCATCTATTGTAGGTTTTTGTAAAGCTACAATCCTCATGTGCCTTGGGTTTATTCTTTCAGTAACTCTTCTTATAGCTCCTCCTTTACCTGCGGCATCTCTTCCTTCAAATAAAATAATGATTCTTTCATTTTTGTCAATTGCCCATGTTTGTAATCGTATTAATTCTGTTTGCAATTTGATTATTTTTTTTTCATAATCTACATATCGAATTGCTCTTTCTGTATTTATTGGCCCTTTAGATAATAATGCTAAGAGCCCTTTATTTGAGTTTAGTTTTTTTAAGTCTAATTCTGTAAGTTTCTTATTCATAATTAATCTATTTGAATATTAGAGCGAAAGTAACGCATTACTATATTTGGATCTGGAGTCAGTATAGTATCCACACTTTGTTTACCATCGTAATCAAATTGAGAAAGTACATGTCTAATTGCTTCTAGTCTTGCTGTCTTTTTATCGTTAGTTTTTATAATAATCCAAGGACTGTAGGAAGTATGCGTTTTACTAAACATTTCATCTTTATATCGAGTATAAGAACTCCAAAGCTCTTGCCCTTTCTTATCTACAGGACTAAATTTCCATCTTTTTAAAGGATTTTCTTTACGTGCATCAAATCTTTTTAATTGTTCTTCTTTTGAAATAGATAACCAGAACTTAATAATGATAAGTCCGTCTTCATACATCATATGTTCATATTCTGGAACTTGAACCAAAAAATCTTTGTATTGCTCTTTGGTACAAAAACCCATCACAGGTTCTACAACTGCTCTATTATACCAACTTCTATCAAAGAAGACAATTTCTCCTGGATTTGGAAGTTCTTTAATATATCGTTGAAAGTACCATTGACCTTTCTCGACCTCTGTCGGCTTATTTAATGCTACCAATTTAGAAGATCGTGGGTTCATGTGCTCCATAAATCTTCTTATACTTCCGCCTTTTCCGGCAGCATCTCTACCTTCAAAAACAACAGCTACCCGTTTTTTATTTTTAGAGACCCATTGTTGAAGTTTAACAAGTTCTATCTGCAACAGCCTTAGCTCTTCATTATACAAAATTCTCTTTTGTACTTTTTGAAAAGATATTTTTTTACTTTCTAATATATTTAATAAGTCTTTATTAGTTTCTATTTTTTCAAAATCTGCTAAAGACAGTTTATTTTTTTGTTCGGACATACAATATATTTATAGATCTAAAGTAATTATTATTTTTTTAATGTAGGTGTTAGAATCTGAGATTGAAGTTAGTTTTCTGAGGTTTTAAAACAATCTTCTTTAAAACCAATTAAATATAACTTTTCTTCTGCTCTGGTAATGGCCGTATACAACCATCTATAATAAATTAAAGAGGGCCCTTCTGGCAAATAAGGTTGCTCTACAAAAACAGTTTTCCACTGTCCACCTTGTGATTTATGACATGTCATAGCGTAAGAAAACTTAATTTGTAAAGCATTAAAATACTTATTATTTTTTATGGCTAAAAACTGTTTATATTTAGATTTTTCATCTACATAATCTTCTTTAACTGCCTCATATAATTTATTGGATTCTTCATAAGGTAAAGAAGGGCTTTCACTAGACAGCGTATCTAATAAAACTACTGTTTCAAAAGGCTTCATGTTTGGATAATCTATCATTCTTATTTCTACTTCAGCAAATTTGAAACCATATAACTCTTTAATCGTTTTTATTCTTACTACTTCACAAATATCGCCATTTGCAATAAAACCGGCATCAGAAGAATCATTCAACCAATAATAATTATTCTTTACAACCATAATAAAGTCACCTGTAGAGATTTCATTTTCTTGACCACGTATTTGATAACGTATCTGTTCATTATACTGGTTTGCTCTTTTGTTAGAACGAACTATAAACGCCGTATCTTCAACTCCAAAATCATAAGCTTTTACTAGGGCATCCTCAATATCATAGCCGTCTATTAATCTAATAATATCTGGATAATTTAAATCAAATTTAAAATCAATTATATTTTCTTGAATCTGTAATCTTAAATGAGTCGCATTTAATAAAACTCCCGAATTCTCGTTTTGACGCGTAACCTCGTCTAACTCAATTTCAATAACATTTTTATTATAATCTAACTCTAAATTATCTGCAACTAAAGCAGGACTTACTTCTAATTTAACAGGTGGTAGTTGAGCTGTATCCCCTACAAATATTAATTTACAGTTTTTTCCAGAATAAACATAAGAAATTAAATCATCCAATAAAGAAGTTGTGTCAAATAATTTTCCGTTTTGAGATTTATCAGGAATCATTGAAGCTTCGTCAATAATAAAGACAGTATTCGTATGTTTATTTGGCTGTATTTCAAATTTAACACCACCATTACTTTGTTTTTTAGGAAAGTAAATTTTTTTATGAATTGTGAAAGCAGGTTTTTTAGAATAGACAGCGATTACTTTTGCAGCTCTTCCTGTTGGAGCTAATAAAACAGCCTTCTTATCAACTTTCCATAAACTATTTACAAAAGTACTAATGGTAGTTGTTTTACCAGTCCCTGCATACCCTTTTAAAATGAAAATAGAATTTTTATCTTCACTAAAAATAAAATCTACTAGCATAATAAACAACTCTCGTTGTTTATTAGTTAATTTAAATGGAAATTTTTTAACGATTTCTTTATAAAAATCTGAGGGTAATTTTATCATAAATATAGTAATGTATCAAAGATACATTGATTTACGAATAAAAATTTTTATCATTGAAAAAAAATTGTAGATTTGTCGAGTTACTATTAAAAAATAAAATAAAAAATGGGATTCATATTACAAATTTTGGCAGCGATTTTAGTTGCTTTTGGACTAGCCATAGTGGTAGTTAAATATTTACCTTTAAAGTTTAGATGGATAGCTTCTGTGCTATTATTGTTATTTACTTTTTTACTAGTAAGTAAAATTTATAATGGTATTATGGAGCCAATCAACTTTAACAAAGAAAAAGTTGTAAGATTTGCTAAAATAGTTCAGAAATTAAAAATTATTAGAAACGCTGAAATTAGACATTATGAAGTAACTGGAAATTATTCTAAAGATAAAGCAGGTTTAATTCAATTTATAGACTCGTCTCAACTTGCCTTAACAGAGGTTAGAGATACAGTTATAAAAGTAAATAAAGGATCAAGGTGGGCTCCGCTGATGGTAGACGTAGAGAAAAGAATAAAAGATACAATTGGTTACGAGCCAGTTCTAAAGTATTTTAAAGATGTTGATTACAAAACAATGTTTATAGTTCCAGGGGTTGATAATAAAGAATTTGAATTAGAGATTGGTACAGTAGAAAAAATACAAGGTTTAATTGTACCTACCTTTGAAGCAAGAACAGAAAAAAAAGAGATTTTAAAAGGGTTAAATAATTCTTTAGTTAAATTAGAATTAGAAGCTATGGCAAGTGATCAAATTAAAGGTGAATATGTATCTGTTGGTTCTTTAGATGAAGTTACTACTGGTGGAAACTGGCCTCCTTCTTATGATAAAAAAGGTGAAAAAAAAGACAATTAATACAATATTAGAGAAATCTAATAATGATAAATTATCCATCCAATTTACATTGGATGGATTTTCTTTTTGCATAACAAAGATAGACACGCTAGAAATAATTCATTTTTGTGATTATTTATTTGATAAAAAACTACAATCACCTGATGATTTCATAAAACAAATTGAAACTTTTTTTAAAGAAGATAATTTCCTTCAAAGTGATTTTAAAGAAGTTTTAGTTATTCATCAAAACGAATTGATGACTATAGTGCCAGATGATTTTTTTAATGAAAAAAATCTAAAAGAGTATTTAAAATTTAATATTAAAACTTTAGCCACTGATTTCTTTGCTTTTGATGATTTACCAGAAATCGAAGCAAAAAATATTTATATCCCTTTTGTGAATGTAAATAATTATTTATTTCAAAACTTTGGAGAATTCGAGTATAAACATTCATCTACAATCTTAATAAGAAAATTACTTCAAAGAGAAAAATCAGGGGTAAAAACAATGTATATAGATGTCAGAATAAATCAATTTTCTATTGTAGTTCTTGAAGATAAAAAACTTCTATTTTCGAATTCATTTTCTTTTGAAACTAAAGAAGACTTCATCTATTATATTCTTTTTGCAGCAGAACAATTAGAATTAAATCCAAATGAATTTCCGTTATTTTTTACAGGAAATATTTTAAAAGATTCTGATCTTTACACTATTACTTATCAATATATTAGACACATAAATTTCTTAGAAAGCAAAAATCCTATTTTTATAGACTCTACCTTTTCTAAACATACTAACTTCATACTTCTAGGATAAACAATGCGCATTATTTCTGGCAAACATAAGGGGAGACGTTTAAAAGCTCCAAAAAAACTTCCTGTAAGACCTACTACAGATATGGCAAAAGAATCTTTGTTTAATATCTTAAACAATACTTATTATTTTGATTCTATTAGTATTATTGATTTATTTGCTGGTACGGGTAACATTAGTTTTGAATTTGCCTCTAGAGGAACAAAAAACATATATGCTATAGATACTTTTTTTGGATGTATAAAATATATTAATGAAACAGCCAAAGATCTAGATTTAGACATTAATACCTATAAGATTGATGTTTATACATTTTTAGAAAAAACGTCTCTAAAAGCGGATGTAATTTTCGCTGACCCCCCTTATAATTTCGAAACTGCTCAATTTTTAAAAATTGCGGATACTGTTTTTGAAAAAGAAATTTTAAATGAGGAGGGGATCTTAATTATTGAGCATTCTAAGCACACAGATTTATCTACTCACGAAAAATACACCTATGACAAACGATATGGTGGAAATGTTTTTAGTTTTTTTAAATATTAAATAAAAAAATTATTCTTTACAAAGCTCAGTGATATTATATCCTAATTCATTAAATTTATATTCCTTTTAATTTATATATTTTAAAGAAGCAACCACTGAATGATGGTCTGACCCCCAATTGTTAGCTTTAGTCTTTAAATAAATATGTTTAGAATTTATTAATATTAAATTTTTAAATTACTTATAACGTAGGGCTAAACTGCGATTTAATGCGGTTTAGGTATTGTTGGTAAATGTTATTTAAACTATAACTTATCGATTACCTGAACATAATCTAAACTAACGCTATTATGTTCAAAGTTAAGACTGCCATAATCCATATTTATATAGATTATTTCCAATAAACAAAAATAAGGTTATCTACTAATTTCTTTTTTCCAATTTCTATCAAAAGTACACTTACTGTGTTTATTATTTAATTTAATATACGTTTCAAATATTTTGTCTTTAGACCACTTTGTAATCGTTTCTTCTTTCTTTTTTCTAAGAGCTAAATTTTGTATTTTCTCATAATCTTTAACTAAATCTGCAGTATGTGTCTCGGTTCTTTCTCTCATATAAAAAAACTTATACATCTTTTCACCTCCTCTAGTTTCATCATAAAAAGCCGGAGTCATACTACCTTGTTTTAAATCATTAACTCTTGCATATAAAGCTGGATCCATTCTAGTCAAGTCGAATTTAGATTCGCCTGTTTGACCATTAATGATTAATCCTGCGTTATTTTTAGTGTCTTTATCTTGAGAATATTTTTTTACAGCTTCTTCAAAAGTAATCGTTCCTGAATTTATTTCTTTAATAATATCTGATACTTTTTTTTCTGTTTCTTTAAGCTTTTCTTCTGGAATCTCTGGTTGCATCAAAATATGAGAAACTGATCTTGTGTTACCTTTAATTCGATGTAATTGAAGAATATGATATCCAAATAAAGATTTAAACGGTTCTGAAATTTGACCCTCTGTATCTAGGGTAAAAGCCATTTCTTTAAATTCTTTTATAAATTGTGTCTCTTTATTAATTTCATATTTACCTCCATTACTTGTAACTCCGGGGTCGTCGGAATTTATAATAGCTTTCATTTTAAAACTAGAGCCATCCAATATATCAAGTCTTATTTGTTTTAGCTTCGCAATGATCCTATTATTTTCTTCTTCAGTCGGTTCTGCGTTTATAACAATTTGAGCCAATTCTATTTCTGCTGGGAATTCTGGAAGCTCTCCACTATCTTTTAGGCCTTTATGGTAAAGACGAACTTCTTCAGGGGTAACATCTACTTTTTCTGTAATTTTTTGTTGCTCTTGCTTAATTAAAGAATTCTCTTTTTCAATTTTATATAATTCTTTTTTTAAATCTTCTTCATCATTAAAGCCGTATGCAGCAACCATTTTCTCTACAGAGCCGTATTGTTGTTTGAAATAAGCTATATTATTTTCTACACTAGAATTTATTTGAGAATCTGCAACGGTTACACTGTCCACAACTGCATGATGAGATAATAGTTTCTGTAACATTAATTGTTCTAACATTTCACAATCTGAGATTTCAATTTTACCTTCACTGTTAGAAAGAACTTCCTGTTTAAATTTATCTATATCAGAATCTAGAACAATATTTTTTCCAATTACTACTGCAACTCCATCAATTTTTACTTTTTGTGCGAGAGTAACTTGAAGTGATATTACTAAAAATGAAAGCAAAATAATTGCTTTAATATGTTTTGAAACTTTTGTTTTGTATTGCATCTTTTACTATTATTTTTTCTATTTCTCTAATTAGTTCAATTTTACGTTGATGTAAAATTAGTTGCTTTATATTTTGTTTTATATAGCTTATGGGAGCTATTTCATTCCTTTTTAAAACATCTTTTACGGCTACCAAATATAAACTTAATGAATCTTGTTTCAGAGTGAATTTTGTTTTTTTTAACAGTTTTTCTTTCGAAAAAGAGGTTTTTAACATAATGTTATCTAAACTTACCCATATGCTATCATTTAACTGGTAAGATTTAAAGTTTAAACGATACTTCTCTAAAGCCTCTAAATCTTCTATTTCATTTGATTTAAATAATCTAATAACTTCCTTTTTAGTTGATAAATCTTTTCTAAAATTTAAAAATTTAACTTTTAAAAGCTCTTCATTAAGTTTAAAATTTTGTTTATTTTTTGAATAGTATTCTTCTAATTCTTTTTCTTTTATAACAGTATCCAACTGCTGTTTAATGATCTGTTCTTTGTAACTGTTAATCAGTAAACTTTGTTTATAATTTGCAACTAAGTTATTAATAGTATTATTTAATTTAGAGGAACTGTTTTCTAAAGATTTCTTTAAAATTATCTGCTTGACTGCCCAGTTATTTATAATACTTTTCACAAAGATCAAACTATCTTCTTTTGATATATTTTTTGGTATTAAATTCTGAATATCTTTTCTATAAAGCTTGATATCAAATAAAGATGCTATTGGTTCATCTTTATTTAATATTTGCTTTTCTAGCCCCATATAATCACAGGATGATAAAAAAAATAAAAAAAATATTAGAGTTAATGATTTCATTTATTTTTATAGAATTTTATAAGTTTTTTCAACTCTTTCTTATTTACTTTTATCTTATTTTTTGACCTTAAATCAGATATCCAAATTTTCTCTAGATAGCTTTGATAATCATTGATTACAAGTCCTTTAGATTTATTTAAATTATCAAATTTATAATTTGATTTATTTTTAACGAAAAATTGTTTTAATCCCAAAGTATCTTTTGAAGACTTATTCCATATCTTTTTTTGCATTAACTCAAATAAAAGTAAACCATCCTCATATTCGTTTAATAAGTTAGCATATTCTGGCTCTGTATTTATCAGGTTCTCTTTAAAATACTTTAAGATTTCTTTATTTTTATATGCTTGGTATTGATTAACCGTAACTCCTTTTCTCCTTTTTTGAAGAAATAAAACAAAAGCTAGCTGTTTGATCTCTTTATTGTTAATAGTAAACAAAACGTTTTGAAGAGAATCTTCAGGAATAGATCTAATATCTTTTCTTTTAAAAATAACTTTTGATTTATCATTTTCTGTGATAGTGTAGTTTTTCCTTAATTTGTCTAGTACTACATCATCGGAAAGTTTCATTCTTCCACTTCTTTTTAAGCTAGATAAAATACCTGACTTCATCTCTTTGTATGATTTTACAGGATGAGATTTTATTAACTTAACTATATGCCATCCATAACGTGTTCTAAAAGGTTGAGAATAATCATCTTTAATTTTTAAAGAAAAGGCTGCTTTTTCAAATGATGCAACCATTCTTCCCATCCCAAACTTATTCAACTTTCCACCTCTATTTTTTGAGGAAGTATCATTAGAATATTCTTTTGCTAAAGATTTAAAAGATTCCTTATTATTAAGTTTTATATAAACATTATCAATTTTAGCTTTTCCAATAGCAGAAGTGTCAGTAATTAAAATATGTGAAACCTCTATCTCACCTTTTGAAATTCTTAATGAATCTACTTTTAAAATATGATAACCGTATTTGGTCTTAAAAGGCATTGAAACTTCTCCTATTTCAGAATTATATGCAGCATCTTCAAAAGCATAAAGCATTTTAAAAGCAGAGAAATACCCTAAATTTCCTCTATTTCCTTCAACTTTTCTTTTTAAATTATATCTGGCAGATGAATCCTCTGAAGTTTCCATTGCTAATTGCTCAAAATCTTCGCCAACAATTATTCTATCTCTAATTTTTAAAATTTTATTGTAAGCAACTAAATTCTCTTCAGGTGTTGATTCTTTTTTAGTACGAATTAAAATATGTTTTACTTTTATTTCATTTTTGGTTCTAAAATAAGCTTCTCTTATTAGTTTTTCTGTAAAGTTTTTATCCTGTAAATAAGGAGCAGATAATTGATTCCTATATGTTTCGATTTCTTTTTTATAAGAAGGTAACGTATCTAACTTTAAATCATAGGCTTGATAAACTTTCAACTTGTAATTAATAAATAAATTTAAATTATAGATAATACTTTTACTTTCTTCATTATCAATAGCCCCTAAGTTTTTTTCATATACTTTTTTAAAATCTTCGACTAAGATTTTTTCATTGTTTATGGTAACTATTGTTTTCTTTTGAGAATATACACTAACATGTATTAATACCATAAATAAAATAAAATACTTCTTCATGCTTTTCAAATTATAAGGAAATTATTCCTTTTATTATTTCTGCTTTTTTGTAATAAAATATTATTTCTGTAGAATTCTCAACATTCAATACAACTGATAAACTTTCATATTTTCCTGTTTTAGATATTTTCATTTTAATCACTGCGTTTTTATTTTTGAATATATCTTTTACTTCTTGCACTTGATTTTCATCAGCAGGAACAATAAATTTAAACATATAATCACTCGGAAATGTAGTAGTATCCTCTAGTTGTAATTTTAAATTCGAATAAAATTCGTCTCTATCTTTAACCATAATTTTTATTTTTTATTGTTTACTTAAAAAATAATAAGTCACAAAATTACACTAAATATTAGTTTTATAATGGGAATGATTTATTTTTGTGTGATGCAAAAGAAAATAGTTTTAATTGGTGGTCCCGGTTCAGGTAAAACTTCAATATTGAATGCTTTAATTAATAAAGGTTTTTTTTGCATGGAGGAAATATCTAGAGAAGTTACTTTAAAAGCAAAAGATGAAGGAATCGAACAGTTATTTTTAACTAAGCCTTTGTTATTTAGCAAAATGTTATTGGAAGGACGAGAAAAACAATACCTAGAGGCTAATAAAAGTGATAAAGAAATTATTTTTTTTGATAGAGGGATTCCAGATATTTTTGCTTATTTAAACTATTTCAATACTGAGTATCCATCTATTTTTATTGATAAAAGTAAAAAGTATCTTTATGATAAGGTATTTTTATTTTTACCTTGGAAAGAAATTTACTTATCAGATAATGAGCGATATGAATCTTTTGAGCAATCTAATTCAATAAATTCTTTTCTTATAAATGCCTACAAAGAAATAGGATATCAATTGATAACTGTTCCTTTTGGCAGTATAGAAGATCGGAGTAATTTCATTCTCAATTCAATAAAAGATAAAAAATGATTTCTCCAAAAGAAATATTACATAAATATTGGGGACATTCGGAATTTAGACCGTTTCAAGAAGATATTATTTCTTCAATCTTATCAAATAAAAATACAGTTTCTTTATTACCTACTGGAGGTGGAAAATCTATTTGTTTTCAAATCCCTGCACTTATTCAGAAGGGAGTTTGTATCGTGATTTCTCCCTTGACAGCTTTAATGCAAGATCAAGTAAGTGGTTTGAATAAAAAGGGGGTTAAAGCGATGAGAATCCCCCCTAAGAGTTCACAGGATGAAATTATAACTCTTTTTGATAACTTAAAATTTGGTAATTATAAATTTCTCTATCTTTCTCCTGAAAGGTTGCAATCATTATTTATTCAGCAAAAAATAAAAGAACTTAATGTATCCTTCATAGCAATAGATGAAGCACACTGTATTTCTGAATGGGGACATGATTTCAGACCTTCATATAGGAATATTGGAATTATAAGAGAGCTTTTACCAAACAAGGCTATTACAGCACTAACTGCTACCGCAAACCAAAAGGTTATAGACGATATTATTTTAAACTTAAAAATAAAAAATGCTGAAGTTTTTAAACAGTCTTTTATTAGAGATAATTTGGCCTATCAAGTTTTTAAGGTTGAGGATAAATTAAATCATTTAATTCAAATTTTTAAGAAAACAAAAAAACCAGCGATTGTTTATATAAACTCAAGAAGGAGGTCTGAAGAAATTTCTAACTTTTTAAATGCAAATAACTTTGAGAGTAACTTTTATCACGCGGGACTCTCTTCAGAGCACAAGAAAATTGCTTTTGATAATTGGATGTCAGAGAAAACTCCAATTATAGTAGCTACAAATGCTTTTGGCATGGGTATAGATAAATCAAATGTAGGTGTTGTCATTCATTTAAATATCCCTTCTAGTATAGAAAACTATATGCAAGAAGCTGGGAGAGCTGGAAGAAACGGTGAGAAAGCATTTTCTGTAGTTTTACAGAGTAAAGAAGATATTCATCTTTTCAAACTTCAATTAGATAGAAATTTACCTACAATAATAGAAGTTAAAGAAATTTATAATAAATTGTTTCAACATTTTCAAATTGCTAATGGAGAATTAATAGATGACTCTTTTCAATTTAATTCTATCGAGTTTTGTAAAAAATATAATTTTAGTACCTCTAAAGTTAATACTTGCTTAAAAATACTTAGTAATCAAGGAATTTTAAATATTCATACAGATTTTAATAAAAAATCTAATTTACAACTTATTACGACTAGCAAGCAACTTATAAATTTTACTAAAAAAAGCCACAAACTTTATCAATTAATTAGTACTATAATGAGGAGTTATTCAGGTTTATTTGAACAAGAAACAAAAATTGATGAATACTTCATAGCAAAAAAAGTAGGGATAACAAAAGATTTGGTGGTAACATATCTTACTAAACTCGAAAAAGAAGAACTTTTAATTTATAAGAAAGTGACTTCAAATTCAGAAATTGTGTTCTTGCACCCTAGAGAAAACGATTTAACAATAAATAGAAACTCTAAAGAAATAGTTAACTATTTAATGCAAAAAAGAAAAAAGTCAGCTGATATGATCGATTTTATTAAAAACGATAAATCTTGTAGAAGTATTCAATTGCTTTCTTATTTTGATGAAAAAATAACAAAAACATGTGGAATTTGTGATGTTTGTTTATTAAATAAGAAGTAATAAATTAACTAAAGAAATATCTTCTAATCAATGAAAATTACAAAACACAATTTTAATATATTTACATAATCTTTTATCAAAATTAGAATTATTATCAAAAATATTTTTTCTTAAAATTAAATAATGATTGACATAAGTATTGTTTTTATGGGAACACCCGATTTCTCCGTAACCATTTTAAAAAAATTGGTAGAGGCCAACTATAAGATAGTTGGTGTAATTACTGCTCCAGATAAACCTGCAGGTAGAGGTCGTAAAATCAATCAATCAGCAGTTAAAGAGTATGCATTATCTCAAGAGTTAAAAGTTTTGCAACCTAATAATTTAAAAAATAAAGAGTTTCAAAAAGAATTGGCTAATTTAAATGCAAATTTACAAGTTGTCGTTGCGTTTAGGATGTTGCCAAAAGCAGTGTGGGAGATGCCAATTTATGGTACATTCAACCTACATGCTTCTTTGTTGCCAGACTATAGGGGGGCTGCACCAATACATTGGGCAATAATTAATGGTGAAGAAAAAACAGGAGTAACTACTTTTTTTATAGATGATAAAATTGATACAGGAGAAATTATTCTGCAAAAAGAAATTGAAATAAAAAAGGAGGAAACTGTAGGAACATTACACGATAAACTAATGTACTTAGGAGCAGACTTAGTAAAGGAAACAATTGAATTAGTCAAAAGTAAAAAAACAACAACTTACAAACAACCAAAATTAGAGGAAAAATCAGCTCCCAAATTAAATCCTGATAATTGTAAAATTGACTGGACCGATTCTTTAGAAAATATTTACAATAAAATACGTGGTTTAAATCCTTTTCCAGCAGCTTGGACTGGATTATTTAATAATAACGAAGAAGTAACAGCAAAAATATATGCTGTGAAAAAAGAATTGATATCACATCAATTAGATATTGGAAAAATTATTACCTCCAAGAAAGAATTAAAAGTAGCTGTAAAAAATGGTTACATAATTATTGAGGAAATTAAAATTGCTGGAAAGAAAAAAATGGATTCAAAAAGCCTTTTGAACGGTTTTATTTTTAGTAATGATTCTAAAATGATATAGAAATTAAACAGTAGATCATCCTTGTTATAATTCTACAAAAACTGTTTAGTTACCTAGTTGTATTTAATAAATCTGTAACCCCAATGATAGCATGGTTTATAGAGATTTGGCACATTATACTCGTCTGTTGTTAACAATTTCACCTAATTTATTAACAAAACACTACTTTTTTATATCGGAAATTTGCGTGAGCCCTCAATCCGTCTATATTTGTTAAGCTATTAAGCAACAAAATCACATTAATTAAAAAAACTATTTATTATGAACAAGTCAGATTTAATCGACGCAATGGCTGCTGATGCAGGCATTTCTAAAGTAGCAGCTAAAGCTGCATTGGAATCTTTTACAGGTAACGTAACTTCAGCTCTTAAAGGTGGTGATAAAGTTGCATTAGTTGGTTTTGGAACATTTTCAGTTTCACACAGAGCTGCAAGAGCAGGTAGAAATCCTCAAACAGGGAAAACGATTCAAATTGCTGCTAAAAATGTAGCAAAGTTTAAAGCTGGAGCTGGTTTAAGCGAAGCAGTAAACTAAAACTTATTTTTAAGTTATATAAAAACTCTCTTAACATTAAGAGAGTTTTTTTATGAGTAAAAAAATGTAAATTAGTTATCATAAAAAAATAAAGTTATCAAACCAACTAAAGGAAAATTACTTGTAGCAGAGCCCTCAATATTAAATGATAATTCATTTAATAGATCTATTATTCTAATTACAGAATTTACGGAAAATAATGCTGTTGGTTTTATATTAAACAGAGCTTTAGATTTTACCCTCAATGATTTGTTACCAGATATTAATTCTAAATTTACCATCTATGAGGGGGGGCCAGTAGATCAAGATAATCTATACTTTATTCATAGAGTTCCTGATTTAATACCACAAAGTATAGAGGTTGGTAACGGTATTTATTGGGGAGGTAATTTCATGTCATTAAAAGCTTTGTTAAATAATAATGAATTACAAACATCTGATATTCGATTTTTCTTAGGATATTCTGGATGGAATAGACAACAACTTTTAGATGAAATAAAAATGGATTCTTGGTTTGTGACTAAAAATAATTTTGAAAATATTTTATCCATAGATAATTCAACTTTATGGAGAGAAGAATTGTTACAAAGAGGTGGTGAATATAAACTTTGGGCTAATGCACCCGATGATTTTAATCAAAATTAGTTATTTATTTAACATTTGTGAAACATTTAAAGAATTAGATAACTTTGTTCCTATTTCAGTTGAAAAAACTTTTTTCCTGTAGTTTGTAACAGTGCGTATACCTATAATAGCATTTGTAATAAAGACTTCATCTGCTTTTTGGATTTCAAAAGGTGAAATAGTAGTTTCTTCAAGTTCAAAAACTTTACTCTTCATTATTATTTCTATGATTTTTCCACGTATAACACCTTTGATACAACCCTGAGACAAGGCGGGGGTTTTAATTTTATTATCTTTTATGATAAAAATATTACCATTAGTAGCTTCTACAACACCTTTGTTTTCATTAAGAAGAACTGCATTATCTAAATCATTTTCATCAGCAAAAATACTAGCTAAAACATTTAACATTCTATTATTAGATTTAACCGTAGATAACAAACCTGAATAATTATAAAAATCTTTATATAAATCTATTGTGTAGGTATCTTTTACTTGATTTTTTATTGAGGAGACTTCTATTAAATAATCTATTCTATTGTCAGACGGAGTATACATACCTCCATCCTTTCTATAAATATTTAAACGAACTCTGGATGCTGTTTTAAAATCTTGAACCTCTACTGTCTTTAAAATTTCTTTTTCTAAAAATTCCAATGTAAAAGACATAGGTATTTTCATACGCAACATTCTCATAGAAGACATTAATCTAAAATAATGGTCCTCCCAAAAAATAACATTATTATTAAGAACTTTAATAGTTTCAAAAATGCCATCACCATATTTAAAAGCTCTATTATTCTTTGTTAGAGTAATATTATTTAAGTCTAATAAATCACCATTAAAGTTTATCATATTTATATAATATTTTAAGTGTAAAATTACTATTTTTTGATATAATTTAATAAAAAACTCGACAATTTGTCGAGTTTTTAATATTTATAAAAAAATAAAATTTTAAGCACCTATCGTATGCCTTAATTCATCTATTTGATTTTCCCAAAGTTGCTTAGATTCATCAACCTCATCTTCGTCTTCTGCAAAATCAGTAACAATAAGCGAAACGTCCTTTGTTAAAGCGTCTACTTGTATTTTAATTTCGAAATAACTATCATCTCCTTCACTTTCTAACCATTTAAAACGAATTTTTTCATCCGTTTTTTTAGTTATTAATTCAGCTTTTTCTTCAACCTCTTCCCAAAAAAAACTAAAAATTTTTCCTCTAGAATTAACTTTATCTGCAAACCATTCTTGAAGATTAGATGGAGAGGAAATATATTGATAAAGCATTCTTGGTGAAGCATGTATTGGAATCTCTATTTCATATTTAACTTTAGTCATTATTTCTATTTAAGTCAACAATATAGTTATTTATTCTATTTTAAAAAAATTTAAAAACAGCTCTTGTTAGTCTATAAAATTAAATTATATTTGCACCCATTAATCAATAAATGGCGAGGTAGCTCAGTTGGTTAGAGCGCAGGATTCATAACCCTGAGGTCACGGGTTCAAATCCCGTTCTCGCTACATCTTAAGGAACTAACAAAAAACGATTTAAATAATTTTAAATCGTTTTTTTATGTTCAATAATAAAAATCGTATAACTTAAATCTTGATAACTTGCTATCTATTAAGCTTTAATTTGTCTCCAAATAGTAATAATATTATAATTGGAATTGCCAATAAAAAAACTACTGATGTATTTGTTGAAAATAATTCAGGCATTAGTATTAGAGTTAATATAAAACCTCCTATTGCACCGCCAAGATGAGCAGAGTGTCCAACATTACCCAATTGCTTCTTCATTCCATAAATAGAGTATAGCATATAACCTAGTCCAAAGATAAAACCAGGTATTGGAATAGGTATAAAAAAGAGATATAATTCTAAAGACGGTTCTAAAATAATTGAGGAATAAACAATACCAGAAACTGCTCCAGATGCACCAACTGCACTGTAATAAGGTTCTTTTTTATGGAACTTTAAAGAATATAAACTACCTGCAAGTAAACTCCCGAAATAGACAATTAAAAAAGAAGGAGTATCTAAAGAATTAGTTAATATTCTACCAAATAAATATAAAGCGTACATATTGAACCCAAGATGAGACCAATCTACATGTAAAAAACCCGAGGTTATAGTTCTTAATTTTTCACCAGCAAATATTTTGTCTACTTGAAATTTATACTTATTTAAGAAAGAATGATCTTTAAACCCTTTCATAGAGAAGAATACGTTAGCAATGATGATGAATAGAACTGCTTGATTTATATTGTTTAACATATTACAAACATACTAAAATGAACCTCAGAAAACTATCTCATTATTAATTTTAATACGATATTTGCAAGACATAAATTAAACTATGCAGTTTCTTCTTTTTACAATTTGTTACCCAATTATCTGGATTTTATCTAGATTACCAACATCCTTATTATATCTGCTATCTGATTTTTTTTATTTTTTAATATACAGTGTTTTTGGATATAGAAAGAAAGTTGTTTTAGAAAATTTAGAATTGGCTTTTCCTGAGAAAACTGATAAGGAAAGAAAAAAAATTAGAAAAAAATTCTTCAAACATTTTACTGATTTATTTGTAGAAAGTATCAAAGCTTTCTCTATCACTAAAAAAGAAATTACTAAAAGGTATTTATATAAGAATCCAGAACTAGTAAATCAATACTATAAAAAAGGAAGAAGTATTGCTTTAGTTGGTGCACATCAAGCAAATTGGGAATGGTCTATCAGTTTGCCATTAGTTTTAGAAATTCCGATTTATGGAGCTTACACAAGACTTAGTAATAAATATTTTGAGAAATGGGTACGTGATTCTAGAGAAAAATTTGGTGTTTTAGGATATAAAACTTCTGAAATGGTTAAAGGAATGCAGAAAAGGTTTTCCAAGCAAGAACAAGGAGCTTATATTTTATTAAGTGATCAATCACCACAAGTGAAAAAAACTTATTATTGGAAAGAGTTTTTCAATATAAAAGTACCTGTTCATACTGGAGCAGAAATGCTTGCTAAGAAATTTGATTTGGTAGTAATAAACTATGTAACTAAAAAAGTAAAAAGAGGGTATTATGAAACAGAATTCCAACTAATAACTGATACTGCAAAAGAATATAAAGATTACGAAATTACGGATAAATACATTGCTTTAACAGAAGAAAACATCAAAGAGCAACCTGAATTTTATTTATGGTCACACAGACGCTTTAAACACAGAAATAAAGTGCCTAAAAAGCTTAAATAAGCATTATAAAGAAAACTACTGTGCCGTTTAGGTTTTGTTGGCCAAAATTTTTATAAAATTTCTTTCATTTCATTTATAAACCTCAAAGCTAAATCATCTGCAGATTGCTGAGATTTTGCTTCTGTATAAATTCTAATAATTGGTTCAGTATTTGATTTTCTTAAATGTATCCATTCATCAATGAAATCAATCTTTACTCCATCTATAGTATTTACATCTTCATTGTGATACTTAGAAGCCATTGAATCTAATACTTTATCTACATCAATTTCTGGGGTTAGTTCAATCTTGTTCTTACTCATAAAATAACTTGGATAGGAATCTCTTAATTCTCTACATGATATTTTTTTATTTGCTAAATGAGATAAAAATAATGCTACACCCACTAATGAGTCACGACCATAATGAGAATCTGGATAGATAATTCCACCATTTCCTTCCCCACCAATTACGGTATTGGTTTCTTTCATTTTGATAACTACATTTACTTCACCAACAGCACTTGCTGTATAAGTGCCTCCATGTTTATGAGTAATATCTTTTAATGCTCTTGATGATGATAAGTTAGAAACTGTATTCCCACCCCCCAAACACCCTAAAACATAATCTGCACATGCAACTAAGGTATATTCCTCTCCGAACATAGAACCATCCTCAGAAACTAAAGCCAGTCTATCTACATCTGGATCTACTACAATACCAAGGTCTGCATTTTCTTCTATTACTAAATTAGATATATCAGTTAAATGCTCTTTTAAAGGTTCTGGGTTATGGGGGAATTGACCGTTTGGGGTACAATACAACTCAACACAGCTAACATTTAACTCTTTCAACAAAGCAGGTATAAATATACCTCCAGAAGAATTAACACCATCAACTACAACTTTAAAATTTGCTCTTTTAATTGCATCTACGTCGACTAACTCTAAATTTAAAACCTCTTGGATATGTTTTTGTAAATAAGAGCTATCCTCTGAATAGGTTCCTAAACTATCTACATCTGCAAAACAAAAGTCTTCATTTTCCGCTAATTTTAATATTTCTTCACCTTCTAACCCATTTAAAAACTCTCCTTTTTCATTTAACAATTTTAAAGCGTTCCATTGTTTTGGATTATGAGAAGCTGTTAATATAATACCTCCGTCTGCATTTTCTATTGGTACTGCTATTTCTACTGTTGGAGTTGTTGATATCCCTAAATCTACTACATCTATACCTAGTCCTAATAAAGTATTGGCAACTAAATTTGAGATCATTTTACCTGAAATACGAGCATCTCTTCCAATTACTACTTTTATATTATCTTTATTTGAGTTTCTTTTTTTTATGAAAGTACCGTATGCTGATGCAAATTTTACTGCATCTATTGGTGTTAGGTTCTCTTTAGTCTTACCGCCTATTGTTCCTCTAATACCAGAGATTGATTTTATTAATGTCATTATCTTTTTTTATTAGCATTACAAAGATAAATGATTATCATTTATTTCTATAAAATTAATCTAAAAAAAAGTCAATATGAAAATCATAGTTTTATTTATTAAAAACAATAAATATTGAAATACAATTAATCTATAGAAGTATTTTAAACAAAAAAAGCCGATACAAATTGTATCGGCTTTTTTAAATTATATGAAATATAAATAATTATTTATCTTCTTCCATTTTCTTCTTTAAAGCTGCAAGACCTCCAATATCTCCTAATGTGGTTTTTTCAGCATCAGCAGATTTCTTCGATGCAACCTTGATATTCTTTCTTTCTTGTACTTTAAATATAGATGTGTGAGAAACAACGATTCTTCTATATTCTTTAGAGAATTCTAAAACAACGAACTCAGCTGTATGTCCTTTATCTAATTTAGAACCATCTTCTTTTTCTAAGAAACGACTTGGTGCAAAACCTTCTACTCCATCAGCAAAAGTTACTACTGCTCCTTTATCATTCTTTTCTTTGATAGTTCCTTCATGCTTAGAATCGATTGCATATGTAGCTTCATGTTTGTCCCAAGGATTATCTTGTGTTTGCTTGTGACCTAAATTTAACTTTCTATTCTCTACGTCTAACTCTAAAACTTGAACTTCTAATTTATCACCTACAGTTACGAAATCTGATGGATGCTTAATTTTCTTAGTCCAAGATAAATCAGAAATATAAACTAAACCGTCTATACCCTCTTCTAACTCAACAAATACTCCAAAGTTAGTGTAATTACGAACAATTCCTGTTTGGGTTGTTCCTACAGGATACTTAGTAGTAATATCTGTCCAAGGGTCTGGATGTAATTGTTTGATACCTAAAGACATTTTACGATCTTCTCTATCCAAAGTTAAAACTTGCGCCTCAACTTTATCCCCAACTTTTACAAAGTCTTGTGCAGAACGTAAATGTGTAGACCAAGACATTTCAGAAACATGTATTAATCCTTCTACTCCTTGTTCTACTTCAACAAATGCTCCATAATCAGCTAAAACTACAACTTCTCCTGTTACTTTATCACCTACTTTTAAAGTAGTATCTAAAGCTTCCCAAGGATGATCTGATAATTGTTTTAATCCTAATTGTATTCTAGACTTGTTATCATCAAAATCTAAAATTACTACATTTAATTTCTGATCTAATTCTACTACTTCATTTGGATGATTGATTCTAGACCAAGATAAATCAGTAATATGAACCAATCCGTCTACACCACCTAAATCAACAAATACACCATAAGAAGTAATGTTTTTGACAATACCTTCTAATACTTGTCCTTTTTCTAATTGACCAATAATCTCTTTCTTTTGAATTTCGATATCAGCTTCAATTAATGCTTTGTGAGAAACTACAACGTTTTTAAATTCATGATTAATTTTCACAACTTTAAACTCCATTGTTTTTTCTACATATTGATCGTAATCTCTAATTGGCTTAACATCAATTTGAGAACCTGGTAAAAATGCTTCGATTCCGAAAACATCTACAATCATACCACCCCTAGTTCTGCACTTAACGAATCCATTAACTACTTCACCAGTTTCATGAGCGTTATTAACTCTTTCCCAAGCTTTAATTACTCTTGCTTTTTTGTGTGATAATACTAATTGACCAGAAGAATCTTCTCTTTTATCTACTAATACTTCAACTTTATCTCCTTCTGCTAAACTTTGGTTGTAACGGAATTCATTTAAAGATATAACACCTTCAGATTTAGAATTAATATCAATGATAGCATCTCTATCAGTAATTCTGATTATAGTACCTTCGATTACATCACGTTCGTTTACGAAACCTACTGTTCCTTCTAACGCTTTTTCAAATTCTACTAATTTAGCTTCATCAACAGCCTCAATACCTTGTTCGTATTTGTGCCAGTTAAAGTTTTCTAAAAATTCTTGTGGGTTTACAGTTTCTTGAACTGTTTCTTGAACTTCTGCAGCAACTACTTGCTCTTCAGTCTTTTTTGTTTCTTCAGACATGCCTGAGAATAATTTTTGTATCTTATTGTTTTACAGATTTTAACGATGAAAACGCAAAGAGATGTTTTTATAAAATTTTTTGTTTCGCTCCTTTTATTAATCTGTTCTCGTAAAAAGGAGTGCAAATTTACAAAATTCATTTGATTTTTAACTAATTAGAATTAGTTTATTATTCATTTTATTCTTGGTAACCAAAAAACTACCTTTGCCTTTTTTAAAAACAATTGGTGGATATTATTAGGAATGGATAAAATAACAAAAAAATTAGTAGACCAAGGAAAAATGCTTCCTCTAATGGAGGAGTTTTATACCATACAGGGGGAAGGTTACCATTCAGGAACTGCAGCATATTTCATAAGAGTTGGTGGTTGTGATGTTGGCTGTCATTGGTGTGATGTAAAGGAGAGCTGGAATGCAGATTTACACCCACCAACATTGTCAGAAACAATAGTTAATAATGTAAAAAAATATACAAATACCGTAGTTATTACTGGTGGGGAACCATTAATGTGGTCAATGGATTATATCACAAAATTACTTCAAGAAAATAATATTAGGACACATATAGAAACTTCAGGAGCATATTCATTTTCTGGAGTATGGAATTGGTTTTGTTTATCACCAAAAAGGACAAAATTACCTCTAAATGAAATTTATCCTGAAGCGGACGAATTAAAAATGATCATACACAATAATTCAGATTTCAATTTTGCAGAGGAACAGGCTGCTAAGGTGGGAGAAAATTGTCAACTTTTTTTACAACCAGAATGGAGTAAAAAAGAAAAAATGACAACACTTATTGTAGATTATGTAATGAAAAATCCAAAATGGAAAATATCATTACAAACTCATAAGTATTTAAATATCCCTTAATTCTTTAATTTAATATTAATAGAAATGTTAATTCAGATTTCTACTTTCTCTAAATATTTTGGATTAAAGAATAAATTTGATCAAATTGAGCTTCTATACTTAAATCTGAATTATCAATTTCTATAGCATCTTTCGCCTTAATGAGTGGTGAATCTTCTCTAGTCGAATCTAACAAATCTCTCTCGACAACATTTTTTAAAATTTCTTCATAATTAACATTATCGCCTTTATCTATTAATTCATTGTATCGCCTTTCTGCTCTTACATCTGCAGAAGCAGTCATAAATATTTTAAGTTCTGCATCAGGAAAAACAACTGTTCCAATATCTCTTCCATCCATAACAATCCCTTTATTTTTACCCATTTCCTGTTGCTCTATTACTAATTTTCTTCTTACAGAAGAAATAGCAGAAACTTTACTAACTTGTTTAGAAACCGCTAAAGACCTTATTTTATTCTCTACATTGAGGCCGTTTAAATAAATTTCAGCAAAGCCTAAATCTATATTAAATTTAAAATCAAGAACAATATTAGGTAATTCTTTTTCTAATTTTTCAAAATAAAAAGTATCAGAAGTAATGAATTTGTTTTCCATTGCGAATAGAGTTACAGCTCTATACATAGCTCCAGTATCGACATAGATATAACTCAATCTCTTAGCTAATTGTTTCGCTAAAGTGCTTTTACCTGTTGATGAGAACCCATCAATTGCTATCGTAATTAGTTTTTCCATAACTATCTTTTATCTAAATCTATTAATAAACTAAAAGTACTTGTATTAGTTGCTGAATGGAACTTAGAATATGCATAATTGAATCTAAACTTATTCATTTTTACTCCAAATCCCAAAGAGATTCCGCTAAATGTTCTAATATTCTGTAAAGCTAACTCTCGAGATCTTCTAAAATTATAACCTGCTCTTAAATTAATGATACTATCTGAGAATAATTCTGCTCCAATAACAACATGTCTAAACATGTTATTTAAAAAATTTATATTTTCATTAGTAATATTTCCTTCTAAGTCGACGGACTGATTAGATGGATTGGCAACTGATACATCCCATTGCTGAATATTATCTATAGTTACATACCATTTAATTGGTACATATTTTAATTGATAAGATCCCCCTAAAGCTAATTTAAAAGGTAATTTCTCATTAGTCCCATTAAATGATTTTAACTGAATACCAATATTTCTAGCCACTAAGGTAAATGAATATGGTTTATACTCACTATAATAGAGTATCGCTAAATCTAAGGCCATACCAAAAGAGGTATAGGTACTAATATTTGAATTAATAATTTTTAAATTAGTTCCAAAAGAAAAATTAGTTTGAGGTATATCTAATGCATAGCCCAATGATATAGCGATGTCATTAGCGCTAAAATCTCCTGTTTCATTTCCATATTCATCAGCTCCAATTAAAGAGCCGTAATCTAAATACTTAATACTGGCGTGAATAGTACCTGCTCTTCTCGAGATGGTTTTTGCATATGAAATAGAACCAAAATTAATTCCAGCTAAATAACTTGAGTAATTAATAGAGAATTTGTTATCTAAATCTGAGTTTATAATTGAAGGGTTCCAAATTGGCTGATTAACATCATCCCTTATGGTAAGTGTTTCTCCTCCTAATGCTACTTGTCTAGCAGAGGAAGATATATTCAAAAATTGATATATTGATTCTCCCCCAACCTGTCCCATAAAGTTAGTGATATAAAGAAGAATTAAAAGAGAACAAAATTGTTTCATAAACTATTTTACAAAGAAAAAATAATATATAGTAAGAATAACGTTTAAGTTTTAATTTATTTCAAAATATTATAAAAAAAAACCTCATATCTAATGATATGAGGTTTTATATACTGATTATATCTCAGTATAAGGAAAGGCGGCGACCTACTCTCCCACATAAATGCAGTACCATCGGCGCAATTGGGCTTAACTTCTCTGTTCGGGATGGGAAGAGGTGAGCCCCAATGCTATAACCACCCTAAGCTGTTTGAGTTGCTTAAACTCTAATAAGTTAACATACTGGTATAATAATATCGTAATTACAATTAAAAAGAGTGTCTCTCCCGCCGAAGCGGGAGAAGCGTACATAAGTCTATGGGTTATTAGTACTACTTGGCTATGACATTACTGCCTTTACACCTATAGCCTATCAACGTGGTAATCTCCCACGACCCTTTAAAGAAATCTCATCTTGTGGTGGGTTTCGCGCTTATATGCTTTCAGCGCTTATCCCTTCCCGACGTAGCTACTCTGCCATGCTCCTGGCGGAACAACAGATACACTAGAGGTCAGTCCAACTCGGTCCTCTCGTACTAGAGTCAGATCCACTCAAATTTCTAACGCCCACAGCAGATAGAGACCGAACTGTCTCACGACGTTCTGAACCCAGCTCGCGTGCCACTTTAATGGGCGAACAGCCCAACCCTT
>ENA-OSJC01000179-OSJC01000179.1-marine-metagenome-genome-assembly--contig:-NODE-179-length-65409-cov-5.928534_pt1 | contig 65409 bp, 66 predicted proteins | sample MGYA00237885_ERZ534234 | MGnify/ENA primary metagenome ERZ534234 (study PRJEB26413, sample SAMN06343907) | marine metagenome | isolation source: coastal waters | place: Atlantic Ocean: West Antarctic... | reverse complement strand
CCAATAATACCAAAACCAGAGATAACATGATTAGCGCTTGGGGAAGCACGTATATTTGCAATATCTTGTACTGGTGTACTTGGTTGACCATTTAAATTATAATTAGTTAAAACATTAGATTGTGTATAAAGTTTACTTACTGAATTATTAGAAAAATTAAGATTATTTTCTGATGGATTAAATGGCACACGATTTCTATTCATATATAACATATAAATATAATTAAAAAGTTAATGTAAAATTTGGCTCTTTTCTTTTAATAATAATTTTATTATCTTTACTTAGTTTTTTATTTTTTTGTTTAACATCTCGTAATATAGCTTTCATTATGCTTTTCTTTTCTGCATCTGGAATATATTATTTAGAAAATCCAGAACAACCAAAAGCCTTCTCTAGTATTACAGAATCTTTTTGGTGGGCAGTATCATCTTTGACTGGAGTGGGTTTTGAGGAAATATTTCCAAAAACGATTGGAGGTAAATTATTTGGGACGTTAATCTCTTTAGTTGGTATAGGTGTTGTAGCTGTACCAACTGGTATAGTTAGTGCTTCGTTTGTTGAGGTATTAGAAGAGCAAAAAACTAAACCATAGGCATACCTTCCTCCTTCAGTTCAGCTATTTCTAAACCTCTTAAATAAGTTAAATTCACATTTTTTATATTTGACTATGAAAAAACTACTACTTATTATAGTAATTATAATAGCTTCATTAAACTTCTTATATACTTTTGGCTATCAAGGTGAGCCAATGTCTCAATTAGAGTTTTTGTCAAGAACACTTGGAAGTATCATTATTCTAGTATTTTCAATATTACTATTAAATAAAGTAACAACTAAACCATAGGCCGTATACTCCTCCTTTAATTCAGCTATTTCTAAACCTCTTACATAGGCTTAAATACCCTAAAAAAGACAATTAAAGTGTACATAAAATAAAAAAGGGAACTAGATTTCTCTAGTTCCCTTGTAAATAGTAGTGACCTCGACTGGATTCAAACCAGTAACCTCTTGAGCCGTAATCAAGTGCGCTATTCAGTTGCGCCACGAGGCCGTTTTGAAACAAATAATAGTGTTGTTTCGGGGTGCAAATATAGAAAAATACAACAAACCAAAGCTAGTAATTTCAATAAATGTTAGCCTATAGCTAGTAATTTTAAATCCAAGTGCAAACCATACTAACCCTAAGCGCTGTTTTACTGAATTTCTGCGCTTAAACCAGCCTCCAACAGGATTGTACATCGGGGTTTTAGCTCATCATAAGGCCCTGTTTTAACGGTACACTTTCCTTTATAATGTACCAAAAGCGAACATTGCTCTGCTTGCTGTGGGGTGTGGTCACAGGCATATATAAGCATCTCAATAACGTGATCAAAGGTGTTTACCTCATCGTTAAATAATACAATTTTGTTTTCGAAGATTTCTTGCTCCAAGACATCAAACTCTTCTTGTATTTTCTCTTTGGTATTCATCACAATTAAAAAAGTAAATTCAAATAATATAAATAATTCTTAAAGGGTAAACTTTGCCCCTACCCAATTGTTACGCTCTTTATTTCCAACAAATGTGAACCCCAATTTGCTACACGCCTGTTTTATAATAGGTAAATCTTGGGTGTAAAACCCACTCAAAAATAAGGTACCCCCGGGGATTAAACTCTCTTTATAGACTGCCATATCATTAAGTAGTATATTTCTATTGATATTGGCTATTACAGTGTGGTATTTATCTTTGGGTATTTTTGTGGCATCTCCCAAAGAAACAGTAATAAAACTACACTGATTTCTTGAGATGTTCTCTTGGCTATTTTCTACACACCAAGGATCAATATCTATAGCATCAAGCTGGGTTGCGCCTCTTTTTTCAGCAAGTATAGCCAGCACTGCTGTACCACAGCCCATATCCAAAACGGTTTTTCCTTGAAAATCATTTTCAAGAATATGCTGCATCATCATAAAGGTAGTTTCATGATGCCCTGTACCAAAAGACATTTTAGGCTCTATAATTATTTCATAGGCGCAGTTATAGGGAGCATGAAAAGGCGCTCTAACTGCGCAGGTCTCATCTACAACAATAGGATCAAAATTCTCTTCCCATACTGCATTCCAGTTTATTTGTGCAATCTCTTTTCTTTGAAATGTAATTTCAAATTCTGGAGAGTTTAATACCTGAATATCTTCTAATATAGCCGCGGTGCACTCCTGCTTTTGAATATACGCCAACACACCGCTTTGATCCTCAACAAAACTCTCAAAGCCGGCATAACCAAGCTGAGCAATTAAAATTTCTGTGCCAGGTTGTAAGGGAGACACTTTAAAATGATACTCTATGTAGATAGACATACTATAAAATTTGAATGGGTTTAAGACTTACTCAAACGAATTAATAATAGCCATAAAATCTCTAGCATTTAGCGCCGCGCCACCTATAAGGCCTCCATCAACATCTTGTTTGCCAAATATTTCTTTTGCATTACCTGGTTTTACACTTCCTCCATAAAGTATAGAGACATCTTGAGAAACATCTGTATCAAACACCTCAGCTAGCGTATTTCTTATAAAGTGATGCATTTCTTGGGCCTGATCTGGGGTAGCTGTCTCTCCTGTTCCTATAGCCCATACAGGCTCATAGGCAAGAATTACATTGTTCCAGTTTTCTTTTTCTATATGAAAAATCCCTTCTTCTAATTGTTGTCTAACCACATCAAAATGGTTTCCTGCTTTTCTATCAGCGAGTTCTTCCCCAAAACAAAAGATAATAGTCATTTCATTTTCTAATGCAGCATTTACTTTGGCTGTGAGAAGTGCATTGGTTTCTCCAAAAATAGCACGACGTTCACTGTGTCCTAAAATAACAACCTCAACACCAACACTCTTAAGCATTGCTGCAGAAATCTCTCCTGTATATGCCCCTGTTGATTCTTGATGCATATTTTGAGCTGCTACTAAAATCTCTGTATCCAACAATGCTTGATTTGCACTTTGTAAATTTGTGAATGGTGGTGCTACTATAACAGATACCTCATCTGTTATGTCTTGTTCTTTTAATGCGTCTAAAAGCTCATAGGTTTGCGGGATATCACAATTCATTTTCCAGTTTCCTGCAACTATATTTCTTCTCATAATTTGGTATTTATTTTAACTAATTATTTTCTCAAGTTCTTTTAGTATGCTCAAATTATCTATCTGTGTTACTAATGGTATTAATTTACGTTTTAAGTTCTAACTTTTGGGTCAAGCCATCCATACACAATATCTACAAAGATATTAATTACTATAAATAAACTAGCAATAACAATAACTGTTCCCATAATAACTGGAAGATCACTTTTATTTAACGCATCAACTATCTCTTTACCTATGCCATTCCAACCAAAAATAAACTCTACAAAAACAGCACCGGCAAGCATGGAGGCAAACCAACCAGAAATAGCCGTTACAACAGGATTTAAAGAGTTTTTTAAAGCATGCCTAAAAATTACAGCTGTTTTAGAGAGCCCTTTTGCTTTGGCCGTTGTAATATAATCTTGGTTTAAAACCTCTAGTAAAGAATTGCGCATTAATTGACTCACTACCGCAAGGGGTCTAATACCTAACACTATAGCAGGTAACAGTAAATTTTTCCATTGTATGTAAGTACCATTACCAAAATCATCTACTTCATACAAACTACCTGTCATTTGAAGCCCCGTGTACCTGTGCCATACAAAACCAAACACCCAAGCAAATAAAATAGCACTAAAAAAAGAAGGAACACTCATCCCTAGGGTGCTTATAAGCTGTATAGCTTTGTCTAACCAACGATCTTTATATAGCACAGACACAATACCAAGAAAGACTCCCAACAGCATAGCCAATACTATAGAGCTAACAGCCAACACAACGGTATTGGGCAAGGTTTGGGCAATAACGCTGCTAACAGTTTTTCCGCTTTTTTGAAAAGACTCTCTTAAATAGGGTAGTTTTATTACAACGCTCCCCTTAGCAATTGTAAAGGTGGCAGCTACATTGTATTTTCTTGGAGCTAGAAAAGTGTAATCTGATGATTTACTGCTATGGTATGAAATAGGAGAGAGATCATTGATGTATAACAAATACTGGGTAAAAATAGGTTTATCAAGACCGTATTTTTTTTGTACAGCAGCGATTTGCTCTTTATTTTGATTTTGACCCAACATCATTTTGGCTGGGTCATCAGGGAGCATATTAAATAACATAAAAATCACAGACACCACACCAAAAAGAGTGAGGGTAGCATATCCTATTTTTTTTAATATATATGTTATCACGGGGTATTAGTTTATACTATCTACTACTTTAACTGCAGTTGTAACAGTCAAAGGAGTCTTTTTTAATTCTTTGAGCTTTAATTGATCTACATCATTGAAATGTAATTTTTGCAAAATGGTTCCTTTTTCTAGGTTCATAATACTTGGATTACTTCTTATAATGGTTTTCAGGGCAGTCATATCACAGAAATAAAATGGAAAGTCAAGTTGATACTTGGCGGCAAGTTTTTCTGTCTCTGGAGTAGATGATGCAGAGATACCAATTACAGTATATCCTTTTTCTATCGCAGTATCTGTAGCCGCTTTAATAGCAACAAACCCCTGGTTTTGAGCTACATCAAGATTGTAAGCAATGACTACCAAAAGATGTTCTTCTTCTAGCATTTGGGTGGTATAATCTGTGCCATCACGTTCTATACTAAAATCATGAATAGGCGGCTCATACCCCTTTTGTAAAACGCTTGTTTCTACCCCAAGTAAGCTGCCATCTATTTTGGGGTCTTCACCCCTGTTTACAACTGTTTTTTGCTGGCCATTTACATCAAAGCTCCAAGTGTATTGGTACACATCCTTAGGAGCATCTAGAGGTGTTTGCATGCCCTTTGTTATATTTGCCCCTACCTTATAGGCTCTAAAATCTATTACCGGTAAGTGCTCTAATACATGAAGCCCTAACCATAAGCAAAGTATCAAGGATACAAAAACAGCTATGCTCCTAAGCCCTTTTGAGAAAAAAGGTTGAATATACTTTCTCCCCTTGTACAGAAAGACGAGTAGTACAAACAGGATAATATCTTTGGTAAATGATTCCCAGGGTGTAAGCTTTAGCGCATCACCAAAACAGCCACAATCTGTAACTTTATTAAAATAGGCAGAGTAAAAAGTTAGAAAAGTAAAAAACCCAATCATGAGCAGTAAACTCCATAGCGTGAATTTTTTGGCATAGCCCACAATGAGCATCACTCCCAATAACACCTCAAGGATAACAACCAAAACAGCAATAATAAGTGCATATGGTTCTAAAAAAGGAAGGTTTAATACCTCTGGAGCAAAATAATCTCCAAGTTTAAAAGAAAAACCAACAGGGTCATTTAATTTAATTAAACCACTTATAATAAATAAAACCCCTACAAATATTCTTGAAACTCCAACTAATACTTTCATACACGTACTCTTTAGGTAATACTAATTTTAAATGCGAGCCAAAAAACAAAAAAAGCCCTAACCCTCTAGATGAATCATAGCAAAAACAGCGTAATTTATCATGTCTTGGTAATTGGCGTCTATACCTTCACTAACAAGTGTTTTTCCTTGATTGTCTTCAATTTGCTTGACACGCAATAATTTTTGAATAATTAAATCTGTAAGGCTCGTAACACGCATGTCTCTCCAAGCCTCCCCATAATCATGGTTTTTATCCATCATGAGTTGTTTGGTGGCTGCTATTTTTTTATCATACAACTCCAGGGCTTCTGCTGCTTCAATATCTGGTTGTTCTACCACCCCTTTTTCAAGTTGAACAAGCGCCATAACGCAATAGTTTATAATTCCTATAAACTCGCTTACTTGCCCCTCGTCTACCCGCTGGTGTTTGTTTTGTTGTAAACCACGAATGCGCTGTGCTTTTATAAAAATTTGATCTGTTAAAGAGGGTAGTCTTAAAATTCGCCAAGCGCTACCGTAGTCTTTCATTTTTTTTTGAAAGAGTGATCTACAGGTATCTATAACCTCATTATATTCTTTGGAAGTATCTGCCATATTATGTGTAAGATTTTGCGTAAATTTCGGGTAAATAAATCAAAATAAAAAATTGCAAACAATCAACTGTAAAGGTACATTAATTGACTTGGCTGAGCCAAAGGTGATGGGTATAATTAATATAACCCCAGATAGCTTTTATGACGGTGGGGCTACCACCACAGAAACTCAAATTATTAAACAGGCCTCAGATATGATTCAGCAGGGAGCAACTTTCCTTGATGTGGGAGGTTACAGTTCAAGACCTGGGGCAACAGATATTTCACAACAGCAAGAAATAAATCGAGTAATTCCAGCCATAAAAGCAATTATTAGAGAGTTTCCACGAGCGCTCATTAGCATTGACACCTTTAGGAGTGAGGTTGCAAAACAGGCTGTAAAAGCGGGAGCCTGTATGGTGAATGATATTAGCGCAGGGAAATTAGACTCCAAGATGTTAGAGACCATAGGAGCTCTTCAAATTCCTTACATAATGATGCACATGCGTGGTACTCCCCAAACCATGAAATCTCTTACAGAGTATCAAAACATTACAAAACAGGTGCTCTTTTATTTTTCTGAAAGAATCGCAGCAGCTAGAGCCTACAATATAAACGACATTGTTGTAGATCCAGGGTTTGGGTTTGCAAAAACCACCGATCAAAACTTTGAGCTCCTTAACCATCTAGAGCTGTTTGAAACTTTAGATCTTCCAGTACTGGCAGGTGTTTCAAGAAAATCGATGGTGTACAAAACCCTAGATATTTCGGCCAAAGAGGCCCTAAATGGGACCACGGCATTACATATGGTAGCCCTACAAAAAGGAGCGCGCATACTAAGAGTTCATGATGTTAAACCAGCCAAAGAATGTATCACGCTATTTAAGCAACTTAACACAGCTATGAGTAACTAAAAATTTAATCCTACATTTACAGACCTTAAAACAAAATTATTTGGATTTTTTCGAATTAACAGACTTTAGAATCATTGACGCCATAGATATTGTACTTGTGGCTGCATTACTATACTATCTTTATAGACTAGTAAAGGGTACCGTGGCTATAAATATATTTATTGGTATTGTTATCATCTATGGTATCTGGTGGCTTACAGATTTATTAGAAATGGAGCTGCTAAGTAAAATTCTTGGAGGATTTTTGGGTGTGGGTATGTTTGCTTTAATTGTGGTATTCCAACAAGAAATAAGAAAGTTTTTACTAATGCTTGGATCTACCAACTTTAAGGCCAATCGTGTGTTTAGGCAATTTAAATCTATATCCACAGATACCATTGCCACCACAGATATAGCCCCTGTTATTGCGGCTTGCAGAAATATGAGCCAAAGTAAAACCGGAGCCCTTATTGTTATAAAAAGAAACAATAGTTTAGAGTTTGTAAAATCTAGTGGAGATGCTATGAGCGTAGCGGTAAACCAACCTATTTTAGAGAGTATTTTTTATAAAAACAGCCCCTTGCACGATGGTGCGATGCTTATCGAAGGAAATACCATTACAGCAACTAGAGTGATACTTCCTGTATCTGATGATAAAAAAATACCACTGCGTTTTGGCCTTCGCCATAGAGCGGCCGTTGGTGTGAGCGAAAAAAGTGATGCTGTGTGTCTAGTAGTGAGCGAGGAGAATGGACAAATCTCTTATCTTAAAGATGGTGATTTTGTACTCTATGAAACCCTCGAGCAGCTCACTGAAATAATCCACAAAGACTTAAGTTAATCTTCCCGGTTTTTCTCTGAGGCAAACTGTACTTTATAAAGGGTGCGGTAATAACCCTCAAGATCTAAAAGCTCTTTATGAGTTCCAGATTCTACAATTTTACCGGCGTCCATTACCAATATTTTATCTGCTTTTTTGATGGTAGCCAATCTATGGGCAATGACAATAGAGGTTCTGTCTTTGGTTATGGTATCTGTGGCTGTTTGTATCATCTGTTCAGAGTATGAATCTACAGAAGAAGTTGCTTCATCTAAAATCAAAATACCAGGATTACTTACATATGCGCGTAAAAAAGCAATGAGTTGCCGCTGGCCAGAAGATAGCATCACCCCACGCTCTTTTACATTATACTGAAATTTACCGGGCAATGAATCTATAAACTTTGACACTCCAATTTGATTTGCTGCTTTTTGTATTTCTTGGGTAGAAATAGCCGGATTATTTAAACTAATATTGTTGTGTATGGTATCTGCAAAAAGAAAAACATCCTGTAATACAACTCCTATTTGATCTCTTAAAGATGCTAAGGTATAGTCCTTAATGGAAACTCCATCTATTAGTATATCACCGCTGTTAATTTCATAAAAACGATTTAAAAGATTGATGATGGTAGATTTACCAGCACCGGTTGCCCCAACAATTGCAATGGTTTCTCCAGGTTGTACTGTAAAAGAAATATCTTTTATTACCTGCTCCCCTTCCACATAAGAAAAACAAACATTTTTAAAAACAATAGCCCCTTTTGTATTTTTAAGCACCTGGGTCCCTTGATTGGAAATGTGCGCTTTTGTGTCTAATATTTCAAAAACACGTTTTGCAGCAACCATACCCATTTGCAGTGTGTTAAACTTATCTGCAATTTGACGCAATGGCCTAAAGAACATTTGAGCCAGTTCTATAAAAGCGACAACCAACCCAAGAGTAATCACACCGTTTGCTGCAGCATTTAAACCTCCAAACCAAACTAGCAAACCAATGGCAACAGAGGAGGCCATCTCTGCTATAGGAAAAAATATGGAGTTATACCATACGGTTTTAATCCAGGCTTTTTTGTGTTTCTCATTTATAGCAAAAAACTGTTTATACTCTGTTTGCTCTCTTGCAAAAACCTGAACAATTTTCATTCCTGTGATACGCTCTTGTACAAAAGAATTTAAATTAGCCACCTGAGACCTCACCTCTTCAAAAGCTACCTTCATAGCGCGTTGAAATAGACGTGTTGCAATAAGTATAACAGGCAAGATAACAAATACAATAAGAGATAATCGCCAACTTTGATACAACATAAAGGTTGCAATAGCAGTCATTTTCAGTAAATCTGCAATGATCATAAACAGCCCTTGACTAAAAATACTAGAGATGGTTTCTATATCATTTACAGCACGAGTGGTAAGCCTACCCACAGAACTAGTGTCAAAGTATTTCATTTTAAAACGCATCATTAAGCCAAACAGACGAATGCGTAAATCTTTTATGATATGCTGTCCTAGCCAATTGGCATAAAAAATAAACGAGAATTGAAATAACACTTCCAATACCAGTACCCCTATCATGATTACAATAAAGTAAATAAGCCCCGAGGGATCTCTAGGTATTATAGACTCATCTATGGCGCGTTCTAAAAAATAAGGTCTTAAAATTGCCAGGCCAGACAAAATAACAGCCGTAAAGGCAACAAAATAAAAAACCAAGCGGTAGGCCTTGGTAAACTCCAATAACCGCTTAAACAACTTAAAATCAAATGCATTTGCTGATGCCATATAGCGTGTAAAGATATTAAGTTATGAATATATCTTGAGGATATGACACTTTGGTTAAATATAAGCCCTTGGCTGGTGCAGAAGACCCAGCACTGCTCCTGTCTTTTGAGTCTATAATAACAGAAAGCTCCTCGAGACTTGTTTTTTCAAAACCGACATTTAGTAACGTACCAACGATAGCACGCACCATATTTCTCAGGAAACGATCTGCGGTAATAGAAAATAATAAAGTGCTCCCTTGCAATTCCCAACGCGCCATTGTAACATCACAAAAAAAAGTGTTTACCTGTGTGTTAGATCTAGAAAAACACTGGAAATCTTGACGTCCCAAAAGCATACTAGCCGCTTTATTCATTAGTAGTAGATCAGGTTTTTTATGTATTTGGTGTGCCAAGGTGGTTGTAAATGGGTTTTTGGAAAGCTGTATTTGGTACTCATAAGAGCGCGTGGTAGCGTTAAAACGAGCATGAGCCTGATCGGTAACCTTTTTAATACTGCTTATAGAGATATCACTTGGCAGAAGTGCATTAATTCTATAAAGTGTCTCTAAAATATTTTCAAGCTCAGCAAAATCAAAATGCGCAAAGAGTTGTCTGGCATGCACTCCTGCATCGGTTCTTCCAGCAGCAAAAACAGTAATAGGTGTTCTCAAAAAAACAGACATCGCTTCTTCCAAAACCTGCTGCACACTTAGTGCGTTGGGTTGTCTTTGCCAACCACAATATAGGGTTCCGTTGTATGCTATTTCAATAAAGTACCGCACAATGCTGATTTTTTTACAAAGGTACACTTTAGAGAAAAGTAAATACCTTGTGAGTTGATAATTTTGTTACTCATCTTGTCTTAGCATTACATATATCTTTAAGGATTAAGTGTATTTTTGACTTTTAAAACCATATCAAGCGTGACTAAAATTCTACTACTTAGTGATACCCATAGCCATATAGATGAAACCATATTAAAATATGTAAAACAGGCAGACCAAGTATGGCATGCTGGAGATATTGGAGATTTAAAGGTGACAGATGCTATTGCCGCTTTAAAACCCTTGCGGGCTGTCTTTGGAAATATTGATGACGCCAAGGCCAGGGCTACCTTTGAACTAGATTTACACTTTATGTGTGAAGGAGTTGCCGTATTTATGACCCACATTGGCGGTTATCCAGGAAGATACAATCAAAGAATTAGAGCAGGTATCTATGCCAACCCTCCCAAATTATTTATTACCGGTCATTCTCACATTTTAAAAGTAATGCCTTGTAAGAAAACGGGATTATTACACATGAATCCTGGGGCAATTGGCAGACATGGTTTTCATAAAGTAAGAACCATGCTTAGGTTTGAGATTGATGGAAGTACCATCAATAATCTAGAGGTTATAGAACTAAAGCGATAAAAAAAACCTCAAAGTTGGCATACTTTGAGGTCTTGCACTAATAATACTAAGTTGTGTTAACGTAAACGGTCTACAGATTTTACGAGATCTTCATCCTTTTTGATGGCTTTATTGGCCATCGCTAAAAAAACGATAGAAATGATAGGAAGCAACACCCCAATACCCTTCTGTGAGACCAAAGTCTCTCCAGGTATGCTTAGTGACCTGTATACGAAAACTCCCAGTAATACAAAGTTTAATATGATATTTAAACGATTTAACACAAATTGTGTTTGTCGTTTTTTAAAAGTCAGAACTGCAATAATTGTGAGTGCAATACAAGTAAATATCAATCCAAAAACCAAGGGTTCTTGATTGCTAATAAGGACAACTCCATCTATATTTGTTATTACAGGAAACCAAATATATAAACACGCCAATACAAAGCCAGCAATAATAAGATATATAGTTTGAATGCGTTGTAACATATAAAAAAAGGTCCTGTTTTACAGCTCAAAAATAAGGTTTCTTTTTAAAAATAGTAGGTAAGAGTTTAATTTATTGTTGTATTATTGCAGTATTAATACGTAACCATTTCAATCTAGGTTACTTATCTTCAAAAAAATTTTCAAACACAAATCTTTTTCTAAAGATTTCCCTCACTTTAACCAAATTTTCATTCTACATGTTAGAAATTTCAGAATTAAAAGCTAAAAAATTACCTGAATTACAGGAATTAGCAAACACATTAAAAGTACCTAAATATCGTACTTTAAAAAAATTAGACTTGGTATATCAAATTCTTGATTACCAAGCGGCAAACCCTAATGCGGTAAAGGCTATCGTTTCAGAAATACCAAAAGAGGCTGTTAGCGAACCTGCAGCAGCAAAAACAGAAGAACGATCACCTCGTCCTCCTAGACACAAGCCAAACCCTAGAGCTAAACAAACTCCAAGAGAAAAACCAAACCCTACAGAGAAAAAAGAACCACAAAAACAAGAAGGTACTGTAGAAAAAAAGAACGACCCGGCAGACACCTCTCTAGAAAAACGCCCTCAAGAAAACCGTTCTAAAGAGAACAAGCCACAACAGAAAAACAAAAACACAGACAGCCGTCAACAAAATGACAACCGTCAAAAGGGTGGGAACGACAACAAAAGACCACCAAGAGATAACAAAGCAAAACAAGACAACCGTAACAACGGTAATAAAGACAGCAGAAACAGATATAAAGAGCCAGATTTTGAGTTTGACGGTATTATAGAAAGTGAAGGAGTCTTAGATATCATGCAAGATGGATATGGTTTTCTACGCTCTAGTGATTACAATTATTTATCATCACCTGATGATATTTATGTGTCACAATCACAAATCAGACTCTTTGGTTTAAAAAGCGGTGACACAGTTCTAGGAGTTGTACGTCCTCCAAAAGAAGGAGAAAAGTATTTCCCTCTTATTAAGGTAATTAAAATAAATGGTCAAGACCCTAATGTAGTTCGTGATAGAATTGCTTTTGAGCATTTAACCCCTTTATTTCCTCAAGAGAAATTTAATATCTCTGAGAAACAACCTACACTCTCTACCCGTATTATAGATTTATTCTCTCCTATAGGTAAGGGACAACGTGGTATGATTGTAGCACAGCCAAAGACGGGAAAAACAATGTTACTTAAAGACATTGCCAATGGTATTGCAGCCAATCATCCAGAGGTGTATCAAATGATACTCCTAATAGACGAACGTCCAGAAGAAGTTACAGATATGCAACGTAATGTACAGGGAGAAGTTATTGCCTCTACCTTTGATAAAGAACCCTCAGAACACGTTCGTATCGCAAATCTAGTAATAGATAAAGCAAAGCGTTTGGTGGAATGTGGTCATGATGTTGTGATTCTTTTAGATTCTATTACACGTTTGGCAAGAGCATACAACACCGTACAACCTGCTAGTGGAAAAATTCTTTCTGGTGGTGTAGATGCTGCAGCATTAAACAAACCAAAACGTTTCTTTGGAGCTGCTCGTAATATAGAAAATGGTGGTTCGCTAAGTATCATTGCTACCGCCCTTACAGAAACAGGCTCTAAAATGGATGAAGTGATCTTTGAAGAATTTAAAGGTACTGGTAACATGGAGCTGCAATTAGATAGAAAGATATCTAACCGTCGTATATTCCCTGCCGTAGATCTAACCTCTTCAAGCACACGTAGAGACGATTTACTGCTAGATGAAAAGACCATACAACGTATGTGGGTATTGCGTAAATACCTAGCAGACATGAACCCTGTTGAAGCAATGGAGTTTATTAATGATCGTATTAAAAACACCAAGAATAATGATGAATTTTTAATCTCTATGAATAGCTAAAATTTAAGAAGTATCTTATACTATAAAAAAAACCATTAGTGCTGTATAGCATTAATGGTTTTTTGTTTTAGCCCTAGCCTCACTAACTGTATATTTTATTTTAAATAGCTCGTAAGGTATCTGATAACAAATACAACATCCTATTTAAACCAATGCAGACACATTAGGTATTATATAGCCTTTACTAAATAAAATAAAACTAAAAACTATCTTAATATACAGCCATAGCTACAGCTATGAATATAGCTATCTTGATAGAGGTATCTATGCATACAAAATGATATAGAGCATTGTTTAAAGGCTCTAAATAAAATAGGTTAGTATTTTGCTGTAATAACAAAATAGAGGGTATAAAAAAAGCCTCGCGAGATGCGAGGCTTTTCTAAAATATGTTGTTAAGCTTATTGCTTAATTACTTTTTGTGTTAAAGTACCATTGGTAGTTTCAACATTTAAAAGGTAAAGTCCTACAGCAAGATCTGATATGTTGATCTGACCGTTCACTAAAGAAACATTAGCTTTTTTTCCTAATACGTCGAAAAGAGAAACACTCTTTACATCAACAGAAGAAGGAATAGCAATGTTTAATACATCTGTAGCTGGGTTTGGATAAACGCTAATGATTTCAGATAGGTTAGTATCTGATCCTAAAGCTTCCTCACCTGTTACACTCATGATGTAGTGGTTAGTAAAACCAAAACCTTCAACAGTACCTGCACCACAAGTCTCAGAACTTAACCAAGATGGAGCAGTTTGTCCTGCATCATTAGAACCAACTCTGTATACAATACCATCAGCAGATTCTGCTAATTCCATAACTATAATACTTCCAGCAGGAACAGTTACAGGTGCGGTTAATGTGTGCTCAGAAATTTCTAAATCAACAGTTGCTTCAGTTCCAGTGTAGATATTTGTTAAAATAGCTGCAGTTGGATCAACATCGTCTGCTGTGTATAGATTAATTGTAATGTCTGCAGTTTCAGAAACTTCAGTTCCAAAAGAAACTCCAGTAATTGTCCAGTCTGTAGTGATTTCAAACTCATCTGCTAAATCAAAAACACGGATGTAGTTGGTAGGCTCAGTTGGACAAGCAACAGTTCCTCCAAGGATTTCATCAGAATCATTATGTGCAATAGTTTGAGAATTCATAGTAACTGACGCTAAAAGCACAGCAGCTAATAAAGTAATTTTTTTCATAGTAAATTGTTTAAAAGGGTTAAATAAAGTTTAATTTTGAATTACAAATATAGAAAAGCAATTTATATTAAACACATAATTTAAAGAAAAACACTAAATCATGTATTTCAACCATAAATCAATACAATACATCATTAAAACAGCACTAAAAAGCTACTTTATTTGTATTATCATTCTTCTTACAAGTTGTAATAGTCAAAAAGAAAACCCAACCCTAACCACTCTATTTGAAACATCAAAGGGAACCCAAACCCCAGAATATAAAGATGTAATTTCTTTTTATAAAAATTTAGCGAAAGCATATCCCACTATTTCAATTACACAAGAAGGCCAAACAGATAGCGGCTATCCGTTACATGTTATCTATTTTGACCCCTCAGGCAAAAGCATCACCTCTATCTCACAGGTAAAAAAAAGTAGTAAAAACATTTTACTAATTAACAACGGCATACATCCAGGAGAAAGTGATGGCATAGATGCCTGCATGCTCCTGCTACGTGATTTAGCGCAAGGCGCTATACAAGCTCCAACAAATACTATAATTGCAGTTATTCCAGTTTACAACATTGGAGGCGCTTTGCAAAGAAACAGCACCTCTAGAACCAATCAAGAGGGTCCAAAAGCTTATGGTTTTAGAGGAAATGCCCGTAATTATGATTTAAATAGAGATTTTATAAAAGCCGATACAAAAAATGCCAAAGCATTTACAAAAATATTTAGAGCCCTAGACCCAGAACTCTTTATTGACAATCATGTAAGCAACGGTGCAGATTACCAATATACTCTTACCCACCTATTCACCCAACACAATAAATTAGGAGGTAAAGCAGGAGTATATCTTAATGAAACATTAATGATACGCCTGCAAGAGGCTTTAAAAGTAAAGAAATGGGACATCACACCTTATGTAAATGTATTTAACACACAACCAGAAAAAGGATTTACGCAGTTTATGGACTCTCCTAGATACTCTACTGGATATACAACACTTTACAACACATTGGGTATGATGGTAGAAACACATATGCTAAAACCTTACAAGCTGCGTGTAGAAGGAACTTATGAGTTAATGAAAAGCTTTATTGCCATCACAGACGCAGATGCAAAGCATATTAAAAACATACATCAAGGGGCTAAAACTAGATTTAAAAAAGGAGACCCTTACCCAATACAGTGGATAACAGACAGCACCCAAACCAAAACATTACAATTTAAAGGCTACGCGGGCAATAAGATTCTTAGCGAGGTAACTGGCAAAATGAGACTTAAATTTGATCACAACAAACCCTTTGTAAAACCAACACCCTATTACAATACATTTAAACCCTCAAAAGAAATTACCATCCCTGCATACTATGGCATACCCAAAGGGTACTGGAGAGTACTGGAAAGACTAGAGCTAAACAATATTAAAGTTTCAGAAATACAAAAAGACACCACTTTTACCGCACAAGTGTATTATATAAAAGACTACAAAAGCAGACAATCACCCTATGAGGGACACTACCTTCATTACAACACGCAAGTTACTGCCAAACAAGAAAGCATAACACTTAGCAAGGGAGACTATCTAGTCTCTTCCGCTCAAGATGGTATTCGTTATTTATTAGAAACCCTGGAGCCCGAAGCGGTAGATTCTTTTTTTAATTGGAATTTCTTTGACACCATTTTACAACAAAAAGAAGGGTTTTCTCCCTATGTATGGGAGGACAAAGCAAAAGAGCTTTTGGAGAACAATCCGCTACTTAAAATAGAATTTGAAACTAAGAAAAAATTAGAACCTCCCTTTGCCAGTAATTGGTACGCACAATTAGATTGGCTTCATAAAAAGTCTCCTAACTACGAGCGAAACCACTTAAGATACCCTATCATTAGGGTGGGTGGTTAGATACTCTTTAGGGAACAAGAGTTTAATATTCTCATAAGACTCTGTAAGTGCTTTTTGAGATTTTGCAAAGTTTTTCCAACGCACCTTGGTTATGTCTTCTTCAAGTTGGGGTTTTAAATCTCCCTTATAGTTTGAATACATCTCATACCAATAGGTTACCTTAAGCTTTAATTTATCATTGCGCTTAAAAACATGGTATGTTTTGGCTATAAATTTACGCAACTCTAAATCCTGTACGCCGGTTTCCTCTTGGGTCTCTCTCAAAGCGGCAGCCTGATATGTTTCATCTTTCTCAACCTTACCTTTGGGTAAATCCCATTTGCCATTGCGACGTATAAAAAGAATTTCTTTTTTTGCATTAAAAACCAAACCACCACCGGCAAAAACAACCGGTAGTTTTTTTAATAAAAACCGCTCTAACTTTTCTTCATTTTTGTGGTATAAATTAACATATAGCAAAGAACCTTCATTGATTTGACGGATCAATTTTTTAAACTTAACCTCCTTTAGGGGAATGGTTGTGTACTGCTTTCCAATATTTTTTTTGGTAGACAATATTATAGGCAGGTCATTGACAAAAACTTTATACATTTGCAGTTATGATATTAAATAAGGAGACCGCCCAAAAGACAGCCGAATTATTACTGCAAATTAATGCAATAAAACTACAACCACAAGAGCCTTTTACTTGGGCCTCTGGTTGGAGCTCACCAATCTATTGTGACAACCGCATAACCCTGTCCTATCCTGCGATACGGAATTATATTAGAGAACATATTGCCTCTCAAATAGAAACTCTTTACGGAAAGCCAGATGTCATCGCTGGTGTAGCAACAGGAGCCATAGGCATCGGAATGTTAGTGGCAGATTACCTCAACCTACCTTTTTGTTATGTAAGACCAGAGGCAAAAAAGCATGGAAGACAAAACAAAATTGAAGGAATGGTGCAAGAAAACCAAACCGTAGTGGTAGTTGAAGATTTAATTAGCACAGGAAAAAGCAGTCTAGTAGCCGTAGAGGCGTTAAGAGAAGCTAATTTAAATGTCAAAGGGATGCTCGCTATTTTCTCTTATGGATTTGATGTTGCAGAGAAAAATTTTCAAAATGCAGATGTGACACTCAATACCTTAAGTAATTACGAACACCTTTTACTAAATGCTGAAAAGACTAATTTTATTTCCTCTTCAGAGAGCAAACAATTAAGCTCGTGGAGAGAAAACCCAGCTACCTGGTCTGGTAAGTAAAAACATCATGGTTTAAGCGACCCACTCAAAATAGTTTCTAAAAATTAATTTAATATAGACGCCCAATAAATAAGATAACACATGGAATTAAATAGCAAAAAAGTAACTGTTAAAAAATCAGCCCAAGAACTTTGCGGCTTCTTAAGTGATGTAAAAAACTTTGAGCAACTTATGCCAGACAGCATCAGTAAGTTTGAGGTAATTAGAGAAGATGCGTTTATTTTTGCTTTAATGAGTATGCCAGAAATTACCCTGGAGGTAAAACAAGTTATTAGCCCAACCAAAATAACCTTAGGGGCAATTAGTGACAAAATTCCTTTCACCCTTATCGGAAATATAGAAGCTATAGACAACGACTCCTCATTTATTGAACTTCAGTTTCAGGGAGACTTTAACCCTATGATGGCAATGATGGTAAAAGCCCCAGTGAGTAAGTTTATAGAAACACTCTCTAGTAATTTAGAAACAATTTAAAAGTGATATTTTATTTCTTTAAAATTGTAGGTATGCCTTTGAGAAGCCTCGTGCTCTAAAACCAAAAGACCAGATTTAGAAACTCCTCTTAGTATAGCATTAAAAGCAGGCGCCGTCTTTGTTGAATAAACAGCTACAGCATCAAGCCTAAACAACCTTTTATTATAGAAATTGAAAATTGCTTCAAAATCTTGATTTTCTAGACGAGTTAATTCTATTTCCAGTTCTTGCAGCAACATTTTAAGCACTAAAGAGATGTCAAAATAATTTCCTGTGGCGAGCCTCAAAGAACTTGCCAATGGAAGGTCATTAAATTGCTTTTCGTTTACGTTTATTCCAATACCAATTATAGAGGAATCTATTTGACCCCCTTTTACCGTATTTTCAATTAATATTCCGCAGCATTTTTTGCTGCGTGACATAATGTCGTTAGGCCATTTTATACTTATTTCAGGTATTTTTAAATGCGTTAAGGTGTTAAAAACAGCTAGTGAAACAGCCATTGAAACATACCATTGTTGTGAAACTTGAAGCCCCTTGAAACGCTTAAAAACACTTAAAGTTAGACTATTATTGGGCTGAGAGTGCCATTGGGCATCTACTTGACCTCTGCCCTTTGTTTGTCTGGAAGTTACTACCACTGTATAATCTTTTAAAAAACAAGTTTTTGACAAGTCTTTCAAGTAGGTATTGGTAGATGGTGTGGCACTAAGTTTGATTATATTCACGGGTGACAATTTAAGATTTTATTATAGATGCAAAACACTTATAACAAACAAAAAGTAATAACTTTGCATAAACCAAATGTTTGAATGACCAAGAAAGAAAAAAATACAGACCTTCTTATTACACATATCATTAGAGGAATTGAGGAGGTTAAAGGACAAGATATTGAAATTCTTGATCTAAGAGAAATTGAAAATACAGTTACAGATTACTTTATTATCTGTAATGGTACCTCAAACACTCAAGTAAATGCTATTGTAAGTTCTGTGCAAAAAATTGTGAGTAAGGCTTTAAAAGAAAAAGCCTGGCACATAGAAGGAAGTGAGAATTCTGAGTGGATTCTTATGGACTATGTTCACGTTGTTGTACACGTTTTTCAAAAACATATTAGAGATTTTTATGACATTGAAGGCCTATGGGGTGATGCAAAGTCTGTCAAAATCGAAACGTCTCATTAAAAAAAGTAAAGCCACATGGCAAACCAAACACAAGATTCTAAGAATAAAAAAGATAAAAAACCCGATCTAAAAAAACCAAAATTTAGCCCATATTGGATATATGGATCTATTTTTGTCATTTTTTTAGCCCTTCAACTATCTGGTGGAAGTAGTTTTTCTCAAACAAAAAAAACAAGCCAAGCTGAGTTTGAAAATTACCTAAGACAAGGTGATGTTCAAAAAGTTGAGATTGTAAACAAAAAAATAGCTAAAGTATATCTTACCCAAGAGGCAAAATTGGATGGAGTGCACACAAAAAACAAACCAAATGGGCTTTTAACTCCCGGAGCCAATGACCCAACTTATGAATTTGAGTTTGGTGATCTTCAAAATTTTGAAAATAATTTTCAAATCATAAAAAGAGAAAACAATCTAGACACCCAAATTATTTGGAACACAGAGAGCAACCTTTGGGGAGAAGTTATTGTTGGCTTACTACCCTTTATAGTAATTATTGGTATTTGGATTTTCATCATGAGACGTATGTCTGGCGGCGCTGGAGGTGGTGGTGCTGGAGGTCAAATTTTTAATATCGGGAAATCTAAAGCCAAATTATTTGATGAAAAGATAGATGTAAAAACATCTTTTAAAGATGTTGCAGGTCTTGAAGGGGCTAAAGAAGAGGTGCAAGAAATTGTTGACTTTCTAAAGTTCCCAGAAAAATATACCGCCCTTGGAGGTAAAATTCCTAAAGGAGCTCTTTTGGTAGGGCCTCCAGGTACAGGAAAAACATTATTGGCTCGTGCAGTAGCTGGAGAGGCCAAAGTGCCTTTTTTCTCTTTATCTGGTTCAGATTTTGTTGAAATGTTTGTAGGTGTAGGTGCCTCTAGAGTACGTGATTTATTCAAACAAGCCAAAGAAAAATCTCCATCTATTATATTTATAGATGAAATAGATGCCATTGGCCGTGCTCGTGGAAAAGCTAATTTCTCAGGTTCTAACGATGAGCGTGAAAACACCTTAAACCAACTCTTAACAGAGATGGATGGTTTTGGGACAAACTCTAATGTTATTGTTATTGCAGCAACAAACCGTGCAGATGTGCTAGACAAAGCATTAATGAGAGCCGGTCGCTTTGATAGACAAATATATGTTGACTTGCCAGATGTAAGAGAGCGTAAAGAAATTTTTGAAGTACACCTTCGCCCTTTAAAAAAGGAAGAAGGTCTTGATACAGATTTTCTGTCTAAGCAAACACCAGGGTTCTCTGGGGCAGATATTGCAAATGTTTGTAATGAGGCTGCGCTTATAGCAGCAAGAGGCGAGAAAAAAGCAGTAGGTAAGCAAGATTTCTTAGATGCTGTAGACAGGATTGTTGGGGGTCTTGAGAAAAAGAACAAAATTATTACACCAGCAGAGAAAGAAGCAATTGCATACCACGAAGCTGGACATGCAACAGTGAGCTGGATGCTAGAGCACGCAGCACCTCTTGTTAAGGTTACTATAGTACCAAGAGGTCAATCTCTAGGAGCTGCATGGTACTTGCCAGAAGAGCGTCTTATTGTAAGGCCAGAGCAAATGCTTGACGAAATGTGTGCAACACTTGGAGGTAGAGCAGCAGAGAAAGTAATATTCAATAAAATATCTACTGGAGCCCTTAGTGATTTAGAAAAAGTAACAAAACAAGCACGTGCAATGGTAACTGTCTACGGGCTTAATGACAAGGTTGGAAACCTAACCTATTATGACTCCAGTGGGCAGTCTGAATATAATTTCAGTAAACCATACAGCGAAAAAACAGCTGAGTTAATAGACAAGGAAATATCAAACCTTATTGAGACCCAATACAAGCGCGCTATTGATTTATTAGAAACCAATAAAGAAAAGCTTACAGAATTGGCAAACGTACTGCTAGACAAAGAAGTTATTTTCAGGGACAACCTAGAAGTTATTTTTGGAAAAAGACCTTTCGAAAAATCTATTAGCGAAATTAAAGCAGTTCCTAAACAGGACAAACAAACTCCAGACAATACGCCAAAAGCATCTGAAGAAAATGATGACCCTACGAGCTAAAGGTTCGTTTTATAATCATTGTAGTAAAGATTAGTATTGTGGGTTTTCTATGACGAGATTTTTACTATCTTTGATGTAATAAGAATTTAAACACCCATAAACCCTGCAGATGAGTCTCTTTAAAAGACTTTTAAAAGGAAATCTCAATCTAAAAAAAACACCTAAACAAAAAGGTGATCAGGATGATGGCCTCAAATATTATCCTGAAGATAGTCTTGCTATAGACGAGAGATTCACTAATAATTTCAGAAAAAACGGAGGGAAATTTCTATACTGCACAGACGCTCAAGAAATTAACGAAGCTTTTGATAATATCTTAGTAGAGAATGACTGGTATGAAAAAGAGGTTTTTTGCATCAACCAAATGCTCTCTAAAAAATTTGATGGGTATAACTTAAACTTTACCAAAAAAACTACTGCTACTTTTTTCTTAACTACTTGCGAGTCTTTGATATCAAAAAATGGCTCCATTTTACTCTCTTCAAACCAGATTAAGGAGAAAAAATTGGATGAGCTACCTACCAATATTGTCATATTTGCCACTACAAGCCAGTTTGTAGAGAATATAAGTGAAGGGCTACGCATTATCAAAAACAGTGGTGGAAAATTTATTCCAAGCAATATCACTGCAATCCAAGATTTTGAGACAGAAAAAGAAAAGGATTTTATGAGTTATGGAAGTAGTACAAAAAACTTATATTTGCTGCTTCTAGAAGACCTGTAGAAGATATATGCTATGAGAGAGATTGTTGTACGAAGTATATCGGGGATTTTATATGTCCTTGTCGTAATTTTATCCATGCACACCTCTTATGAAATATTCATGGTGCTTTTTCTTATACTAGGTCTCCAAACCCTCAAGGAATTTAAAAAACTCATACAACTTAAATCCTTCACCTCTTATCTTCTACTCCCAATTTCGCTTTTACTGATAAGCTACTATCACCCAGGAGAGATTATACTATATATATTTTTAGGCTGTTGCTTACTTGTAAATATATTACTGGCCAAAGATTTGAAATCAACCACAAATAGCCTTTTACTTAAAGAGCAAAAATACATCCCTACGATGCTCTACATCATTGGAGGCTTTGTTTTTATAACACGTATTGCATTTTCTGACGGGGTATTTAAGCCAGAGATTATTGTTGGGATTTTTGTTTTAATTTGGTGTAATGACACCTTTGCGTATATCATCGGAAAATCACTAGGTAAAAACAAATTACTGGAGAGCGTTTCTCCTAAAAAAACAATAGAAGGATTCTTTGGAGGGCTCATAGGAGCTATCATCGCAGGTTTTATTATCTTTAATATTTTAGACATATATACGTTAGCTATTTGGATATCCCTTGGGGTTATTATTTCAGTATTTGGAACCATTGGAGATTTAGTACAATCCAACTACAAACGACAAGCCGGGGTAAAAGATAGCGGAAACCTAATGCCTGGACATGGAGGATTATATGACAGGCTGGATAGCGCTATTTATACTAGCCCATTTATTTATGCATTTTTACAACTTATAACTTATGTTTCATAAAGAAGGATACAAAATTATTTTAATTACCTTGGTGTTAGTTATTGCAATGAGCTTGGCTGCAGATTATTTCATCATAAACAATTACCTAAGAAGCACCATTATGCTCCTAGCCATTGTTATGCTTGTACTCGTGTTGCAGTTTTTTAGAAACCCAAAACGAAACATAAACACAAGCGAAGATCATGTGGTGTCTCCTGTAGATGGTAAAGTTGTGGTTATTGAAGAGGTTTTTGAAAAAGAGTTTTTTAATGAAAAAAGATTACAGGTCTCGGTATTTATGTCTCCCATAAACGTTCATGTAACACGTTACCCTGTTGCTGGGCAGGTAGTTTTCAGTAAATACCATCCCGGAAAATTCCTGGTTGCTTGGCATCCAAAATCTAGTGAAGAAAATGAGCGAACAACCGTGGTGGTAAACTCTAAAAACTTCGGAGATGTGCTTCACCGTCAAATTGCAGGCGCTTTGGCAAGACGTATTGTAAATTACGCAGAAAAAGGACAACAAGTAACACAAGGTAGTGATAGCGGCTTTATTAAATTTGGATCTCGTGTAGATGTATTTCTTCCTATAGGTACAAAACTTGATGTAAAACTTAACGATGTTGTAAAGGGAGGAAGCTCCATTCTAGCATCTATTTAAACACAGCAAACTACAGTAATGACTTCTCAGGAGATAGATATCGCATTTAAAAAAGCTGTTGAAAGCGTAAATAGGCACAAAGAGCCATTTCCTGCTGATACATTATTAAAGCTGTATGCCTATTACAAACGCGCTACAAACTCCTGGCACAATCCAAGTAGTAGCAAGAAAAAACTAATTTCAGCTTTTAAAACAAATGCACTCTTTCAAGCTCAGCATCTTACCCAAGATCAGGCCAAGCTGGAATACATAGAAACCTCAACCCATTATTTTTTGTATAGAAAGTAATCTTTTAACTAAGACTTTTTATGGAGCTTTCTATAGTTTCAATCTTAGCAATTGCATCTGCCTCTTTCTTGCGCTCGTTATCAACCACTTTTTGTGGAGCCCCGCTTACAAATTTTTGGTTTTTCAACTTACCTTGTACGCTTTTTAGAAACCCTTGAGTGTATTTTAACTCCTCTTTTAGTTTAAGTATTTCCTGGGCTAGGTCAATAGTTCCTTCAATGGGTATGAAATATTCGTTAGACTTCACCCTAAAGGTTAAGGCGCCCTCTACCCCACTTGAAACAGGAGCCATCTCACTAATATTTCCTAATTTTTTTATAACAACATCAAACTGGTTATTTATCTTCTCTGTATTGATTACTGAAAGAGAAATAGCATCTTTAAAAGCAATGTTTTTTTCTTTTCTGATGGTTCTAATTCCAGAAATAACCTCAGCTGCAAACTCAAAATCAGTTAATAAGGCTGTGTTTATAGCTACTGTTTTTGGCCAATGGTTAACAATCAAGGCTTGTTGAGGAGTTCTTGGGGCAATGGTATGCCAAAGTTCTTCTGTTAAAAATGGCATAAATGGATGTAGCACTCTTAGGTTATCCTCAAAGATAGCGATCACACTATCATAGGTTTTTTTATCTATAGGAGCCTGGTATGCTGGCTTTACAATTTCTAAAAGCCAACCACAAAAATCATCCCATACCAACTTATAACTTGCCATTAAAGCATCACTAATTCTGTACTTACTGTAATGATCCTCAATCTCAACCAAGGTTTGTTGTAAACGAGATTGATACCACTCAACAGCTATTTTAGAGGATTCTGGCTGTGAGATAGTAGCATCAATATCCCAAGATTGGGTTAACTTAAATGCATTCCATATTTTATTTGAAAAGCCTTTTCCTTGTTGGCACAGCCCCTCATCAAACATTAAATCATTTCCAGCGGCAGCGCTCAAAAGAAGCCCTACTCGCACCCCATCTGCACTGTAGGTTTCTATAAGTTTTAAAGCATCTGGAGAATTCCCTAAAGATTTACTCATTTTACGACGCTGCTTGTCTCGAACTAGTCCTGTTAGGTATACATTTTTAAAAGGTTTTTTACCTGTATACTCAAAGCCGGCTATGATCATTCTTGCTACCCAGAAAAACAAAATATCTGGTCCAGTAACCAAATCATTGGTTGGGTAGTAATAGTTAAATTCCTCATTATCTGGATTGTTTAATCCATCAAATACGCTCATAGGCCAAAGCCAAGATGAAAACCAAGTATCCAGAGCGTCGGTTTCTTGGCGCAAATCTGTAGCTTTTAAAGAGGCATTACTCGTTTTTTCTTTGGCCAATGTCAAGGCCTCTTCTATAGATTCAGCTACTACAAAATCTTCTTTTCCATCTGCGTAGAAATAGGCCGGAATTTGTTGTCCCCACCATAGTTGGCGAGAAATATTCCAATCTCTAATATTGGTCATCCAATGACGGTAGGTATTCTCAAATTTCTTTGGATGTAAAACCACATCATCTTGCTCAAGCACCGCTTTAATGGCAGGCTTTACTAAATCTTCCATTTTTAAAAACCACTGATCGCTAAGACGCGGCTCTATAACTGCCTTGGTACGCTCACTGGTTCCTACTTTATTCAGGTGCTGCTCTGTTTTAATCAAAGCGCCCAATTCTGCAAGCTCAGCTGTAATTTCTTTACGCACCACAAAGCGGTCTTTTCCTTGGTAGTGTAATCCAAAACTATTGAGCGAAGCATCGTCATTAAAAATATCTATAACCTCTAATTTGTGGGTATCTCCCAGTATTTTGTCATTCTGATCATGTGCTGGAGTTACTTTTAAACACCCTGTACCAAACTCTATATCTACGTATGAGTCTTCTATTATTGGGATGACTCTATTGCAAATAGGCACAATGGCTTTTTTCCCTTTTAAATGAGCAAAACGCGCATCATCTGGGTTTATACAAATAGCGGTATCACCAAAAATAGTTTCTGGACGTGTGGTAGCAATGGTTAGGGTCTGGTCGCTGTCTTGTATTTTATAGGAAATATAAAACAAATCACCTTGTTGTTCTACAAAATTAACCTCTTCATCACTCAAAGTTGTTTTTGCCTGAGGATCCCAATTTACCATTCTATAACCACGGTAAATAAGCCCTTTGTTATATAAATCAACAAAACTTTTTATAACCTGAGTAGACATGCTAGGATCTAGGGTAAATTTTGTGCGTTCCCAATCACAAGAGGCGCCCAATTTTTTAAGTTGATCTAAAATAACACCTCCATACTCATCGGTCCAGTCCCAGGCGTGTTTTAAAAATTCTTCTCTTGTTAAATCTGCCTTTTGGATTCCTTGTTCTTTAAGGCGTGCAACAACCTTGGCCTCTGTAGCGATACTTGCATGATCGGTGCCAGGTACCCAACAGGCATTAAAGCCTTTTAAGCGCGCCCGGCGTATCAACACATCTTGTATGGTGTTGTTTAGCATATGTCCCATGTGGAGTATCCCTGTGACGTTTGGAGGAGGTATTACAATAGTGTACGGCTCACGATCATCTACTTCACTATGAAAATAGTTGTGCTGCATCCAGTATTGGTACCACTTGTCTTCAACATCTTGTGCATTATAAGCTCCTGCTTGGGTCATTTTGGTATCATTTTTGAAATAAGATTGTAAAAATAGGGATATCTCTAGTATTATGAAATGTTTAATGTCTATAACTTAACTTGCATAGCATACTAAAGTTCCCTAATTTAGCAATCCTTTAAATTATATGATATGAAAAAGTTAATAGTAGTAGCTTTAATTAGCCTGATTGGATACACCTCAAGTGCGCAAGCAAAAATTAGTTTCAAGAACGAAACAGTAGATTACGGAAAGATCGTAAAGGGAAGTGACGGCATTCGTGTGTTTGAATTCACCAATACTGGAGATGCAGAATTAGTGGTAACAAATGTAAAATCTAGTTGTGGGTGTACGGTTCCAAAAAAACCAGAAGGACCTATTGCACCAGGAGCCTCAGGGAGTATTGAAGTTAAGTATGACACCAACAGAGTGGGTCCCATAAGAAAAACAGTAACTGTGTATTCTAATGCAGATGAGCCTATAAAAGCGCTAAAAATAAAAGGAGAAGTTTTAAACTCCTCTAAAAGCATCTTAGAAAAAACAGAAGAATAACACCTCCCTGTTTAAAATATATAATTTGGTCGATTTACTTTTGTAAATCGACCTTTTTTTTACAGTAACTCTAGGTGTAAAAAAAATAGGCAAACGGGAGGCCTACCATAGCATATTTTTAAACTATTTTTTGCAACTTTGTTATTCAAATAATACTGTTATGCCAACAATTTCAACCAAAGGGCAATTAATGCCCGAATCACCTATAAGAAAGCTGGTTCCTTTCGCAGAGAAAGCCTACAAAGCAAACAAAAAAGTATATCATCTTAATATTGGACAACCAGATATTAAGAGTCCAAAACAGGCCATGGATGCGGTAGCTTCTCACTCACTTGATGTTCTTGCATACACAAGATCTGAAGGGTCAGAGACCTACAGAATGAAAATTGCAGCCTATTATCAAGAAAAAAACATTCCTGTAAACCACAATGAACTTATTGTAACAACAGGTGGTAGCGAGGCCCTTTTATTTGCCATGGGTAGTATTGCAGACACTGGAGATGAAATTATTATTCCAGAGCCTTTTTATGCAAATTACAATGGTTTTGCAATAGCATCTGGGGTAAAAATAGTGCCGGTTATTTCAAAAATAGAAGACAACTTTGCCTTGCCTAATATTTCAGAATTTGAAAAACTTATTACTCCAAAAACAAAGGCTATTCTTATTTGTAACCCAGGAAACCCAACGGGGTATCTTTACTCTAAGCAAGAAATACAAACCCTAGCAGCCATTGTAAAAAAGCACGATCTATTTCTAGTGGCAGATGAAGTGTATAGAGAATTTACCTACGATAATGTAAAGCATTATTCTATTCTAGAAGAACCAGGTATGGATCAGTACGCAATAATAATAGATTCTGTTTCCAAACGTTATTCTATGTGTGGAGCGCGTATTGGCTGTTTGGTGAGTAAAAACAAAAAGGTATTAAATACTGCATTAAAATTTGCCCAAGCAAGGTTAAGCCCCCCTACATTCGCACAAATAGCAAGTGAAGCGGCGCTAAGCACTCCGCAATCCTATTTTGACCAAGTCACACTTGAGTATAAAGACAGGCGCGATATTTTAATTGAAAAACTAGAAGAAATTCCTGGAGTTAAAGTTGGATACCCTAAAGGTGCCTTTTATTGTATTGTACAGCTACCTATAAAAAATAGTGATGCATTTGCACAGTGGCTCCTAGAAGAGTTTGATGTTGATGGAGAAACCATTATGGTAGCTCCAGCGGCAGGATTTTACTCCTCACCAGGCGTTGGTCTAAATCAAATACGGATTGCATACGTACTTAATAAAGAAAGCCTAATTAAAGCAGTACATATTTTAAAACAAGCACTAGTAGTCTATAAAGAATAATGCACATACAACAAAACATATCTTTAAAGTCTTACAATACCTTTGGTATAGAGAGTGAGGCGCGGTATTTTGTTTCTGTACATACCATCGGAGAGCTACAAGAAGCCCTGAGTCTCCCCAACTATTTAAAAAAATTCTTGCTTGGCGGAGGAAGTAACATGCTACTCACCGGCCCTATTGACGCTCTTGTTATACATGTTAACCTTAAAGGAATTGCAATAGAAAATCAAAACCAAGATTACATCCACCTTTCCTGCATGGCAGGAGAAAACTGGCATGATTTTGTACTACACTGCATAGACAACAATTATGGCGGGCTAGAAAACATGTCTCTTATACCGGGTAACGTAGGCACTGCTCCTATTCAAAACATAGGCGCTTATGGTGTGGAGTTAAAAGATGTATTTTTGAAATGTGATGCCATTGAAATTGCCACTTCCAAAGAAGTTTCTTTCACTGATCAGCAGTGTGATTTTGGGTATAGAAATTCTATTTTCAAAACCACGCACAAAGGCCAATACGTGATTACTAGGGTTACGTTTAAACTTACCAAAAACAAGCACAAAATACAAACACAGTACGGTGCTATTAATGAGCACTTGTTTTTAAATAACATTACAAATCCTACCATTAAGCAGGTTAGTGATGCCGTGATAGCCATAAGAGAATCTAAATTACCAGATCCAAAAGAGCTAGGCAACAGTGGTAGCTTTTTTAAAAACCCGGTGGTAGACAGCAAAACCTTTGAGGCTTTTAATGCAAAATTTCCAGAGGCACCTTTTTATGCCCTGGCTAATTCTGAATTTAAAATACCCGCTGGCTGGCTTATTGAACAAGCAGGATTTAAAGGCAAACGCTATGGTGATGCTGGAGTTCATGAAAACCAAGCCCTTGTCTTAGTGAATTATGGAAATGCCACTGGAGCGCAAATTTGGGAATTGGCGCTTAAGATCCAGCAAAAAGTAGCAAAAGACTTCGGTATTACCATAGAGCCAGAGGTAAATATATTTTAAACTTAGCTTTAACACACCTTTAAACACCGGCAGGAATTGAATTATTAATATTCATTGTTTCTCCCAAAAAATCCTCGTATTTTCACACTATGGAACCACAAGCACTTAGCAACCCATTTATGCTCATTTTTGGCGGTCTTATTTTATTAGTTGTTCTCTATTTTTGGAATAAAAAAAATCAAACTAGTTTGAAAAATCGTAAAAACATAACATTTAAACAACGCTACAACCAGCGTAAAAAGACAGATCAAGAAAAACGGTAAGCTATGAAAATTTACACAAAAACTGGTGATACAGGAACCACAGCCCTCTTTGGAGGCACTCGTGTTGCTAAGCACCATATTCGCATCGAGAGTTACGGCACCGTAGATGAGCTAAACTCATACATAGGCCTTATTAGAGATCAAGAAATAGATCTTGACATTAAAGAGGTCTTGATAGATATTCAAAACAAGTTATTTACCGTGGGCGCGATTTTGGCAACACCGCCAGAAAAAGAAACATTAAAAAACGGAAAAGAAAGACTAAATATTCCTAAAATTTCTGAGCAAGACATTACAAGGCTAGAAACACAAATGGATAAAATGAATGAGTTGCTGCCTCAAATGACACACTTTGTACTTCCTGGAGGTCACACCACGGTGTCATATTGTCACATAGCGCGTTGTGTGTGTCGAAGAGCAGAACGTATCGCAACTCTTTTAAACGAGCAACAAGGCATTGACCCTCGGGTATTAAAATACCTTAACAGACTATCTGACTATCTATTTGTAGTGGCACGGAAGTTGTCTTATGATTTAAAGGCAGACGAAGTTAAGTGGATTCCTGAAAAATTATAAACATTAATAAATGCTTTTGCGAGCCTTAAAATTAATTTTTATATGATGTTTTTAATCATAGGTTTTTGCTCAAAAACATCACAAGCAATTACCTGACAAACAGATAATTGTAAACGTTCTTATAAATAAAGCTTAAATAAGTTGTTTTTTAGTTGACTATATCGACTAAAAAATTATTTTTGCACAAAATTAAAACATTAATCAATGTACTGGACATTAGAATTAGCATCCTATTTAAGTGATGCGCCTTGGCCGGCAGCTAAAGACGAATTAATTGACTACGCCATTAGAACGGGAGCACCACTAGAGGTTGTAGAAAATTTACAAGCCATAGAAGATGAGGGAGACTCTTATGATTCTATAGAAGAAATTTGGCCAGATTACCCAACAGATGAAGACTATCTGTGGAACGAGGACGAATATTAATATAAACGTTTTACAAAACGTTGGTATAAAATAGGCGCACTGTAACAATGCGCTAAAAAAAGTCTCTGTCTGCAGGGGCTTTTTTTGTTATAGAGTTAACCCTATAACATACATACTATTACTATTCAATAAATAAAAAAATACAGCGTTTAACGCTATACAACATAACAAGACACATGGGATTTTTAGATAACGTATTAAAAGTATTTGTGGGAGACAAATCCAAGAAAGACCTTGGAGACATACAGCCCTATGTAGAACAGGTAAAATCTCATGAAGCTGCACTAGAAAAATTAAGTATTGATGAGCTGCGCGCAAAAAGTGATGTGTTTAGAAACATCATCAAGGATGATCAAAAAGAGATTCAAGACCAAATAGATGCACTTAAAATAGCTGCAGACAAAGAAGAAGATATTGACAAAAAAGAAGATATCTACAACAAAATTGACAGCTTAAAAGATGATCGCTATGAAATTGAGAAAGCATCTTTAAATAAAATTTTAGGAGAGGCATTTGCTGTTATAAAAGAAACGGCAAAACGTTTTAAAAACAATGAAACCCTTAAAGTTACTGCAACAGCCTTTGACCGTGAACTATCTGGTGAAAAGGACTATGTAACTCTTGATGGAGAACACGCCATTTGGAAAAACTCATGGGATGCAGCAGGAAAAGAAATAACCTGGGACATGGTACACTACGATGTACAACTTATTGGAGGTGTTGCCCTACATCAAGGAAAAGTTGCAGAAATGCAGACAGGAGAAGGTAAAACCTTGGTGGCAACTCTGCCGGTATACTTAAATGCCTTAGCTCAAAATGGGGTTCATGTGGTTACTGTAAATGATTATTTAGCAAAACGTGATAGCGCTTGGATGGCGCCAATATTTCAGTTTCATGGAATGACCATAGACTGTGTTGATAATCACCAACCAAATAGTGAGTCAAGAAGAAATGCATACAACTGTGATATTACCTATGGTACAAACAATGAATTTGGTTTTGACTACTTGCGTGATAATATGGCTCACAAACCACAAGACCTAGTTCAAAGACCACACCATTACGCGATTGTTGATGAGGTAGATAGTGTATTAATTGATGATGCAAGAACACCATTGATTATATCAGGACCTGTAGCGCAAGGAGATCGTCATGAGTTTAATGAATTAAAACCGAAAATTGCAGACATCGTAGCCGTTCAGCAGAAATACCTTACAGGTGTTTTGGCCGAGGCAAAGAAATTAATTAAAGAAGGAGATGTCAAAGAAGGAGGATTTAAGTTATTGCGTGTTTACAGAGGTATTCCAAAAAACAAGGCCTTAATTAAATTTTTATCTGAAGAAGGAGTTAAACAAATTCTGCAAAAAACAGAAAACACCTACATGGCAGACAACAACCGTGAAATGCCTCTAGTTGATGCAGAGTTGTACTATGTCATTGAAGAAAAAAACAACCAAATAGAACTTTCAGACAAAGGAGTTGATTATCTATCTGGACCAGACAACCCAGATTTCTTTGTTATGCCAGAAATTGGAACAGAAATAGCAAAAATTGAAGCACAAGAATTATCTAGTGAACAAGAAGCAACTCTTAAAGAAGAATTATTTAGAGATTTCGGTATTAAGAGTGAACGTATTCATACCCTGAGTCAATTACTAAAAGCCTATTCTTTGTTTGAAAAGGACACGCAGTATGTTGTCATGGAAAACAAGGTAATGATCGTTGATGAGCAAACGGGGCGTATTATGGATGGACGCCGCTACAGTGACGGGCTACACCAAGCCATTGAGGCTAAAGAAAATGTAAAGATTGAGGCAATGACTCAAACCTTTGCAACGGTTACCCTGCAGAATTACTTCCGTATGTATAGAAAGTTATCTGGTATGACAGGTACAGCCGTTACAGAAGCAGGAGAACTTTGGGAAATCTACAAACTAGATGTGGTAGAAATACCAACCAATAGACCTATTGTTCGTGATGATCGTGAAGACAAAATTTACAAAACTAAAAGAGAAAAATACAACGCTGTTATTGATGAGGTAACAGAACTCTCTAAGCAAGGAAGACCAATATTAATTGGTACAACATCTGTAGAGATATCTGAGCTATTAAGCCGTATGCTTAGCATCAGAAAAGTGAAGCACAATACCCTGAATGCGAAGATGCATAAAAGTGAGGCAGATATTGTTGCCCAAGCAGGAGATCCTGGTGTGGTTACCATTGCTACCAACATGGCAGGTCGTGGTACAGATATTAAATTAAGTGATGCTGTAAAGGCCTCTGGTGGCCTTGCTATTGTAGGTACAGAACGTCATGACTCTAGACGTGTAGACAGGCAGCTAAGAGGTCGTTCTGGACGTCAAGGAGATCCTGGAAGCTCTCAATTTTACGTCTCTTTAGAGGATAACTTAATGCGTCTTTTTGGTAGCGAACGTATTGCTAAGATGATGGATAGAATGGGCCTTGAAGAAGGAGAAGTAATACAACACTCTATGATTTCTAAGTCTATAGAACGAGCTCAGAAAAAAGTAGAAGAAAACAATTTTGGTATTCGTAAGCGTTTGTTAGAATATGATGATATTATGAACGCCCAGCGTGAGGTAATATACAAAAGAAGATACAACGCATTGTTTGGAGATAGACTTAGAGTTGATATTGCCAACATGATTTACGACACTGCAGAGATCATTTCGCAAAATAACAAAGAAAGTCAAGATTTTAAGAATTTTGAATTTGAGTTAATACGTTATTTTTCTATTGCTGCTCCTATAGACCAAAACGAATTTGAAAAATTAGAATCTCAAAATATTGCAGGTAAAGTATATAAGGTTGCCTATGGCCACTATCAAGAAAAAATGAGGCAAAATGCAGAGATTGCCTTCCCGGTAATCCAAAATGTATATGAGAACCATAAAGATCAATACAAGCGTATTTTAGTGCCTTTCACAGATGGAGTAAAGACCTTAAATGTTGCCACAGATCTAGAAATAGCCTATCAAACAAAAGGTGCAGAACTGGTAAAAGATTTCGAGAAAAACATCTCACTTGCCATTATCGATGATTCTTGGAAAACACACCTGCGTAAAATGGATGAATTAAAGCAGTCTGTACAACTTGCGGTACATGAGCAAAAAGATCCACTTTTAATTTACAAATTTGAAGCCTTCGAACTCTTTAAAAAGATGGTAGAAAATGTAAACAAAGATGTATTGTCATTCTTGTTTAAAGGAGAGTTGCCTAAAGAAAACCAAAGACAAATTCAAGAAGCGCGAGAGGTAAAAAGTAAGCAAAAACTCAACGAGCAGAAAGATGAAATTGAAAACCTTGACCAGCGCTCTGTTGGGTCTAAGGCAGCTGGACAAACACAAAACCAGCCCTCCGTAACAGAAACCATTACCCGTGAAATGCCAAAAATTGGTCGTAATGATAAAGTTACTATAAAGCATGTAATGAGCGGAGAGACCAAACAAGTGAAATACAAACAAGCAATACCTCTGATAACAAAAGGTGAATGGGTATTAACTCAGTAAGCACTAATCTAAATATAAAACCCCCAAAGGCATTTGCCCTTGGGGGTTTTATATTTAGAGAGTACCTTATTGTAAAATTAGATTACTATAATCTGCATTAACAAGAAAATTACTGCTAGTACTCGCATTTTTATAGAAACCTCTAGCCAGGACTCTTTGCGCCTGTTTTGTGATATTAAATTGTAAGGCTTTAGGGTGTTTTAAACTTGACTTTTTTCCGTTAAACAAAAATGTAAATGGACTCTCAGGCATGGCAACAGAGGCATCTGTATTACGCAGTACAATCTCTAAGCGGGTAAAGTTATCTGCTACTTTATCAACAATCAAGTTTCCAAAGGAGCCTGTAACAAAGGCCTCTTTATTAATACTGCCAACATACACATTACTAGAATTAGCATTAAGCTGTATGCTCTCTAGGGTTTGAATTTCACAGGTATCTACAAACTTAACATACAAGGTGCCATACTGCCAATGCTTTATTACCACGGGAGCATAAGAGGCATTAATGAGAGTCTGTACTCCATCGATACGATCTGCGGTAAAAGGGGTGTGATTTAAGGTTGCTTTTACATTAAATGCATCTGTCATTTTAATTTCGCCGTATCTCACATTGATATCTGTTTTTGTGTTTTTTGGCATTTTAATGACAATGGTTCTTTTGGCCAGGGGCTTTGTTTTTAAATTGCTTGTTTTTACAATGGTTTTAACCGCTCCATCTTTATCATAGGCAAATACAAAGTTATATTGGTTGCCTATTTGACCCTCTAAATTAGAAAAACTAGTACCGTTTGCTTTGCCGGTAGAGGTTATAATTACATTTTTTGAGCTTCCTGAAACCTCAAAATTCCAAGCATCAAAAAGAGCTTTTTTTTGTTCTTTGGTTACATTTTCTGCTTCTATAAAAGCTTGGACCTCCACCTTGTCTTTATTCCAGGTTTCAAAAATAACATTGGTATAAGAGGTCTTTAAAGTAACCACCATATCATCACCAGCATTATAAGAGGCTACAAATTTTTCTTGAGAAAAACCGGTAGCAACCAACACAAGAGCTAGTGCCCAAAATAGCCTAAACTTCAATGCTACTAATATTTTCATTGGTGTTGTTTTTTAGTTCTTTTAATTTTATTTTAAGCTTCATTAATAATTCTAGTCTCATTTTAAGATTGTCTACCAAGGCTGTAATAATCTCTTCTGTAGGACCTGCCTGTGTAAGGTCAAAATTTAAGCTTTCATACTCTAAATCTAGCATCTGTAATTGTTGCATGTATCCATCAATTACATCTTTATTATCTGGGGTGATTGTTAAAGAGGCTAATGCACCTTCGATACCAGTTGTATAGTATTGCTCAATACGTTTTAAATCTGGAGAGATATCAGCTAAGTGAACAAGAGTTTCATCACTTTGAGACTCTACCCCAGGAACACTCTCAACAAAACTATTTTCCAGACTATTTTTGGATAATTGATAATATCCAAAAACACTCACGGCAACAAACGCTATTGCAACAGCAGCAATTTTCATCCAAAACTGCTTTGGACTAGAAGCCTGCAGTGTCTTGTTTGGGCTAAAATTAGCCTGTAACCTGGCTTCAAACCGAGCCTGGTGATCTTTTGGTAATTTTGGCTCTATTGATGTGCTAGCCTTTATTATATCTCTAATATCCTGTGCCATAGTGTAGCTGTTTTAGATGTTGTTGTAATTGTATTTTACCGCGATGAAGCTTTGTTCTGGAGGCACTCTGTGTGATATCAAGAACTTCGGCTATTTCTTGATGATCATATCCTTCTAACAAAAATAATTGTACCACAGATTTATAATTTGGAGACAACTTTGCAATTGCCTGGTCTATAAGTTGTTTGGTGATATGATTGTCAACAGACCAACTTTCATCCTCTTGTTGTTCAACACTAAGGGTCTGTTCGTTAATTTCTTCAAAATATATTTTTTTCTTTTTTAAAGCATCCAAACAGGTATTTATTACAATACGTTTCAACCATGCTCCAAAACTAACATCACCTTTAAACTGGTCTATTTTCTTAAATGCCTTAATAAAAGCAACTTGCATAGCATCTTCTGCCTCTGCTGTGTCTTTTAGATACCTACTAGCGACCACAAACATACCATCACAGTACTGAGTATATAGCGCTGTTTGGGCTCTAGGGTTTTGTGCTCTGCACTGCTCGACAAGTAAAGAATTTGACACAGTTGGTGATGGTTTGTTAGAGATCTTTTAATAGACGACAATTTAACTACGCTGTTTCACAAAAGCATCTATTTTTTAAAAAAAAATAATACTATATTTGAGAAACAAGCAAAATCTAAGTCATGAAAAAAACATATAATTTATTTTTACTCATTCTAATAGCTTCTTTTACAATTTACACCCAAGGACAAAATGGAGGTGACACTTGCGATTCTGCTGTTGTAGTTTTAGAAGGAATTGTTTCTCAAACACAAATTAATGATATAAGTGGAGGTGCCAATGGAGGTGACGCTGCATGGTTTGTCTATACCCCATCAGAAAATGGAACCATTAATGTCAATTCTTGTTTGGGCGGCTCTGATACTAGAGTGTCAATTTGGAACAATTGCTCAGATGCTGCAGCCCTAGCAGATGATGACGACTCTTGCCCATTTGCGGCAGATGGTTCTGGAAATGCATATGCCTCTGAAATTATTGGATTTACAGTTACGGCTAACCAAAGCTATTTCATACAATGGGATGACAGGTGGGACGAGAATCCTTTTAATTGGGAATTATCTTTTGATCCAGAGGGTTTTAATGACAACTGCCAAACAGCGCTTGATATTCTTTGTGGAGGCTCCATAGAAGGAACAACAATAGATAAAACAGATACAAATGGAGTTAATGGCCCTGATGCTTTTTATAAATTTATAGAGACATCACCACTACCTAGAGATGTTGCATTTTCTTTGTGTACAGCCTTTGATTATGATCCTTACATGAGAATCTATACCAGCTGTGATCTTGACAACCCAATTGAAAATGACGATGCCTGTGACCTTGGCTCAGAAATAACATTAACAACACTTCCAGGAACCACCTATTACATAGCCATAGAAGGCTATAATGGAGACACTGGAAACTTCACATTAACTGTAGATTGTGCCTCGCCACCAGAACCCCCAGTAAATGATCTAATTGCAAATGCAATAAATATTCCTGGCGTATACACAGATGAAAATGTGAACACACAATTTGCCACAGAAGAGGGTGGCAATCCAACCAATTGCACCATTGACGGATTTAATGGTGTTTGGTATTACTTTTTGTGTACCCCTGGTATGGGACTAACAGACGCCTCTATTGTATCACCAAGCGGTGTGAGTAGCGTCATATTTTTTGAAGCCAATACCCCAACCCCAAATGTAACAGAGTTAATTAGGGTTGAGGATGCTCAAAACCCATGTTTTACTGGAACTAATTCTTCCATAGAACCAGAAATAGGTAAATACTATTTCTTGTTAGCAACCAATTCTGGAGGAGCAACAGACATCACTATATCACAAATTCTTGGTGTTGAAAATACTGTTTTTGAAAACTTTAGCTATTTCCCTAATCCAAGTTCTGGGATAGTGACACTTAAAAACAACACTAGTATTGAAAAAGTTGTTTTAAGAAACATTCTAGGTGCTGTTGTATTGGAAAGTACAATAAACGCAACACAAGCCAGTATTGATTTGCAGTCTCTTGCAAGGGGGTCTTATATATTATCTGTGATTGTAGATGGGCAAAGTGCGCAATACCAACTTATAAAACAGTAAGAGTCTTACCGTTTTATTTAAACGTAAAATTTCCAAGGTTAACCTGTTAACCTTGGAAATTTTTTATAGTAATTATATTAGGTATCAGTCTAATAATAAATTTAGAGTTACTGTAATATTATCTTGTGTAGCTCTAGAAAACGGGCACATTTGGTGGGCATCATTAACTAATTGCTCTCCTGTTTTTGTGTCAACATCTGGAATGTAACAATCTAAAGTTGCTTCCAGAAAGAAACCATCTTCATCTTTACAAAATCCAATGGTAGCATCTACACTAATTTGACTCACATCTATATCTAGTTTGGCTATCCCTACAACAGCTTGTAAAGCTCCGCCAAAACAGGCTGCGTATGCTGCCCCAAAAAGTTGTTCTGGATTTACACCTTGACCATCATCTCCGCCCATAGATTTAGGAACAGATAAAGCCATATCTATTGGGCCATCTTCACTTAGCACATGGCCGGCTCTTCCGCCTGTTGCATTGGTTGTTGCTTCATATAATACACTCATACTATTTTATTTTTGTGTTAATTATTCAATATACAGTTCAAAACAAGTTTTGAAAAATCAAATGTCATAAATTTGTCATAAATTCACATAGTGAAAAAACCAAAAAAACATACCAGCGCATTAAAAGAACTTCAGGGTGTTGAAAAACCCCAGAACCTAAGTAGTGTAACTGCATTAAAATTAAAAAAGGCACGCAAGCAAAAGCAGCACATTCCACAACTTATACAAGGGGTCTTGTCTAAAAACAAAACTGCACTCAGTAGAGCTATTACTATTATTGAAAGTACCGCGCCAAAAGATCAAGCAGATGCCAAAGAATTAATTCAGGGGTGTATTGCGCATGCAAATAAATCTATACGCATCGGAATCACTGGAGTACCGGGGGTAGGAAAAAGCACTTTTATTGAACAGTTTGGAACACTACTAACCCAAAAGGGGCATAAAGTAGCCGTCTTAGCGGTGGACCCTAGTAGCAGTTTAAGCAATGGAAGTATCTTGGGAGATAAAACCAGAATGGAAGAATTGGTTAAAAATAAATTAGCATTTATAAGACCCTCTGCCAGTGGAGATTCTTTGGGAGGGGTAGCAAGAAAAACCAGAGAAGCGATCATATTATGTGAAGCTGCTGGTTACACGCACATTATAATTGAGACAGTGGGTGTAGGACAAAGCGAGACGGTTGTGCATTCTATGACAGATTTCTTCTTGCTTTTAAAACTAGCTGGTGCTGGAGATGAATTACAGGGTATAAAACGTGGTATCATGGAAATGGCAGATGCCATTATCATTAATAAAGCAGATGGTGAGAATGTCAAAGCGGCAAAATTAGCTAAAACAGAATTTAACCGAGCTTTGCATTTATATCCTCCAAAAGACAATGGATGGATTGCAAAAACCATCACCTGTAGTGCTCTAAAAAATGAAGGTATTCAAGAGGCTCTTGACCTAATTGAAGGTTATGTATCTAAAATGAAAGAAACAGGATATTTTGTAGCCAAAAGAGAACAACAACAACATTTCTGGATGTTACAAACCATAGAAAATAGACTAAAGAGTGATTTTTACGACAATCCCAAAATTAAAATTGCACTAAAAGAACAACTAAAAGAATTAGCAAACTCAAATACAAGCCCCTTTCAAGCTGCTGCATATCTACTGTCCTTACATAAATAAATCAAGTCTTTTGTTTTTTCTTTTTGGCGGCAGGAAACAATACATTATTTAAAATGAGCCTGTATCCTGGAGAGTTTGGATGCAAGGCTAATTCTGTTTTGGGGTCTCCTACTCTATGCTGATAGTCTTCTGGATCATGACCGCCATAAAAGGTGAAAAATCCTTTTCCTTTAATACCATGAATATATCTAGCCTCACCACTTGAGCTGTGAGCACCCATTACCAAAACATTTGATTTGATTTGAGTTGGCGCATAACTGGTTGTTTGGCCCATAAAGCCTTTTACTAGTGAGGTGTGGTTTTGAACAAGCATGGTAGGAATTGGATCCCACTTTGCAGAGTAATCCATCAATGAAAAGTAATCTGTTTGTTTTGAAACCTTACGTTTTGAGGTCATGTCTATAGAAGAAAACTCATACACCATTGGGCTTCGCTCCAAAATATAATCCTTAAAAGCAAATGTTTGTTGAAAATCTATCTTACTTTGATAACTAGCATCACTAGCATCACCATCAAACATAGGCTCACAAATATCTACACCTTGCGCAGAAAGCGCAATATCAAAACTATCTGTGGCGCTGCACATGGCAAACATAAAACCTCCACCCACAACATAATCTCTTATTTTTAAAGCAACATCTCTTTTTTGCTGAGATACCTTAGCATACCCCAAAGAGGCAGCCAATGCTTCAGATTTATTTTTTTCTGCAATATACCATGGAGCAGACCTGTAGGCTCTATAAAACTTTCCATACTGCCCTGTGAAATCTTCATGGTGAAGGTGTAACCAATCATAAAGTAGTAGCTCATCTCTTAAAACCTCTTGGTCATAAATAGTTGTGTAGGGTATTTCGGCATAGGTTAATACCATAGTAACAGCATCATCCCAGGGTTGGTTACCCTTTGGAGAGTATACTGCAATTTTAGGCGCTTTTTCTAACACCACAGCTTCCATATTTTGAGAAGGACTGCTAATTTCTTTTAATATCTGAGCAGCTTTACTATCACTAATAACCTCGAAAGAAACGCCTCGAATCTGGCATTCTTTGCGGATCTGATCATTGTCTGGTATTAAAAAAGAGCCCCCTCTATAGTTTAAAAGCCATTTGGTCTTTACGTTTCTCTCAAGAACCCAATAGGTAATACCATAGGCTTTTAAATGTTCTTTTTGAGTGGCCTCATCCATGGGGATGAGAATATAAGAGCCGTAACTTTGTACACTAAAAAGGCAAATAAATAAAAAGGTGAATAACTTAGTCATGCTGTAAATATAACGACAAAATCTAAGTCAAAGATTTGGAAGGAAAAAGAATTTTAAATTTTAAAAACTGAAACACGAAACCTCATCAGTAAACACTAAAACACTATCGCATTTAGGTTTTAATAAGGAAGGTCATCATTAGAGTTGGTTCCAAAGGCATCTTCTGCAGACGGGAAATTAGGTGTTTTAAAGGTATCATCATTTGCAGCATTATTCATGCTTGATGCTATTTCGTTTGAGAAAGGAAAGGTGTCTAAGTTTTCAAACTTACCTAAATTACCAACAAATTTAAGACGTATTTCATCCAAACCTCCATTACGGTGCTTTGCTACTATAAACTCACCTTGACCAGCTGTTGGTGTGTGCTCATCATCATCCCACTCATCAATTTTATAATATTCTGGGCGGTAAATAAACGATACAATATCTGCATCTTGCTCGATGGCTCCAGATTCACGAAGATCACTCAACAAAGGTCTTTTAGACCCTCCACGAGTCTCTACAGCACGCGAAAGCTGGGATAGCGCAATAACCGGAACATTTAATTCTTTTGCCAGTGCCTTTAGGTTTCTAGATATGGTAGATATTTCTTGTTCACGGTTTCCTCCATTTTTTCCTCCTCCAGCAGTCATTAGCTGCAAATAATCAATCATAATGATTTTAACACCTTGCTGTGAGGCAAGACGTCTTGCCTTTGCACGCAAATCAAAAATAGAAAGAGAAGGCGTATCATCAATAAACAAGGGGGCCTTCTCAAGGCCTTTTACCTTAACGTTTAACTGCTCCCATTCATGCTTTTCTAGGTTTCCTGTTCTTAATTTTTCTGAAGACAGCCCAGTTTCACTAGAGATGAGTCTGGTAATTAACTGCACAGAAGACATCTCACATGAGAAAAATGCAACAGGAATGTTATGATCTACAGCCATATTACGAGCCATAGACAAGGTAAGAGCGGTTTTACCCATACCAGGACGCGCTGCAATGATAATTAAATCACTGGGTTGCCATCCAGAGGTTAGCTTGTCTAACTCTGTAAAACCAGAAGGAATACCAGACAAGCCCTCTTTATTGGCAATTTCCTCAATCTTCTTTTTGGCTTGTATAACTAAATCTTGTGCTGTTTCACTAGAACGCTTAATATTTCCTTGTGTTATATCATATAGCTTACTCTCTGCGGTATCTAACAAATCAAAAACATCTGTAGTTACATCATAAGAATCCTCAATAATTTCATTTGAAATTTTAATTAAACTTCTCTGGATATATTTTTGAAGTATGATACGGGCATGAAACTCAATATGGGCAGAGGAAGATACTTTTTGGGTGAGTTGTATTAAATAAAATTCTCCCCCAGCAAGTTCAAGCTTTTGCATCTTCTTTAACTGCTGTGAAACGGTTAATAAGTCTACAGGTTGGCTTTCTACAAACAGGGTATTAATGGCCTCAAAGATGTGCTGGTGTGCTTCTTTGTAAAAAACATCTGGATTTAAAATATCAATAACCTCATCAACTCCTTTTTTATCAATCATCATAGCGCCAAGTACAACCTCCTCTAAATCAGTTGCTTGTGGCGGTATCTTGCCTTTTTCTAAGTTTATTACTTGAGCAGGACGCTTTTGATAAGGGGAGTTAGGTTGCAGTTTTTCCATAGAACGAATGTAAAGAAATTGTGAGGATGACTTGGTTTATTTTATGGTGCTTCTATTAACCACTCATTAACAATTTAATTGTTGAAAACTCTGAAATTTTGTTAATAAGCATAAAAAAAATCTGAGACAGCTGCCTCAGATTTTAAGATGTATTGCTACCACTAGCTTTATTGATTGTAAACTCCCATCTGCGAATATTTATCCATACGTTGGGCAACCAAATCTTTTGGTGATAAGTCTTTTAATTGATTGTATTCTTTGGTAATTACATTTGCCACGGTGGTAAATGTTTTTGTTCTGTTTGCATGCGCACCACCTAAAGGTTCTTTAACAATAACATCGATAAGCTTTTGCTTTTTCATGTCTGTAGCAGTAAGCTTTAGGGCCTCGGCAGCTTGTTCTTTATACTCCCAACTACGCCACAGTATAGAAGAGCAGCTCTCTGGAGAAATCACAGAATACCAAGTGTTTTCTAGCATCAGCACGCGGTCTCCCACACCAATTCCTAGAGCTCCACCACTTGCCCCTTCACCTATAATAAGTACAATAATAGGCACTTTAAGGCGTGTCATTTCTAAAATGTTTCTTGCAATTGCCTCTCCCTGACCGCGCTCTTCTGCTTCTAGTCCTGGATAGGCACCGGGAGTATCAATTAAACACACCACAGGAACACCAAATTTCTCGGCAGATTTCATGAGGCGCAACGCTTTTCTGTACCCCTCTGGGTTAGCCATACCAAAGTTTCTGTATTGACGTGTTTTGGTATTATACCCCTTTTGTTGTCCAATAAACATATAACTCTGATCTCCAATTTTTCCAAGACCACCAACCATTGCTTTATCATCTTTAAAGCTACGATCTCCATGCAACTCAACGAAACTCTCGCCACAGATTGCATTTATATAGTCCATGGTATATGGTCTATTAGGGTGACGTGATAATTGTACACGTTGCCAAGGAGTTATGTTTTTGTATATGTTTTTTTTAGTTTCTTCTAATTTTAGTTCAATTTGCTCGCAGGTATTTGTTACGTCCACATCATTATCCTCACCAATTTGGCAGGCCTTTTCATATTGCTCTTGCAAGTCTTTAATAGGTAATTCAAAATCTAGGTATTCCATAATGGTTTTTCAATAGGTTATATTACTAGTTTTCACAAAGATAAAATTTTGTTTTGAGCTATGTATTGAACTGCTTTAATTTTTTAATTTCTTTTTGATCCTGTTTTTAATAATTCCGTTTGCAATCACCGTTAAAATAATAATCGCTGCACCGTAATAAAACTGCGGGCCCATATTCTCTGACTCGCCAAGGATCAAAAGCGCCAACACAATACCATACACCGGTTCCAGGTTTATGGTTAGCATCACTGTGTATGGGCTAATCCATTTCATGACATGTACAGAGGCTATAAACGCATAGGCTGTACACCCAGAGGCAAGTATGAACAAATAGCCCCAATCTGAAGTGCTTAAGATGAAAAATGAAGCGTCAAAACTTCCACTAAAAAACAAGTATAAAGAAATACAACAAACTCCAAAGAACAGCTCGTAAAAAGAGATAGCACTGGCATTGTACTGCACAGCCAACTTTCCATTAATCACAGAAAAAAGAGCTCCCAAAAATGAAGAAATAAGGGCCAGTAAAATACCCCAAGAATAATCTCCCTCTACTTGAAAAATAACATACAAGCCTAACACTACAACTAGGCCAAAAACAACTTCATACCAAATAACTTTTCTTTTATAAAAAATAGGTTCTAAAAAAGCAGTAAAAAATGACCCCGTTGACATAATAGCTAGGGTTATGGAGACATTGGCTGTCTTAATAGCGCCAAAAAAAGCAAGCCAATGCATGGCAATAACAGCCCCTGCAAGTAAAAAAACCAACATGGTTTTTTTACTGAATTTAAGTGGAATTTTCTTGTACCCTACCCATGCCAGTATCAGTAAAGAAGCGATACTCATTCTAAACCAAACCAAACCAAGGGCATCAATACTTATAAGAGCTCCCAAAACAGCAGTAAAGCCCCAAATAAAGACAATAAAATGTAAGTGTAGGTAATTAAGGAGTTTAGCGTTTTGCATTACGTAACAAATAAATGGCTAAAATGGCAAACACAATATTTGGCGCCCAAGATGCTACAAAAGGTGAAAAGTCACTCTTGGCAGCCATGGTTCCGAATATTTTATCAAAGAAAATAAAAATCATTCCTATTGCAATACCAATGGCTAGGTTAACACCCATGCCCCCACGACGTTTCACAGAAGAGACTGCTACTGCAATTATAGTTAGTATGTAGGCAGAAACAGGTAAACTCCAACGTTTGTAACGCACTACCTCGTAGGAGCTAATAAAAGAAGATCCTTTTTTCTTCTCGCTTGCAATAAAATTATTAAGCTCTGGTAGGTTTAGAGTTTCAGCTATATATTTTACGGGAGTTAGATCATCAAGATCAAAACTAAAGACGGTATCCAATCGTTTTTTACGTTCAATAATATCATTGTCTACCCCTACACTTCTTTTTGTATAATTAAACAAAGAGTAGGTGCTGTCTTTTTCGTTAAACTTAATTCTGCTGGCCGCTAGTTTATAGGTCATCTTTTTGTCCTCAAAATGCTCAAGGGTAAAATTACTTCCACTTTTTTCTGACACATTAAAATAACTAACATAGATATAATCATTGTCATTAATCTGTCTATATACGTTAGATTTTTCACGATCCTGCCGGCCTTTTTTTAGATACTTAAATGAGAATTCATTAAAGCCTTGACTTGCTTTTGGAGCAATAAACATCCCTAGAATAAACGCTGCAACACACACAATGGTAGCCCCAATAATATAAGGTCTTAAAAAACGGTAGTAAGACACACCGCTGCTCAAAAAAGCAATAATTTCTGTGTTATTTGCTAATTTGGAGGTAAACCAAATTACAGATAAAAATAAAAATAAGGGGAATAATAAATTGGCAAAGTAAATAGTAAAATCAAAATAGTAGGCTACCACTTCCATAAGTGGCACTTCGTTTTCTAAGATTTTATCAATCTTCTCGGCAAGATTTACAATAATACCAATAGGTATAAATAGCAGCAATAGGAGCACAAAGGTTCCTAAATAGCGTTTTATAATATACTTATCGAGAATGCTTAACATTGTATATGGTCTTATAACCTTTTATCCATTTGTTTTACCATCTTGTTTTTCCATGGTGTGTAATCTCCTGCTAAGATATGTTTTCTTGCCTCACGCACCAACCATAAATAAAAACCAAGGTTGTGTATGGTGGCAATTTGCCTGCCTAACATTTCATTTACAGTAAATAAATGACGTAAATAAGCTTTGCTATACTCTGTATCTACCCATGTTATTGCCATTTCATCTATAGCACTGAAATCTGCCTCCCATTTTTTATTTTTAATGTTGATTGTTCCATGTGCAGTAAAAAGCATCCCATTTCTACCATTTCTAGTGGGCATCACACAGTCAAACATGTCAATACCTAGGGCTATGTTCTCCAGTAAGTTTATTGGAGTTCCTACTCCCATTAAATAACGAGGCTTATCTTTAGGTAAAATAGCTGTAACTACTTCTGTCATTTCATACATCTCCTCTGCAGGTTCTCCTACAGACAAGCCGCCAATAGCATTACCCTGTGCCCCTACTGAGGCGATATACTCTGCAGATTGCTTGCGCAAATCTTTATAGGTACTCCCTTGCACAATAGGAAAGAATGTTTGACTGTAATCATACATAAAGGGTGTTTTCTCAAGATGAGTCAAACAACGCTCTAACCAACGATGGGTCATGTGCATAGACCTTTTGGCATAATTATAATCACAAGGGTATGGGGTACACTCATCAAAGGCCATAATAATATCTGCGCCAATACTTCGCTGGACTTCCATCACGTTTTCTGGAGTGAAAAAATGATAACTCCCATCTATGTGGGATTTAAACTTAACCCCTTCTTCTTTGATTTTTCTGTTGTCAGAGAGGGAGTAAACCTGATACCCTCCAGAGTCTGTAAGGATGTTTCTATCCCAATTCATAAACTTGTGAAGGCCCCCAGCTTTTTCTAAAATGTTTGTTCCCGGGCGTAGGTACAAATGATAGGTATTACCTAAAATTACATCTGGATTTATTTGCTCACGTAACTCTTTTTGATGGACCCCTTTCACGGTACCCACGGTACCAACAGGCATAAATATTGGAGTTTGTATGGTTCCGTGATCCAGTGTTATGGTTCCAGCGCGGGCTTGCCCCTGTATATCTGTAGCTTCGAGTTTAAAATCCATGTGACGTTTTAATGAATAGCCAAAGATACATTTGCTGTAGGAAGTACGAATGAGGAAAGACATTTTTTTTTAACCCATAGAAAAACGAGTCACGCCAAAATAATGCCTGATTGGTCACCAAAATTTAAAACAATACAACAATGTTAACTAAAACTTAAAAATCGTTGATAACCTCATTTGGCACTTCTTTTTCTTAGGCCTTTAAAGAAGTATTTTTGAGCCAGAAACCAAAATATACCATGGCAGATATTACCCAATTAGAAGCATTTGTTACTCAAGTGCGAAGAGACATTGTAAGACAAGTACACAAAGTAAATTCTGGCCACCCTGGAGGATCTCTAGGCTGTGCAGAATTTCTTGTTGCGCTATACCAACAAGTGCTAAAGCGCAAAGAAGGATTTAATATGGACGGGGACCAAGAAGATATTTTCTTCTTATCTAATGGGCATATTTCTCCAGTTTTTTATAGTGTTTTGGCACGCTCTGGGTATTTCCCGGTAGAGGAGTTAAACACCTTTAGACTTCTTAACTCTAGACTACAAGGACACCCAACTACCCACGAGGGGTTGCCTGGTATTAGGATCGCATCTGGATCTCTTGGTCAAGGAATATCTGCGGCTATTGGAGCAGCAGCAGCAAAAAAATTAAATAATGACAGGCATCTTGTCTATGCCCTTTGTGGTGATGGAGAACTCCAGGAAGGTCAAAACTGGGAAGCTATTATGTACGGCGCTGGAAACAAAGTAGACAACTTGATTGTAGCGGTAGATTTAAACGGGCAACAAATTGACGGATCTACAGACACTGTGTTACCTCTTGGTAATGTAAAAGGTAAATTTGAAGCCTTTGGCTGGGAAGTAGTTACCATAGAAAAAGGAAATGACATACAAGCTATCTTAGAGGGTATGGAAAGTGCCAAATCTAAAACGGGTCAAGGAAAACCTATTTGTGTATTGCTGCAAACAGTAATGGGTAATGGGGTAGATTTTATGATGCACACCCATGCTTGGCATGGAAAAGCACCCAATGATGAGCAGCTTGCATCTGCACTTGCTCAAAACCCAGAAACCTTAGGAGATTATTAATAAGCTACTACTATAATATTATGAAAACATACATAGACACAGGAAAAAAAGATACAAGATCTGGTTTTGGAGCAGGTCTCACCCAGCTAGGAAAAACCAATGAAAATGTAGTGGCACTTTGTGCAGATTTAACAGGGTCTTTAAAAATGGACGCTTTTAAAGAAAATCATCCTGAGCGTTTCTTCCAGGTGGGTATTGCAGAGGCAAACATGATGGGCATGGCCGCTGGGCTTACCATTGGTGGAAAGATACCTTTTACAGGTACTTTTGCTAACTTCTCTACAGGAAGGGTCTATGATCAAATACGACAAAGCATTGCATACAGTGGTAAAAATGTCAAAATATGCGCCTCTCACGCAGGGGTTACCCTTGGAGAAGATGGTGCAACACATCAAATACTTGAAGATCTTGGTTTGATGAAAATGCTACCAGGGATGACGGTAATTAATACCTGTGACTACAATCAAACAAAGGCAGCAACAATTGCCATTGCAGATTTTGATGGCCCGGTTTACTTACGCTTCGGAAGACCTAAAGTGGCAAATTTCACTCCAGAAAATGGTAGTTTCACTATTGGTAAAGCTGTTGAACTACAAGAAGGTACTGATGTTACAATTATAGCAACCGGGCACCTAGTTTGGGAAGCGCTTGAGGCTTGTAAAACATTACAAGAGAGGGGTATTAGCGCGGCGGTGATTAATATTCATACCATAAAACCACTTGATGCTGCTGCAATTTTAAAGAGCGTTGCCATTACCGGCTGTGTGGTTACCGCAGAAGAGCACAACTACCTGGGAGGACTAGGAGAAAGTGTTTCAAGAATATTGGCAGAAAATCATCCTGTTGCGCAAGAATTTGTAGCCACCCAAGATACCTTTGGAGAATCTGGAACTCCAGATCAACTAATGGAAAAATATGGCTTAAATGCCGCTGCAATTGTTAAGGCTGCAACAAAGGTTGTTGCAAGAAAATAGCAATACCTTTTAAGACACAAAAAAGCCGCTTTAGGGATATACCTTAAAGCGGCTTTTTTAATGCTCGTATGTAAATAAAATCAAGCTTAACTATCTGAATCTAGATAATCAACAACACCATCTCCATCTGTATCAGGAAAAGTGATGGTACCATCCTCATTTATCTCTATTTCATCTTCTGTAGGTCTTCCGTCTCCATCATCATCTGGATCAACGTAGTTACTTCTGTTGTCTGAGTCTGTATCGTCATCTTCTTCTAAGCCGTTACCATTTACATCCTCTAAAACAGAAGGAACACCATCAAAATCTTGATCGCCAATTTCAGTTTCAAATAACTGGAAGGTAAAAATAAGTTGAGAATATACCGGTATAGCAACTGCAGATCCAGGAGGTGGATTCACATAATACCCTAAACCGCTTTGCATAAAGACAGCTCCAACTCCAAAACCTTCATAGCTTACCGTGCCGTCATCATTGCTTATAAAACCCGTAGCAGCTTTAAATTCTATGAGCGCATCTTGAAGCCCATTTACAATCGAGGTCAAATCAAACTGGATGGGTGTAACAGAACTATCAAAGAGCTTATTTCCGTTTATACCCTCCTCATCTACTACATAAGTTCCTTCATAGTTAATTCTAACAATATCCGGGAAACTAGGTTGATCACCAGATCCCTCAATCACCTTTAAGTAGTATAATTTGTAAGACACATCTTCATTGACCCTGTCTTGTACCATTTTAGAATATATGTTTGGATGCTGTATTAAGGGTATTTTATCTGCATTAGCATCATTGATGGTATCAAATCTTATTTTAAAATCGAAGCCTGCTGGCGGATTTTCAAACTCCTCATAGTTATAAAAATGAGTGGTTAAATAACGTTCTACTTCAAGTGTTGAATCAATATTCTCCTCAGCTCTATCACGGGCTGGTATGAAGTTGTCTTGTGAACTATCGTCATCATTATCACAAGCAGTTCCCAAAAGCAATGTTAGTGCAACTATAGGTAGTAGAAATTTTAAATTTTTCACAGTTGTTTATTTTAGCGTGCAAGATACAATTTTCAGTTATTTTTGTTGTATTGTTAATATACAATTTAAGTAAAAATGTATGAGGGTTGATAAATATTTATGGTCTACGCGGTACTTTAAAACAAGAAGCATTGCAACACAAGCCTGTAAAAAGGGAGCTGTGCGCATAAACGATGCTGCAGTCAAGCCCTCTAGAGACGTCTATCCTGGAGACAATGTTACAGTTAGGAAGGATCAAGTAAATTATACCTTGAGAGTTATAGAGGTCCCAAAAAGCAGAGTGGGTCCTAAATTAGTTGATTTGTACAGAGTAGACACTACAGCAAAAGAAGCCTTCCAGCATAAAGAACTATTAAAATATTCTAAAGAGTATTACAGAAAAAGAGGCATGGGAAGACCCACTAAAAAAGACAGAAGAGATATAGAAGACTATAAAAATGAGGAAGAATAATCCAGCACATCTTTTACTATCTTTGAATTTAAAATACAATGATTGGTTATGGCAGAAACAGTAATTCTAAACAAAAAAGAAATAGCTCATAAATTAAAACGTATTGCCTATCAAATATATGAGGCTAATATTTCTGAACAACACATAATTATTGCAGGTATTAAAGCAAACGGCTTCACTTTTGCAGAAAAACTAAAAACTGCCGTTGAACAGATATCACCCATAAAAGTTACGCTTTGCGAAGTAATTATGGATAAAAAAAATCCTATTGGGGCCATTACCACATCCTTAAAGCCAGAGGAGTATCAACATAAATCATTGCTACTGGTGGATGATGTACTGCACTCTGGAACTACTTTAATTTATGCAGTAAAGCATTTTTTGGAGGTACCCCTCAAGCAATTTAAAACGGCAGTACTTGTAGATAGAAACCATAAAAAATACCCTATAAAGGCAGATTATAAAGGCATTTCTTTGTCTACCTCAATTAATGAGAATGTTGCAGTGATATTCGAGCCAGGAAATAATCGTGCTATTTTAGAATAAAAGTGCCACAATCTCTCTGACTATTTCTTGAACTGGTTTTTGGTCAACCTTAATTTTATAATGTGCTTGTTGGTAGTAAAAATTTCGCTCAAAAAGGTGTTTGCGTATAAAATCACTCAAAACTTCTTTGTCAGAAATATGAGAAATTAAAGGCCTTGTGTGCATCTGTGAAAACAATCGGTTTGTGAGTGTATCTATTTCTGCTCCCAAATAAATGGTAACAACTCCTGGCGTATGTGTTAATTTTTGCATCAAATCACCATAACAAGGGGTGCCTCCTCCTAAGGCTAAAACCAAATTCTCAGAACCCTCTAATAAAGAGTCTAATACAAGCCGCTCTTTTGATCTAAAGTAAAGTTCTCCCTTGGTTTTAAATAATTGTGCAATGGATTGGTTTTGATCTTCTACAATAGCCGTATCTAAGTCAATAAAAGAGTATTGCAATGCCTTAGAGAGTTGTTTTGCAACGACAGATTTTCCACTACCCATGTATCCTAAAAGCAGTATTTTCATAAAATTTTAGTTCTTATTTATTGTAATTTAATGGTTTACAAATAAAGTTTAAATTTATTTTAAAATGCTTTGAAAGATAAATATAATGATAGTATATTTGCACTCGCTAAACAAAACTTATTTAAGTTTGTAAAGCTTAAAAATGTTTTTGACATTTTGACCAGTTAGCTCAGTTGGTAGAGCACCTCCCTTTTAAGGAGGTGGTCCTGGGTTCGAGCCCCAGACTGGTCACAAAAAAGTTAAGCCTTTTGGTTTAACTTTTTTTTGTTTCTATACACCTCTATTTATGTATAGAATACACCCGGGTGCTGGAATTGGTAGACAGGCACGGTTGAGGGCCGTGTGCACTTGTTGCGTGTGGGTTCAAGTCCCATTCCGGGTACAAAGTCATCTTACACAAGATGACTTTTTTCATGAAATAACACTACAGTAATTTATTAAAACAAGAATTTTAGAACGTTATTTAAAAGCAACGAATAATCTTGTTACTCAAATATTTACATGTTAATTTTATGTAACTTACCCTTAAAAGGATTACGTAATAATCAATGAGCGTCAAAACACATTTTAGCATAAAAGATTTAGAAAATCTTAGCGGAGTAAAAGCACACACCATTCGCATTTGGGAAAAACGCTACGGTCTATTTACCCCAAATAGAACAGATACAAATATTAGACAATACGATCTTAAAAGCTTCAAAAAATTACTTGATATTACTTTTATCTACAATCATGGAATAAAAATATCTAAGATTGCTGAATTTAGTCCTCAAAAAATAAAAGATGTAATTCTTGACAATGCAATACTACACAAAGAGTATTACGCAGTAAATGAACTAAAAAACGCCATGTTTGATTTTGATACAGACCATTTCAACAAAATCTTCTCACAGCTTTTAAAAACAAACAGTTTTGACCAAATATTTGAGACGGTATTCATGCCTTTTTTAAAAGAAATAGGAGTGCTTTGGCACCTGGGCACTATAGATGTGTCTCATGAGCGTTTTGCATCAGAGCTTATCAAAAGAAAAACGATAGAACACATTGGTTTTTATAGTTCTAGAGCACGGAAATACAACACAAAAACTAGGGTATGTTTGTTTCTCCCTTTTGACGAAATACATGATATTGGCTTAATTTATGCAAACTACATTCTAGAAAAATCTGGAATTAAAACAACCTACCTTGGGCCAAACATACCCTTGGAAAGTTTATCTAAACAATTTTACAAAAACGGAAACCTACTATTTGTAACATTTTTCACCACAAAGCCAGACAATGACTCCATTAAATCTTACTTAGATTGCTATCAAAAAATTGTTTGCGGAAAAGAAAAATATCCTCTTTGGATATTGGGGCAAAAATACAGTGAAGTACAAAAACACAACACAGCTTCTAATATTGTTTGTTTTGATACCATAAAAAGTTTTGTAGAAAAAGTAAAAACCTTAAACAACTAACTTTTAGGATTTTTTAACAATTGTTTTGTAGAAATATACCCTATTTTTGTTCAACAATATGGGAAATAAAAAAATTGCAATTATTGGTTCTGGATTCTCTTCTCTAGCGGCTGCCGCATATTTGGCAAAAGATGGCTATAGCGTTACTATTTTTGAAAAAAACGAATCTATAGGAGGACGCGCAAGACAATTTACAAAACAAGGATTTACCTTTGATATGGGCCCTTCTTGGTACTGGATGCCAGATGTCTTTGAACGATTTTTCAATGATTTTGATAAAAAGGCTTCAGACTATTACCATTTAGAAAAACTAAGCCCTGCGTACAGTGTGTATTTTGGTAAAAATGATTTTATCACCATTGAAGACACCTTAGATAAAATTTGTGAAACCTTTGAAAAAGAAGAACCAGGAAGCTCAGAAAAACTTCAAGAATTTATAGCCTCTGCCCAACAAAACTATAACATAGCCATTAAAGATTTGGTGTATAGACCAGGGGTTTCTCCTCTTGAACTCATTACCCCAGCTACGGCAAAAAGAGTGGGCCAATTTTTTAGCAATATTAGTAGAGATGTTCGCAAAGAGTTTAAAAACCCTAGGCTTGTATCTATCTTAGAATTCCCTGTATTGTTTTTAGGTGCAAAACCCTCCAAAACTCCTTCTTTTTATAGTTTTATGAACTATGCAGATTTTGGGCTAGGAACTTTTCAACCCAAGGGAGGTATGTACAGTGTTATTTTGGGCATGAAAACACTTGCCCAGTCTATGGGAGTTGTTATAAAAACTAGCGAGAATGTAGAAGAAATTGTTGTAGAAAACAGCAAGGTTAAAGGGATTGTATCTAATGGTACATTTCATGCCACAGATACCCTTCTAAGCGGCGCAGATTACCACCACACAGAAACACTGTTGCCAAAAAAATACAGACAATACACTCAGGCATATTGGGAAAAAAGAACCTTTGCCCCCTCCTCTTTATTATTTTATATAGGCTTTGATAAGAAGATCAAAAACGTATCACATCACACCTTATTTTTTGATGTAGACTTTGAGCAGCATGCCAGAGAAATTTACGACACACCTATGTGGCCATCAAGCCCACTTTTTTATGCTAATTTTACTTCAATAACACAGCCAGAGCTTGCACCAAAGGGAAATGAAACTGGGTTTTTCCTAGTACCCATCGCACCAGGACTTGAGGATACAGAAGAACTGCGAGAAGAATATTATGAAAAAATTATGTCCCGTTTTGAAACTCTAACAGGGCAAGAAATAAAAAAACATGTTATATTTAAGGAGTCTTTTTGTGTGAATGATTTTGTTTCTCAGTACAACTCCTACAAGGGTAATGCATATGGATTGGCAAATACATTATTACAAACCGCATTTTTAAGACCAAAATTAAAGAGTAAAAAAGTAGAGAATTTATTTTTCACAGGACAACTCACTGTTCCTGGACCGGGAGTACCTCCAGCATTAATTTCTGGAAAACTCGTGGCAGGGCTTATCGCAAAAAAGAACAACTAATGAAAGAACTTTTTGACATAGTATCAAGACAATGCAGTGAAAGCGTAACTAATGCGTACAGCACTTCTTTTTCTTCGGCTACCAAAATGCTATCTCCGACCATACGTCAAGACATCTATAACATATATGGTTTTGTAAGGTTTGCTGATGAAATTGTGGACACCTTTCATGCGTATGATAAAAGGGTGCTGTTTAATCGTTTTGAAAAAGACCTTGAATTTGCACTTGAAGAAAAAATTAGTCTAAACCCAATTTTAAATTCTTTTCAAGAAACGGTTCATAAATACAATATTGAAAGAGGGTTAATAGCATCTTTTATGAAAAGTATGCGTATGGATTTATCCAAAACAGATTACTTAACAGAACAGGAATACAAAGAATACATCTACGGATCTGCAGATGTGGTTGGGCTTATGTGTCTTCATGTGTTTTTGAAAGGTGATACAGAAAAATACAACCAACTTAAAGATTCTGCAATGGCACTGGGGTCTGCATTTCAAAAAGTGAATTTTTTACGTGACCTCAAGGCAGATTTTGAAGGACTTAGCAGGACCTATTTTCCAAACACAAATCTAGAGGCTCTTGATGAAGCGTCAAAACAACATATTATAGCAGATATTGAAAAAGACTTCCAAAGAGGCTACCAAGGTATATTAAAACTACCCACAGAGGCCAAATTTGGGGTGTTTATGGCATATCGCTACTATAGAAGATTACTGAAAAAACTACACAAAACTCCTGCATTAGAAATAAAAAACACAAGAATAAGGGTACCTGGTTATGAGAAATTTGGACTCCTTACCAGAAGTTATGTGAAATACCAACTTAAACTTGTTCGGTAATTTTATAGCCGCAAATTATTTAAATTAAAGAAAATGACTACACTGCTTTGGATCTTAACTTTTATTGGAACTTTTTCCGCCATGGAATTTATGGCGTGGGCTACCCACAAATATGTCATGCATGGTTTTTTGTGGAGCGTGCACAAGGATCATCACCACAAGGATCATAAAAGCTGGTGGGAGCGCAATGACCTGTTTTTTATATTCTATGCTGCGGTTAGTATTACATGTTTTATAGCATGGCAGTATTACGGCTTTTGGGCTGGATTGCCTATTGGCCTTGGTATATTTGCCTATGGTGTTGCTTACTTTATGGTACATGATATTTTTATACACCAACGTTTCAAATTCTTTAGAAAAGCAAATAATTGGTATGCAAAAGGGATTAGAAGAGCACATAAAATACACCACAAACATCTTGGAAAAGGAGAAGGAGAATGTTATGGTATGTTATTTCCGCCCCTAAAATATTTTAAAAGATAGCTAACCTTTGTTATTCATCACAAAACCATGTTACTTGACACATTTTCTTTTTTCGAGTATTTTTTATCTTTATTTTTGCGCATGAAAAATCTATACCTGTATTTAACTATAGGATCCATTCTCATCCCTTTTATTTTTAGCTTTTATCCTAAATTTCAGTTTTATAAAAAATGGAAGTCGCTATTTCTAGCCATCTTTATTATGATGGCATTTTTCATTTCTTGGGATGTAATTTTCACCAACAATGGCTTTTGGGGGTTTAACGACCAATACATCAATGGAGTAAAATTATTAAATCTCCCTATAGAAGAATGGCTGTTTTTTATATGCATACCCTATGCCTGTTTATTTACTCATTATTCATTAAAATATTTCTTTCCAAATTTTACGCTTTCTAAAAAGGCAACCTCTGTATTTTATGTAACACTACTGTCTGTATTAATAATAACACTTTGGTATCATTATGATAGATGGTACACCCTTGTATGCTTCGGGTATGCAATTATTTTGTTAGGGCTTGTGTACAATAAAAACCCAAAGATTCTTAGCAGGTTCTTACCTAGTTTCTTTGTTACACTTATCCCCTTTTTTATTGTTAATGGTGTGCTTACCGGTAGCTTTATTGAAAATGAAGTTGTGTGGTATAACAATGCAGAAAACCTAAACATCAGGATGTTTACCATACCTGTTGAGGATAGTATATATGCCCTAGGCATGTTACTTACTGTGTTTGTTTTACTAGAACATTTTGAGACTAAAAAGCTAGATAAAAAACACTAAATCTTATTGGTTTTTGTAGTATACCGCCTTGAATGGTTTTCTTAGTTCAAAGGGGGTTGGTCTTACTTTCTTTAGCGTGGAAGACATCAGTAAATGCGTAATTTTTGAAGTGTGTTTTGCATATAATTCCATGGGTATAGCAACTGCTCCAAGAGAGCTTTTAATAAGTTCACTAGTCCTTCCGTAATTTAAGACCTCCACCTTATTGTCTATTGCCAAACTAACATAATCATACAACAACCTCTGGTAAATGGCGTATTTGATATTTTGATCATAATCAATCCCTACAAAATTTGCCTCTAGTGCAGTACCATTAATAAAACAGGTGCTAAAGCCAATAAGTGTATCTTCAAGCAAAACCGCTCTAAAGATAAATTGGCTGTCTAAGTGCCGCTTTATTAAAGCAAAACCAAGGGCATTAAAGACCCCAAACTGGTACTCTGATTTGCCTAGAACTTGTAAAAACAAACTGTCTATAGTTTGTTGATGCGCTAAAATTTCAGCTTCAGAAAAAGACCTAATACAAAGCGGTGCTGCTTTTGCAAAAACACTTTTAGCCTTTGTCCTAAACTTTGCCTTAAAGTTGTCAAAATATGCCTCTATAGAGTCCCAAGAAGGTGCAATTGGCAAAGACATATACATATCGATTTCAAAATCCTGATATCCTTTTTGTTTTAAAAAACTACTACTAGAGATAGTATGGGGAGCATACTCTTTAAAAAGTTGCACAGAGATCTTCTTTGATGTTTGGTTGCGTACTAATTTATAGGCCTTACTCATTCCCTTCTCAGCAAGTAAAAAGGCAGTTTTAGTATCTAAGGTGTTAGATTTTACAAAACCGTGTTCGCCAGCCATAAAAACGTTACCACACACTAACATGTTGAGCATAAAAAACCCATCACTTTTTTGAGAACAATGACGTACTATTTTTGGAGGCTGGGAATCACCCTTAAACACAAAAGGGACTAACTGGTATGAAGCTATTAATAAAGGCTTTGATGTTAGGGTATCCAAAACAATGAGATAACAAAAATCCAACTCCTTAGAAAAGCCTTGCTCTATGGCAGTTAAATAGGCTATAGATAAAAAACAATCTTGACCATGCTGTAATTGGTTCCAGTGTTTTTTATGTACAGAATTTATAGTGGTTTCAAGAAGATATGTATGGGCAGCGATTGTAAATTTGTTTAAGGTAAAAGTAAAAAAAGACTAAGAATTAGTTACTGTATTAGGTGCTAATTTTTCTAGAGCGGCAGTTAATTATTTTGGGTTTTGGGTCCCGATTAAAAATTTTTTCCCGCTTGTAAGTACTATACAAACTGTTGCATGGTGTTTTATGTTTTTATTTTAATTCGACATCAATAATATGAATCATTTTTTTTATTCTATCTATAAAAGCTTGTTCATCTGTCACATTTTCTTTTTTCCAAACAAAAATATTGGCTAATAAATCTTCCATTTCACGATTACTGAAGAACCACTTATAGTCTGACAAATAGGTGCCTTTTGGAAATTGTTTATATCTATCTGAGGTAGATATACTATTTAACGCGCTTAATTTACCATCTGTTAAAGGCCAAAAACGTTCGTTTAATAATCTTCTTACATAACCCTCTTCTTGATTGGCATCAATAATCATTGACTCAAAAGATGAAATGTAAGATTTCAATTCAGGGTTTTGTATGTAGTCAATTTTGTTTGATGCAATGAGTGATTTGATATAACCATCTTTTGCTTCAAATGTATATCCGCTAAAGGCATTAGACATTAGTGAATCCAATTTTAATACAGGGATTTTTGAAATATTAGTTCCAAAGAGATGTAATAGATAAATGCCATCATTTAATTCTGAATTATGTTGTCTATTTATCTTCTTAAGATCATCTAGATTAAATTTTAATTCGGTTTTTAAATTTTGAAGAATTCCGATTTCTGCTTTTTTTATTTTCCGCTCTTCATTCCAATTGCTAATTGAAAGCGCAATGAGAATTCCAATAACAACGAGTATGATTTCTCCAATCGCATATTTAAAGTACGCTCCAGTTTTCCCTTCTGAAATCTGTTTTTGTCTAATTCTTCTAAAAAACTTTATCATGGGGTGTGCTTTGTATTAATAGCGCATAAAGATATAACAAATGTTATGAAAGGGTATGCCTAAATTTCGTTTGAATGCCGTTTAGGTTTTGTTAGCGGAGGTTAGAGAACTACCTTTTCTAAAGAAGAAAGCAGCTTGATCTCCTTTACTGTGCTTATTGAGTATTCTTGCCTTTTTTTGATAATGATGCTTCTGAATTTTTCTTCGCATCTTGTTAGTAAAACCTTTTGGATTAGGTGTTAGTAGGGAGGCATCATTTAGGTATTTTTCGCTCCCTAAAAACTGGAAATGAGTAGAATCATAAACAGTCTGATAAAGCTCCAATTTTGATTGCTCTGCTATTACCTGCATACTTTCCCTAGAATGAAGATAAAAATGCCTCGGGGCGTCTAATTGCACCCAATTCACTCCGTAATGCTCCCATGCGAAAGATGATGTTGTAGGGATTCTTATTACACAAACTCCCCCTGGCTTTAAAAGTTTGTATACCATTTTCATGTGTTCCATGGGGTCATCAATATGTTCAAAAGAATGATGATAGGTGATCATATCCCATTCACCTTTAGTTTGGAAAATATGAGCATTATCAATCTGTAATCCGTTGGGGTATGCTATTGAAGTTTTTAAGTAAGGATCACATCCTCTAAGATTTTTAAATCCAATTTCCGCCAAGGGATACAGAAAATTACTCCCATTTCCGCAACCTACATCAAGGATTCTAGTGTTCTTACTAATAGTGAGCCCCTGGAAGATAAAGTAATTATTTCTTCCAGAAAATAGATCCATAATTTTTCGAAGAAGCCAACTGCCAGTTATTAAAAAAAAATATTTCTTTTTTTTCAAGAATCCCGAAAATCCCTTAAAAATAGTTCCCTTGTACTCACTAAAACTATAATAATTTTCAGGATAGTATTTCGACATGTCAGTTGGAAATGCAACAATTTGAAGACAATTACAATTATTGCATTGAAAATAGCTGAATTCATCTCTAAAACCAAACATCATTTCTTTTGCAACAAATTGTTTATTATGCTCATAATTGTTACATATTCTACATGTATTTTTTTGATGAGTTTTTATATCCATTTGTTAATGATTTTAGCCAACGTGTTTTTGTTAAAAAAGTAGTGAATTATAATGCATTACTGCTTAGATTGTAACGTTATTTTATAAGAGCAGTAGCAGATTAAAAAGCACTACCTTTAGATTGCAATATACTTGTTTATACAAAAAACGATTTGATTATATACCCAAACCGCTATTTTTCTTATGCTTTATTATGGGCTTGTTTTCAGTCATTTACTTTCACCAAATGTTTAATCCATTGGGATGGGATTTCGTTTAAAGTATATACTTTTAATTCGTTTTTTTGAACACTTGATGTAGATTCTGTAAGGGTTTCATATAAAAATTCCGTGTCCAATTTGTACATAGCTCCAGTTAAAGGATCAAATATTAAGCACCCAAATGCAACCCCAAATGGACCAAGAAGTATGTTTGAAATATACCATTCATCTATTGTAAATTCAACCGGAACAGTTTTTGACTCAAACCCATTTTTTGTAAAAGTCACTAGATATCGTGCTTTTCCAAAAAATCCAGCTCCAGCTTTTAGCTTTACAATTGCAGGTGTTTGGCCCGCGAAGTAATAGTTACCTTTTTTATCATTAATAACAAAATCGGCTTCACTTGGATCACTATCTATTGATATATCATAATAGCTTTTACTAAAAATTGTAGCACAACTTGAAAAAAGAATTGAGACAGCCATTATAATTGTAGCTATTTTAAGGGTGGTTTTTTTTATCATATTTGTTATTTATTTAATTCAATTATTTGGAGCACTTTATATCCTATTTTTAGTTTGTAACGTGTTTGTGTAAGAACATTAGTGAGTTATAATGCATTACTGCTTAGATTGTAAGGGTATCGGCTATGGTTATTAGTGGTCTTAAAAGTAATTAAACTTTCAATTAAGCACTTAGCCAAAACCCGGATTAATTATAGCCATTGTTGTAGGCTTTTTTTTCTTATTGTTTATAGCTTCCATCTGGTAAAACTGTTGGCATCTTATAAATTGGATTTGTCAAAATTGAAAATATTGCAGTATCGGTATCTTCCACTTTTTGTCTTGTATTTAACCTCCATTCATTATCAATTTCATCCAAACGATTTTCTTGTGCTCCCAACATTGAGGTTAACGCCCAGTACAAATACTCTATGGTTTGGCAACTAGCATAATCACAAGTTTGATCATAATAGGTGTACCATGCATTCGCTGGATATTGGCTAGGTATTGTCATAAATTGTCCACCTCTTGCAATATCCATAGCGTTAGCTAGGTCTGAACCTACATTTTGTCCAAAAGCGTTTGGATATGCAAAAGAGTGTCCAGCATTATTAATAATATGTAAAACTTCTTCTAAAGATGCATCAAATGGACCGGTATTACCATTTGGTACAAAAGAAGGGTGTGTTTCGTCATTTCCTAAATCTTGACCCAACCTATCTGAAGGTGGTTCTATATTTAAATCACTTTCATTTTTCCACATTACTAAGAACGCTTTATTTTCAAGCATTTTATTCAACACTAATTGATTATCAACAGTACCGTCTTCATCATTGTCAAGATACTGCGCCATTATATTAACAGCGTGTAGCAATTTTGCATCTTCAACAGTAGCAACTGCATAAATATCTATTCCAAAAACTACAACTTTTCTGTTGAAGTTTGAAAAACCTGTGTCAGAATTTGCTACAATTGTAAAGTTTGGGTCATTGCCAGTAGAAATTACTGTTGGAATGGTTTTATCATCTTTTTTGCAAGCACTAAATGTGGTTAAAATCCCTATAAAGAGAATTGTCAATTGAATCATTTTCATTATTTAAAAGTGTTTTTAGTATAACGTAATTTTTTGTTTTAATTGGCTACAGTTTGTGTATGGCTTGTTGCGTGCTTTAAGCACCTAATTTAGCAAATAAAAACCGAATAGAAAATCCGAGAGGATTTTTGCAAATAGGCGAGACGTAACAATTAATTTTTTACGGTGTTGCTAAACGTTTTTTAGTCAATTATTCTGTCAAATGTTTTATAGAGAAATTCCGTTGAAACGGAATCCTTAATGATTTCAAATTTTAAATTAGTAAATTCTGCTCCTCGACGACCAATTCCTTTACTTTCTCTAACATTTTCCAATTTATTCCAATCATTAATCGTTAACTGCAGGATAGCACATAATCCATCATCCTGGATATGAAAGTATAAGGATTCTTTTCCATTTTGCGCATCATACTTTTGAAGCCAATACGTCAGTTTTGTTTTGTCAATAGTATTTAATTGTTTGACTAATTCATCTTTGTATACTTTTGAATTTGGCGAGTTATTTTCAAATATTAGATTGCTATTTTCACAGGCAGGTCTATCACAAGATATAAAACCTAAAAAAGAGGTAACTAGGACTAAAATTAGTTTATTTTTTTTCATTCTATGAATCTGTTAAGACGTGTTGATGTTTTAAAGGGATGGGTCACATTCCTATTGGTAGCCAGTTTTTTTCAATATTCATAAAAAGTTGGTATATCAAATCTCCCCGTTCTACTTACAGGTAAGTTCGCATCATTGTATTGGTAGACATATTCGAAATTCTCGTTGGTTGCTGCTGTATTGGCATCTATTATTGTTTCGGCTAAAGTATTATTTTTGCTTAGCACATTCATTAATGTCCATTCTCCTAATATAATCTTTGTATCTAAGTCAATTTGTGTATATGGATTGACTTTGTCATCATACTCAAAAAGATGATATTGAAAATCGGGAATATTCAATCTTGTCACGTTATTTTCTTCATCATAGATGAAGTTATACACTAGGTTGTATGTAGTATTTAATATTCGTTCTTGGCGTACATTAATTAATCTATTTCGTTCGTCATACTCAAAATATTCAGTGATTTTGAAGTTTTCAATGTATTTTTGAGTCGTAGTTCTTTGAATAAGGTTTTCTTGATACTCTACAAATGTAGTATCCACTGAGACGCTTAAATCATCGAATTCATAAGTATTAATGGAATATTCAATTTGGTTATCTTGATTGTACACGATTTCTTTTTGAATCCACATTTCCTCTAAGACAAATGAGATTTTAGAAATTTTATTTCCTTCATAAATGAAGCTGTGGGATATGATTCCGTATACAGAGGATAGTAAAAAATCTTCATCCTCGTTCGGGATATTTATGTTATTACTATTGTCACAAGATAGTAATGTTGAAAGAATTAAGAATGCAGTGATTAAATTTTTCATTTATTTTGACTTAACTTATTTTAAAATTAAAAACTTATCTAAGTTTTTGTGTAAGGAAAGTTGTGTTTAAATAACCTTTTACTTTCCAATTAAAGGTCTCTTATATGAACAGTAGGTGACTACGAAGCGCGAATATTTCGGCGAAACACAAAGTAGGATACGAGCCAATAACCTTAAATTTACTATTATTTCGTCTCTTTATTATATACAGCGTTCTCGACTGGTTTTTATTTTTGGAATAGATTTAAAACTCCTTCCATATTCGCCTTTAATTCGGACATAATATTACTGATGTCTTCATTTTTACTACTTTTTGATAATTCAGATATCGGGCTGTGTTGAACTATTTTTCCGTTTTTCAAGAAAATAATTTCGTCTGCTATATCGATCGCGTCTGAGATATCATGAGTGATGAATATCAAAGAGGTATTCAGCTTCTTTACAATACCTTTTATTTCTTTGCGTAATATAGATCTTAAACCAACATCTAAACTACTAAAAGGCTCGTCAAGCAAAAGTAATTTGGGCTCAATTGCCAATGTACGGGCTAAAGCTACTCTCTGCTCTTGACCACCACTTAGTTGCGAAGGATAGGACTTGTTATAGCCTTCCATTTTCACCAACTTCAGCAGCTTGTCTATGATTTTACTTTTATTATTTTTGATACCATATGCTATGTTTTGTTCAACTGTAAGGTGAGGGAATAATGCAAAGTCTTGAAAAACGAAGCCTATATTTCGCAGTTGAGGCTTTACTATTTTGGTGTTATCACTGACGATAGATTGCGCTATTTTTATTTCACCTCCTTCTGGTCGTTCCAGACCAGCGATAAGTCTAAGTAAGGTAGATTTCCCACTTCCGCTTTCACCTAAAATTGCACATATCTTGCCGTGCTCCATATTGAAGTTAAAATCAGACAAGACCTTTACCTTTCCATCATAAGACTTCGAAAGTTTATTAATTTCTAAAATAGAATTCACAACCATAAAATATCCTTATTTATATGTTTAATTTCTCTCTTTTTTGTAAATAACTAACGAATGCCATTGCTATTGTAATCGTAAAGATTAACATTAATGCAGGCAAGGCTGCTTGCGCAACACGCTCGTCATCTGCATACTCATAGGCTTTTACGGCCAATGTTTGCACATTATAGGGCTTCAAGATTAGTGTTAATGGTAGCTCCTTTAATACGTCAATAAAAACCAATATTCCCGATGTCAATAAAGCAGTTCTCAATAAAGGCAATTCGATATTGAATAGTGTTTTTATCTTGCCAGCATTTAAAAGGTAAGAAGCTTCAGAGATGTTTTTCCCCACCTTTAAAGAGTTGGCCTCTAATGGATGAAATACTACTGCTAAAAATCGAAAAACATAAGCATATATTAAGACAACACTACTGCTGTAAAATATAAATCCGATTTCAAGACTGAATAGATCATCAAAAAAAGTGATAAAAGATTGGCTGCTTCTTATGACTCCAATTCCTATAATAGCTCCTGGTATTACATAGCCAATAGTTGCGACTTTCTTAAAAAAGTGTAAACTCTTTAAATGATTCCATCTTGAAAAATAGATTAAGGCTAATGAGGTAAGAATAATAAGACCAGTAGTAACCAATGCGATCGTAAAGCTCTGTCCCGCTATCTGCAGTAATTCAATGTTAAATGTTTTTTTATAAGTAAGTGTAGCCCAGTAAAACAACTGTCCTAACGGTAATAAAAGACCAAAGAGAATAGGAATACCAACTATGATCCAAACTAAAAGCAGCTTATTACCTTTTAAATCAATTCTATCTGTAGACTTTAGCGCGTCAGTACTACCTTTTACCGCATACGATTTACTTCCCCTTTGCCACTTTAACAGTGTATTGATAATGACAACCATTACGATCAATAATGCGGATAGATACACCGCTGATTGCAGGTCTTCAAGCATCGTCCATGTTCTGAATATTCCCGTTGTAAACGTATTGATTCCGTAATATTTAGCGGCTCCATAATCATTAAGTACTTCCATAAATACTAAAAACAGTCCACTAATAATTGCCGGTGATGCTAAAGGAAAAGCTACCGACCTTAGATAGCGCCAATTGGACGCTCCTAATATTTCACTTGATTCTCGAATACTCCGTGGAATCGATGAAAACATAGCCAGACTACTTGCATACACATACGGGAAAAGAGAAAAACTCAACACCCAGATCAATCCATAGATGTTCATAAAGTCTATTTTTTGAATGGAAAACCCAATGGTTTGTAAACATCCGATTAGCGAACCACCGTTGCCTAGTAAGCCAACATACGCGTAGGCTACAATATAGGATGGAATTGCTAATGGCAGAAAAAGCAACCATTTTAATGCTGATCTTAGTGGGAAATTATAATTGGATATCACCCAAGCTGAAGAGGTGCCAAGCAGGGTTGTTAGTATGCCAGTACCGATCAAGAGTACAATAGAATTTTGGAGATACTCTAATAGAAAATAGTCTACAATATGTTCCCACATATCACCTACTCCATCAAATAGGTATACCGTGATGGTTAAAATAGGTATTG
>ENA-OSJC01000178-OSJC01000178.1-marine-metagenome-genome-assembly--contig:-NODE-178-length-65489-cov-5.757583_pt1 | contig 65489 bp, 61 predicted proteins | sample MGYA00237885_ERZ534234 | MGnify/ENA primary metagenome ERZ534234 (study PRJEB26413, sample SAMN06343907) | marine metagenome | isolation source: coastal waters | place: Atlantic Ocean: West Antarctic... | reverse complement strand
TGGAAAGAAGTAAGTTGTTGTTAATATCTTCAGGAATTTACCTTACGATTCAAATTGGCCTAATTTTACTATTAGGAAAAATCTATGGAATAAATGGAGTCGCGGTTGCATTTGTAATTTCAGTATCAATACAATGCATTATACTAATATGTATCGATAAATTTATTCTTAAAAAAAATAATACATAGACAATAATAAAAATAGGATTATAGACCTTTTCTTTAGGTAGTATGAATAAAAATATGGAACGTGGATACAAAATACTAAAAAAGGTTAAATTAGATTATATAGCAAAACGTACAATATTATATTTAATTATAATATCTAGTGTTTCATTATTAATTCGATTATTTTATTTTCCATTTGATATACCATTAACACATGATGCAGTAGGATATTTTTGGTATGCAATTGATACAAAAGTTTTAGAACACTTAGCGACAGATTATGGTTTCCCTAATACCGGATGGCCTATGTTATTATCATTATTTTTTGGAATTATGGATTCAAATAATTTTATAGATTATATGACAATACAGAGATTAGTTACAATCGTAATTTCAGTTTTAACAATAATTCCAGTGTATTTTCTATGTAAAAAATTCTTTAATAATTCTCTTTCTCTTCTAGGAGCATTATTATTTGCATTTGAACCTAATATGATACAAAATTCAATATTAGGATTAACAGATATTTTGTATATTTTTCTTATTACTACGTCATTTTTATTAGTACAAAGTTCAAATAAAAAATTAGTATATTTTGCATTTGCAATTGCATCTTTATCTGCAATTGTACGATATGAAGGACTGGTATTTTTAGCAGTTTTAACTATCATATTTTTTATTAAATTTAGAAAAGAGAAACAAGTTGTTTTAAAATATATTTTTGCAATTGGAATCTTTATTCTAATATTATTACCTGTAATGTATCTAAGAATAGCCGATAATGGAGAAGACGGTTTAATCAGTCACATATTGGCAGGTGTACAAGTCACAAGCGATATTTCATCTAATCAAAGTGAAATTAGTCCTAATTTAGCTACATTCCTATCAAATGGATTTCAAAGTTTACTAAAATATACAGGATGGGTAATGATCCCATATTTTGTAATTTTTGTTCCTGTGGGAATAATTTTAGGAATTAAAACAAAAAAACCTGAACTTTTTTACATAATACTTTCAATAATGATATTATCGATTCCTGCTTTTTATGCATATTCTAGAGAAATCCAAGAAACTAGATATCTTCTTGTGCTAATGCCATTTTTCTCAGTTCTCTCTCTGTTCATGATTGATTATATAGGAAATAAAACTAATAGGAGAAAATTATTTTTCATATTATTAGAACTTTTGTGTATTCCACTATTTGGGCGCACTATACTACGATAATCGTTATGGTCAAGAGGAATCGCGGATACTGCTGACGTGGACGTTCTGTTGCAGCGATTGGCCTCCGGTGATTGGCCTCCGGTGATTGGAGAAGTACGCTGGAATCGAGGTCGCCAAGCCACCCGGTATTGGATACAACGCCTCGTCCGGTGTCTGAACCTCTGACCTCATATGCCAGCGAGGTTGCAACGTTGCGCTTATCGCGTATCTTTGATGCATGCTTTGTGAAACAAAAGAACGCTAAAAAAAATGTACTGTGTAACGTTTTCATTGCGCCACGCACAAAACGATGCTGGCACCCGCTGCGGCGTACTTTTTGCATGTCATCATGAGGCAAGAACAATGACTGATGCTAGAAACTACATAATGGTATTAGCAATAACGCTACTTTCGGCCTGTAGTAATGGTAGCGGACATAGTCAACCGTATAGTGGTGACAATGAAGCGGCGACAGCCACTGTCTTCGAAGAAAAGAATTCAATCCAGTGTGGGTCATCGGGTCTTAGCACTGAACAAAGTCGGCAAACTTTAATTACTAATGGCATCGACGTCATTCAATCGGATTGTGCCTACAATAATTTAATGGCATTTCCCAGCGTCTGTGGCGCAGACACCGGTGAGATACTTGTCCATGAGATCCCAAAACAAAATATAGTGGATGCTGAAAAATCTGGCTTTACCAATACCAATGACATAAGTGATGACTATAGTATTTATGATTGCAGCTAGACACCAAAGAAGGTTGTGGTTACTGCGTCTCATCTTGCAGCCTGATACTGCAGTCTCATCATGTAACTCTGTCCGACGGGTTGACTCGCGTTGAGAAAAAATTTGATCATTGTTAAGACCTTCGTCTCTTTCCGTAACACGCCCTTGCAGGCAGTCCATGACGTCGTCATGCAGCCACGCCACAGAGGTACTGCCAGGAGCCAACGGTCTTTGTTGGACTGACTACAGCATATTTTTTTGGCAAATACTTTTCTGAGATTTTTTCATCTTAAATCTATGAAATCTATGAAATCCATGAAATCTATCAGACGATATGCTTCGGGCAGGACAGATCTGTTCAGCTTTTATTGTTTAATTCGAATATCGTTTTCTTAACCTAGTGAGGCATAGCTTTGAGCATTAGTTTTTTGAGGTAGTCAGCCCGGTCCTGAATCATCTTGGCTCGGCCTTCTAAGTATGCGGTCCTGTTGTAAGCTGTGCCACTGGGATCTCGGACTGCGTGTGGTGAGTCTATTACGTAAAAGACACGGCCGCAGTGACGGCAAGAGACTGCCAATCGAGTCATAATTTGATAGTTGCTGAGGGTGTAACCCCAAATAAATTAATATAATCAGGGGCTTAAGTACTTAAATGGCGGAGAGCGAGGGATTCGAACCCTCGATAGGGTATAAGCCTATACGCCCTTAGCAGGGGCGCGCCTTCAGCCACTCGGCCAGCTCTCCGTAGGTTTTTGTGGCACCTTAATACAGGTGCATCCACAGGCGCGAGATAATACCACAAATGCTACGAAATCAAAGCCATAGCAGGGTGTAGGAGTACTTATTCTTTATCTTCTGCGTTCGGAGTGTCGCCATCGTGGATGCGAACGAAGATTTCCTCTCGGTGCACCGCAATATCTTTAGGCGCGTTGACGCCAATGCGAACCTGATTGCCCTTAACGCCCAACACGGTCACAGTGACTTCCTCGCCTATCATTAGCGTCTCACCGACTTTACGGGTCAAAATTAACATCTTTGGTGCCCTCTGAAGTCACAACCTTTATGCCATTATCACAGTATGGACTGACTTTTTTATACCCTTAGGTCAGCGCTACGCATACGTTCTTTGTCACTTTATGTATAGCACACATTTTTGTAAAAACAATGTCGTGAAGCCTTGCGTGTTTTCAGTGCCAGCACAACGCCTATTTTTCTTGGCACGTATTTTCTTCCTTCGGTTCGTTTTCCAGCCCAAACGATGAATGCAGAGCACGCACTGCCAATTCCAAAAATTTCTCCTCAACAATGACCGAAATCTTTATCTCGGAAGTAGTGATCATTAGAATATTAATGCCAACCTCACCCAAGGCGGAGAACATCTGACTCGCCACACCCGCGTGCGAGCGCATACCCACGCCAACCACCGACACCTTCGCAATTTTGCTGTCGCTAGTAACCTTACCTGCCCCAATGTCGCTTGCTATCTGATTAAGTACCTCTTCAGCACGCGGCAGATCACCGCGCCCAACAGTAAAGGTGAAATCGACGGTACTATGATGGCTAACGTTCTGGACGATCACATCCACTTCAATATTGGCCTCACCAATGGGGCCCAAAATCTGATAAGCCACACCCGGCATATCCGGTGCACCCTCGATGGTTAGCTTCGCTTCATCACGATTGAATGCGATGCCAGCAATTGTCGGCGTTTCCATAGCGCTATCGTCCTCCATTGAAATCAGTGTGCCCGGGCCGTCCTTAAAACTGTGCAAGACCCGCAGCGGAACATTGTACTTCCCTGCAAATTCAACGGCCCGAATTTGCAACACCTTGGAACCCATGCTGGCCATTTCCAGCATTTCTTCAAAGGTAATTCTAGACAGACGACGAGCGCCATCCACCATCCTCGGATCTGTAGTGTAAACACCATCGACATCAGTGTAGATCTGACACTCGTCTGCTTTCAGTGCCGCGGCTAATGCCACGGCAGTCGTATCAGAACCCCCTCTGCCCAGCGTCGTAATATTGCCACTTTCATCGACCCCCTGAAAACCGGCCACCACAATCACGTAGCCCTCTTTCAAGTCTCCAATCAGACGATCGCTATCAATCTCACGAATCCGCGCCTTAGTATGCGCATTATCAGTAAGAATACGCACCTGGGTTCCGGTGTAAGACTTAGCTTTCAAGCCCTGCTTGTTCAGTGCCATGCTCAGCAGTGCAGTTGTGACCTGCTCTCCAGTGGAAAGCAGCACGTCCAGTTCACGGGGTAATGGTCTCTCCTGTATCTCTTGCGCCAGTGCCATCAGCCGGTTAGTTTCACCGCTCATGGCCGAGACGACCACGACCACGTCGTCGCCCCTGGCGCGAAAGGCGGCGACCTTTTTTGCCACGAGCTCGATGCGCTCAACATCACAGACCGAGGTGCCACCAAATTTTTGAACGATGAGACTCATAGTTTCTCGCGCAGCTCGCTGCGACCTTAATCAGGCGCGCCAAAAGGTGCCCCATCAAACAACAAAGTGACCTAATTTTACACCGTCCGGGGAACTTAATCCGCACCACAATTCACATCAGTCCAACTGCGATGACACCCAATCAGGCACAGCCTTCAGTACTGCCGGCAAAGCGTGGACATCGGTACCGCCGCCCTGAGCCATATCAGGCTTCCCGCCGCCCTTTCCACCGAGGCGCCCCGCAAATTCACGCATCAGGTCACCCGCTTTGACCTGACCGGTTAGATCACTGGTCACTCCCGCAGTCAGGGCAATCTTGTCCCCGACCACTGCCGACAACAGGATCACCCCACTTCCCAACTTATTTTTACACTGGTCTAACGTGTCGCGCAGTGATTTAGCATCTGCACCGTCTACGTTAGCCGCAAGTACTTTAATGCCTCGCACTTCCACAACCTCAGCGGTGAGATCACTGCCCGCGGAAGTCGCCAGCTTTTGCTTAAGTCGAGCCACTTCCTTTTCTAACTCTCGATTCTCAGTGCGCAAGGCCCCTACCTTCAACGCGACATTATCAGTATTTCCCTTGACCACCTCACACACCTCGGCCAACTGCTGTTCATTCGCATCCAGCAGCGCCAATGCACCAGTGCCCGTCACGCCTTCGATACGACGCACCCCGGAAGCGACTCCAGATTCAGACACGATGCGCAGCAAACCAATATCACCGGTACGATCAACGTGAGTACCACCGCACAGCTCCACAGAAAAATCTTGCTCACCCATGGATAACACGCGCACTTCTTCACCGTATTTTTCACCAAACAACGCCATCGCACCAGACGCTACGGCCTCATCCATAGTCATCAAGCGCGTTTGAACCGCTGTATTCATGCGTATTTGATCATTGATCATATTTTCAATTGTCTTCAGTTGCGTCGGGGTCACGGCTTCCGGGTGCGAGAAATCAAACCGCAGCCGCTCGGAGTCCACCAACGAACCCTTCTGCTGCACATGATCACCCAACACCGTGCGCAGAGCCGCATGAAGCAAATGAGTCGCACTGTGACTGAGACGAGTGCGCTGTCGCAAATTCGAATCGACGTGGGCCGAAAGCGTGTCACCGCACTGTACGTTGCCCTGCAACACTTTTACCTGATGCAGGTGATGATCAGCCGTTTTAGTTGTCGTTGACACTTCCAGCCGAACACCAGAAGCACTTAGATAACCCGTATCTCCAGCCTGGCCACCAGACTCTCCATAAAATGGTGTGCCATCCAAAACGACAGTGCCAGACTCATCGAGGTTGAGAACAGTAACGTCTTCGCCGTCTCGCAGTAGCGCTGTTACCACGCCCTTCCCCTCCAGCTTGTCGTAGCCAGTGAACTCGGTCTTGCCTTCAAGCTTCAGCAGATTGCTATAGTCGACCTTGAAGCTTCCCTTATCCTGCGAGCGAGAACGTTGCTCAGCCATCGCAAGGTCATAGCCAACCATATCCAGCGTCAGGTTTCTCTCTCGTGCAATATCGTTCGTCAGGTCCGTGGGGAACCCGTAAGTGTCATACAGTTTAAACACCATTTCTCCGGGAATTTCACTACCGTGCAAGTCTGCCAGCGCTTCCTCGAGAATTTGTATGCCATTGTCTAGGGTTCGGGCGAATTGCTCCTCTTCGGTCAAAAGCGTCTTTTCTACTAGAGCCTGCTGTTTGATCAATTCGGGATAGGCATCGCCCATTTGCGCTGCCAACGTGGCCACCAATTTATAAAAAAACGGTTGGTCTGCTCCCAGCGTATTGCCGTGGCGAACAGCCCGACGAATGATACGTCGCAACACATAAGCGCGACCCTCATTGCCCGGCAGCACACCGTCGACAATAAGAAAAGCACAGGAACGAATATGGTCGGCGATAACTTTGAGCGAGTTATGTTGCAGATCTTCCACCTGCAACAACTGCGCCGCAGATTTGATGATCACCTGGAACAAGTCGATGTCGTAGTTGTTGTGTACCTTCTGCATTACGGCAGCAATACGCTCCAGACCCATTCCAGTGTCGACAGAAGGGTGAGGAAGCGGATGCAGTTCTCCGCTCTGGTCGCGATTGTACTGCATGAACACCAGGTTCCAGATCTCAATGAAGCGATCCAAGTCTTCGCCCTCACTGCCGGGCGGGCCTCCCGGAATATCTTCGCCATGGTCATAAAAGATTTCGCTACAGGGTCCACAGGGGCCGGTGTCGCCCATCTGCCAAAAATTATCCTCGTCAAGGCGTGAGATGCGCGCCTTGGGGAAACCGATTTCATCGATCCATATCTGCTCGGCCTCATCATCGGACAGATGCACGGTGACCCACAATTTTTCCGGGGGGAGGCCAAGCGTTACGGTGAGAAAATGCCACGCATAACGGATAGCATCGCGCTTGAAATAGTCACCAAAACTGAAGTTACCCAGCATCTCAAAGAAGGTGTGATGACGCGCGGTATAGCCGACATTCTCTAGATCGTTATGCTTACCCCCCGCGCGCACACAGCGCTGACTGCTAGTAGCACGAACGTAGGCGCGAGGTTCCGTGCCTAGAAAGGTATCCTTAAACTGATTCATCCCGGCATTGGTAAACAACAGGGTAGGATCGTTGGCCGGAACCAATGAGCAACTCTCAACGCGTGTGTGCTCATGCTGTTCAAAATAGGCCAGAAAGGCCTCACGTATCTCTACGGTCTTCATACTCAATCTCAGTTATGTTGAGGGAGCCAGTGGTGTTCAGCCCGCCATATGGCCTTCGGCGAACGCCCTGCCTCCTATGATGTGCAGATGCAGGTGAAAAACGGTCTGACCGGCCTCGGCGCCATTATTGACCACCAAGCGAAAGGCATCACCTACACCCAGTTGCTCAGCGAGTTTGCCCGCAACCAGCATCAAATGACCCAGCAGCGCTTGATCGTTTAACTGGGCATCCACCAATCGGGGAATGTTCTGTCTTGGAATCACCAAAACATGAACCGGGGCCTGAGGGTTAATGTCATTTATGGCAATACAATGCTCATCCTCATAAAGGAACTCACTGGGAATTTCACCACTGATAATTTTTGAAAATATCGTATCTGACATGCTCTGCTACACCCGTTTTTTATCCCAGTTTTTCGTCAGTCGTCAGCTGTCGGGCTTCACTTTCCAGCATCACTGGAATGCCATCGCGCACTGGGTAGGCTAGGCCGGATGCCTTGCAGACCAGCTCGTCCTTTTGCGTGTCGTACTCCACTGGTGCCTTGCTGACAGGACAGACCAGAATACTAAGCAGTCGTTTATCGATCATTACCGTCTCACAATTCCAATTAAGTACAGTATTGTACGGGGTTTTTAGGGGTTTGGCATGGTTGGAGCCAGCAATTGTGGGTCTATCCGGTGGTTGCGCCAGTTCATACGCCAGTCAAGGTGTGCGCCCGTGGCTCGACCGGTGGCACCTACCTTGCCGATCACATCACCAGAGTTTACCTCCTGCCCCACTTCCACCAACACCTTGCTCAGGTGCAGAAACGCAGAAGAGAAGCGAAATCCATGGTCCAAGATGACCGTACCGCCAGAATAAAACAGGTCGGGTTCCGCCAACGTGACAACACCCGCAGCGGGAGCGAGCACGGCAGTGCCGGTTGGAACCGCCACATCTATACCATAGTGGGGATTTCCTGCCGCGCCATTATAATAACGTTGACTACCATATACTCCAGATATTGGCCCTATTGTCGGCCATTGAAACCCCGCCAAAGCATCCCGCAACAGGTCCGGGCGCGACAAGTATTGAGCCTTCGCCGAATTAACAAGTGCCTGCTCCTGTCGAATCCTCTCCAGTTGCTCTGGCGGCGGTGTCACTGTTTTCTGGGGCACGCCGTGCACTTGCTGAACAGCGTACTGACGCGGCGTAACCTGCAGCGTCTGACGACACACCTCTGCGCCGTCCTCAACCATCAAGTCAGCAGTCGCGGCCGCATCGCGGCCAAAACCGGCAATGGTGGTGCCATCTTGCAGAACATCCAGCGTCTCCCCGTCCAGTGTCACGCGACTTCCCGATGGCACTGTGCCCCATATCAGCCCGCCCTGAGTCAGGCTACCGTGAATCTCCATGCAATCTGCTAACACGTCAGTCGGCATATACAACGATGCAGCGGTAAAAAAGGTGAATGCTGTCACTAATCGCGCGCGGTGCTGTTGTGCCATCCACTTCCCCATACAAATATCCGTTATGCTGGTCTTTCTAACAGCGAAAACAGAAGGAGTCCAGCGGGATTTTGTTACTCGGTGACAACCGCTAAAATAATACTATGGGACGCTACCGACCACCGCGCCAGCGCGGCTCCAGATATATTACCCCCGAGGGCGAGCAGGCCCTGCGCGAAGAGCTGCATCAATTGTGGAAAATTGAGCGGCCGGTCGTCACTGATACGGTACATGAAGCCGCCAAGAATGGTGACCGGTCTGAAAATGGCGACTACATCTACGGCAAGCGGCGACTGCGCGAAATAGATTCCAGAGTGCGTTTTCTCAACAAGCGTCTTGATGAAGTTGAAGTGGTGCAGCGCATTCCCAGCGAGACCGACAAGGTTTTCTTCGGCGCATGGGTGGTGCTGGAGAACGAAGCCGGCGAAGAGGCGTGCTGGCGCGTGGTCGGTCCGGATGAATTTGATCTGGCCAGCGGCAAGCTCAGCATGGATTCACCCATGGCACGGGCGTTACTGGGTAAACGTTTAGATGATGAAGTTAGAGTGCTGAGTCCTGCGGGGGAGCAGATTTATTATATTACGGGGATCCGTTACGCAGAATCTAAAGAACAATCACCGCCCCTGGCCTAGACTTTCTGTTTGCGCCGCCGGTATAGCACCGCATTGCCGTGTCAGCCTCCAAGAACGAGAGTATTTCTCATCTAGATGCGCAATAGCCTTCGGCCAGAAATGCCGCTAGCGTAATGCGCCATAAATAATGTTCTCCAGTTGCCCCCTGAAATTAAACGTACTGGAGGGCATCAGCTGAGTCATAAAAATAACCACTAGCTCCTCCACCGGGTCTACCCAAAACAAAGTGCTGGCCAAACCGCCCCAAAAAAAACTGCCCGTGGACGCAGGATAACCATTGCGCACAGCATCCAGTTTGATGGCGAAGCCCAGCCCAAAGCCTACACCTTCATACGCTGATTCGCTGAAACCACCGGTGGCCGTTGCAGAAAGATCCGCGCCGCCTGGCAGGTGATTGCGGGTCATGAGTGCCAGAGTGCGCGAGCCAATAATCCGCGTACCCTCTAACGTGCCCCCACTCAGCAGCATCTGGCAAAACCGATAATAATCGCCCACTGTGGACAACAAGCCGCCCCCCCCAGAATAGAAACTAGGGCTGGTGAATTGGCTGTCTTGCCCGTCATCGTTCAACACCATCTCCCGGTTCATATTACGCTCGTAACAGGACGCAAAGCGCGCAGTGTCGGTCGGCGCGATCCCAAAACTCGTGTCCATCATACCCAGTGGCTCAAAAATGACGCTGCGCAAGTAGTCGGGAAGGCTCTGCCCACTAATCGCTTCCACTAAGTGGCCTAAGACATCAGTTGCCAATGAATAATTCCAGCGTTCCCCCGGGGAAAACTCCAACGGTAAAGCTGCCAGCTGATCGACCATATCCTGCAACGTGTACCCAGGGCGCGGGCTGCCGACTTGTTGCTTTCGATACGCATAATCAACGTTAGAAGCACGCAAAAAATCATAGGTCAGACCAGAAGTGTGCATGAATAAATCACGAATGGTCATGGCCCGCTTACAGGGCTCGGTGGAAAACAACGGGTAAGAACCGGCGGTCCAAACCCCCAGGTTACGCCAGGAAGGAATAAATCGATGCACGGGGTCGTCTAGCGAAAACAGCCCCTTCTCGAGCAGCGTCATCATAGCCAAGGAGGTAATCGGCTTGGACATAGAATAGATGCGGACAATGCTGTCCTCGGCCATTACAGTGCCGCGCTCGAGATCGCGGTGGCCCTGAACATCCAAATAACAGGCCTTCCCACCGCGGGCGACTAACGTGATACTGCCGGAGATTTTCCTCGGCTCGATATAGCGCTTTGTGAGATGCTCGCTCACGCGGGCCAACTGCATACTGTCCATACCAACTGACTCAGGGGTAACAATCTCCAACACACTCACTCTCCTCTGGCTCGATAACGGTCCCTAGTGATACCTACGCTAAGCCGAAAACGCAAGCCGGGCAGTCGTTTTATCTTTTCCATTAGGTGCCGCTCAGCGCAGCAATTTATTGTCCGTCAGGATGTTCTTTTGCTATAATGTTATCGGTCAAAAACACCTACACTATCGCCTTCTTATTAGTAACTTCCGGAGCACCCATGAGCCGTCCGTCTCTACTGGATTTGGAAAACCATGGCGATTTCATCCAACGCCATATTGGACCTACCCCAGAACAGCAAACAGCCATGGCCCGGGCGATTGGCTACGACACCCTAGATGCGCTGATTGATGACACTGTGCCTGCGGCCATTCGTCGGGACCAGCCCATGAAGCTGCCTGGAGCGCAAACTGAGCAGCAAGTCATTGCGCGGCTGCGAGAGTTGGCAGATTTGAATATCGTCAACCGTTCCTTTATCGGCATGGGCTACCACGACACTTTCACACCGCCAGTAATACAGCGCAATGTACTAGAAAATCCGGGCTGGTATACCGCCTACACGCCTTATCAGCCAGAAATATCCCAGGGCCGCCTGGAAGCGCTACTGACCTTCCAGCAGATGGTGCTCGACCTGACCGGCATGGACTTGGCAAATGCCTCCATGCTGGACGAAAGCACCGCCGCCGCAGAGGCCATGACACTGTTACAACGGGTGAATAAGAAGAATCGCAGCAGCACCTTCCTGATAGCAGACGATTGCCACCCCCAGACTATCGCTGTAGTAAAAACTCGAGCCAAGGCACTGGATATTGAGGTCTTAGTCGGCAATCCGGCAGAGCTGCTCAACACTACCGAGGCCTTCGGTCTGCTTGTGCAATACCCCGGGACCTATGGGCATCTACAAGACATTTCTCCATTGACAGAGAAAGCCCATAACAAGAATACGCTAGTGGCGGTGGCGGCGGACATTATGGCTCTACTGCTGGTGAAATCACCCGGCTCAATGGGCGCCGATGTAGTGTTGGGCAATACCCAGCGCTTTGGTGTACCCATGGGCTTTGGCGGTCCACATGCGGCTTTTTTTGCCACTCGGGACGCCTACAAACGTTCTACCCCGGGACGTATTATCGGTGTATCTATAGACCGACGTGGCAACCAAGCCCTGCGTATGGCAATGCAAACCCGCGAGCAACATATCCGTCGCGAAAAGGCCACCAGTAACATTTGTACCGCGCAAGCACTGCTCGCCGTTATGGCTGCTTTCTATGCTATGTACCATGGACCGACGGGACTGCGACGGATAGCCACCCGCATTCAGCGCTTGGCCTGTATTCTAGTGAAGGGGCTAGAAGACGCAGGCTTCGCGCGCGACAACGCCAGCTTCTTTGATACCATCAGCTACACAGTGGGTGAACAACAACGGGCTATCGTTGAACGCGCACTCGCCAGCGGTTTAAACCTGCGCATCATCGGCAGTGATCGCCTGGGCATTGCCTTGGATGAAACCACCTCAGCCTCGGACATCGAAGCTCTGTGGCGCGCCTTTACCGGCGATAGTGCCTCCGCCTCCGTCGCAATGGTTGATACTCAAGTAACAGATAACGGCGGCATTCCGGAACCGTTGCTGAGACCCATTGACTATCTGCAACACCCTCTGTTCAACCACTACCACTCAGAGACGGAAATGCTGCGCTATATGCGCTACCTAGAAGACAAAGACATGGCGCTCAATCGCGCAATGATCGCTCTGGGCAGCTGCACCATGAAGTTGAATGCCACCACTGAAATGCTACCGGTGACCTGGCCTGAATTTGCCCGGTTACACCCGTTCGCGCCCCCCGAACAGACCGCCGGCTATCAAGCCATGCTAACGGAGCTTGATAGAATGCTGGTGGAGTGTACCGGCTATGACGCCATTTCTTTGCAGCCCAATGCGGGCTCCCAGGGCGAGTACACAGGGCTATTGGTCATCAGGCGCTATCACGAAAGTCGCGGTGACACGCAGCGTAACGTATGCCTAATCCCCTCCTCCGCACACGGCACCAACCCTGCCAGCGCTGCGCTGGCCGGCATGCGAGTTGTGATTGTTGAATGCGACGGGCTTGGGAATATCGACATGGCCGACCTGCGCACCAAGGTCGAACATCACACGCAAGATCTCTCATGTATTATGGTGACTTACCCATCCACCCACGGTGTATTCGAAGAATCCATCATTGAATTGTGTGAAATTATTCATCACCACGGCGGCCAGGTCTACGTGGACGGCGCCAATCTAAACGCTCTCGTGGGAATTGCTGCGCCGGGAAAATTCGGCGCTGATGTATCGCACCTTAATTTACATAAGACTTTCTGTATTCCACACGGCGGCGGTGGCCCGGGCATGGGTCCCATCGGTGTAGGCGCGCATTTACAACCCTTCCTACCCAGCCATCCAGTTGCACCTATTGCAGGTCTAGATGTGAACAACGATGTCGTATCTTCTGCTCCCTTTGGGAGTGCTTCTATTTTGCCGATCTCTTGGGCCTATATCGCACTGATGGGTGAAGAAGGTCTGACGCAGGCTACGAAGGTGGCCATTCTCAGCGCCAACTACATTGCCCACCGACTTAAGGATCACTATCCCATTCTCTACACAGGTGCCAGCGGCAATGTGGCACACGAATGCATTTTAGATATTCGCCCGATCAAGGAAGACAGCGGCGTGTCGGAGGAAGATATCGCCAAGCGCATGATCGACTACGGGTTTCATGCACCGACCATGTCTTTTCCGGTGGCTGGCACGCTCATGGTGGAGCCGACAGAATCAGAATCCTTGGCGGAAGTCGATCGATTTTGCGATGCACTCATAGCAATCCGCCTAGAAATCAATGCGGTACAGACCGGCGCACTTGATGCAACAGATAACCCATTGACCAACGCCCCACACACGCTCGCCGACGTCGCTGCTAGCACCTGGGATCATCCGTATGACCGCGAGCAGGCAGCTTACCCTGTCGCATCTTTGCGGCACTATAAGTACTGGGCGCCCGTTAATCGGGTAGACAATGTCTATGGTGACCGCAACCTCTTTTGCGCCTGCCCAGCCATCGACTCTTATCGGGTTGAGACTTAGCGCAGTATCCAGCGCACCCTTGACTCTCTAGCTACCACTTGCATACAGGAACAGCTATGTCTGACATTCTTGCTCAATCATTGAGGCTGCCCTGTGGAATAGCCCTAGAAAATCGCCTTGTGAAAGCCGCCATGACAGAAGGGCTTGCCAATCCCGCAGGAGTGCCGACGGCCGCTCTCGAACGGTTATATGGCCTGTGGAGTGACGGCGGTGCGGGGTTGCTTCTGTCCGGCAACATACTGGTGGACGGCGATCATCTAGAACGCCCCGGCAACGTCATCATAGATCAACCACCAAATGCAATCATGCACCAAGCGCTTTCGAGTTGGGCTAGAACAGCGACCCGCAACGGCAATCATTTCTGGGCGCAAATCAGCCATGCCGGGCGACAGACCCAAAAGGTTATCAACCCCAATCCAAAGGCTCCGTCTGCGGTAAAAATGGGTCTACCCGGAGGACAATTCGGCGAGCCGGTTGCAATGACGATGCCTGAGATCGAAGACATTGTGCGTCGCTTCGGCGTATGCGCTGCGGCCGTTAAAGCGGCAGGCTTTACCGGCGTCCAGATTCATGCGGCCCACGGCTATCTGCTGTCGCAGTTCCTCAGTCCGCGCACTAATCTACGCAGTGACCAATACGGTGGTGAGCTGGCTAATCGTGCCCGGGCACTACTGGAGTGCGTTCGCGTAGTCCGCGAGTCGGTAGGCCAGGACTTTCCGGTAGCGGTCAAACTCAACAGTGCAGATTTTCAAAAAGGCGGTTTCGCTTTTGAAGACAGCCTGCAAGTGGCCCAATGGCTAGAAGCGGCAGGGATCGACGTAATAGAGATTTCCGGCGGGACTTACGAGCAACCCAAACTGCTTGGCGCTGAGGGAATTGAAGAAGAAGAGCAACAAAATGTTGCGCTCTCCACGCTGATGCGCGAAGCCTACTTCGTTGATTTTGCGCTGGCCATGAAGGAAACGGTATCCGTTCCGCTTATGGTAACGGGTGGCTTCCGTCGACGCGCTGTGATGGAGCAGGCCATCACCGCTGGCGGTGCAGACCTGATCGGCCTTGGGCGACCATTGTGCGTCGTTACGGATGCACCTGCCAAATTATTGTCGGGAGCATTGGAGCTGCCGCGCTTTGAATCACAACTGGCAATGTTTCCGCCTTGGCTAACGTTTCTTAACCGCTCTAAAACCCTGCGCACGCTCGCGACCTTCGGCGTTCAATACTGGTATTATGCGCAGCTGGACTCGCTTGGGGTTAATGGAAAAGCGGAACCGACCATGACCGTTTTCTCAGCGACGAGGAAGGTCATGTCTCAACAGAAGCGCTGGCTCGCTGCGCGGCGTCGATAGAACCTCTATTCGACGCCAGGAAATCCATGAGCTTCTCAGTTTCCTGACGAGACCCCTTGGTTTTACTGAGCAAGTGGACGGTATGCTCCGCTCGATCGAGAAACAATTTGCCACTAACTGAACCGGCCTCGGTGGCGACAGCCAACCAAACGATGGTGTCGGCGCCCTCCTCGGATGATCGCAACACGTGGCGGGTGAGTTTGCGAAACTGAGGCAGCGCGCTGCGGACACCCGGCGTATCAGCCCATCCAGGGTGCATCGCGTTCACTACGATACCTTCACCCTCCCACTCGGCGGCCCACTCCTGCGTCAACACCATCAATGCGCGTTTTTGTCGAGCATAAGCCTCACTACCCGAATATGCGGGGGTGTCAGGCACCAACAACTGTTCCACATTGAGCGCCTGACTGTACATGCCCCCCGAGACCACATTAATCACCCGAGGGGATGATGCCATCAAAAGAAGAGGCTTAAGTCCTTCGGTCAGACGATAAGGACTGAGCAGCAAAAGTGCAAAGCTTTGTTCCAGCCCTTCACTCGTTTCGCTTCGAGGATTAAAAAGTGCGCCGGCATTATTGATTAGCACGTCGATAGGCCGTCCATTTTTCTTCATCCGTTCGACTAGGCTATCGACATCGGCCATCAGACTTAAATCCGCAAGCTCATAGCGTATGTCGCTGTTTCCAGTTTCTAATTTTAGATCAGCGACAGCCTTTTCCGCCTTCACACGATCACGCACAACCAGCGTCAAGTCAGCACCGCGACGGGCCAGCTCCTGAGCGGTCGCATAACCTAGCCCTGATGATGCGCCAGTAATGACCATGTGCTTGTGCTTTACAGAGGCCGTCATAGGATGAAAGCGCTTGCGGCCGAGCTTATACCCAAGCCGCGAAAACAAAGACAATGCTGGAAGCACTAGTTTATCAGCGACCTTGTCGGTTGCGGTCGGCGTCTCGACAGGAAAGTTATCTTTCAGCGCACGTGCGAGTCCCGCTACCGAGTCTCTGCCCATACTCTCCAGTCCTTGCTGTGCGAATCCAGCGAGCGTCGACATCAACGGCTTGAAAAAGAATTCAGCACGATAATCTATACGCGTTCCACCGGGCACATCAATAAACGAAATTGTGTCCTCAATATCAAAAAATCTGCAGCTCCCACTCAGCACAATGAGCATATTGGCCTGCAGCGTTTTCACGGTGTAAAGCAGCGTAATACTCCCTATCGGAAGCGCGCACTCTACTTCGAATATTGTCCCTACGGCAACCGCGCCGGGCGTCAATTTGCGAGCCGCAACAGCGGTAGCGTCCCATTCAACGGTCGTGGTGAAATCGCTGACGTAGTCATAGACTTCCTCCGGAGAACGTTTTACATCAGCGATTTCATGTAGCACAGTCATTGCGTTTCACCATTAAGTTTAACGTCAGTAGTGTTGGGTTATCCTAACTTCATGTCCGCATAGGCGGCCAAAGCGGCACCTCGTGCATCACGATGGTCAACAATAGGAAGCGGATATGTCTCACCCAATATGACGCCGGCGTCTTGCAACACTGCTGGGGGAGCCAGCGAGGGTTCATGCAAGAATTTATTCGGCAACGCCGCCAGTTCCGGCAACCAGCGTCTCAGGTAGTCGCCATCACCATCGAATTTCTGTGCCTGTGTCGTTGGATTAAAGATACGAAAATACGGCGACGCGTCGGCGCCACTGCCGGCAACCCACTGCCACCCGCAAGCATTGTTGGCTAAATCAGCATCCACGAGCGTGTCCCAAAACCAGCGTTCGCCGGACCGCCAGTCTACTAATAAATGCTTACACAAAAAAGAGGCAGCGACCATTCGCACGCGATTGTGCATATAACCCGTTTGCCACAGTTCTCGCATTCCTGCGTCAACGATAGGGTATCCCGTTTTTCCCTGCTGCCACGCGCTGAGTGCGTCCGCGCCCCCAATCCAAGGAAAAGCGTCGAAGTCAGACTTGAATGCGTGCGTCGGCATCGTAGGGAAGTGGAATAAAAGGTGATGAGAAAACTCACGCCAGCCCAATTCACTCAGAAATTTTTCAGCCTCATCACCCAGTTGTGGATCGACCAACTCAGCTTCCCTCACCGTGCAAAAAACCCTATGAGCCGCTATCTCTCCAAAGTGCAAATGTGGCGACAATCCGGATGTCGCGCCGCGAGCCGGATAATTCCTACCGCTATCGTACTGCGCTATAGCGCCGCGCATAAATACTTTGAGCTTGCGCGCGGCCCCCCGCTCTCCTGGCTGCCACATTTGCTCCCAGTCTGGCGCCCAGTTCGGCGTCATTGGCAACAGCTCTAGATCTGCAATGCGCAACGATGGTGCCTCGTAAGCGGCCCATGTTACAAAATCAGCCCTGAAAGTTGATGTCTCGGCGACGGTTAAGACCCGGCATTTTCGCCAAAACGGAGTGAACACTTTAAAAGGAGTGCCGGCTTTGTTTTTGATGGTCTCTGGCTCCCACAAGAGTGCCCCAGAATACCGCTTTAACACCACGCCCGTGCGCGAAAGCGCGTCGTGCAACTGTTCTTCCAACAAACGTGCCCACGGTTCATAGTGTCGGGAGCAGCAAACAAGGTCAGTACCTGTGGCTTCTGCCAGCTGCGCAAGAATCACGTCGGGGCGGCCCCGCGACAAATGAAGCTGACCGCCCCTCTTCTCTATATCAGCCGCAAGGGAGGTCAAACTATGATGCAACCACCAGCGACTTGCACCGCCCAACTTCCAATCGCCCGGACTGTCGTCATCAAGGATGTAACAGGCTATCACCGGCCTGCCGCTTGCAAATGCCGCATTAAGCCCAGGAAGATCGTTCAACCGCAGATCTTGTCGAAACCAGTAGATGACGGGGCTCGCAATAGGGGCCTGAGGGGCTTTCAAACGGGTGATCGCTGCCCGGCAGGACTTTTGGCCAGGGCACCGCCATCGCTACTGCGAGATATTTTGGCAGCAATTTTGAGAAATAACGGGAAGGCCACGGCCCACAGCGCGCCTATAATCACTGGACCCCAGAATAATGATCCAAACTCTATTGACGTTAATCGAACGCCTGCGATGTAAGACATTGCTCCCCCAACTGCACCGAAAATAGTGGATAAAATAATCCTGTTCTGAAGCCAGTCAAAAGCGTGCATTAAGGTCGAGGCAAAGACTGGCCACAAACAGGTCAACCATAATGGCGCATAAGCCGACTGACCCTCCAAATTAAAGACACCCGCTGCGAACAGTATTTGATCAATCGCAAAACCAAACACTGTGACGCCGGCGATGAGCAATAATTCAGGCCTTCCTTTTCCCATACAATAAAAATGTGCCGACAAGTGCAGCAGCACAATTACTGGCGCAAGAAAAGACGACTGCGTTAATAATATAGCGAACCAGCTGACATTGAACATCAGAACGTTGGCCACCTTGGCGGTTGCGGGGCCAGCCCAGCGGCTTGATTTGAACACGTTCACCCAGCTCTCCTCGGTGCTGCAACTCTCATCGAGCGCTCGCTAACACTTTTGCGTGACCGGTCGCACACATTTACGCAGAAAGGAATTCCGCTCGTGTGCGCGAATCTTTCTTGAACTGTCCACCGAGCGCAGTGGTGCGAGTTCGCGAGTTAGAGTCCATCACTCCTCTGGCTTTGACGCAGTAGTGAACCGCATTGATACTGACCGCTACGTCGTCCGTCTCCAAAAGCGTCTGTAAGGCTACCAGTACCTGCTGAGTCAGCCGTTCTTGAACCTGGGGCCGTTGGGCAAAGAATCGAACAATACGATTTACCTTCGACAAGCCGATGATCCTACTCGATGGGATATAAGCAACACTGGCCATGCCATCTATGGTGATGAAATGATGCTCACATGTACTCACCACCGCAATATCATCAATTCGCACCATCTCCTCCACACCCATCTTATTGTCTATGGCGGTGGCTTTAGGAAAACGTGCATAGTCCAGCCCAGAGAATATTTCATCGACATACATCTTCGCGATACGCTTTGGCGTGTCGCACAAGCTATCGTCATCAAGATCCAGACCCAGCGTGGAAGCAATGTCTTCAAAGGCATCTTTGATTCGCTCAAACTTCTGGTCTCGGGTTAAGCCATTCTCTATCAAAGGCGTCTCAAGTCCGGACGCTAACAGCGCATCACGCACGTTCCGAGCATCATCAGACATCACCCGTGGAGCGGCAATTATCGGTTGCATCAAGGCTTTTTCCATAACACGGATCTCGTATCGTTAGATTGAACTTAATTACGCAGGTAGAAGTACTTTAGATCTGTCTTCTGGTAGCTATTCATTCACATTCTAGCGCAGCTGAGCCCTTAAAACGGTAGCCAGGCTTAGCGAATACCAATTGCACGGTGCTGATAACGCGCTCTCTGAAGCCTCCCTCGCAATAGCACAGGTAAAAATCCCACATTCGGACGAACTCCTCGCTGAAGCCCATGCCCCGAACTGCCTCGAGATTGGCAAGAAAGCGTTGGCGCCAATGCGCCAATGTTTCGGCATAATCATTCGTAATATCGCGTAAATGCACGATTTGCATGTCTGTGTCACGCGCAATATGGTCCGCCATCACTGCCACCGACGGCAAACAGCCGCCAGGGAAGATATAGCGCTTGATAAAGTCAACGGAATCTCGTGCCTCTTTGTAACGCTGATCCGCCATTGTAATGGCCTGAATCACCATCTTTCCATCGGGCTTGAGAAGGCCAGAGCACATGCGGAAGTAACTCTGGTAGAAATCATGGCCCACCGCTTCTATCATCTCAACGGAAACCAGCTTGTCATATTCACCCGTGAGGTTGCGATAGTCTTCGCACAGCAGTGTAATCTGACTTTCAAGTCCTTCTTCCCTGACTCTAGCTAGAGCGTAGTCATACTGCTCTTGCGATATGGTTGTGGTGGTGACACGACAACCGAAATTCTTCGCTGCATGGATTGCCATTCCACCCCAGCCGGTGCCTATTTCCAACAAATGATCATCGGCCTTCAATTCAAGCTGTTGGCAAAGTTCGTCGAGCTTAGTCTCCGACGCCACCTCAAGACTGACCGCATTGTCAGGAAACAAAGCCGACGAATACATCATTGTCGGATCAAGAAACAGCCGGAAAAACTCATTGCCAAGGTCATAGTGGGCAGCGATATTGAGTTGTGAACCCTTATGGGTATTGCGATTGAAGCGGTGAGCAATTTTCAATGCCCACCTGACGAAGACCGACTGACTCGCATCAAAATTATTCAGTAAAACGAGGTTCGCACTGAATATTCGCATGACAGACATTGCATCAGGCGAAGACCAATACCCCTGCATATAAGCCTCACCGGATCCAATCGAGCCGCCGGTGAGCATTTGTGCATAAAGAGCAGGACTGTGGACATGCACCTCGGCCTGCGGCTCATGTGGTTTGTCTATACTACCAAAATGATGACTGCAGGGTCCCTCATGCAGCGTCAGCGAGCCAATCTCCAGCTTACCCAGCAACCTAAATATGGCCTCCCTGGCTATTTTTTCTCCAACCCTAGCACTGCGCGTCTGTGGCAAACGCAACGTGCCGATACTAACTTCACTCATTTTTTGCTCCTACCGCATCATTTGCGGGGTGTGTATAGACTGGCATTCCCTTGATGTAAAGTCGTAAGGCCTGCCAATAGATGGCAAGCGCTACCTTTAGCGACATCAGCGGATAACGGAAAAGTAACTTATTCAAATTGCTCACAGACATTGGCTGGGCTGATAACGCCAGCGTGGCATCAAACACTTTTTTATCCTCTAAAAGATTCTCCATGTGCAAGACAAGCCGTCGATCAGGTGCGTTACTTCGCCAACGATAGCGCATGTTCATCGGGTTAAAGGGAGACACGTGCAGTTGCTTGTCAAATGTCGTCCGCAACCAGCGGCCGTGTTCCGGGCCCATCAGCACATAACTATGGCGCTCGTTCCACGGCGTATTGTTCACCTCTGCAACAATATATTCTAAGCGCGTCTCATCTTCATTAAAGCAGTAATAACAAGCAATAGGATTCATTATAAATCCGAAGTAACACAAGTTCGCCAGTAGATAGATCGGGCCAACGTGCTCCGTATCGGTTTCCTCCCGTATTCGTCGCCGTACCTCATCCTGCAGGGGCAACGCAGGATCGCCGAGAAAATCACTACGCCGAAACTGGGCAAGAGCCCAGCCCGTGGCAGACCAGAACGGTGTTTTGGCAAAAATATTGGGTAATTCATCCAAACATAAATAGGGCATGATAACATTGTATTGAAACTCATGTTGCCCTGGCACTGACCGGCGGTGTCTGAGAATACCCCGGTAGATACGTGACTTCATGCAGCCGCCACATGCTTGCTACACAGCCCGCTGGCAACACGGAGCGCACTCACTACGCCGTCCTCGTGGAAACCATTTTGCCAGTAGGCCCCGCAGTACCACGTACTGGCGACGCCATTGATTTGATGCCAGCGTTGTTGTGCGGCACACCCCTCTAGTGAGAACACCGGGTGATCATATTCAAAGCGGCCTATAATCTTATGTGGGTTGATTGCTGCCGTATTATTCAGCGTGACGCAAAATGTTTCGGGCGCCTGAATTCCCTGCAAAATGTTCATATTGTAGGTCACAATCGCCCGATTCTCTCTCTCCCCCAACGTATAGTTCCAGCTGCTCCATGTTTTCGTTTTACGCGGTAGCATGCGGATATCAGTATGCAACACCACGTCATTGGCTTGGTAGGGGATAGCGCTGAGAATTTCTGTCTCTAACGCAGACGGCTCTTCCAATAGCGCCAGCGCCTGGTCAGAGTGGGTCGCAAAGACTACCTGATCAAAGTGCAGTCGCTGGCCATCTGCCATCGTCAAAGACACGCCTTTTTCGGCATGCCGAGCAACCCGAATCACCGCGTTGCCGGTCGAAATGCGCTCTGAGAATCGCGCGCACAGGGGGCGCAGATACTCCCTAGAGCCTCCCTCAATAACCCGCCACTGGGGCCTGTCTTTCACCGACAGCAACCCGTGATTGCGAAAAAACTTCAGGAAAAAAATAACCGGAAAATCCAGAATAGTGTCGCAGTCAGCAGACCAAATAGCAGAGCCCATAGCGGCCAAATAGTGGCGCTTAAACTTCTCACTGTAGCCCCTTCGCACAAGGTAGGCCCCCAGTGTTTCATTCTCTTGAATCCTACCCTCGTCAAGGTCAACCACTGCTTCGCGATTAAAACGTAGAATATCTCGCACCATACCAATAAAAGGTAACGATATAAGATTACGACGCTGGGCAAAGAGCGTATCGAGATTGGTGCCAGAGTATTCAAGACCAGACTCAGGATCTCGCACGCTAAAACCCATGGCAGTCGGTTTGCTAGACACACCCAGTTCGTCCATCAGCGCAATGAAATTGGGATAGGTCCAATCGTTGAATACGATGAACCCAGTGTCGATGGCGTAATGACGGGTGCCCAGTTTCACGTCCACTGTGGCTGTGTGGCCGCCAATCTTCCGTGCAGCCTCATAGACCCAGACCTCATGTTCATCGCTAAGGTAGTGTGCACAGGCTAGCCCCGATATACCCGAGCCGATAACGGCAACTTTCATTGTTGTAAACTTCTCACTTCCAGCACCTCTTAGAGCATTATGTTATGTCAATCGAATACGGCAATAGCCCAAAGATGGATCAATTTTGCCGATATTCTACAGGGATTTTGCGCCCATGCAGCGTACGTGGCGCAATCGCCTGTTAATTCATGCTGAATTCGAGTGATCCATCTGCCTGTTCACGCGTATACTCCCTAATTCATTCAAGGCCCCAGAGAATGTTGACTGTGACAGACAAGTTTGATGATGAGACAGACTCCCAAGTCGAGCCTAGCGGGAAGCGCACCGATGAGTGGAGCGAGTGTCTTACCCTAATTGGGAAGCACGAAGATCGAGCGGCGTTTACCCGATTGTTTCGGCATTTTGCTCCGTTGATGAAAGCGTTCGCGTTATCCGGCTCCACGCTGTCTGCAAATAACGCGGATGAGTTGGTGCAAGAAGTCATGTTAAAAGTGTGGCAGAAAGCAGGAGCTTTCAACGCCGAAAAGGCGGCTGCTAGCACGTGGATTTATACGATAGCCCGCAATAGTAGAACCGATTTATTTCGCCGTCTGCAGAAATTTGACACCCCACTATCAGCCGATGACGTATCAGGTTCACAAGAAAGCGAAGAGGCGTTCATGGTGCTGCATCAGAAGCGCGGCAGAGATAGGATTAGAGCGCTCATCAATGAACTACCTAACGATCAAGCCCAAATTCTCGCAAAAGTGTATATGGAGGGCAAATCTCATTCTGAAGTTGCCGGAGAACTGGACATCCCATTGGGAACCGTAAAGTCGCGCGTGCGACTGGCTCTCCAGAAACTACAAATCCGATTTGAGGACTAATAATATGACGAATTTTCACCCAGATCTCGACCTTATCACAGAATATACAGCGGGTTCCTTGCCGCTGACTCAGTCAGCTTGTGTCTCGCTTCATATTTCTCACTGCCGACGGTGCCAGGGCATTGCTGGGCAGCTGTCAGACCTGGGCGCAAGTTTATTCGAAGCACTGGAACCGGCCCCCGTTGGTGACGCACAGTTGAATGCGGTACTCGCTAGGCTAGACGAAGAAGTTCCATTGTCATATGCGAGGACCAGCAAGGATACCAGCAACACGCCCGCAATCTTGCAGCGTTTAATGCGTGGGGATTTCAGCGACTTGAGTTGGAAAAATATTGGATCCACATTACGCATCAGCTATCTGCAGGCGGGTGATCCACAACATGAGCTGGCCATCTACCACTTCAATGCAGGAGGCCGTATTCCTGAGCACACTCATCGCGGGAGTGAAATGACGCTGATACTTCAGGGCGGTTTCTCGGATGCTCACGGCAGTTATCACAAGGGTGATTTTTTGGTTCGCCGGCAGGGCGACGTGCACGCTCCTACAGCCCTTCAGTCTGAAGACTGCATCTGTCTCGTCGTCTTGGACGCGCCGCTAAAGTTCATAGATTGGAAGTTTCGCTGGATGAACCCCTTTCTGAAATTACGCACTGTTTGACGCAGTCTCTTAACCTCGATCAACTCCCAAAAGCGGCCCCGCCGTCTATCTTTATAATGGCCCCATTGGTGTAGCGGGAGGCATCTGATGCCAGATACAGTGCTGCTCCAACGATCTCTTCCGGCTTTCCAGCCCTTCCCAGTGGTATCAAGGCACCCAAAGCACTTTTCATATCTTGCGTCCAAGCGATAGAGATATCCGTCAGAAACGCGCCGGGCATAATGCCATTGCAGCGCACTTTCGGCCCAAAGGTGTGAGCCAGACCCTCCGTGAGGTTATTCAGCCCCGCTTTGGCAGCAGCATAAGGTAGTTCCGACGCGCTGGGTGCTACCGCTGCAATACTGCTTACGTTGATAATCGAGCCCCCCCGCCCCCGCGCCATCTGCTCGCCTATGATTGCCGACAGCCGGAAGGGGCCGGCAAGATTGACGCCGATTACCTTATCAAATAATTCTCGAGAGACAGTGGCAGGGGATTCATAACGCGGTGACATGCCTGCGTTGTTCACCAGCACATCAATATGGTCGTATTGTTCATAGACTTTTTCTACCATCGCATCACACGCATCCCAATCACCTACATGGCACGCAATCGGCAGACAGGTCTGACCGGTTTCCTGCTCTATCAAATATGCCGCGCGCAGACAGGCTTCGAACTTGCGTGAGCTAATCACCACCTTGGCTCCGGACTGGGCAAAGGCTCTGCACATTTCAAAACCTAAACCTCGGCTACCTCCGGTAACCACGATCACCTTATCAGTGAGATCAAAATAATGGGCGATTTTATCAGCTTGCATAACGCTATCCCTAATCGATGAAATATCATTAATCGTGTTCGCGATCACACTCAGTTGCAAACAGCATACGTAACTATAAACAGCCTGTCAGTCATACTACAAGGACGCCGTGAGACATGCTGACTGGACTTAATCAATGGACGCGCTATAAGTTGACCTAATATTCAGCTATCAAGAAAATAACCCTGCTATTTTGTGCAGACCAACCCTACGACGCAGCAGAGGTCTCATGCCGATAAGCTTTGTTATCGTTGGCGCACCCTGCACTAGCGTTAATGGATTAAACCAAAACGCAAGACTGTTATTACTGACAACATCTCACCCTGCGCTCAGGCGTTACGAATCGTCACCCCACCGTCCACTACTATCGTAGCGCCGGTGGTAAACCCTGCAGCAGGCAGCACGAGACCCAGCGTGGCATGAGCAACTTCCTCAGGGTCGGCATAGCGGCGCAGCACCGTGCGACGATTGGCAAAAGTGGCTTTATCTTCTTCCGTTATCCCATCAGTGATCGCGGTGCGAATCGGTCCTGGGCAAACACAGTTAACCGTGATGCCTTCCTTACCAAGGTCCACCGCCATGGCGCGAGTCAAACCCACGCTGGCATGTTTCGCAACGGTATAAGCACTACCGTAGCGCGTTGCACCCAATGCCTCGGTAGACGCTATATTGACGATACGGGGATGGCAGGATTGGCGCAGACTGGGCAGCGCGGCACGAATGGCCCACGCCTGCGCGCCCGCCATCACTGCCAAGGACGTATCCCAAGCCTCAGCAAAGTTGTCAGCATCCACGGTCGTCGGGATCACCAGCCCCGCATTGTTAACCAGAATATCAATCGCACCAAAATGCACAGCAACCTGCAACACGGCCTGCTCTACCGCATCGCGAGACGACAAATCTACTGTGAGTGCAAGCACCTCTGCACCGACTGAGCGGATTTCCTCCGCCACAGTGTCAAGGCCATCTCCGTTAATATCCATAATTGCCAGTCGCGCGCCTTCATCAGCAAACAAGTGGGCTGTCGCGCGTCCCATGCCGCTGGCCGCACCGGTGACTATTGCGACACTGCCACTGATGGAGCGGCTAAGCTGACTTAATCGTTTCATGATTGCTTCCTCTTGGAACTAACTATATCGCGTGTGGGCTGCGGGGTTACGCACGCCAATACACGCACATCAATCTGCCAGCATTCTATACCGTCCTGCGCTATCGCGCGATCATGTTACAGCGCTCGCTCCGCTGCAGAGCCATCAATGGTCTTTGCTCGGGAAGACCTTCGAACGACAGCAGATCCGATCCCCTACTCAACCGCTGCCTACTATTGGATAACAACTGGATAAAAATGCTAATGTGCTATGCAGCCCAACTTTAAGAGAGAGTCATTATGCCTAATGAAAAATTATCACCAACAGCCGTCACGGAGCGACTGACCAAACTAGAAGACTGGCAGCTACGTGAGGGTAAGCTCCATCTGAAGGTAGTGTTTGCCAATTTTGTTGAGGCATTTGATTTTATGGGCAAGGTCGCCCTGCTGGCGGAGGCTGCCAGCCACCACCCTGAATGGTCAAATGTGTACAATCGAGTCGAGATAGACTTAACCACGCATGACGCGGGCGGGATTACAGAGCTTGATTTCGATCTTGCTGAACAGATAGACCGTGTGTTGGCTGAGCATACGCCAGACCACTAGAAAAATATGGCCGATCCGATCGACTGGTCGGCTGTTGCATTCGCCTATTGTTCAGCGTGCGCGTCTATTGACGCAATCACTTAAGGCTCTAACACCACTTTAATTGCGCCTGACTTGCGATTCGCTGCAATAGCGAAGGCCTCTGCGGCAGCGTCGAGCGGCAGTCGATGCGTTATCAGAATACTCGGCAGCTCGGGGCGCTGAGCCATCAACTGCGCGGCTACATCAACATCGCGCACTAGACCTGTGCGGTCATACATTGAGGAGGCATAGATTTTTAAGCCCTTCATCGAAACTTCAAACGACGGAAGACTCACCCCGTCCCAATAGGTCGCCAACAGCAAAATAATGCCACTGGGCTTGCACAAGCGAGCGGCCTGCATTAATGCTTCAGAAGTACCGGCGCACTCCACTACCGCATCATACTCCCCGCTCGGATTAAGTCCTGCACCTAAGCGCTCGGCCGCCTCTCTTTGCGCGTCGTGTCGGGCGGCGACATCTACCTTTGCGACAAGCCGCGTTAGCATTGCAGCTGCCGCGAGTCCTACCGCACCCGCACCGATTATGGCTATTCGGCTTGTGGGTCTAATATCCAACATGCGTATACCATGCGCCGCCACTGCGAGCGGCTCCACCAGGCAGGCATCGGCAGCGCTGACATTGCTGGGCAAAGGCACAATACAACGCGCAGGCACGATAATTTTCTCTGCCATACCTCCATCGCGACCGACACCGCAGACCATTGCGGCACTCAACCGACAAAGGCTGTAGTCGCCCTGGACACACATGTCACAGTGCCCGCACGGTGCGATCGGCTCCAATGCCACCGCACGGCCATCACTCAACGTCCCTGCGACCTCATGACCCAGTGTTGCAGCAAGGTTAAATCCCGCGTTAAGCATGTGCAGATCGGAACCGCAAATACCAGCCGAGCGCACGTTGATAATGACGCCTTCACCCTCGGGCGCAGGCACATCAACCACATGAACCTGTTTATCACAACACCGAACTGCTTTCATGAGACAATACTCTGTGTCAATGGCCTAACGGACGCCAACAGTATCGGCGTGTAAATAGTACTCAGGCGTCACCTCGTGTTTCTGGCCATATCGGCCATGCAAGCCTATAAAAGAGACGTTAACCTGGGGGTAAATCCAAAAATTCTCGCAGCCAGCCCGGGTAATCTACCCGCTCAACGGCTGCTACGGCGCGCCTCAAAACTTCAATAAACAGAGCATCCTGCTCTTCGTTAAGCGCACCAAAACCGATGGTGACAATGATGGTCATCAAGGTGTGGAATGTGAAGCTGCGGTATTCCTGCCATGTCTGTTCAAAATCGATGGCAGTGCCGTAATGAGCCCGACGCTGCACATAGTATTCCACCCATTCGCGCTCGTGGGCCGCCAGCGTGTCGGCCGGCAGTGAATCAATAAGAAAGTACTGCACATCGCGAATACCTTTGCCCCAATGTGCAGCTTGCCAGTCCAACATGCCCATCTCCTGCCCACAGACAAAGAAATTACCAAGGTGGCTGTCGCCATGCAACAGGGACAGCGGGCCGGAAAACCAGTAGGCGAGCATCTCATCCCAATGCTCAACTGTAAGCCGATAGGCTTCTGCAACATCAGCTGGAATATCACCTGGGCGTTTTGTCATACAAGGCTTTAACGCCAGACGATTGAGATTGCGCGCTACCAACCCCATGGTGGGCGAAAGGAAAATATGATAATCCAACGGGAGTATCGCCTCACGCTCTTCGCTACTAAGGTCGTAGTGGCAGGCATGCAATCGCGCGAAGGTGTCCAGACAGCTGCGAACCCGCTCTAGAGATGGACCCTGCATCATATCTGGATTGATAAATAATTCGACCGTGGGGTCTTCGTGGAGGTTCTCCTGAACCAGATAGAAACGCGTCCCTTGGAACGCAGTGGCATACGTTATCGGCGTCCTCAGGGGCAGGGTTTTCGCAACATGACGAAAGAAGTAGGACTCCAACTGCCAGGAATTAATAATACTGAAAAACCAACGAGTCGCTAGAGACTCCATAGGCACCTTGACAAACAAGCTCGCCGGCAACGTCGCCTCGCCCGCTTGCTCGATCGTCAAGACTAGGTTGTGGCAATTGCTGCTGACAGAGGGAATATCTTGACGCACCAGCGTGTCAATTTTTATGGGTGCAGTGTTTAATTCTAGCGCACCCTCGTTAAGCAGACGGGTCAACACGTCCGGTGTAGCAACCTCGGCCGCCTTAAAGGGCAGACTGCGACCGGTCATGTCTCCGAGGGCATCACCGGCGAGTCGACCCGAGCCTTTCATCACTATCCAGACTAACTTTACGATATTCAGTATTGCCATAACGATTCCGCATGAAAAAATTTAATATATGCTTCGACAGTCTTGCCCTTATAGGACGTTTAAAATAATATGTCCGAAAACTATAGTATACAAGATAGGCCCAAACCCTGGAGCGCATAGTATGACAGATCAGACCGAAGCAGCCGGCTCATCCGAAGCAAGTAATGAACGGTATGACTGTATCATTGTCGGCGCAGGCCACAATGGCCTCGCCACCGGCTTGGTGCTGGCTCGCAACGGACATAAGGTTCTTGTTTTGGAGAAAAATAACTACGTCGGCGGCATGGGGGGTACCCGAGAGATCCTCAAAGACTGTCGCAATGAAGTCGGTGCTAGCTGCCTGTTTCCTTTGTCCGCAGAGATAAAATCGTATTTTGATTTCGAATCTCATGGCGTGGAATTAATTCCACTGCCGGTAATGGCAGTTAATTTAGCAGGCGCGAACAGCCGTCCGCTAATACTTTTCAAGAATCCACTGAAGCTTGCCTTCAATGTCTTGAGTAGTTTTGGCCCAAGCGCGATGCTGGGATTCATTCGGCTGATGAAGTTTTGCCAGTATCCCGCGCAAGTGCTTGATCGCTTCACCGCTCGTAAAGCGCCGCGCAGACTGGAAGATCTTATCGCCGAAGCACAAACGGTTAAACAGCAAGAGCATCTGGAACTGGCCTTTAAAGGCTCTGCTATGGATATCATCGACAAATTTTTCCCCGACCCGATCAAGCACCGCGAACTGCGCGCCAGCATGGCGTTCGCAGCGGTACAAGCGACCTATAAAGGGCCTTATACTGCTGGATCCGGCATGTGCCTTATCTACACGATGGCTCAAGAAGGCTCTGATGGCTTGATGCAACGCGTCAAAGGCGGCATCGGAAAGCTTTCGGACTGCCTAGCAGAGCAGATCAGTGAATTGGGAGGCGAGGTCAGAATGAAGCAGCGAGTCTCACATATTATTGTAGAAGATAATCGTGCGGTCGCAGTTGAGCTAAAAGACGGACAGCGCCTATATGCCGATACCATCGTCTCCAACCTAGACAAACAGGCAACATTTAATGGATTACTGGCAGCCCATAAATTGGACGACGCAGACCAACTTAAAGTAGACGCGTTTACTCACCAGGGCGCATTTGTACACATGTTGTTTAAACTTAAAGGCAGGCCTACCTATTCTTCCCACCTAAACAAACTCAACAAAATTCCTGGCGCATACTTCGGTGGCGCCATGGTGCTAGACCCCGAGGAGCTGCAACGCAGTTACGAAACGTGTCTGCGCGGTGAATTACCTGAAAATGTCCCGCTTGCATTTCAGATTCCAACAATAGTCGATCCAACACTTGCGCCACCCGGTTACCATATCGCCAGTGCCTATGGTTTCTATTTTCCCTGCGAAGCTGATAAAGGCCAACGCGGCAAACTCAGGGACCAGATGGGCGAGAAGCTGATTGATCACATATGCCAATATATGCCCGATTTCCGTGATGTGATTGTCGATCAGGCTATTTTTTCATCCGACCACTTTGCCAGTATGCAGGGCGTTACTAACGGTGATTGGACTCATGGTTTATTGCATCCTGACCAGATGATTGGCGATCGCTGTCTTATTGACGGCACGGGGCATACGACGCCGGTTGGCAATTTATATCTATGCGGCGCATCTTGTCATCCCGGACCAGGCGTGACGTTTTTGCCCGGCTATAACTGCGCACACGAAATAATGGCCACAAGCGTGGCGCGACCAGAATTGACCTTAGAAACGGAATCAAAAACTACTTCAACAACACCGGCACCAGCAGCGCATGCAGCGTAGTGCGCAGTTGAGCATCATTTTTGACCCAGTTACTGGGCAGCGTTAGAAATGATAATAGTAGACGATAAACCCACTCTATCAATATTTCAGGTCGTACCGCGTCCTGCAACAAATTCGCATCGCGTGCAGGCTGAATAACGTGATCCATCAATTCCTCTCCAAAGCTGACAATAGCATTAGAACTCCAGATCACGCGCCGCGCGCGAGTATTTCCCTCCGATGCAAATACCGCCTGCAGCAGCGGCCGCTGAGGAATTTCCTTGATCGCAACTAATAACCCCTCAACTACTTGGTCAGCCGGGTCGGGATATTTCGTCAGACAAGTGCGAATACACTCATTAAGCTCGACCATCTCAGCCATAATAGTTGCCACCAGCAAAACATCTCGACTTGGGAAATATCGGTACAGTGTGGAGCGCGCCAAATCCGCGCTGGCCGCCACTTCCTTCATTCCTGTAGCGGCAATACCATTGGCAAGATAGCAACGTCTAGCAGCGGCGAGGATAGACACGACATGATTTTTTTTTGCATCAACCATTAGTTAAAAATTTCTCGTGGAATCGTGTTAGTACGCATTTTCGGCTAATTAGGTGGCAACGTAAATAGGCTCCTATAAGATACAAGCCGGTAATAGACAATTGCATCGAGGAGGAAACAACATCACTACTAGAAAGAAACTGCAGGCAACGGATTATCAGCGCGCCCCGATACGTTTACTTAACGGCGTCCTTCGCGGCGCCAGCGCCGTGGGCGTCGCTCGCTTCAACCTAAATCCTACCGCACTAATCGCGGCAGCAAGAAAAGAGACTGGTTTGACTGATTTCGGCGACGAGGATTTTCTTGCGCCCATGGAACTCCTTATTCACTCTCTAGAAAACGAAGCTGACCTGAATCCTCTAGGCCGGTTTATGAATAAGTCCAACATCTTACGCCTGCTAAAAGGGCGTTTATACGCTCAGGACCTCATCAAACGCCATCCTGAAATTCTTGCGCGCACACTACACGACCCGGTAGTCATTGTTGGTCTTGCACGCTCGGGTACAACCCGGCTACATCGTCTGATGGCCTCCGATTCAAATTTTTTACATGTCAAATCCTGGGAATCAGTGTACCCAGTACCGTATCCTGAGTGCTTTACGGCTAGAGCAGAAGGAAAAACTGATCCTCGTATCACAGCCATAGAAAAGGGTCTCAAAGCCGTGCTCTACATGAGTCCACAAATCGCGGCAGTGCACCCGCTGGACACGTTCGGAGTGGAAGAAGAAATCGGGCTTATACAGCATGGCTTTTCAACACAATTGTTTGAGGTTGTGGCAAAAGTTCCAACGTTTGCAGAGTGGCTGATGACTCATGATCAGACGGCTGCCTATGAGTATATGGCGCTCCTTTTAAAAATCACTTCCTGGTTTCGTGACGATCCTCAAGACAAACCCTGGCTACTCAAATCACCACAACACATGCAAGATCTGGACGCTCTTTTACAGGTGTTCCCCAACGCAACGTTAATTTGTCCGCACCGTGATCCAGTCAAGGTGGTCGGATCTTCCTGCTCCATGGTGTGGAATTCAATTGTCCGTGACAGTGCAAGCGTGACGCCTGAATGGGTCGGCCAGGAATGGCTAAAGAAGACTGAACGTATGCTGCACAAAAATCTTAAAACACGCGCTGAAAGCGTATGTGATAAGAACCAATACGACGTTTTATACGCGGACATCACCGCAGACTGGGAGCTTGCAATGCAAGGTATTTACGATTTCTTAGGACGGCCGTTGACCTCTGATGCGCGCGTCGCCATGCAAGGCTGGCTGAACAGTAACCGACAACACCAGCACGGTGCGCATAAATACAATCTTAATGATTTCGGTCTCGATAGACAGGAAGTCGAGGAGCGATTGACGTTTTATCGTGAACGCTTCAATATTCCTTTTGAAACTACTAACCCACATCTGGCAGCAGCCACTCACTAACATAATATGGAAGCCACTATGACTCTTCAAACTGAAAGTCGCACGGCCCTCGGCGAATTTATTGAGCTACTTCAGGAGGTTGACACGCGTTGGTCAGGCCCTGAATGGAACCTCAATTCCCCAGAAGACATCGTCGGCTCCCACCGCGCGCTCATGCATATTATAGAGGCGTCTCTAGTGGGAAACTTTGAGCTAGATGCCAGTCAGCCGGATTTCCGTCGCATTACAACACCAAGCCGCAAACTCACAGGAGACAACTCAGACGCGATTTACTTTGACGCCCCCGTGAGCCCTGATCATGCCTACGTTATACACGGCAGCATCCATGGCGCAGCCTATTTTTCGTTGACCATTGAGGTGGGCGCTGAAAATGGACACATGGCAACCAGAACGGCTGGCGTGATTAATGACCAAAATTTGGAGATTGACAGCAATGGCGATTTTACAGTCTATCTGGGCGGCGAGCCAAAGGACAAAGGCTGGCTGCCTCTTGAGCCGGGCGCCTCTCGGGTTACAACGCGGCATTATTTTGAACACGCAAGTCCTGCCGCTATGGAACCAAACCTAGAGCCGCGTATCCGCATTGAATGCCTAACGGCGAAAGGCGTTCCTGCTGCTGCGCCCACTGACGAGACAGTGTCTGCGGGTATTCGACGCGTCTGTAACGCTATACACGGCAGGACGCTGGGCATGCTTCCTATGGCCAACGGCGTACTTCCGCCATTTGTGTCACTCACGCCCAACGTATTTCCACCGCCACAGCCACCCGGTGACTTTGGTCTAGCGGCCTTTGATGCATACTATTCTATGGCTCCGTTCTTCCTGGGCCCAGATGATGCGTTGGTGATTACCGGTCGCTGGCCCGAGTGCCGCTTCGCTAATGTGTGTTTGTGGAATCGCTTCCAGCAGACCCTTGATTTTCGGAGCCGCAGCGTATCCCTCAATCGGACTCAAACGGTGGTGGAGAGCGACGGTAGTTTCAGAATAATCATCGCGCATTCGGACCCCGGCCTACCGAACTGGCTGGACACGGAGGGCAATCTCTTCGGCCTCGTATTCTGGCGATTTTTCCTCGTCACAGGTGATGCAGAAACACCGCAGGCGACTGTTACTAAGCTTTCTGAGCTGGAGGCCTAAAATGCGCGCGCAAATGCCTCTCCCAGTACGCTTTTTGAATATGATCGGACGTGGCGTCAATCACATTGGCTTCGAGCCGGTTAACCTGAGTCTGGAAAAGCTGCTGCAGACCGCTGCAGACAACACCGGCCTGAGTGATTTCGGCGAAAATGATTTTCGCCAGCCACTGGCTCTGCTCCTTGAGGGACTAGAGAAAGAGGCTAATCTCTCGCTTCTCGGTCGCATCATCGCAAAGTCTGATCTAGTGCGAATCTTAGAAAATAGACTGAATTTTGTAGCGCTGTTCAAACAACAGCCCGAGATTGAGGAGCAGCGTATAGAGCGACCGATATTTGTGGTCGGCCCACCGCGCTCTGGCACTACGATCTTCCACGATTTACTGGTCATGGATCCAGACAATCGCGTCCCTCTTACCTGGGAAACCGCGCGGCCACTGCCACCTCCTGAAACTGCCACCTACACCAGCGACCCACGCATCGCACTCGCGCAAGAAGACCTGAAGAGAGTTGACCAACTGCTGCCTGACTTTAAGAAAATGCATCCTATGGGCGCTGAGCGCGCACAGGAGTGTGTGACCATGACCAGTCACGACTTCACTTCAATGATTTATCTGGTACAGTTTTTTGTGCCAACGTATGATCGCTGGGTAATGGAATGCGATATGCGTTCGGCGCTGAAATGGCACCGGCGCTTCCTACAAGTACTGCAGTGGAAAGCTCCTGGCAAACGCTGGGCTCTCAAATCTCCTCAGCACCTGTGGCATCTACAGCACATTCACCGAGAGTATCCGGACGCGCTTTTTGTACAAACGCATCGTGATCCCGTAAAAATTGTTATTTCAACCAGCAACCTCGCAACCACACTGCATACGCTGTCCAGCGATAAGACTGATCTCAGCAAGGTTACAGCCTACTATGCCAAAGCTTTGGCGCAGGGCTACAGCAATACCGTCGCCTACCGACAATCAGGGCAGCTCCCCGAGAGTCAGGTAATCGACCTGTACTTCCGCGATTTTATGGCAGACCAGGTAGGTACGGTTCGACGCGCCTATGAACATTTCGATATCGAGCTATCGGACAAAGCTGCCGCCGCCATGCAATCCTTCCTCGACAATAACCCAGCAGATAAACACGGCAAGCATTTGTACAGCCTGAAAGATACGGGGATGGAAGAGAGCGAGCTGCGTGAACTATTTACAGAGTACGAGGCGTATTTCGATGTGCCGCAAGAGTCGCTCTAAACCGAGCATTTCACGGGATTGCATATAGCGAGAAATAGATGAAATTTTGGCAAGCCATTACCTGGGCTGAGACCGACCAACTGATTGAAATTGCCCGCTTCGCTGAGGACATGGGCTTTCATGGGCTAATGAGCGGAGATCACGCCGTCTATCCTGAGTCTGTCGTGCCGAATTATCCGTATTCCGAAAGCGGTGTGCCACCCATGCAAGCCGATGACGAATACCCGGACCAAACTGCGATTTTTGCCGCGATGGCCGCGGTAACAAACACACTACTTTTTACCTGCGGGGTCTATGTGTTACCACTGCGCAATCCCCATGAGGTGGCACGAGCCAGCGCCACACTGGCAATACTCAGTGACAACCGGTTTGTCCTGGGCGTGGGCATTGGTTGGATGAAGGAAGAGTTTGATATCTACGGTGTCGATTTTCACCGGCGTGGAAAAATAACCGATGAGATTATTGAGGTTTTGCATAAGCTGTGGGACGGCCAAATGGTTGAGCATCATGGCGCGCATTTTGACTTTCCTAGAGTACAGTTAAGCCCTGCGCCTCAGACGCATCCTTCGATCTACGTGGGAGGGTCCAGTCAAATCGCACTGCGCCGCGCGGCGCGCGTGGGGAACGGCTATATCGGTGCAGGCACCGCCCCAGACGACGTCGGCCCCTTACTGCAGAGGCTGAATACACTGCGTAAGGAATATGGGCGCGATCACCTGCCCTTTGAAGCAATGATCGGCATCAGCGCATCACCGAGTCTGAAACTCTACCAGCGATTAGCCAATGATGGACTGGAAAGTACGGTAGCCCCACCCTTTCAGTATGCATTGGGAAAGAAACATTCTACTATCGATGAGAAGAAGCAGTTTATGGAATACTATGCGGAGAGCATTGTGCGTCACTTCTGACCCCGCAGCCCTGCTTGGTGTTACAGTTATAGAGCGGCACTGGGCTCACTAGTAGCTGCTCTAGAAAGGATACACCATGAGTCGTTCTTATACGCCCATTACGCACTACCGCTCAATACCCTTTAGCGCTGTCTGCAATGGGGGCCAGACCATTAGCCATGATGTCTATCGGCTTGGGAGTGGCCCACCCGTAATCATCATCCAAGAGCTGCCCGGCATTGGGCCCCAAACGCTGCAGCTGGCGGATGAATTTGTAGAGCATGGCTTCGAGGTAATACTGCCGCACTTGTTTGGCCCACTGGAGAAAGTCAGTGTCGGCGGCAACCTAGTGCGTGTGTTCTGTATGCGTAAGGAGTTCAGCTTGTTTAAGGCGAATGGCTCAAGCCCGATTGTGGACTGGCTAAAAGCCCTGTGCCGCGACGTTAAAACATACAGCAAAACCAAGGGCGTCGGGGTGATCGGCATGTGCCTCACGGGGAATTTTGCTATCTCGCTGATGGGCGATGAAAGTGTCCTAGCCGCCGTCAGCTCGCAACCGTCGATGCCGCTACTCAAGCCCACCCAACTGCATATGTCGGCCGCAGACATTGACGCCATTAAACACCGTATCGACAACACAGCCCCTATACACGCCTACCGGTTCGACAAAGATCCCATGTGCACGGCGGAAAAATATCAGTCCATCGAAAGCGCATTTAACGACCCTGAAGCCACGCGTGTTATCACCCATACTTTACCGGGAAAGGGCCATTCAGTGCTTACGCTCGATTTTGTCAATGAGAGCGGTCATCCTACTCGCGAGGCGTTAAACGATATTTTGGCCTATTTTTCAGCTCAGCTTCAATGAATTTTATTCACAGTGACCTCCTGAGGTGCCCGCTAGATCAGCATGTCCTGCAGCAAGATGCAGATTCCCTGCGCTGCGAGAACGGGCATGCTTTTGACATCGCCAGACAGGGTTATGCCAATCTACTCGGTGCTGCGGACAAACGCAGTCGTGATCCCGGTGACAGCAAAGAGATGGTCGCAGCGCGACGTGATTTTCTCAGCGGCGGCCACTATCAAGCGGTGGCCGACAAACTGGTAAGTCTGGTGAAACCGCAGATCAATGCCGACTCGACCATTGTAGATGCAGGCTGCGGTGAGGGATATTATCTAGAACAACTAGCGACCCAGATCGCGTCATCCAGTCAGTATAGGCCTTCAATTATTGGCTTTGATATTTCCAAATGGGCAGTACAGGCCGCAACACGCCGACTTGCCGCCACTTGGTTGGTCGCCAGCAATCGCAATATTCCTGTTACAGCGCACAGTGTCGATTGCCTGCTTAGCCTATTTGGATTCCCCGTATTCAACTCTTTTCGAACCGTGCTGAAGCAAGGGGGGACGTTACTATTAGTCGATGCGGGGCCACAACATCTTATCGAGCTACGGGAAGTTATCTATCCTCAAGTCAAACGTTCCGAGTCAACGATGTTGCAACAGGCCTGCGCAGCAGGTTTCTCGAAAGGGGAAACCTCAACATTGCAGTTTCAAACTGATCCTTTGAGCCAGCGACACATTCATCAGCTGCTCAGTATGACCCCACATCTCTTTCGTGCCACCCGAGAGGGAAAGCAACGTGCCGAAGGTCTAGATCATTTTTCCGTCACCATTGATGTGGTTTTTCAACGGCTACATAACAGCGGCGATATCTGAGTCGTTTTGCTGCCACCCAGCATCGCAACATGCTCGCATGTGAAGCGGACACGTTGTTCCATACGCAAACACCGGATCTCATTCGCGAGGTTGTGCAGCGTCTGCTACCGTTTAAAAAATACCTGCCCAGCGCTTTGCACTCGTCAACCTCGTAGCCGTGCTACCCGGATTGGTATCTGATACTGAACCACCCCGTCATTGATATCTGCAACCATACTACTTAGGATACTGTATCTAGAGCGTAAATCGGATTTAAGGGTATGCCATGAGCGATAGCCTGCACAAAGCCTTCTCACCCGCGATGCTGGGCAAACTGCCTCTCAAGAATCGCATCCTGAAAGCTGCTACCTACGAAGGTAAAACGCCGGACGGTATACCCGGTGATCTACTGCTGAACTTTCACAAAGGCATTGTTGCAGGGGGCACTGCAATGACAACGATCGGCTACTGCACCACGGAGGCAGACGGCCGCATCAACGACCAGATGATGTGGATTCATGAGGGTATCCGCGATCGACTTACCCATATGAACAGTGAACTCAAAAAAACGGCACCTGATGTCGCCATTTCAGGCCAAATGGCTCACTGCGGAAACTTTTCCAAAAATCGAAAAATGCAGCGTTTAAAGCGTCCGCTAGGACCCTCCCGCCAATTCAATATGCTGGGAGCGGCATCCGGCATGCCGTTCGCCGGTGCCATGTCAGTCAGCGATATCGATTATCTCGTGCAGACCTATTTCGATGCAGCCAAGCTAATGAAAGCGACTGGTTTCGATGCGGTAGAAATCCATTTCAGCCACGGCTACGGCGTCAGCCAATTCATTAGTCCCAAGACTAACCGACGTACCGACCACTATGGTGGTAGTTTGGCCAACCGTATGAGGCTGCCACTGCGGGTACTGGACGCGGTACGCAGGGCTGTTGGGGACGATTTTCCTATCCTTGGAAAAATAGGTCTCACAGATGGCATCAAGGATGGCCTGCACATCGATGAGGCAATAGAGGTCGCCGCGATGCTCGATGCAAGCGGAATTGACGCTCTGATCTGTTCCGGCGGAACAAGCAGCTTCAACCCGATGCTGTATTTTCGTGGCGAGACATTAGAGAAGGGCCTGATTGAGGTGGAGAAAAATCCCATTATGAAACTGGGTCTGAAGCTGATGGGATCTAAGATGTTCAACTACTATCCTTATGAGGAGTTATATTTTCTGGACGATGCCAAGCGCGTGCGCGATCGGGTGAGCTGTCAGATGGTTTACATTGGTGGCTGTACCGACGTTACCAGTATCGAAAAAGTGATCGGAGAAGGGTTTGATTTCATTCAGCTAGGCCGCCCTCTGATCAAGGACCCCGCCTTCGTCAACAACGCAATGGCTGACCGCAACTATAAAAATGGCTGCATTCATTGCAACCGCTGTGCCAGCCTGATCGAGGCGCCTGGTGGTGTCTACTGCCCGTTAAATCTAGAAGAGGCATCGGCATAAGGATGGGCACACCGGTCTACCGCTATCCGGTCGTCAATGCGCTACTGCTGGCCCATTTTTGTCGATGCACTATTGTGTAAATACAGTTTAGTCGAATCTAGCAAAAACATCGCTGCAGCGTGCAGCGAGAGGTAGAATACCGCGATAATAGTAATAGAACGGGAGAATTTCATTGGACGTACGACTATCAGACTTACCTCAGGGTCCGTTAAAAGGCATTCGCGTCATCGACATTACGTCGATGATTACAGGGCCACTGTGTAGCCAGCAACTAGGAGATCTGGGGGCCGATATCATAAAAATTGAACCCATCCACGGCGAGGTTGCGCGGTGGATGGCCCCACCACAAAAAGCAGGTCTAACCGGTTTCTATACCCAGATGAATCGCAATAAACGCAGCCTGACGGTAGACCTTAAACATCCAGAAGGCATTGCCATTATCAAGAAACTGGTGGAGGAGGCGGATATCTTAGTTGAGAACTTTCGGGGCGGCGTTCCTGATCGACTGGGTATTGGCTACGAAGACTTGCGCCTTGTTAATGACAAATTAATTTTTGTGTCCATTACAGGGTTTGGCCCAACTGGCCCCTATTCTCATAAACCGGCTTATGATCCGCTCGCGCAGGGCCTAGTCGGCATGATGCATATTCAGGGCATGCCTTTCGGGGGTAAACCACAGCTCATCCAATCGGCTATCGTTGACAAAACCACAGCGATGACTGCTGCCGGTGTTGCCATGGCAGCCCTCTATGCACGCGATCGTCCCGGCGGAACGGGCAAAGGGCAGCGCGTCGATGTACCAATGATCGACGCCTGGGCCGCCAACTCGCTTGCCGACATGATGCCTGTGGACAGTTTTATGCCCAATGACATGCAGGATCCTGTCCCCCTCGCCGTGCTGCGCACGTTTGAAACGAGTGATGGCTTTGTCGTAGGCATGGCGCTGCAGGACAACCATTTCCAGAACCTGTGCAACGCATTGGAGTGCACTGAACTGTTGGAACGAGAGGGCATGCGCAACGTCGGCGAGCGGATTAGTGATTTTGGTCCATGGCTGGATGCCATAGGTGATGTAATGAAGCGGTTCAGCACGGAAGACTTGTTATCAAAACTCGATGCCGCAGGGGTACCCTTCGGCCCCGTCAAGACCGTGCGTGAATTTGCCGAGGACCCACAGGCCAAACACAACCGCACTATTTTTGATGTCGAGCACCCCGAGGCAGGAACCCTGCGCTATGTGCGTTATCCCGGGCACTTGTCCGAAACGCCTGCCGCCATATACCGCCACCCCCCCCGTTTGGGAGAGCATACACGGGAGGTCCTGCAGGAGGCAGGGTATAGCCCTGAGGAGATTGAGCGCCTAGTGCAAGCCAGTATTGTGGGTACTGACTAGTTAAACGCTTTGTTCGCGCTCACCCATAGCAGGCTACTGATATCCTTCATCCGTGGGCGACTCCATTCGGTTGACGACACCTCAGACAGACTACATATCGATCCCTCACGGTGGAAAATCAAACGACCCCTTGTTCTGGCCTAAGATATTGTCTTTAATAGGCGTTTAAATGAAGGCACGAAAATGCTCGGCAAATTCACCCTCACGTTGGTAGCGCTTGTAGTGTCTTTTTGCGCACTCGCAGACAGCGACTACCCTCCCCAAGTAAAATCCGTTGTAGAGCAGCGATGTATGGTGTGCCATGGGTGCTACGATGCCCCTTGTCAGCTCAAAATGGATGCCTGGGCCGGCGTGCAGAGAGGGGCGAGTAAGGAAGTTGTCTACGATGGTACCCGGATCACCGACGCGGTCCCTACGCGCTTGTTTGAGGATGCCCAGACGGTTGAGCAGTGGCGTCAAAAAGGATTTTATCCGGTATTGAATCAGGAAACCCCGGACCAGGGTGTCCTCGCCCGCATGCTGGCACTAAAACAACAACACCCGCTACCTATTGGGAAACAGCTGCCAGATACGATTACTCTGGGCATGGATCGCAAACAACAGTGCACCAAGCCTGAAAACTTCAATGCGTTCGCTGACAAATACCCACTGTGGGGTATGCCTTACGGACTGCCGGGACTCACCGAGGAAGAACAGACCACTGTCACCCAATGGCTGGACGATGGTGCCGTAGGTGTACCGATGGCGTCACCCTCAGCGGCAGAATTAGATGCGGTGCAACGCTGGGAGGCGTTTTTCAACGGCGAGAGCTTGAAACAACGCCTAACGGCGCGTTATATGTATGAGCACCTGTTCATAGGCGATCTGTATTTTTCTGATCTTGACGCGACGGGAGTCTATTATAACTTGGTGCGTTCGCGCACACCAACAGGACAACCCATTGATATTATCGCTACCAGGCGCCCCTATAATAGCCCGGGTGCTGCGAGGTTCTATTATCGATTGCAAAAACTGCGCTCTGTTGCGCTTGCCAAGCGGCATATGCCTTACGCATTGAACGCAGAACGCATGCAGCGCTGGCAGTCACTATTTCTTGACCCAGACTACGAAGTCACTAATCTGCCACCTTACGGTACCGATGTCGCCGTCAATCCCTTTATCGCCTATCGGGAGCTGCCGCAAACCGCCCGTTACAAGTTTATGTTAGATGAGGCCCAATTCACCATCATGGGATACATCAAAGGACCGGTCTGTCGTGGGCAGGTGGCATTAAATGTGATCGACGATCATTTCTGGATTGTCTTTCTCAACCCCGACAGTCAAAACAGTGTTTTAATGGCTGACTTTCTCGCCGAGGAAAGTACTAACATGCGCCTGCCCAAGGATAGCCAAGGCGCCGTAGTATCCCTATTGGAATGGCGAAATTATGCCAATGAGCAATTGAAGTTCTTAGAAGCCAAGACGGAATTCATTGCGAATGTTACGGCCGGAGCTGAAGGCACAAAAATCAACTTAGATCTGATATGGGATGGTGATGGCGACAACGATAATGCTGCCCTCACCGTCTTTAGACACATTAACAGCGCTTCAGTAGTTAAAGGCTTCGTAGGGCAACAACCCAAGACAGCATGGGTGATCAACTACTCGCTACTGGAGCGTATTCACTACCTGCTTGTGGCGGACTTCGATGTTTTTGGTAACGTAGAGCACCAGCTTGAGACCCGTCTTTATATGGATTTTCTCCGTATGGAAGGTGAACAGAACTTCCTGTTTTTCCTGCCGGAGAAGGATCGCATACCACTTCGAAATTTTTGGTATCGAGGCGCCACGCAGGACACCAAGAACCATGTTATGAGTGAATCCGTGGCTTATAGCCAACAGACCGACATTCAGTACCACACTGACAACCCCAAGCAGGAACTACTGAGCATACTGCAACAGCGCCAGCCCGGTGGTGAGGCAGCACAATACCAGCCAGCTGATCCGCGTTTTACCACACTGCAAACGCTTCAGGGCACGCCCTTTAGTCTGATGCCAGAAGTCGCTTTTGTGGAAGTATTAGGAGAAGGTGATAGTGTAAGTGTCTTTACCATCCTGCATAACGATAGTTATTCAAACAACGCACAGATTTTCGAAGACCAGAAACGACGCATCCCTCAAGAAGACTACCTGACCGTCGTCAAAGGTTTTATCGGCGCCTATCCTAACGTCTTCTTCCAGCTTTCCGACCAGAACTTGGAAAATTTTGTGCAAACGATCATGTCGATGCGCAATGCCGCAGACTACGCCAACCTAGTTACTGTCTTCGGCGTACGTCGCACCAACGTCCCGTTATTTTGGCCATTGTCTGATCGGCTAAATGCCCATTACAAAGAAAACCGGCCCATTGAGGCGGGGCTCTTTGACTTGAACCGCTATGAGAACCGATAGATCCGGTATTTAAAAGGGAAGACTAATGCTCGCGTACACCACACCACTTGTCGGGGGCGTGCTCATTGGCACCTCGACTGTTTTCCTGCTTCTTTTCCTTGGACGAATCGCAGGCATTGGCGGAATAGTCTGGGGCGCTGTTTCAGCGCAGCCTGACAACGCCTGGCGCTGGTTATTCGTTGTCGGCTTACTGCTCGGCCCACTGCTGTACCACATACTGTCGAATACGCCCTTCCCACCGGCTAGCTCCTTACAGTGGTGGCATGCTGCTCTCGGCGGGCTGCTGGTGGGCTTCGGCATAAAGTGGGGCGCTGATTTTACGAGTAGTCAGGGTGCGCTGGGTATCGCTTGGCTTTCTACACGGTACTTATTTGCCGCTGTGATATTTACGGGCACGGGGATCGCCACGCTCTATGTTGTTCGTCATTTAGTGCCGGGATTGTAAATGAGAAATATAATTGCTCTGCTTTGTGGCCTCGCTTTTGGTGCAGGTCTGGCAGTGTCTAGCATGACGGACACGGCGAAGGTCTTGGGGTTTCTAGATGTGCTCGGTAACTGGATGCCCGACTTGGCATTTGTAGTAGGCGCCGCGGCTTGCGTCATTCTGGTTACATTCCCCTTCGTAATGCGACGAAAGAGCCCCCTAATGTCCCTGCGGTTTTTACTGCCTGCAACCCAATTTATCAATGGGCGACTCGTCGGTGGTGCTGCCCTTTACGGCATTGGCTTGGGATTGTATGGCTATTTTCCAGGCTCGGCGATGGCATCATTAGTGTATCAAGACTGGAAAACTGCAATATTCATTGCTGCCATGCTGATTGGCATGACTTTGGCAAACAAAGTTTCAGCCAAGTGATTCTCAAGCTTGTAAACAGCATCCTTAAGCCCGATCATCGCTACCACATCAAATCATCGGGAATCTGGTACTCGGCATAAGGATCCTCTTCATCCACGTCCATCACCTCGTACGTGTTAAGTAAAACAATGATCTGTGGGTCACGTTGCCTTATTTTTTCGGCCGCTGCGGATGGCAGCAATTCAAAGTCATTGCCCAACTTTGCTATCGCCAATCGTCCATTCACTAAATCTTTTTGTAACTGCTCAGTGACATAAATTTTCTTTATCCGGGTGCCATCCGTGAACTGATAAGCAATATCCCCCCGCTCACGTTTGATGCGATTCATCTTAATCAACTGAGAGATTTGGGCTTTTATCGCCTTTTTTTCGACCACTTCGTGTTGCTGTTTATTGAGCTGGCGGTCGCGTTCAGTCTTTTCAAGCAGGTTACGTTTGACCTGCTCCTTGCTATCATCAAGCGGAGTCTGTCCCTTTTGGCGAACCTTGGCTTCTTTGCGCAGTTCTTGCTTAAGCTGCTTGGCCTTCTTCTTATCAACGAGGCCAGCGTTAAGGAGTTGATCCTGCAGAGATGCCATAATGTGAACCTTTAGACTGCCATTTAGACGGCAATTATGGTGAATTGTGACCGCACTGGCAAACGACTTTACACCACAGTCGCCAGACGCCCTGCGTTTGTGTACAAAAGAGTACAAGCCTTTTAGTTTCCGGTCGTAAGACTGGGTGTTCGGCAACTCTCCCCCTCAATGTCAACGCCTCGTCGGTTGAGGCCAACAGCTCAATACTCTATAATGAAAGACGCTTAACGTAATAATAGCCAGACAAAACCTCCCACCCCAGCTCTCTCCTCGGGCGATAAGACTGCCAGTGAATAGTACGCCGGTTTGGTGAAACTCCAAGGTAGCCCAGCATGAATTTAGAATTTTCCGAAGAACAACTGTTTATTCGTAATCAAGCACGCAATTTTCTCAGTCAGGAATGCTCCGCCAGCGTTGTGCGCAGCGTTCTTAATACCGATGTCCCGTTTGATCGGGCGCTGTGGCAGAAAATTGTGGACCTTGGATGGACCGCGATGTCGATACCCGAAACCTATGGCGGTTTAGGCCTAGGCTATCTGGAACTGTGTGTTATCGCTGAAGAACTAGGCCGTTCGCTGGCGCCGGTACCGTTCTCTTCGAGTGTCTATCTAGCCACGGAGGCGATTAAAAGCTGGGGCACGGAACCGCAGAAGCAGCACTATCTTCCAAAACTGGCGACCGGCGAGTTAATCGGCACTCTCGCCATGAATGAAGGACTAGGCTCGCCGTCTATCGCGGCGCAGGTACTCGAGGGTAAACTCACTGCTAACAAAATACCCGTACCGGATGGCGACATCGCAGACTTTACCGTGCTGACGGCTCGTGATGAACAGGGTTGCGTTGGTCTGTATCTCGTCGATTTAGCAGATGCAGGGGTGCAGCGTGAGGTTCTCACCAGCATGGACCCTAGCCGATCTCAGGCACGCTTAGTCTTTGATAACGTGCCGGTGCAGGCTTTGGGTGCGGCCGGCGAGACGCAGCTAACAGAGTTGCTGGATCGTGTCGCAGTGCTACTGGCCTTTGAGCAAATTGGCGGCTGCCAGGCCGCTCTGGATATGGGTATCGCTTATACCAAAGAGCGCTACGCCTTTGGCCGTGCTATTGCCTCGTTCCAGGCCATCAAGCACAAGTTCGCTGACATGTATGTGGCTCTGGAGCTCGCGCGAGCCAACGCTTATTACGGCGTCTGCGCCCTCGCCAGTGATGCACCAGACCTACCACTGGCGGCTGCGACCGCAAGGGTAAGTGCGACTGACGCCTATTACTTTATCAGTAAGGAAAATATTCAGGTTCACGGTGGCATGGGCTTTACCTGGGAGTTCGACTGCCATCTGTACTACCGCCGTGCACAGCTGTTATCGGGTTTAATCGGTACTCAGCCAATATGGAAAGAGACCCTCACTCAGCGCCTGCTATAGATTTCGGAGAACATCATGGATTTTCAAGACACCCCACAACTGGCCGTCTTTCGCAGCGACGTAAAAATCTGGCTCGAGGCGAACGCTACCCGACGCACTGACAAGCTTCACATGGGCATGGAAGGCGATACCGCTTTTCAGGAAGCTAAAGACTGGTACAAAAAGAAAGCGGACAATGGCTTCGCCTGTCTGACCTGGGCGAAAGAATACGGCGGCGCTGGACTGACCTCGCTGCACGAGGTGGTCTGGACGCAAGAAGTAGAAAACTATAGGACACGGGACGCGCATTTTGTCATCGGCATTGGCAATTGCGGTCCTGCCGTCATGCACTTTGCCAGTGAAGAGGCCAAGCGTGAGTTGTTGCCCCGTATGGCCAGTGCTGAAGATGTCTGGTGCCAGCTGTTCAGTGAGCCCAGTGCCGGCTCCGATGTGGCGGGGCTGCGCACCCGTGCAGAGCCCGACGGCGACAATTGGATTCTCAACGGCCAGAAAATCTGGACCTCCGGTGCCCAGTACTCCGATTACGGCGTGGTACTGACGCGCACGGACCCCACTATCTCCAAATATCGAGGCCTTACCCTCTTTATGATTGACATGCACCAAAGCGGTGTGGAAGTTCGACCCATAAAACAGATGGATGGCGGCGGCCATTTTAACGAGGTTTTCTTCCACGACGCTATCGTACCGGACGCCTACCGGCTGGGTGAAGTCGGCGGCGGCTGGACCGGAGCCCTCACTGTATTGATGAGCGAGCGCCTGGCCATCAGCGGGGTTCAGCCAACAGGCTTTCCGCAGTTCCTAGACCTCGTGAAGTCTCTGGAGCTGAATGGACAACCCATTGCCAACGATCCAATCGTGCGCGACCAACTGGCGACATGGTACAGCCAGTATGCAGGTCTCCAAGCTGTCAACAAGCGCATGTTAACCGCAGTCGCCAAAGGCGGTATCGCTGGCGCTGAAGCATCGCTTGGGAAACTGGTCGGTGCTGTAATGAATCAGGAAATTGCTAATTTTGCGTGCCAGATATTCGGTCCGGCCGGTATTGTGCAGGACACTGAATTGAGCCCGGAACAGGCCCACTTTCAACAGCAGGTGCTCTTCTCCCCTGGCGTGCGTCTAGCGGGCGGAACTGATGAAGTCATGCGCAACATTCTGGCTGAACAAGTACTGGGGTTACCGCAGGAACCTCGGGCAGACAAAGGGATCCCGTTTCAGGACATTCCCACGGGATCCGCATGAGTGCTTGGATCGATTGCGATCTAGCGCCGCTTCAATGATTGGACTCAACTCCAGTCAACAATGCCCATTACAAAAATTATCAGTAATGCAGGTGGCACAACATAGCGAATCAGCAAGTGCCAGATTGCATATTGACCAGAAGACAGCGAGTCCAACTCATCATGGGTAGCCTCTTTTTTCATCGCCCAACCCGCGAACACCGCAATCAATAAACCGCCCAGCGGGAGAAGAATCTGATTAGAAAACACATCCATGATGTCATTAAAATTGCTACCTGCCACGGTCCACTGAGACAAAATATTATAAGACACAATAGAGCACACACTGAACAGGGCGATCGAACCCACAACGATAACGGTGCTTTGATGACGAGAAAGATTAAAACGCTCTTCCATCCATGAAGTCACCGCCTCGACTAGGCCTACCATAGAAGTAATACCGGCCATCGAAAGCATCAAGAAAAAGACCACACTGAATCCATAACCGCCAGGCATCTGCGCAAACCCCACGGGCAGTGTCTGAAAGATTAGGCCAGGTCCTACCGCCGGATCTAGGCCGTTATGGAACACAACAGGGAAAATAACCAACCCGGCGAGCAAGGCCACGCCAGTATCAACCATCACAACAATCAGTACCGACCGCGTAATGGAAATAGATTTTGGCAGGTAAGCCCCGTAAACCATCATGCCCGCCATGGCCACACCCAAGGAGAAGAAAGCCTGGCTTATCGCTGCCAGCACGGTATCAAAACCAATTTTGCTGAAGTCCGGAGTAAATAGCCATGTGACGGCCGCGGAAAACCCATGCACCTCGGACTCACCTGACGGCATAAAATAATTGTAGGTTGCCAGCCCGAGCAACAACACAAACATCAACGGCATCATCACAATAACCGCCCGCTCAATGCCGTTTTTCACGCCAGCGAAAACAATCAAACCCGTGATACCCAGGCCCACCAGCGTCCAGAAAAGCATGCCTAAATTACTGTCCAATACGGCCGCAAATTCCGCGTTGGCGACAACGCCATCGAAGCCTACAAAACCCGTAGTCACCGCCTTAAACAGGTACCACAGCACCCATCCCACCACTACAGCGTAGATAATCTCAATGGTATATGCTGCGACCAGGCCCAGAGTACCAACCACCCGCCATCGCCTAGACTGACCACTCTCGTCTGCGACCACAACCATAGCCGTTGGGGGACTGCCCTGCCCCCGCCGACCAATGAGCATTTCCGCAATCAGTATGGGGGCGCCAATACCAAAGGCGCAGGCTAGGTAGACTACGACAAAGGCTGCGCCACCGTTTTCACCGGTGACATAAGGAAACCGCCAAATATTGCCAAGCCCAACAGCGAAACCCACTGAGGCCATGATAAAAGCAAAACGCGAAGACCAGTGAGCACCGCCCGCAGCTGACATGTAATGCTTCCTCAACCGTTATTATTTGCGCATTCTATAAAAATGTAATACTGATTCAAACGACGATTATTTGCGTTGCCTGCCTCAGCCAGTCCCGATCAGAACCGCGTAACAGAGGACCGATAGTCGTCGCAACTCGCTGATGATAGGCATTAAGCCACTCGAGTTCCTCCAGATCCAGTCGTTGTGTATCCAGCATGCGAACGTCAAAAGGGGCAAGCGTCAGCGTTTCAAACTCCAGCATCGGCGTTTCCCCTAAATTGGTCTGAGACGGACGCACCACCTGAAGATTTTCACAGCGAATCCCGAATACACCCTCACGGTAGTAGCCTGGCTCGTTACTGACAATCATACCCGAACACAGCGCCACGCCATTGTGTTGTTTAGAGATACGTTGAGGGCCCTCATGAACGCTGAGAAAGACACCCACGCCATGGCCGGTACCGTGATCATAATCATATCCTTCGCGCCACAGATACTGTCGCGCCAGCGCATCCAGTTGCGTGCCAGTAGTACCAAGGGGAAATCGAGCTCGCGCCAGAGCGATATGACCCTTTAAAACAAGCGTAAAAAGGCGACGTGCCTCAGGTCCAGGGTCACCAATAGCGACGGTCCGTGTAATATCAGTCGTTCCATCAGTGTACTGGCCCCCACTGTCAAATAGATAGACACTGTCCATAGCTAGGCGAGCCGGGACGCCATTGAGATGGTTATAATGGCACATGGCTCCATTAGCGCCTGCGGCAGAAATAGTATCGAAGGAACACGCGTGAAAATACTCGCCCTGCTGCCGCAGACTGAGCAAATGGTCTGACAACTCGGCTTCATTGTGCAGCCTTCCCGCTGCAACTTCGCCGTCCAGCCAAGCCAGAAACCGCACTTCCGCGACAGCATCGCGACGGTGGGCATGGCGAGTGCCCACCAGTTCAACCGCATTTTTGCACGCCTTAGGAAGTAACACAGGATCTTCTCCGTGCACCAACGTTGCGCCGCTGCGAACCAATTCCATCTGCACCCATGCGCCCGCGTTTTTAGCGTCGGCTAGTATTTTGTGCGTCTCATAGGCTGCAAACGATGCGCTCGCACCCGCTTCATCTACTACCATCACGCCGCTGCCCACGTGCTGGTGAAATTTTTCTGGCAGACGACGAACATCGACAAACAGCGTCATATCCCCGGAGGCTTCTAATATCGCGAAGCTCTGTACGACCGGTAACTGCGGCATATCCATACCACGAATATTCAACAACCAGCTGACTGAATCAGGCGAAAATATCAACGCCGCATCACAACCTTGCGCCTTAATTTGAACCGCGATGCGCTGACGTTTATCTATGCTCGACTCACCGGTAAAGACATAATCCAACAATAGTGCGGAATTGCATACCGCCTCGGGTCGGTTCAGCCAGCAGCGGTCAATCAGATTATCAGTATCGAGCAGAAGTTCCACGCCAGCATCAGCCAAGGTATTCTTTGTATCCCGATACCATTGCAGGCTGTGAAGACGAGGATCGCAAACTACCCTACTACCGACCGGCAGCACATCTGCAAGCCATTGGGGCTGAGGGTTGTCGGCCAAGTGATGATATTCAAAAAGATGGGAGGGAACCTGCGAACGCACCTGCACGGTATAGCGGCCATCCACAAAGATCGCCGCTCTGTCCCGCAACACCAACGCCATACCAGCAGACCCAGTAAACCCACTGATCCAGTGCAAACGCTCGTTATGCAATGGGAGATATTCTCCGAGATACTCATCTGCCCGAGGTACAACGAGGGCATCGTAATTTGCCTGCGTCATTAGCTGACGCACCGCCGCCAAGCGTTCTTCACTCACTGTCATGGGAGGTTCTGCTACGCAAACATTTGAAAGTCATCGCATGTAAGGCATTCAAAAACGGCAACTTGTAAGCGCTGCGATAAATCAAAGACTACGCCACGTAGGGGTCAAAGTCTGCTTTCCCTATCCCACAATCTGGGCACTCCCAGTCCTCTGGTATATCTTTCCAGAGTGTCCCTGGGGGAAAGCCATCATCTGGCAGGCCCTCTGCCTCATCATAAATAAAACCACAAATCACACACTCGTACTTTTTATAATCGGTATCGCTCATATTTATTTTTCTCTCGAACTAAATCTAACCACAACTAAAAATTATACGTCATTGTGATGGCGGATTGTGTCACTACGGTCATCAGTCTTACATCAGCACCTAGAAGTCGCTCGCTAGGCTGATACGGTAGCCCCCCTCTTCGGGAACCGCGATCAGGGACAGCATTGACTGCAATTGGCTATCCATCACATCTTCAGTTCCCAGCAGTACGTCCACCTCGTAGCGGCGGTCGTTCAGTTCCAAGCTACCGCTAGCCTGCAGTGGTCCCGCCAATGTAATCACCTGCCCCCGCAGCGCCTCTTCAGGGATCTGCTCGAAATCCAGAGCGTAACTCCCTAAGGGCACAAGCCCGCGAACGGACTGCCAGCCACTATCCTGCCATACCAAACGACCCAACGCGCTGTGCGGCAAACCCTGACGCAACTCCAGGCGATCTAATTGCAGGTTAAACATTCCCACAACCGATACTGGCGCGAAGCGGCTTAGCAGGATTGCGGCCAGCTGGCCCTCCGCGTTGAGTACATCAAAATCTCTCTGGCCGCGCAACACTAACTCGCCAGAAAACGTCTGATTACCCCACTCACTGCTCACCGTGAGATGTGGCGCCAACAACAGCAAGGATAGAGGCTGCAGTGACCACTGCACAGCGCCAAGCTGGAAATAACCCTGTGGCAGACGCACTAGGACGCTACTGGCGCTGCCCTGCCAAACAGTGCCTGCCAACCCGCTAATGAGTAGCTGCTCAGGCGGAACGATATGACTCAGCAGACGAGCGGGGGCCGACATTACAAGACTCATCAGGAACAGCAGAGCCAGAACTGCAGCCCACACAAGACGCGACTTATTCACTTTATCCCGCCTCTGCAATTCGTACTGTAATGTTTACGCGGCCGGCCGAAGCGGCTGGGGTCACAGATACCTCCCGCACCAGCAGACTCTCAGTATATTCCATCTCGTTTAGCCACTTTAATACATCGTTAAAAGAGGCGTTTTCGATACGCACTTGGATTTCGCCACGACTGTTGGGTTGAAGCCGCATAACGGGTAACTGCAGGCGGGTCGTGGACTGGTTAATCACCGACGTCAGATTACGCTTTGCACCGGCCTTGGCGCCGCCCTGGCGCAACTGCAACAACTGCGACACCATCGCGTCTACGCGCCCCTGAGATTCAGTAACGGCGCTGTTTTGCGCTATCAGTTGCTCTCGTTGACTCTCCAGCGGTGACAACACTAAAATATAAAGCAGATACAAAAGCAACGCCGAGCTAAGCAGAAGTAGACTCAACTGCTCGCGCTGGTTCAGTTGGGAAAACCACTCCTTCACGACCTCTCCTTAACACGCAAGCGTGCACTGACACGATCACCCTTTGTGTTACTGCTTTCAGTTATCGCTTCTAGCCCAACTTCATTCATTCGGCTGCGCAACTTCTCCACACCCTCAAAGTCTGCGGCAACAATATTAAGACGCATTTCGCCACCCTTGTCATTGTAGTTAATACTTGCGATCGTGGTGCCCGGCATTCCCGAGATCGCATCGCCCACACGTTCCATCAGGCTAACAAAACCAGAACCCTCTCCCGTGCCTCCCAGAGCATCCAGTTGCCGGCGCAACTGTTTCTCTGCGTCTACCACCACGCCTGTGGGAAAAACCGAGCGATAACTATCCTGAACCGCGCTGCGCAGCGCACTATTTTGCGCTGACAGACTGCGATACTCAGCATAGGCCGCACCCAACTGCACAACAAACGCTGCAACCAATACGGCCGCAACTGCACGCCACTGTCGCCACCATAGACCGACCGGCAAGCGTGGAGCAAAGTCCCCACATAAAAGGTTGATGTTTATCTCTTCGGTTTTACTCAGCAACATCGCTACACTCAGGTTGCCGTGACGCCACTGCACCCGCTCACGTAATTCAACCGGCAGCATATTCGTATCAGCTTCCTGATCCATACCGTAGACAATCACCGCATCAGGCGGGCCGGCCTCGCTCAGCATTGCACGCACCAGCACTTCTACCAGCTCTTTTTCAGCCGTAAACCCCTTGCACTGGCCAACGCGGAAAATCACGCTGTCTCCTTCCACCAGCAGACACCACTCATCGCGCTCCCATGGCAGCAGGAGCGGCTCCGGTAACCACCGTTGAATACCTCGGAACTCTGCGAGCAGAAACTGCCACTGCTCCATTTTCGCCTGTGCTGTAATTGCCACGGCAAGTTCATCCTCTTGCAGTGAATCATAGGCAAAGTGCAAGGTATCGACATCAGCTGCAACCTGCTCTTCCAACATGAAGGGTAAGGATTTACTGATATGCTTTTTTTCGTCCCGCGTCACTGACAGAGTCAGCAGTAGAGCGTCCTCGCCCGGCACTGCAAAACAGACTTTTATCCGTCGCTGGGCCAGCGTCGCACGCAGATGTTCCCGAGCGGCGTCGTCCTCCAGCCACTGGGGCTCAGCGCTGGCACCCGGGGGATACCAGGCGAGACGTCCCTCGACCAAACGCACTATGACCATCTTGCACAAACCTGTATGTTACCCACTAGGGACTTCTCCGGATGTCTCTCAATTTTTGAGCAATGGCTCATTTACAGGCTACCACTCGCTCTGGCCACAGTAGCAATAGTGCGGTTGCTGCGATTCAACACACTGTACAAGCGCATGTTCCTGCCGGCAACCTCCACTTCCGCCCTCAAAAGAAAGTAAGTGCTATTTTGCCCAAGCAACGCCGCAACCTCTTTCATATTATCCCTCTTTCCTTCAAATACAGGATTGGCTTGAAAATCGGTCTTATCCTCGAAGCCTGTTTCCTCGCGATATTGCACAAGAGACTCACCTTCTGCTTCGGTGAGTGGGCTAAGAACCCCTTTAGCATTGATGCTGCGTAACACCATCGCGGGTGCCGTGTGTATGTTCAGCGTTGCCGGCTGCTCAGGCCAAACCGTCACCCAAGGCAATAACGCTTGGTAAATCTCTGGCGTCATATACGCAACCGCGCGCAATTCACTGACACTGGACATGCTACGATTGGCAGTGCGATACGCGGGCGTCTGCCCAGAATAATAGTCGTCCTCTGCCCCATTTAAAGAAGCCTCCCGATCGGCATCTAGCCAATCAATGACGGACTCAGTAAGGATAATTGCCTCCTGTTCACTCACAGCCGGGTCTCCCAGTGCCTGCAATAATCGAATAAACTGCTCCTGCGATGCGGTAAACCGCTTTTTTGATACCGCTGTCGAATCACGAGATGCCTTTTCTACCAGCGTATTTAGATTAAATCTCCCTTGCAGGTCTTCCAACGAACCAGAAAGCCAGCCAGTGCCATCAAGCGCATAAGTGGGCGGAGGATCACCCGGTTTGGTCCACCATATCTCAGTCAGATCGTCTCGAAGCAGTCCCGCATTTTTATCCATATCATAGTCGGCTAGAAGTAATATTCCGGCAAGATCCTCTGCACCCCGAAGATAAGCCTGGGCCTGTCCATCCAACAGAATATTACTACTGCGTTGATAGAAACGCTCAAACTCGCCCTTCATCGCCACAACCAGTGCCGTGGCAAGCGCGAACACCAGCATGGCAAAAATCAGGGCGGCACCATGCTGGCGAGTAACAGGGGATGAAGGTCTAGAGCGGGAGCAATGCATACAAACGCCTCATTTCTCCCCAGTCCTGCAGCTGCAAACTAATTTCAACACTCACCGGACTGTTCAGCTCAGCATCCGGTTCACTGGTATCAACCACCCAGTTTGTCGCCCAGTTGCTCGTGTCTAGCGCAGCACTGCGAGACTGGGTCTGCAGAGCCGCCAGTGAACCCAGAAAAGCCAGCTGCATATCTTCCACGCCGTCCAGCAACAGCACGCTGTAAGGCTCGGTATCAGATGCTCGATCCAATACCGGATAGCTATCACGCCACAAAGCCTCATCCTCAAGCCGATAGTTAACGCGTTGTAGGTTGCTGCGCGGGTGGGCATTGGGATTATGCCAGCCCGCCCGCGTAAAACTCAGCGCAAAGCGTGCCAGCGACCCTCCGGCAATGGCTGGCTCAATCTCGCCGAATTCGTCGCGCACAGGTCGCTCAACAAAGTGGCGTAGATCCCGCGAAATAATCATCCAGGCGCGGTTTATTTCATAGGTCCGATCCGCAGTTGCGCGCAGGCTCTCCACACCCTCTAGCACCCTGGATAAGCTGGTAGTGGCAATGAGAGCAACAAAAGCCGTAATGGCCATTGCAATTAACACCTCCAAAAGCGTGAAACCCGCTGCTGGTTTTTTAACCATCACGCTCATCCGACAGGTCGCCCTCAGCACCCGTCTCTGCATCGCCTGTCTCTGCGTCGCCTGTTTCTGCGTCGTCTGTTTCTAGGTCGCCTGACATAAAGGCGGTCAGAGTATACAGTGGCTGTTCTTGCTGCTGCTCATCAAGCGCAACCGCGATATCAACACGGAAAAATTTTGCTACTTCTGTTGTTTTCGTTTCTACCCACCAATACCAATCTCGACCCGCCATTGAGGCGAAACCACTGTCTTTTCCGGCAGAAAGATTCCGTGTCGAGCTGATCACAAGCCGGATCTCTGTCAGTTTATTCTCAGCCACCATGTAGGCGAGAGTCTTATCACGCAAATAGGCGGTATCGTCTATCTGCTGATAAAGCGACATTAGCAGTGCAGGCAGAGCGATAGCGACAATCGCCAAGGCAACCATCACTTCCACCAGCGTAAAACCTCTGGCACGCACTAGTATCCCTCCTCCGCCTCACCCCGCCGCAGCACCTCGAAACGCCCAAACAGATCCCATTCAATGCGCCACAGTAATTCACTATCTTCCTCTTGAAGCACATTGATCGCCCCTACGGTTGCCTCACCGCTGGCATAAAAAACCACCTGAGGGCTGACAATCTCCATCTCGTCATCATCCACAGACAATTCAACCAAGGGCGCATCCTCCAGCTCCAACTCAAGTGCGATGCCAGGAGGCAGTTGTTGCTCTTCGAACAACTCCTTAGCGCTAAACGGTGCGCCCCAGCCATCGAGACCGCGCTCCAACCATTGATAGCTATAAATCGTCTCCCCCGTGCCCTGATCCTCCCGCAACAGAAGCCCATAGTCCACGCCGGTCATCTGAGCTTCATCCAATGCATACGCAGCCACGTCTGCGAGGTTGTAAACCGTACTTTGCAGCTGAATATCCTGACCTCCGGAGTTGATAGTAAGGTTTGCCAAAGAGGTGAACAACACAACAACAATCAGCGCGACCAGCAGCTCTAATAGACTAAAACCTCGCTGGCGCCTCAACACCACGGCGAACACCGGCCGGTCATCGCCACGAAACGGTTACCCATGCAAGGTCAGCCTTCTTCTTTCCAGTTGCCAATGTCGGCGCGCTGACCTTCACCACCCGATAAGCCATCCGCGCCCAGTGAATAGATATCCACTTCATGGAACTCACCCGGACTGAGGTAAAGATAAGGACGCCCCCAGGGATCAATCGGCACCTCTTCGAGATAACCCCCGGCTTTGAAGTTTCGCGGCTCAGGATCGAGAGTGCTGGGCTCTACCAGCGCCTGAAGCCCCTGCTCGGTTGTAGGATACACGTAGTTATCCAGCCGATATATTTTCAGTGAAGTCTCTATTGCCTTAAAATCAGCCTGCGCTTTCTGCACCCTGGCGTCGTCAGCGCGATTAAGAACCGTAGGCGCCACCACGCTAATCAGCAGTCCCATAATGACTAGCACCACCAAAATTTCTACGAGAGAAAATCCCCCATTACGTTTTGCTTTCATCGTTTAGTTCACCATTGTATTAAGATCAAATATGGGCAACAGGATAGCGAGGACGATTGTCAGAACCATCCCGCCCATGAACACTACCATCAGTGGTTCAAACAAGCTCATAAGGGTGCCGAGTGTCATTTCCAGCTCTCGCTCCTGGTTGGTCGCCGAGCGTTCAAGCATGGTTTCCAGCTCACCACTGGCCTCACCGCTGGCAACCATGTGCACCATCATGGGCGGAAAGCGGCCACTTTCGCGCAAGGCGCGATTCAAGCTAGCGCCTTCCTGAACGTGTTCCGACACCGCCACGCTGTCTTCGCGCAGTATCAGGTTGGTCAGCACTTGTCCGGCGATACGCAGAGACTCAAGCAGAGGCACACCACTGGCCATAAGGATACTGAGTGTTGAAGCAAAACGTGCAGTATCCATCGAAATCAACACCCGCGACACGCCGGGTATACCCAGTAGTAAGCTATGCCAACGCTTTTTACGTGCTGGATCGCGCAGCAAGCGTCGCATTATAAAGAACAGCGCGAATACTCCCAACACCAGCGACAGACCGTACCGCTGAAAAAAATCACTGGTTGCAATAAGACCCCGCGTCAGCGCAGGTAATTCTCGGTTACTATGCGCAAAGATACCCACCAGCTCGGGCACCACAAAAACAAGCAGCAAAAGCACCACTGCAATCGCCACCCCAACGAGAATAAACGGATAGATCATCGCCATCTTTAGCTTCTGACCGGTGTACTGACGCTGTTCAGTATAATCCGCCAGCTGCTGTAGCACCGGCCCCAGATAGCCCGCGTGTTCACCAGCGTTTACCATGGCACGGTACATTTCATTAAACACGCTAGGAAATTCAGCCATCGCATAGGCCAGTGTATGCCCCTCTGCAACCCTAGACCGCACCTGCAACAACATGCCTTTTATGCGACTGCTTCGGCTCTGCTCGGCTGCGGCTTGAAGCGCCTCATCCAGTGGCAAATTCGCCTCCACCAGCGTGGCCAACTGCCGGGTAATCAGCGCAAGATCACCGACACTGACGCGAGAAAAATACAGTGAGAGACTCCATCCGGATTTGCCAGGCCCTGCAGTGTTGTTGGCCTCGGCAACCTCCACGGGGCGCATATCCTGCCCTCGCAACTGCGAACGAACCTGCCGCTCTGAGTCTCCTTCGAGCACACCCTTGACGAGCTTCCCTTCGGAGTTAAGCGCTTGATAGCGATATGCAGTCACAGTTCAACCAGCCAAGATCAGACGATAGAAGTCACACGCATGACTTCCTCTATACTGGTTTCGCCCGCCATTATCCGACGTCGACCATCGGTCTCTATTCCGGGGTAATGCTGGCGCGCCAGATGCAAAATATCCTGTTCATTAGCGCCGCCGTAGATCATCTGGCGCATGGCATCATCAATCTCGATTATTTCATAGATGCCCGTGCGACCCCGATAACCGGTGTATTTGCAGGTCTCGCAGCCTTTGGCCTGACAGACGCTCTGGTGATCCTCGCCAGGCCCAAGACGCAACAATTCTTGCTCTGCAGAATTGAGCTCAGCGGCCTCCTTGCATTCGGCGCACAGCAGCCGCACAAGACGTTGAGACATCACCGCTATCAGGCTGGACGACAACAAAAAGGGCTCGATGCCCATATCCTTAAGGCGAGTGATCGCGCCTATGGCCGTATTGGTGTGCAATGTAGATAGCACAAGATGACCAGTAAGGGAGGCCTGCACCGCAATTTCGGCTGTCTCCCGATCACGAATTTCACCGACCATCACCACATCTGGATCCTGACGTAAAATAGCCCTCAATCCACGAGCAAACGTCATGTCGACCTTGGTGTTGACCTGAGTCTGGCCGATACCCGGCAGCATATATTCAACAGGATCTTCAATCGTAAGAATATTACGCGAGGTCTCATTGATGTCACCCAGCCCAGCGTACAAAGTCGTCGTTTTGCCCGAGCCCGTAGGCCCGGTTACTAAAATAATGCCATGGGGGCTGTGCAGGTGCTTTTTATACGCAGCAAGAACCTGCGTGTTCATAGCCAGCTGCGTCAACTCTAATTGTCCAGCCGCTGTATCCAATAGTCTCAACACCACCCGCTCACCGTGAGCAGAAGGTATCGTCGACATCCGGATATCCACGGAATGACCCGCTATCTTTACTGAAATTCTGCCGTCCTGGGGTATGCGTTTCTCGGCAATATCCAGCCTAGCCATCACCTTCAAACGCGATACCAACAGCGGCGCCAGCATGCGCTTAGGCGACAGCACTTCTGCCAAAACTCCATCGATACGATAACGGACACTCAGCCGGTCTTCGAACGTTTCAACATGAATATCCGAAGCCTTCTCACGCACGGCTTGCGATAGTATGGCGTTAATCAGGCGGATAATAGGGGCATCATCTTCCGTATCCATCAGGTCGCTGGAATCAGGAATAGCATCAGCAAGACGACTGAGATCAACATCGGCGCCAATGTCTTCAGCCATTTGCACGGCTTCATTGTTATTGCGCTGATAAGCTAGTGTCAGACGTCGCTTGAAATCACTCTCTGACACGTCCTTGAGTGCAAATGACCCGCCCAGAATGCGACGAAGCTCGCTCAGCACCAGCACCGCTGGCTGTCCGGTATGCACCACCACAGCAGAGCCGTCATCGGCGGCATCTAGCAACACTCCATACTGCTGCGCGAAGGTAAACGGGAGGCTAGGCCTTGCGGCCACGCTCGCGACAAGCGCACCTGCCGGCGACGACTCAACCTGCGCATTCACCGACCGTCTGCCGGTGGCGCAGGCGCACCAGGTCCGTCAGCATCAGAGGCCTTGATGGCATCCAGTTGCTGCATTTGTTCTTCCCACTCCGACAGGACAGGGAGACTCGCATCGCCCAAGTACAACAATCCTTTCTCCTGACGCAGCGCTTGTTGGTCACGGATATAGCGGTATTTCTCCGCGCTGGCACCAACTAGCTGCTCGTTGTCACGAATAATCGTCGTGCGTATAAACACCATTAAGTTTTGTTTAGACACCCTTTCTGCATCGCTGCGGAACAGCCTACCCAAGTACGGAATATCACCCAGTAAAGGCACTTTTTGTTGCGCGTCCTGCACGTCGTCCTTGATCAGGCCACCCAGAACGACTACCTGACCATCCAGTGCCAATATCTTGGTCTGTATCTTACGCTCATTCGTGATCACGTCCGATGCTATGACTGACGTTTTACTGATGCTGGAGACCTCTTGCATAATATCAAGCACTACCGAATCGCCGTCATTGATGTGTGGCGTCACAGTCAGGGTAATACCGACATTCTCTCGCTCGATTGTCTGGAAAGGGTTCTGCGCGCCTTCGCCGCCAGCCCCGGTATTAGTATAGGAACCGGTCACGAAGGGCACCTGCTGACCGACCGTAATAAAAGCCTCCTGATTATCCAACGTCAGTATACTCGGCGTTGACAAAATATTTGTATTTGCCGTCTCGTTGAGCGCATTCAGAATGACCGTCATGGATAAACCCATGCTATCCAATTGAGCCCAGCCTAAAGTCGTGCCCCCCGTTCCAGCCAAAGCCGCCGCCAACCCTCCTAAATTGACACCGTCTGGTGTATCCCCGCCGCCTTCTGCCAGCTGTGAACCCGCGATACCGCCCAGCCGTGCATCACCTTTAGTAATATTACTGCCGAACACTCCATCGTTATCGGCAAACAACCACTGTAGCCCTAATTCTTGGCCGTCGATCACTTCCATTTCTACAATAATCGCTTCCACCAACACTTGAGCACGGCGAATATCCAAGCGCTGAATGACCACCTCAAGAGAGGCCATCTCGTCCGGATCGGCGGTAATAATCAGCGCGTTGGTACCCTCATCTGCCTCTATAGTTGACGTGTTACTGTTACTTCCGCTCGCGGCTTTTGCTCCGTCAGCAGTGTCTAACTGATTAATATTCTTCATAACTCGGGTCAGGACATCCGCAAGGTCCTTGGCTTCGGCATATTGAAGATAAATAACCTTAACATTGCCGCTTTGCTCTAATGGAGTGTCCAGATGGTTGACCAACTTTCGCAGTCTCGCACGCTCCAACTCATCGCCACTGACAAGAACGCTGTTGGTGCGCGCATCAGCCACCAGCAATACCTCTTGCTCACTGCCGGTCTGCTTGGACGCCGACTTGTTAAGCTGTTCCAGCATCCTCACAACGTCTTCCGCTACCGCGTAACGCAGCTTGATAATATCCGTCTTCTGCACAGCGGATTTATCCATGCGCTCGATGATGTCTCTGATCTTGTCGATATTGGCCGATACGTCCGAAATAATAATTGCATTGCTGGGCGCGTAGGCTGCCATGTGCGCCTGCTGTGGCACCAAGGGTCGCAAAACAGGAATGAGCTTGGCAGCTGAAATGTTCTCCAGGCGGATAACCTGCGTCATATACTCGTCCGACGTACTGCTGGATCTATCATCACTCACATCAAGGGGCGCGGAGCGAGCATCCTTAGCAGGTATAACACGTACGATGTCACCAGAACGCACCGCGGTATATCCGTGAACATCCAAAACCGACAAAAATAGTTCATACAGTTCGTCTGCCGATACAGGGTTAGAGGAAATCACTCTGACCTTACCCTTAACCGCAGGGTCGACCACAATGGTCGTGCCAGTCGCATCGGAGACAAACTGTATTAGCTCTCGAATATCGGTATCTTTCAGGTTGATTGTATAATCCTGCGCCTGCAGTGATCCGCTACCGAGCATTAGACCCAACAGCAATATAGCAGCCGTCAGAGGGTGGAATTGAGTTGTCGCTTTCACGAAAAATTGTATCCTTTCAAAAATTTTCACTGTGCACCACTGTCGTCTAGATTGACACTCAGCGTAAGAGCCTGTCCATCGCGCTTCAACTCAAACACCGCCTCCTGAGCTGAACGCATGTCGTTAAAAAGAATCATAGTATTGGTAGGATTGTCGAGACTTACCCCGTTTACAGACGTCACCACGTCACCCACTTTGAACCCCAGCTGCGCAAATTGTTCCCGGTCCTTCCCCGGGCTTACCCGATACCCCAGCAGGGCCCCATTTTCGCGCACGGCGCTGACGTTTACTACATCTGTTAGCGACTGCGGGTTCTCATACAGGCGTTGCCGATAACTCTGCGCCAGCCTAGTAGCCTCATCATCGCCGCGCTTATCGATTTTCTCGCTCACTGCAGGCGCCGCGACTTGACCAGACCTTGGCAGCGCAGTCCCCAAAGTGGATTCTTCAAACAGCACCAACAATTCATAGGTCCCACCATTGTCGAGAACCACCTGTCGCGGCATCACCTTGGCCAAAACTACATTGCCTCGAACGGGCAACTTATCTTCGACCGCATAAACAGCCTGTTGGTTCGCATTCTCAATGATGGCATACCCCAGACCATCCTCCGTAGACGCAACGATACCGCGCAACTTCAGCTGCAGACTCGTTTGCCGAGCGCCCTCCTCGATACCGTCACGAGAATCAGTCTCGACTGCCGCTTCAATGACAACCTGGCTCGTCGCACCGGCCTCGCCAAATAAATGCCAGGCCACCATACGATTGATATCAACAGGCGCAGCGATGACCCGGGAGCTGCCGGCCAACAATGGATTAATAACATTGGGCGCAACAACGGTAACTCCAGCATTGGGAACCATCGCCCACAGCAGCCTACTGAGCGATAGCAGCATCCACACAATAACGAGCAACAGAATAACCTGTCGTATCCCACGCGCGCGGCGCGGCTCTGCCATCGCATTGAGCGCACCCAGGAGCGCAACACTTGCTCGCCTTGACATCGCACTTGAATTACCAAGCCAATCAGCCGGCACCCATTACTCCTTTACGTCTCCCGCGGCCACTATCCAACGAGGTTTATCTTGAACGCAAGTATAGGGGGAGCAGCGCAAAGTTGGAACTGCCGTCTACCTAACAAACTGCCGAACGCGATGGGCACCCCTACAGCCATCTAACTTAACATATCTTGACCTGTGCAATAGAGTGTGACTTACTTTTAGGGGTGCCTTAGCAATACTTAGAAGCTCACAGCAAGCACTAGCCTGAGGATTGTCACTGTAGGAGTTGCGAGCGCTGCGCCATCGCCTCCAGCATTAAAGCGCGTTCATTTCATCGTTGTCCACACGTGCGATTGACCAAAAGATGCGGACACCACGAAAAACAGCCCACCTGATCTGCGAGCACACCATGATGAACTTTGATATCCCCGAGTACTTGATCAGCTACCTGCAGGACCTCGACAACTTTATCGAAAGTGAGATTCTACCGCTGCAGATGCAGGATGATAACAATCGATTCTTTGACCATCGGCGCGAAGATGCACGCACCGACTGGGATAGGAATGGGCTACCCAACGAACAATGGGAACAGCTGCTAATGGAAGCCAAGCAGCGGGCTGATGCCGCAGGGCACTTTCGTTTTTCCTCACCCAAAAAGTACGGAGGTAAAGACGGCAGCAATTTAGAAATGGCAATCATCCGTGAACACCTTGCCTGCAGGGGACTCGGACTGCACAACGACTTGCAGAATGAACACTCCATCGTCGGCAACAATGTTGGATTATTGTTAATGATTGAGTATGGGTCTGCACAGCAGAAAATCGAATGGATCGATGACCTGTGTGAAAGTCGTCGCTATTTTACGTTCGGCATTACAGAGACGGCCCATGGATCAGATGCGACACATATGGGAACCTTTGCCACACGCAACGATGATACGTGGACCATTAATGGCGAAAAGTCTTGGAATACCGGCATTCATCGTGCGGGTCATATTCTCGTCATTGCGCGAACCAGCGGCGACGCTGGCGACGCTAGCGGCCTCACGGCCTTTCTTGTACCGACGGACACTCACGGATTTAAAATCGAGGAAATGTTGTGGACATTCAATATGCCGACGGATCACGGCAGGGTATCTTTTACGGATATGAAGGTTCCGGACAGCTGCATTCTTGGCGGTGAGGGCAAGGCTCTGCAGGTGGTGCAGCACTTTTTTAATGAAAATCGTATCCGCCAAGCTGCCTCCTCACTAGGCGCAGCTCAATACTGTATTAACGAATCTGTAAACTATGCAATGCAGCGAGCGCCCTTTGGGAAACCTCTGTCGGCCAACCAAGGGATTCAATTCCCTTTGGTGGAGTTACAAACTCAAGCAGAAATGCTGCGCGCCCTCATCCACAAAACGGCCTGGCAAATGGACACTAAGGGCGCTTTTTCGGTATCCGACAAGATATCGATGTGCAACTTTGTCGCCAACCGACTGTGCTGCGATGCTGCCGATCAGGCCATGCAAGTGCATGGCGGGCTCGGTTATTCCCGTCACGCGCCGTTCGAGCATATTTATCGCCATCATCGCCGCTATCGGATTACCGAAGGCACTGAAGAAATACAAAAGCGCCGGGTCGCCGGCTATATGTTTGGATTCATGGACAGAAAAGCGCCCAAGGGAGTCAGCCTCTAAACAGCATACAGAAACGCATTCACATTATATTCCGGGCACGGATTATTGCCTCGAGGTCGCAGTTTTTTCGTCGCCGATATAGAGACAGGGGGCAGTTCTAGGCTTTTATTGTGTCCACCGCGCTCTGGCCTGGCGCAATCCGGAGTATTTTGGGTTATCAATGGCGCAGGCGTGTAACGTCCGCTGCCTGAGATAGGAGAGAATTCGCTCGTCCGCCACCATAGAACCATCACGGAGGGCAAGCGCAATTTGCTGCGTGACAGGCCCCGCCCGCTCATCAAGGTTAAGCGTGCAGGCTATTCTCGTGTCAAGCTCTGCTAAACCGGCACCCATCTCCAGCTCCCTGGCCACAATACCCAAGGCATTGGCCGCCACCCTAGTGGTATACGCCTTAAAGCCATCTAACTCGGGCAATACCTCCTCACGCAAAAACTGACGTACGGCCGTTAGCAGCTCTATCGAATCTGTGCCGCTCAATCGGACTCTCCTTCTATTAGCAGCAGCAGGTCGATTTCTGCCTCCGATAGGCGCCTACCCACCGCTGCCCTCTCCAGGCTGGGATCCTCTCCATTTCGATACATCTCCAACATGCGAAGACACACCATGCCCCAAGATAGAGCCGCATGCACCTGCCAATAATGAATATCTGCCATCGTGGGCGCTATACCGGTGACCGACTCATAACCCGCCAAAAGGTCTGCATAGTCACCAAAACCGCCCACCGGCTTGGGCGAGCCAAACCGCCAGACATTGGCGCAGATATAACCTAGGTCCTGTATCGGATCACCCAAGTGCGCCAGCTCCCAATCTAATACGGCGACCAGTCCGCCCTCGTCTACCAATAAATTGCCATTGCGAAAGTCTCCATGCACCAGCGTGCGCTGCGGGCCTCGACGCGGCTTATCCCGCAGCCAGTTGAGACCCAACTGCAGCACAGGGGACAGATTTTCGTGCGTATCAAGCAGCTCTTGAGCGCGCTGAAACAGCAGCATACCGCTGTGATCGGCTAAACCTATCGGTAGCAATTCTAGCGGAATCTTATGAATGCGACCGAGAGTCTGGCCACACTGAAAAGCCAGTCGCTCGCGCGCTTCTCGATAACATTCGTCGGCCAGCAAACGAAAAGGCAGGGCCTCGCCCCGTTCTCGACTCATAATATAGCCTTGCCCCAGCGTATGCTCAGGGCAAAGAACTAATCGCACAACAGGAACAGGAACCCGAATAACCTAAGACGACCCAAGACGATGATTAATGTAAACACAAGCTAATTAGAATTATTATCTTTCTTAACAATAATAGTCGGCGAACAGATATCAATTAAGGCGAAAGCCGAAGCCGAGATAAAACCGACATAAATAGCGTGCTCTTTTAAGACGCCGCATGTAGGGATAATCTTAGTAGCTATACTAGTCACAGATCGGAAGAGCGTCGTGTAGGGAAAGAG
>ENA-OSJC01000176-OSJC01000176.1-marine-metagenome-genome-assembly--contig:-NODE-176-length-65524-cov-10.055342_pt1 | contig 65524 bp, 57 predicted proteins | sample MGYA00237885_ERZ534234 | MGnify/ENA primary metagenome ERZ534234 (study PRJEB26413, sample SAMN06343907) | marine metagenome | isolation source: coastal waters | place: Atlantic Ocean: West Antarctic... | reverse complement strand
GTGGGTTGGAGCTGCTTGTTGATCTGCGATCTGTGTGGAAACACCATCTGCACCAAGGTCGAGATAGTTAACTCTGAGAGAATCTTCATCTGTCATATCGAGATGAACAATCATGTCAACATCGTCTTGGGTCGGATTGGCAGCATCAAAGGTACCAACTACGTTGTTGAATTGATTCAACATTACGTATTCAGCAGATCCTTCAAAGATACCTGTGTTATCACCAGTTTCTTCTAATTCAACTCTGTAAATTGCATGGTTGACTGAATCGCTTAGACTGAAGAAATCAACATAGAATGGTGCTGTAGCGTTTGTGATAAGAATGTCTTCAACATTAAATGTGACGACAATCGTACCAGCAGTACCAGCAGTACCAGTCATGGTTAATAGTTCAAAGTCTTTTGCGGTTAAGTCAGCATCTACACCAGCACTATTAGAGTACATGTCAACGTCAGATCCATTACCAATTGTAATTGTATTAACATCAGTTGTTAATGCAGATAAATGGTAATTGATGTATTCGTTGCCACCGTATGCTACTAGTGTGTTCCAGTCGCCGTAGGTAATCATTGTATTAATTGTTAATACTGTATTATCTACTAAACTGGTAGCTAGTACAGTTGCAATCTTACTGAAAGCAGTAGGATTGTTGCCGGTAACATTAGCATCATCATCTAGGATGGTGAGTGTTGATGTTCCGTCGTTAACTGTAGCGGCTGTAGTGATAGACAATGGATCACCAACTTGTATTGATGGGACTAGTGTTCCACCAAGTACGGTTAGGTCTTCATCGGCCATTGTATTCAAGTTCAAGTCTTGATCATGTAGTCTAATTGTCATTTCTTCACCGGAGTTCCATTCATCACCTACAGAGGTTACATCCATTTCGATTGTAGCGAAGTCGTGTGCAATCACGAATGATTGTGCACTATCGTTATAATCGAATGTTGCAGTTTGTCCTCTTAAGGCAGCGTTTGTAGTTACTGTAAGGTTTGAGACATCGGCATCATCAGTATTAACGAAGACACCAGAGTTCTCGGCGGTTTCCCAGAAGATAAGGTATTTATCTGCTGTTTCATCGTCGGCACTGACGCCGTCTATCAATATTGGTGTTGTACCATTGGCATCATAATCTATGATTAATTTACCATTGTCATCAAATGAGTTGTTAAATGCAGCGTATTGTGCACTGGTGTAATCAGATGTAGCTTTGAAAGATACACCCTCAGAACCTGGTGTTACGTTGAACATAACAACATCTTCAGTAGTTGGGTCGATGTTTAGTGCTTGATCAGCGATAGTTGCATGGACATATGCACCGTTTGTGGCGGCGTTTCTATCCAATGTAAGTGATGCATAGTTATCTATGTCATCGTTATCGTGAGTCAAAACTACTATTTCATCTGCTCCTGGTTGTTCTAGCTTAATTTCAAATGTTTCGATGGTAAAGTCGAAGGCTTGTAAGACAGGCCATTTTTGTTGTTCAAGACCAATTTGACCGACTTCAGCACTGGTTAAACCTGTTGCATGCTCAGTACCGTCTAATTGGACGGCTGATAATGTAGGTGCACCAGCAATAAGACTTACCGTGTGGTAAGTAGTTGCTGCTGAAGAGAACACTGTTGCTGCGGCACCTGCATCACCAGCTGCATCGATTACATATCCAAAGTGGATATTGATATCAGATGCATTGTTGAGTACGTGTGCTGCGGCAACGTTGGTTTTGTCTGCAATGTATGCATACCAATAACCATCAGTACCTTGTGCCAATCTAAGTTGATGTTCATCAACTTTGACAGTTGGTTCTTGTTGTTTCTCATCAGTTTCAGTTGCTTTTGAATCTTTTACAATAATTTCGACTACTTGTATTCCAGCGAAAAAGTTATTGAAATTTGCGTTCTCTGCGGAGACAAATAGTTGGCCTGCGGCTGCGGCTTCTGGGACCATTGAAGGTGCACCAATAACCATACCACCGGCTAACATAATTGTCATTAGCGTAAGACTAGTTAATTTACGTCCTATTTCGTTATTCATGTTATTAGTTATTTTTGTCAAAAATTAGTATTTAACCCTAATGGACGATTAGTCCACAAAAACGTGTTTTTTTGCATATATTTCACTATTTTTTTTAGTTTTTGATTATTCATATACATTTTTTAAGTATTTATTATAATTATTTCAGTTTTATATTAATGATCCAATAATATTATATAAAATTAGCCACAATCATCAAATTTTTAGAGGCTAATTTTGTATATTTTAATTAAAATTAACTCTTTTAGGGTGGAATTGACTCATTTTTTATAATTAAAAATTGTCTGATATAAATAAAAATCTAATTTCAAAATCATCAATACTAAGTTACGGGGTATTTGCATTTTCCATATCAATAGTTTTACTCTCTTGCGTGTCAGTGATTTTTCCAGCTCTAATTGGAAGTACAAATTCAGAGTTTAAAGAATTTCCATTTTATACTCCACAAGTTGATCCTTTTGAAATAGGTGCATTGGCAATTCCATTTGTTATACTTAATGGAATTGTATTATTGATTGGAATAATTTATTATAAAAAACATTATTCATTAAATCGTCTTTTTGATTTCGATGTATCAAAAAAAATTGCAACTATCGCAATAATTATAATTTTAACATCATATGTCATTGCAACAGTTCCAGAATTTGAAACAAATGAAAAATTTGGAGATTTTATCGATATGGAAAAAAGATTAAGTGAATCAATGCATGAGAATAGATTTACAATTGAGGATGCAATTAGTGGAAATCCAAACTACTCAGTAATAGAACCACATGTAAAATATTCATTGTTGATAATATCTGAAAAAGTATTTGGAGATTATAGAGTAATTGCATTTATTGCAAGTATTGCATTACTAATTACAACTTATTTTATTACAAAAGAAATTACAAAAAAAAGAATTCCTGGAATTTTTGCAATGTTATTAGTGTTACAGAGTAATATTTTTTTGACTTATGATACGTCATCCACATATTCAAATTTTTGGATATTATTTTATGTGTTATCTCTTTATCTTATTTTAAAAAAATGGCAATTTTCACATATTTCATTTGTATTATCAATTTTTTCAAAATTACTATCTGCAGTATTTTTACCACTTACAATATTTTTTGTAGTAAATAATACAAAAGGGAAAAAACGAATTTATATTTTAATATTTTATGCAGTTTTAATAATTGGGGCATTATTTGCGGTAAATAGTACATTAGGTGAAATTAACATCATGTATCTACCAGAAAGATTCATTGAAGGATTTGCACAACTATCTTATCAATTAAGATTTGATTACATTATTCTAATATTTTTATTGCCTCTGACCGTTGCATTATTTTTAAAATCATTAAAAGGATTTCATCAAGCAAATTCAATTCAGATATTAATTTCAGGATTTTTGTTAATTCCTCCATTTTTAATTACATTTTCAGAACAAACAAACGAACCATATAGGCTAATTCCATTAGTAGTATTTTTTGCAATAGGAGCATCTACATTACTTGCAAAAATTAAACAAGACGAATCATAGTCCAAGTAGTGATAACTATATCGCCAGTCCGAATTGGAAATCCATCATAATTTGCATATACAATAGTTTGACCATCATCAGTAATGGCAGATATAGACACAATAGTATCAGAAACATAATTTGCGTTACCAACTCCTGTAATTACTTGGTATTTTTTATCGTCAATATTCATCATTTTTGTATTTTCAGAATTTTTAGACATATCATCTAAAATTATAGATAAACCTTCTAAATTTTGAACTGTTATTCGATCTGTTTCAATATACCCTACAAGATTTTCATTTGAATCGCGAATTTCAATTTGTACAATTATGTAAATTTGACCGTCTTCAATGGATGTATCAAATGTATGATCTGCAAGCTCGGCAAAAGATAATGGTGGGATAAATATCAAAACTGCTAAAAATAATAATTGTTTGAGCAACTTTCTTAGTAAGATTAAATGATTAATTAAACATGATGGGTTTTTGAAAAAAACTATATAATTTTTAGACCAACACCCAAAGATATTTTGGGGTAAAATCCAAGTTCATTGTTAGATTTAGTAATATTGGCTACGCTGTAAATTATTTCCCCCTTTCTTGTAGATTTGTAAATAATTTCAGAATTTTTTCCAGATAATCGTATCAATAATTTTGCTAAATCACCAATGCTTGTACCATTTCCGCTTGCAATGTTATATATTCCAGATTTAGATTTGATGGAAAGAATTATTCCATCAATCACATCATCAATATGAATAAAATCTCGAATTGCATTTCCATCACCGAAAATAGTTAGCAAGATATTTTCTGAAATATTTTTTCTAAAATTTGCAATCACGCCATTGGTTTGTCCATTCCCATACACATTAAATAATCTCAAAATAGAATAATTAATTTTTGATTGAATAGTGATATTTTCCATATCTAGTTTACTTTGGCCATAAGGTGATAGTGGTTTAGTAGTACTTGTTTCATTCACAGAATTATCAGAATTTTCATAAATAGCAGCCGATGATGTTGCAATAATTTTTGAAATTTTATTTGAATTACACGAATCAATTACATTTTGAGTGCCCTGTACATTTGTTTGAAATGTATCGTCAGGGTTAGTAATTGAATCAATTACATCAGTTTTAGCTGCTAAATGTATTACAATATCATGATTTTTCATGGAATCAAATAATTTAGAATTATCTAAAATATCTCCAACAATTAATGTTACATTTTCCATAGTAGGAAAGTGTTCTTTGTTTGAATTTGAAAAATTATCATAAACAGTGACTTTGTGTGATGCTGTCAATTTTTTGCATAAATGACTGCCAATGAATCCAGCCCCACCAGTAACAAAAATTCTCATAGGATCATTTTATCAACTTAGAATTAAAAGGTATTAGAAACAAATTACTTATTATTTCGAATTAAATTTGCCATTGAAAATAAAATAACTGCAGTTACTGACAATATTGTACCTAACAAAAACAATACAACTGACCCTGCCATCATACCAAATAATACAACTTGGTTGTTAAGATATCCATCCAAAAATAATCCACCTAAAATTATTCCAATAGCAGTTACTAAAATTCCAGGAATACCATAAAATTGTAATGGATGTTTAATGGACACATATTTTATGGTATTTGCAAGAACAGATACTCCATGAGATAAGGGATTGTGTTCTGATGTATCACCATCATATGATATTGTAATTGGAACTTCAGCTAAGGATAATCCCTTATTGGATATTTTGAATAGTATTTCAGTAGATACAGACATGTTTTCTTCAGTTGGGTGAATTGCATTAATTGCATTTTTAGAATATGCTCTAAATCCAGATTGAGAATCAGATACTTTAAGATCGGTACCATAGTTTGCAGTAGACGTTATAATTTTTATTCCTCTTTGTCTATATCCAGGAGCTTCAGTGTTTTGATTTAGAAATCTTGAGCCAATTACCACATCTACATTATGTTGAGATAGGATGTCTACTAGTAACGGAATCTGATCAGGGTCATGCTGTCCATCTCCATCTACGGTAATCATAGTATCTACATTATTTTCTCGTGCATAATCAAACAGTGAAATTATGGCTGCACCATACCCTTTGTTTATTTTGTGAGAAATTACTACAGCACCAGCATTTTTTGCAATATTTGCAGTGTTATCTGTAGAGCCATCATCACATACAACTACAGAGTCAACATGATTCTTTGCAGATTTTACTAAACTCTCAATATGAGATTCCTCGTTGTATGCAGGAATGCAAGCTATCTTCATTGTGATCTTGTGAAATAATATGATATGTAAATAGTTAGTTCTAGAGTTTAATCTGAGATCTTTCACCCAATAGAAATTGATGTTTATTTGGAATATCAGAGGCCATAATTTCAGAACCATGAGCCATAATGCTTGATTGAAAATCAACTTTGGCATTAATTATACAATTAGTCATAACAATAGAATCTTGAATTAGACATTGTTTTAGATTACAATTATCTCCAACGGAGACATATGGTCCTAGATGTACACCAGGGCCAATGATACAGTTCTTTCCAATAATTACAGGGCCTGTAATAACAGAACTACCGTCAATTACAGTTCCAGCCCCAACTACAACATTATTTTTAATCTTGGCATCATTATCAATTAGAAATTGATTTTCAGTTCCAATTGAATCAAGAACTAACTTGTTTGCATGAATAATATCCTCAGGGGTTCCAGTATCCTTCCACCAACCAGTTACAGTATCATATTCTATTTTATCTCCATCATCCATTAGCATTTGTAACGCTTCTGTAATTTCAAACTCTCCTCTCCAAGAAGGTTTTAGTCTATCAATCACTCCAAATATTTTTGGAGTGAGGAAATAGATTCCAATTACTGCCAAGTCTGATGGTGGATTTTTTGGCTTTTCTACAATTTTTTTTATCTTTTGAAAATTGTCTTTGTCCAATTCGGCAATACCAAATCTTTGGGGATCATCTACTTTACATAATAAAATCATTGCATCAGAATTGGATGTTTGGAATTTTTTTGTATAGTCAATTAAATTTTTTCTTAAAACATTATCACCGAGATAAACAATGAATCGATCATCACCTATGAAGTCCTTGCATAATCGTATTGCATGGGAAATTCCTTTTGGTTCATCCTGATAAATATAAGTAATTTTAACACCAAACTTTTCTCCTGTTCCATAGTATTCTTTTACTTTTTCAGGATATACATCACCAATAATTATTCCAATTTCAGTTACTCCTGCAGTTTTTAGATCCTCTAAAGCATATTGAGACATTGCTTTATTTGCAATAGGGAGAAGCTGTTTTGGTCCTGTATGGGTCAAAGGTCGGAGTCTTGTACCATGTCCACCATGCAAAATAATTCCTTTCATACAAATTTCATAAATGCATCTAATATAAAATCAAATAATTGAAAATAAATTTTATAAAGATAAGAATTCATTACTAGATATCATCGAATATGGTTTTGGCATAACAACGGAATACAAAAATAATGACGGGATTTTACCCTCACTAGTGAATTGTTCATCTTTACTAATTAAGAAATCAGTTATTTTTTGAGCATCAGGATCTAGTTTTTTAAATTCATCAGTATTATTCCATAAAATTGGATATGCTATTCCACCGTTAATTTTACGTTCATAAATAATATTAAAAAAACGAGTGACAATAGATAACAGTAGATCAGCATTTACAGATTCACTAGGATCCCCATTTTGAAAACTAGTTAATTTTGGACGTAATGGAATTATTGTTTTAAATCTAGAAGGCAATGAATCATTCACCTGTTTTATAATTTTTACATGTTTATCTGAATATTGATTATATGAAGGACCAACATATTCAAAATTAAACATCAATCCATTTTTTTTTAAAGTTTTATTCAATTCCCACATTGTTTTTGATAACCTGAAAGCATGATGTAGTACCCCAACATTAAAAATTGCATCGTAATTTTTTAATTTTAAATTTTTTAAATTATTAATATCATCTTTAAAATAATTTATTGATCTATTTCCTGCAAGTTTTTTTGATAATTGTAAATGTGAATCAGATATATCAAATGCATCAAAATTTTTTCCAATTCCAAGATCATATAATTCCCTTTCTACCCATCCATTTCCACATCCCACAATCAGTACACGATTAAATGGGACATATTTTTTAAAACGAATTAAAATATCGTTAATCCAAGTCAAATTAGGGTTATCGGTAGTAGATTGATTTATGTAATTTTGAATTCTTGGTAAATCATTCCAATATTGATCAGAATAATATTCAAATGATTTTTTTCCTAGTTTTTGATTTAAGACAGAGTTTAATCCTTTAATAAAGAATTTTATCCTTTTAATATTTGTCAATTCAATTTTTTACATAAATCTCAAATACAAAGGTTAATGAGAGTTTAGGCAGGCTATTAAAAATAAAATGGGTTACAATTCATTTGTTCATCTATTAATTGACATTACAAATAATGAAACTTTCAAGTATACGAAAATAATTTGAATTATTAATTGATAGTAGAGTCATTTTTTATCGTAAAGAGATCAATAGCATATGGCTGTATGGCATTCCTATTTTCAATTTTAGGATTAATTCTTCCTGATGCATTTATTGTTGGAAATCCACTTGAGGTGAGTGGTATTTCATTTGAGCATGTTTTTGGTCACATATTATGGGGATTAGCTATAGGAATTGTAAGCTTTAGTTTTAGATATGCCATTTTAGCTGGATTGTTTCCAATAATTTTAGATTTTGATCATTGGATTCAATTTCTTGGAATAGAAATGATTCCAAGAATGGCTCACTCTATAACATTTGGAATTATTGCAATGGTAATAATGATGTTTATTTTTGATAGAAAAGATTTGAGATTAGGTGCAATTTCTATTGCTGCAGTATTTTCTCACATGTCATTTGATATTTTCTTGGGAGGTACAAGTAAATTTCCAGTTCTTGTTCCATTCAGTACGAAGAGTTTAACGTTTAGTGGAACAGATTGGATATTATTTGAGTTTATTTCAATTGTAATAATTTTTGTCGCATCAATTATTTTTTTCAAAAAACAAAAAATTAAAAGTGTGAATTAGAATTTAATTCATTAATAAATAATTCAATGCTTTGTTCAATTTTTTGCGGTTGTTCATTAAGAGTTTCTGTTGCAAATGAAACATCTAGAGAAGAATCTTTTGGTCTTTGTGCATTCCAATTCATGTTATCAGTTTTTGTAGGAATTAAAAAAATTTTATCAAGATGAAGTTTATCTGCAACTAGTTCTGCTAAAGCATATCTAGATATTCTTGTTGCACCAGATACATGAATTATCCCTATAATCTGTCTAATTGTAATTTCAATTAACATCTTAGATAAATTTGGAACGTATGTAGGAGATGTGAACTGATCTATTAAGACCGGAATCTCTTTTTTTGCCTCCAAATTTTCTTTTACCCACAATGGAAAACTTTTCTTTGTAGGATGAATTCCAAATGGAGTGCTTGTTCTTGCAATACACCAACTTGATGCCAATTTATTTAGGACAAGTTCACCTTCTAGTTTTGATTTACCATAAAATCCTAGAGGGTTTGAAGGATCATCTTCTTTTTTCATGCCATTAATTCCATCAAATACATAGTCAGTTGAAACATAAAGAAAAAAGATTTTTTGTTTTGCTGCTTGCTTTGCAAGAATTTCAGTTGCTTTTGTATTAATAAGAGTAGCAAGTTCCTTCTCTGCTTCACACAAATCAACACCGGTCATAGCAGCAAGGTGAATTATTCTATCAGGTTTTATTTCTTGTAGAATTTCTATGATTTGATTTTCATCTGAGAGATCAAGGTGTGTTGGAATTCCTTGAAGAGGTTTTTTATCATGATAACAAGAATAAGTTGTATGATTTTTTTGTACAAGATCTTTTACTATTTGAGAACCTATCAGTCCAGCAGAGCCAGTAACTAGGAATTTCATTTTGAATTAATAGTCCAAGGTTGAGGATGTAAGGTATTCTCATCAATTAATGGTTCCCACCATGATTGGTTTTCTAAATACCAAGATACAGTTTGTTTTAATGCATCATCAAAATTGTACTGAGGTTTCCATCCTGTTTGATTTTCAATTTTTGTGCAATCAATAGAGTATCTCTTATCATGTCCTGGTCGATCTCCAACATATTCTATCATAGAGTAAGGTTTTTCCAAAATATCAAGTATTTTTTCTACAATAGTTTTGTTTGTAATTTCCTCATATGCTGTAATATTATACACCTGACCAGATTTTCCTTTGGAAATTAAATTTTCAATTGCCTGAACATGATCATTTACATAAATCCAACTTCGAATCTGCATTCCATCACCATATAATGGAACTTTAAGATCTTTTATAGAACGAATTATTGTTTTTGGAATTAGTTTTTCAGGGAATTGGTTAGGTCCAAAATTATTAGTGCATCTTGTTGTAATACAATTAATTCCATAGGTTCTATGATATGATGATACAAGATGATCTGCTGCGGCCTTTGTTGCAGCATATGGATTACTTGGGTTTATTTGAGAATATTCATCAAAAGACGATTTCCCATGAGCATCACCATAAATCTCATCAGTAGATACATGTATGAATTGTTTATCATATTTTCTTGTGGCTTCTAAAATGGAATAGGTTCCAATAATATTTGTATCAAGAAATGGTTTTGGATTTGCAATACTTCTATCAACATGAGATTCTGCTGCAAAATTTATTGTTACATCTGAATCTTTTACCAAATTATCAATTAGAGATTCATTTCTAATGTCATCTTTAATGAATTTATAATTAGGATTATTGTTTAATTCTTTTAAATTTTCAAGATTAGAACCAATTGTCAATACATCAAGGTTCGTGATTTTAGAATTAGGATTGTTCTTGAAATAATTTCTAATAAATGCACTTCCAATAAATCCTGCACCGCCACAAACAAGAATATTCATATTTAGAATTTTTGAATTTCTTATTTATCTCTAGTGTAAATAAAATCAATATCTGCATTTTGTAATAGAGGTAATGTAGAATCTTTTTCGTGTAAAATAGGCGTGTCAGTTGGCCACTTTATGTTGATTTGAGGATCATTCCAAATTATTCCTCTTTCATTTTCAGGAGAATATTCATTATTAACTTTGTAAAGTACATCAGCATCTTCACTTAATACACAAAAACCATGTGCAAATCCTTCTGGAATGTAAAGAGATTTATGATTTTTGTCTGAGAGAATTTCACCCACCCATTTTCCAAAAGTAGGGGAATTTTTTCTAATATCCACTGCAGCATCAAAAATTTCCCCTCTTAATGTAGTTACAAATTTCGCTTGTGCTTTTGGATTTTTCTGATAATGCAATCCTCGCAACACCCCTTTAATTGAATGTGAAAAATTATCTTGAACAAATTTTGTATTTATTTCATTAGAAACAAACGAAGATGTTTTAAAATTTTCTAAAAAGAAACCCCTATTATCAGAAAAAGATTGTGTTTCTACAAGAATAACTTCAGGAATACTTAATTTTTTAAAAGTAAATGTCACAAATATTCTATTTTAAAATATGATAAATATGTTTTAGTTAGAATAATTATCAAAAAGAGGGATTTTGAGAAAGAATTATTTTTCTAATGTACTCATGTATTTTTTGTAAGAGTCTAATACTTCAGGAACTTTTCCAATAATCTCAATATGTCCATCTTTAACAAACATAGCTCTATCGCACAATAGTTCAATATCAGAAGGATTATGACTGACTAAAATGATAGATTTTCCACGTTTTTTGAAATCCCTCATTACATCAAGGCATTTTTTTTGGAAATTCAAATCACCTACAGCAATAACTTCATCAAGCAATAAAACAGTAGGATCAACTTGTACTGCAACTGAAAAAGCAAGTCTCATTTGCATTCCTGATGAAAAATTCTTAAGTTTTGTATCGGCAAATTTTTCCAACCCGGCAAATTTTATTATATCTTCAGTTCTCTCTGCAATTTCCTTTTTACTAATTCCTAACAAAATACTGCTTTGATAGATATTTTTGATTGCAGTTAACTCTGGATGAAATCCCAAACCCAATGCAAGTACAGGGACAACAGTGCCCATAGTTTCTAAGGAACCATCATCTGGCTGGTAAATACGAGACAAAATTCGTAGCAAAGTAGTTTTACCGCTACCATTACGTCCGACAATACCTAAACATTCACCTTTTTTTACATTAAATGAAATATTGTCTAATACTTGAAGTGTTTCGTAGTGCGGGTTTCGATTTATACTTCCAGTGATAGATTCGTACAAAGTAGTACGTTTTTCATGATATAATCGAAATTTCTTTGACACATTTTTTACAGTGATGGTATTTTCTAACATTTACAATTCCTCTACTATTCTTGCTTGATATTTTCTAAAAATTAAATATCCAATTCCCAGTACAACAAAAATCGAACCAATTGTGTAAAGTATTGAATTAATTGGAGGTAAAGTTCCGTACATAACTACATGATGCGTCATTGTAACTAGTTGTACAACTGGACTCAACATTAAGATATTTTGTACATATTCAGGTAAAAAATCAAACCGATAGAAAATTGGAGTTAAAAAGAATCCAGCATGTAATATTATCCCCCAAATAAATTCAATATCTTTGAATTTTACATTAAGAACAGATAATCCTAAAGAAAGGCCAATAATAAACACAAATCCGAGAAAGTAAATTGGAATTAAATAGACAATTGTAACGGGAGGAGTAAATTCTAGAGCCACCATAAAAACTCCCAGTATAGCCAATTCTACAATCAGCATAATTGATGCTGTAATGCAAGAGCTTATCGCAGGAATAGATCTTGGAAAATAAATTTGCGTGATTAGTGAGCTACGATTAGAAAGACTGACTAAAGCTATATTCGTTCCATTTTTATAAAAATTGTAAGTAATCAATCCTAAAAGTAAGTAAATTGGAAAATTATCAATTTCAGTTTTAAACATAGTAGAAAAAACTACAAACAGAACACCCAACATAAGTAAAGGTTCAACGACACTCCAAAGAACACCCAATACAGAATTTTTATATCGAATTTTAAGATCAGTTATTGCAAAATTAAATAAAATTCCCCTTGCCTTCCACATTTCTTCGCGAATAGTAGTCATCAAATCAACTCTAACTGATACCAATATAACAGATTATGTTATTTTGAATGGAGTTTCAGATATAGAATAATCCCAATCCAAATTTGAATTGTAAAATGGATCACCATTTTTGAGATAAGGCCATTTTTTAATAAATTTGACATGATTTTCTATATCAAAATGAGAAGCATTGTCTTTCGTGATAGTAAAAGAACCCTCATGCAATAATTTTGTAAAAGGGGTGTAGATAACTCGATATCCCATTTTAACAACTTGTAAACACAAATCAGCATCCCCGTAGTATACATCAAAAGAATTATCAAAATTTCCAACTTTATCAAAAATCTCTTTTTTTATCATTAAGCATGCTCCAGTAACTGCAGAATAATCCCTAGTAGAATTTAGAATATTATGATAACCACTAGAATATTCTAATTGTCTCATAAGTGGATGAAATCCAGAACCAGTTTTTAAAAAAACAACACCAGCATGCTGAATGGTATTATCTGAAAAAATTAGTTTGGGTCCTACTATTCCCACATCATCTTGCATAGCAATACTAACTAGTTCATCTAACCAAAAAGAATCTAAAACTTGGGTATCATCATTTAAAAATAATATTAGTTGCCCTGAAGAAGAGGCTACAGCAAGGTTATTCATCTTAGAAAAATTAAAGTTTTCAGAATAATTAATTATTGGATAAGATAATGAAGAGTAATATTTTTTTGTAGCATTATCAGTACTTGAATTATCTACAATTATAATTTCCTTATTTTTATAATTAGTTTTTTTCTCAATACTACTAATACATCTTTTAAGAATGTGATAATTATTTTTAGTTGGAATAATTATGGATACTTTAGGTTTTTCATGAAGTAAATATTTAATTTGAAAAGTATTTTTAACAAGTCCATCTTTTACTTTTACATCTACATTAATTCTTTTAAGATGATTAGATAACGCTAATTTTTTAGAATCAAAATTTACCAATGTAGGATTTTTTATTGAACAAAGTGGAATTGAAATATGATAAATAAAAGTTGTTTTCTCAATACTTTGGAGAAGAACATCAAAATTAAAACACTTATGGATTATTAAGTCAGGATTAATTTTTTTAAGAATAGTTTTTTTTATAATATAAAACGGCGATAAATAATCAATAGATCTAAACAGATATGGACTCCAATTAGGCTTAAAAAATGGATTGTTACGGACATTATTTTCATCAAGATAATCATGATCAGAATATAAAATATCAGAGTTAGGTGATTGATTTAGATTTTTTATGAATTCATTTAAACCAAATTTAGATAATTGAATTCCAGCATGAAGAAATCCTACAAAATCACCATTAAGATTTAAAATATTCTTAAAAGAAGCATCAGACAATTTACCACAAAAAATAATTTTAGGATTATCGTTTTTAATTAATTCATTAATTTTAGAAATATTTTGTGAAGAATTTGTTGAAAAAATAGTTATTTCCCAATTATCATATGTCTGATTTTTTATGGAGTCAATTGTATTTTTTACATCATCAAGATTTTTATCATCAATTATCAAAACTATTGAAATTTTTGGCATGTAAAATGATTTATTTGATTTATCAGATGATTCTTTTGCTAATTTTTCATCCAACTGTTTTAAATAATTTTGATATTGTTTATGAAATGAAATATCATTAAATGCAGAAATTGGTTTTTGATCAGCGGAGAATGTACTCAATCCATTTTTTCTTAATTCTAATTTTACAACATACCAATAATATCGGATACCGTGAAGAAATATGATTCCCCTTGAAATATGATATAATTTTTTTAATTTTTTCCAACGAGTATATCCAACATAATCTGCCAACTATACCTCACCTACCACTGACCTTCCTAGTTTTTTATAAATCCAATTTTCAAAAGGAATCAAAAAATCTTTTGTTTTTGGATCATGTAATCCATAATCTGCAGCCCATTCTAATAATTTTTGATAGTCTAATTTCAATAATGAAAATAATAATGGATGATCTTTATGAGGAAATGTATCACATACAGTCACCAATGTTCGATAAGCAGCTAACTCGTATTGAGTGTCAAAATCAACCATTTTTTTTGTATAATCAATATCATACAATGCAAAAACTTGTTTAGCATATTTTTTCCAAGAGAAGGATTCAGAACGTTTTAAACTTTTTTCAGATAATTCATTTAATAATTTTGGATTATTTGTAAGAGTTAACATAGAATCACTTATTTCAGAAACATCATAAGGATTAATCAAAACTCCCGCATCTTCAATTATATGTTTTGGGGAATGTTTGTTGGTAGAAATACAAGGTACACCGCAACACATTGATTCCACTAATGGAATTCCAAATCCTTCATGAATAGATGGCAATACAAAAACATCAGCTCCTTGGTATAATTGAAGTAATTGTTCGTGGGTTACCCAATCTAAAATAAATATTCCAGGAAGATGTCCAATTTTCTTTTTAATTTGTGGTAGATGTTTTCCAGCAATAATTAAATTATGTTTTAGACCAGATTTTCTTGCCATTTGATATGCTTCTGCAAGTCGAATTTGATTTTTTCTAGCAAAATTCATTTCACTTAGATGGAAAAAATATTTTTCATTAGGTATTTTTAATTCTGATAAAACTTTTTTCCTTGTTGAATCTTTATCAGTAGATGGTTTAAAAAAATCATGATCAACACCTAGAGGAATTATTTTGATCTTTTCATATGGAATTTTTAAATATTCATGCATTTCTTCACGCTCAGATTCAGTTCCCACATGAAAAATTTTAATTTTTTCATTATATTTTTCCCAATTTTTTAATGCTTTTTTTATCAATGGTTCAGAAACCATCCAAGATCCTTCCCATGCCATAACTTCCTTTCCATAAATAACTTCATCAATTCCTACCAAGCCACAAATTATATTTTTACAATGAGATGTTGCATTTAGTGGAAATCCATATCCACCGATATTTGAAATATGAACAAGATCAAAATGTTGATTAAAATCTCCAACTGAAATAGATTCAAGCCTAGTTGCAGCAATTGTAAAAGATTTAGTCTCATTCATCATTTTTCCAATTTCTCTAAAAGTGTGTCTTGCGATGTTGGTTAAACTGGATGCATCTAAATTCCAATTTATGGGTAAAGCAATACGCATAAAATAATGAAAAAAGAGACAAAGATAATTGTTTTTATCAAATATTAATCTAAAACAATTCAATAATTGCTATTTCTAGTCATACCATACATTCATAATATTATTTTTAAATTTTTTATAATCAATTTTACCTTTAACTATCTACTGTAAGTAAATAAAAATAAATGCCTAAAGCAAAAACATAGATTTTAAGTTTAGTATTTTTTTAATGTTTAATTACCATACATTGAGGAGAGGTTAATTCAATCACAGAAACATTTTTTTCAGAAAAAAATTCAGTGAATGCACTCTTTACGCCTTCACTATGATAATCATGAGTAAGTATTATTCCACCAGGTACTAACCTAGGATAAAAAAATTCAAGGCAATCTTTAGTACTTTTATAAAGATCAACATCTAAATGAACAAATGAAAATTTAGAATTGTTTACAGGTGTTGAAGTACTAGGAAATTCACCTGGATAGAAATAGACATTATTGTATTTAGATAGATGATTTTTTACCATTTCTAGGGAAGTGTCGTTGCATAGATTCTTTTTCCAAAGTTGTTTTCCAAAACAATTATCTTTTTCAGTTACATCTGGGAGTCCTTGAAATGTATCAAACAAATGTAATTTTTTATCCCCTTTTGTTTCACAAATTATTTTAGATGAACCACCTTGATATACTCCCACTTCTGCTATGTCGCCATCTAAATTTCTTTGAGATTTTACGATTGAGTATAAATTATATGCTTCAAAAGGATAAAATGCAAAATTGACTTCTTTCTTGACTAATCTTATCAAATCTACAATTTTTTTATCTTTATAAAATTCTAATAATTTAAACTGTATTTCAGTATAAAAATAACCAACTAATCTTCCCACATATGGTGAGGAATAAGTAATTTTATGTAAAATATTACTCATACGTTTAATCAAATTATACGTTTTAAATTACTATTGCAAAGTATGCAGTAGAAAATATGATTTAATCTAGAAATATTTATCTCCAAATGATCAGTTATTTTTTTTAAGAAAATCTATTTTTTTAATAAGTTTCCAGGCTGGGCTTTCATGAATTTGCTTAACAATATTACGAAGGTGTTCAATATCTTCATCTTTTTTCTGATTGAGATCACGTAGAAGGTGTAAATCTTCATCTTTTTTCTGATTGAGATCACGTAGAAGGTGTAAATCTTCATCTTTTTTCTGATTGAGATTACGTAGAAGGTGTAAATCTTCATCTTTTTTCTGATTGAGATCACGTAATTCGTCCATGTGACTTCCTGCTTTTGTCTCAAAGGTCTTGAGGTTTTCATCTTTTTTCTGATTGAGATCACGTAATTCGTCCATGTGACTTCCTGTTTTTTTCTCAAAGGTCTTGAGGTTTTCATCTTTTTTCTGATTGAGATTACGTAATTCGTCAAGATGAGTTAATTCATGTTCTTCGGGAGAACTTAATTGATTAATGGTGCTACTGTATAGATATAATTTATTATCAATATTGGCAATAGGATTATCGGTAATAGGATTATTGCTACATATTGCTATAAAAAATAATCCATCAGAATTATCTAAATTAAATTTTTTGCTAATATCATCAATTTGATAAGTTTTAGCATTAAAGAAATTAATTTTTAGATCATTCATAATATCAGCAGGTTTAGAGATAGCCATAGATGAAGGATAATATTGATAAAATATTGTAATATTTGAAAAATATTTTCCTAGAAATAGTTTGAATTCTGATTCTGTAAATTCTTTATAATGAAATGGATTGTCAGATGGATAAGTATCAGTATTAGGGGTAGAGACGATAAATATGCCATCATCTTTTAAAACACGTTTAACTTCAGTAAGAAAATTATCCTGATTTTTTAAATGTTCAATAGTTTCAAAGGATACCACAACATCAAAGGTAGTATCTAGAGTAATTTTCTCACAATTATTTTTTTTAAATTCAAGATTTTCTTTTTTGTAATTTTTTTCACAGTAGTCAATTGCTTCAGATGAATTATCTATTCCCACTACTTTTGTTGCTCCAGATTTGGATAAAATAGCAGAACCATATCCACTGCCACAAGCAGCATCCAATACAGATTTTGAAGTAGTAAATTGAGAGGCAAATAAGTATCGAATAGTATGTTCCTGAAAAAGAAATTTTGTTCGTTCATCGTTTGGCAAAACACGTTCTAAATTAAATTCAGAAGCATCAGATACAGATTCTATAGATTCCTCGGAAGATGTCACAATAATTTATAAACAAAGTCTGTAATTATAAATTTTATATTAATTCAGTGGTTTGTATATTAACTAATTTTGTAATTTCGTTTCTGAAATTAACCTAAATTCCATACCATTTGGACCTGCAAATTTTGAATTTCCTGAGTGTATATGCTTGTAACCATCAAAATCAATGTTATTTGGATCTAGCTTAGTCAGAAAATCATATTTTATTCTTCGGATTTCTTCATCATAATAACCATAGTGAAGAATTTTAATTTTACTTCTTACAGGTTGATTTTCTCCAATGAGATTATTTGGAAATGCTGCACAATGTGAATTTCCAGGAAAGTCTGTACCCCCAAACTGTAAGTTTTTGGGTTGATCTTTTAATCTAAATAATTTTTTAGACCAAGTATTATTAAAAATACCATCACATCGATATTGATTGGGTTTATCCCAAACATAAAGTTCCTTTAGTTCAAAAAGATTAGTATTTGGATATAATACATTTAGTTCATAAAATAAACGCTGTTTGGAATTAGGCATTAAAACTTCGTCACCATCTAAAGTCAATATAAAATCAGGATTTCTTGATAGAGCCATTTTAAGTAAAGTGTTTTTATCTCTTGTTTCATCAAATGGTAAATTCTTTTGAGAATGTATATCTATAACTTGAGAAAAATTTTCACAAATTTTGACAGTGTCATCAGTCGAGCCGTCATCTAAAACTACAATTTCTTTACATATGTCTAAAATAGATTTTAATGATTGCTCGATCCATCTGGATTCATTTTTAATTCTATACATTCCAATGATATGTGTATTTTTAGAATAGTCTTCTTTTTCTGAAAAAGTAATTTTAGAATCTACTATTGGATTATTTTCTAAATATTCAGGAGAATTTTTTATGAATTCTATTAATTGGGATTCATTGATTTTATTTTTTTTAAATAATTTCAGATAATAGTTTAAACCTGGTTCATCAGGTTCTCTGTCAAGTAAATCATTATACTGAAACCTAATTAAATTTTTTACATTTTGTATATTCATTTGTGTTTCAATTAATTTTATTATAATTTAAAACTTATAATTTCTCATTCCAAGCAAAAAGAATAATAAACTAATAGAAATTCATATACAGTGTTATTTTAGTTGAATCATGTCAAAGGTATTACTAGTTAATCCACCATTTTATCGTTTTTTAAATTCACATTATAATGCAAATTCTTTGGGTATTGCTTATGTTGCATCTTACCTTAATTCACGTGGGCATGATGCGTGGCTATATAATGCTGATTTCTTAAATACTGAAACTTTTCTTAATCAAAAAAATCTCTTCAAAGGGTTTGTTGATTACAAAAAATTTTTTCAAGATACAAATCACATAATTTGGCAAGAAGTAGTAGATAAGATAATTGCATTTAAACCTGAATGGGTTGGATTTACTTCTTACACTGCAAATATTACTGCAATTGATATAATTTCAAAAAAAGTTAAAAATTTAGATCCTTCTATTAAACAAGTAATTGGAGGTGTGCATGCAACTTTAGATCCTCTAATACTAGATAAATTAACTTCCATTGACTATAGTGTTCAACGAGAGGGAGAACATGCTATGTTTGATCTTGTAGATGGAAAAGATCCAAAAAAAATTTCGGGTGTTGTATCTCGAAGTGAATCTGGATTAATTAATAATTTTGATGCAGATGTGATTGATGATATAGATAATCTCCCATTACCTGAAAGAGAAAAATTTTGGGGGATGTCTGATGAAGAAAAATTAATGGTTGATGTATCTTACATTTGCAGTATTCGTGGTTGTCCTTATCGATGTAATTATTGTGCATCTCCTGAACATTGGAAACGTAATAAAACACAATATCGTTCCCCAAAATCTCTTGTCGATGAAATGCGTTACGTTAAAGAAAATTATTGGGATAGGAAAAAAGAATTTGATTATAGTGCATCTGCAAATACAAAATCAAAAAATGAATTGATAATTAAAGATAATTCAACTGTTTATTTTGTTGATGATATATTTACGGTACATAAAGAAAGAATTAAGGAGATTTTACGAAGAATTATTGATGAAAATTTTGGAATGAAATGGAAATGTGAAGCACGAACTGATCATTTAGACGAAGAAATTTGTCAATTAATGGCTAAAGCTGGATGCATTCGAGTTAAAATTGGATTTGAATCTGGAAGTGATAGAATTCTTAAACTCATTCAAAAAGATGAAACAACTGATGATATGCGTAAAGGCGCAAAGATGCTAAAAGATGCAGGTGTTCCATTTACGGGTTATTTTATGATTGGATTTCCTGATGAAACTGATGATGATGTACATGAAACAATCAAATTTGCAAAAGAAATTGATGCAGATTATTATTCACTATCTGTATTGGCCCCATACTTTGGTACCAAAACATATTATGATATGATTGAAAAGGGATTTGAATTAGATAAAAAACCTTGGGAGTATTTTTTTCATCAGACAGGAGATTTGATGGTAAACAAAAATATTTCTGAAAAAGTTTTAGAAGAATATCTTGCTCTAAATGAATTAAACAATAATAAAAAAGGATACGTCTAATAATTAATTTGCAACAAATAATATTAAAATATAATTGCTAATTTTTAAAATATATATTTATTAATTTAATTTTAATGGATGTAAAGATAAGTATTCCGAAGATTTTTCTATCATTTTTTTCACATCAGATAACATGAGTTGATCGGTGATTAATTGATTATAAAAATAATTAAACCCCTCCTCATCAGGTAATCTATTTAGAGTATCTTTAAACAGTTTGGTAATATCAGCAGTAACTTTAGAATTAAAATTATTGTCTCTATTAGATTCTAGATTCTGTTTATGTGTCAATTCAGTTTGGGGTATTGCTTCAGGACAAAATCTACACAAAACATTTGAATCAAATGATTTTTGTTTTTTATGAAATTCCATATATTCTGAACTTTTAAAAATAGAATCATAGCTTAGAACTAAAAGATTTCCAAGTATGTGTTGTAAGCCATAATCCATATGACATAATGATACATCACCATTAGGAAGCAATACATTGTCATCAACAATATCTACAAGATCTAATTTTGATGCTCTATTACAAACTAAAGGACCTGATTGTCGCTCATTAGGCTTAACGATTTCTACATTATTTGCTCTATTAATCATCACGTCAGGTGTAAGATCAGTATTCGAAGCAAGTTTAATTTTTGGATGTAAATCCCCCATTGACATTCCAGTAACATTAGGAATATCTAGCAACAATTGTTTTAATAAATTCAAATAATTTTGATTTACAGAAATTTTGGCAAAATTTTGATTATCTGGTAAATGTAAATGAAAAGTTCTAAATTTCACATATTTTATCAATTCAATATCCTCTAGTTTCATACCAACAAGAGTACTAAAAACTTCAATTTCATGGCCTTTTTCGTATGCATGTATAATCATCTTAGAGCAATCAGGATTTAACCAAGGTTCAGAATATCCAGCAAAGCTAATCATAACTGATTTTGGAATTGTGCTCAAACATTTTGTAAAAGTATCAAAACTCATTTGTTCAGGTTTACCATATGATATATTTTCTAATTTATTTTTAGATGAATATTGTTCAATATGTAATTCCTGAGGACAAAAATCACATTTAACTCTACATGCAACATTTGTTGAAATTTCTAGTTTTGGCATATAGTTTAATTCAATACTCATATGTTTAAAAAGTTTAAAAATATACTTAGAAAATTTTTTTATACTCAAACACAAAATCTAATAATTAAATATTAATTCAGAATGAATTAATCCAATATATTATTGATAAAATTCTTAATTCATATTAATGATTAGAAACTGTTGTAAATAAGAAATGAAAAGAGCTCTAATTACAGGCATTACAGGTCAAGATAGCGCATATCTTGCAAAATCACTATTAGAAAAAGGGTACAAAGTTTTTGGGGCGTATAGAAAAACTAGTACACCAAATTTTTGGAAATTACATCATCTTAATGTATACGATAAAATGGATTTTGTATCATTTGATTTATTGGATTCAAAATCAATATCAAAAATGTTAGATAAAACTAATCCAGATGTAGTTTATAATAATGCAGCACAAAGTTTTGTAGCATCATCATTTGATCAACCACTATACACAACTGATGTAACAGGTTCAGGCGTTATTCGAATGTTAGAAGGAATAAAAAACTTTAATGATAAAATTAAATTTTTTCAAGCAGCGTCAAGTGAAATGTATGGATTAGAAAAATCAGTAACTAAAAATGAAAATACATCTTTTCATCCAATAAGCCCATATTCCATAGCAAAAGTTCATGCATATTGGATAACACGTATGTATAGAGAAGCATATGGGATGTTTGCAGTAAACGGTATTTTATTTAATCATGAATCCCCTATAAGAGGAATTGATTTTGTTACACGAAAAATTTCAAATGGAGTTGCAAAAATTTCATTAGGTTTGGAAAAAAATCTCAAACTTGGAAATTTATCAGCTCAAAGAGATTGGGGATATGCACCAGAATACATAGAGGGGATAATTAGTATGATGACACAAAAAAAATCAGATGATTATATTCTTGCTACAAATGAAACACACTCAATTAAGGAATTCGTTGACGAGGCATGTAAAGTGGCAAATATTTCAAATTTAAAAATTAAATCAAGCAAAGAAAATTTTAGACTACACGATGTACAAAAAACAAAAGGAAGTTACAAAAAAGCTAAAAAAGAATTAGGCTGGAGTCCTAAAACTAAATTTAAAAAAATTGTCAAAATCATGGTGGAGGCAGATATTGACAGATGGGAAAAATTCTTAAAAAAAGAATCACAGGCATGGGATTTAGGAAAATAAAAATAATTTAGAATTAGGTAGAAAATAAAACATTAAGTTTTTGGTGTACCCACACTATTCCAAAACATTACAGGTACTTTTCCATTTTTAGAAAATTCAAAATCTTTTTTTAACAAATAGTCAAGCCATTTTGATGCCTCAGGATCATCATTTGAGAAATTTTCAATATTATTCCACAGTATTTGATAAGCAATTCCACCATTCATGTTTCTTTCATAAATGGTGTCAAAATATTTTTCAAACATAGGACGAACCAAATCAGAATGTATTGCCTCAGTAGGCTCAATTCTAAAATTTGCTAAAGGCGGCCTAAGCATATGTTTAGAACGATACTTTGAAGGTAAATCAGACATTACCTCAATCATAAGTTTTAGATGTTCATCAGAGTATTGATTTTGTGCTGGACCGACATATTCTTCATTAAAAATTAATCCATCAGGTTTTAAAACTTCAGATATTCTTTTTGTTGCATTTTCAATTTCTATTGCATGATGTAATATTGCAAAATTAAACACAGCATCATATTTTTTATTTTCAATATTTGACATTGTGTTAATATCTTCAATAAAATAATCAATAGGCATATTTTTTGATAAGTTTTTTGCTTCATCGATATATTTTTGAGAAATATCAAATGCATCAAAATGTAGTCCAATTTTCATTTCACATAATTGTCTTTCAAGCCATCCATTTCCACATCCAACAATTAAAATATTTTCAAATGGAAGATATTCCTTAAAACGAGTTAGAATATCATATAACCAATGTATATTTTCATTGTCTGTAGATAGCTTATTTTTATATTTTACAACTGTTTGTAAATCATTCCAATATTTGTCTGAATAATGTGAATAATTTTTTATGGCTTGAGCTTCACTGGATTCAGACAATAATTTTTTTACATCATCAATAGTAGAATCTCCATTTTCAATCATGGAAATAAAATAATATAATCCAGTTTTGTCAGGTTTGCGTAGCAAAAATTCTTGATAAAAGTCAGATATTTTTTTTTCTAAATCATTTTTATTCATGATATTAGTTTCCGGATAAACAACATTATTTATGATAAATTGTTCTATTAATACTAAATAAAACACCAGATACCAATATCATCATAGTACCCAAAGTTAAGAAAATCAAACTAATGATAGCATATGAGATAGGAAGAGTTCGAATATCATTAAAAATTAAAAAAGTGAGTATAGAAAAAATGATTCCCAAAAAAAGTATTAAAATTCCAGGAATTCCAAGATATTTTAAAGGATGTTTAATTATAATCATTTCAACTAGTGAAGCAAAAACTCCACCTGCATGTAAAACTGGATGTTTTGTAGAAGTTTTTTTTCCAGTATCATACAGAACAGTAACTTTTTCTTCAGAAATAATTAATTCTTTATTTGAAGCATCAATTAAAATTTCTGCATCTGCCGTAAATCCAGCATGGTTAAAATTAATTGTGTTAACTGCTTTGTTAGAATATGCTCTAAATCCACTTTGAGTATCACGAAAAGGGGATTCAGATATAGAATTACTCATACGATCTAAAAATTTGTTGCCGACTTTTCTATAAGCAGGCATTTCCTCGTTATCTTCAAATCTGTAACCAATTACAACATCAGAATTATTTTGAATCATAGATTTTGTTAGTTTTGGAATTTCTTCAGGTAAGAATTGACCGTCCCCATCAATTGTTACCATAATATCAGATTTAATTTTAATGCAATAATTGAATAGAGATTTTAGAGCTTCACCTTTTCCTAGATTTTTTTCATGTGAAATTACTACGGCTCCTGCCTTTGAAGCTTGTTTAATGGTATCATCATCAGAGCCATCATCACAAACTATCACCATGTCTACAAACGGTTTTGAACGAGTTACAACATCATAGATCATAGTTCCAACATTATAGGCTGGAATACAGGCAACTTTTAACATATTACAAATTTTACAACATACCTATTCAAAAATCTTAGGTTTGTATTGGTAGTTTTAGCGTAATTATCAATTAATTATTTTAAATTTTCTTATCATGTAGACAAATAGTAAAACTATCAAAGTAACTAAGGAAACAATTAAGCCTAAAGTAAAAGAATATGGTAAATATTCAAATTCAATAAAATGCTCTCCTGCAGGTACAAATACAGATCTGACAAGACCATTGGCCTTGAAAATTTCAGTTGGATTGCCATCAATAGTTGCAGTCCAACCAGGATAGAAAACATCAGTCAAAACTAAAATTCCATCATGATCTGAATTAGTTTGAATTTTTATTTTATTTTCTTCAAAATTAACAATATTGACAAAATCAGTATTTGTAATTATGTTTGAAAATGTATCATTCCAACCATCAGGTAAAGACCCTTCTAAAATAACTTCGTTTCGAAGATCAAATTCTGGATGATCTAATAAAAAATCCTGACTTTCATCAGATGAAACATGAATGGCTTTGTGTACAAGAAAAGCACGTGGAAATGCATCAAAATTTTCATTAAGGTAAATATTATTAAAGTTAAATGCAATCGGGTGTTTCTTTTCTATTGGATTAATTGTAAATGCAATAAAATTATTCTCATTTTCAATTTCTTTTTCATAATATGTTAATTCATTTTCTGTATCTAATTTTTTATCATAATAAATAACCACAAATTTTTCGGATGTAGATTCAGGGTAATGTAATGTAAATTTGAATATTTTTTCAAATGCATTTTCAATTGGAAGATCAAAATAAAAATTATTAATTTTTTTATTATTTACCGTATTAATAATACTAGTTCTATGATAATTTTCATCAAATGGAACTGAATCAATAGTAAACACCACTTGATCATTTTTATCAAATAATGCTGCACTCAATCCAATTCCAATAGATTCAATTGAATTTACTGGAGATGTAAAAATTTGATAGAAGTTGTTTGGAACAGATGACAATTGTGAAAATTGCCCTGAAAGTCCTGAAGCACCATAAGAAATAGTGTTAAAGTCATATCCCTCAGTAATGATATACTTTACTCCTAGAAAATCAAAATATTTTTCATTGTCAAAAAATTTTATGATAGAATCATTTGGGCCATATGCATTAGACCAAGAAGGTATACCTAATCTTCCAGGCTCTGCATCTTCATCAAGAAATTTAGGTACGAAAGTGTAAAAATCCTTAACGTTAAAAGAAGACAGTTTTCCTATAGAGGAAATTTGAAATGCAGCAGAATAATCAGGACCCATCGTATGATCAAAGGAAAAGAATCTTTGATTGTCCAAATTATCATTAAGGAAAATACTAACAGGGTTTTCAGAAAATGTATCAGTTCTAGTTGGCATGCCATATGGACTATAATTAGAAATCAATAAGCTCCCAGTGAAAAAAATAATCATGACACTAATAATAAAAAATATAAGGATTTTCTTTCTTCTTTTTGAATTTACATTGTAAAATTTTGAAAATAGAAGTAATGCAATAGATAGTGTTACAACTAAAACAAATTTGTATGCCATCCAAATTGGATGTAATCCAAATGGAGCATAAAGGGATAATTCAAGCAATACTAATGGAATTAACGTGTAAAACATTGAACGTTTTTTAAATAAAATTAATGAAATTACAGTACAAATACTCAAGAAAACAAATGATTGTAGTAGTTGTAAGAAAACATAATTTTTTGCGTCAATTTCATTAATGTGATCAGGGAAGTTTTGTTCAAAAAATAATTCAGTGAATATAGGAATAGACAATATTGAAATTATAATTGTGGAAAACAATAATGCTAAAAATATAATTTTTTTAGAAATATTTTTTTCAATTATGTAATGAATACCAAATCCTGCAGATATTGCAAATCCAAATGGTATTAAGACTCCAGCATAGTTCCCAAAATACATAACATTAAAAATTGGTAATTCATTAAACCAAGAAATTATCGGTAAATTAGCTAATCGCATTAAAGACAATGTAGAAATTAATAAGAAAAATAAGGGCGTAAATCGATGAATTTTGTTTTTATTCTTTATTGAAATCAATAATCCAATAATAGAAAAAAATAAGGCAAAAATTCCAGAATACCCGTAGAGACTAATATTTTCTAAATTTGTTGTCCAGTAAGCATGTAGAGGTCCAAGTATGTAAGGTGTAAAACCAGAAAGTAATGATTTTAGATCATATATTATCGAACCATAAGATATGTCACGTTCTAAAATACCATATTGAAAAATTTCAACTATTGAAAAAATATAAAAAGTTGTAAGTCCTACACCACCTAAAAGTCCTAAAAATATTCTTAGAAAAGATTTCCTAATACTATGAATTGATTGTTTTAGTGTATCATAATTTTGATTAATTTCAGATTTTAAAAAGAAGAGTGTGAGAAATCTGTAAGATAGATAACTTAAGATTAATAAAAATTGTAATACCAAGGAATGTAAATGTCCTCCCAATATAGAAAGTCCAAATGAAAGGCTTAGAAAAATAATGTATTTTGGATTTTTATTTTGAATTGTCTTATCAATTGTTAAGAGAATTAATGGAGTTGTAAACATTACAAAAGGATTTGGATTTGGCAGATACCATGTAAAACATCCAGATAACATGTAAAATAATCCACCCGTAATAGAACCAATAAAATTTAGACCTAAATTTCGTAAAAAAAGAAATGTGGTAAATCCTGCAAGCCATAAAATAACTAAAAAAGGAAGATCCCAAAATACAACAGGTAAAAGAAATCCTAGATTCAATGGAGAGAATATATGATGAGTACTATCTGCAGATAAAGGATATCCAACACCAACATATGGATTCCACAAGGGTACTTTTCCATCTAAGATCATATCAGAAGCAAGTTTAATGTCAGGGTAATTTCCATGCATGGAATAATCAATTGTAATTCCAAAAATAGTAGATTTTGGTTCAGATGAAAAATTTTCAATAGGGATCGGATTGTTGATTAAATATGTTTGATTTAAAAAAATCAAAGGAGCATAAACGCCAATAATTATTAATGCAAATAAGATGGCGGCATTTCGAATGGGGTGGTTTATTTTTTTGTCACATTCTAATTTAGACATACCAACTACAATCAAATGTAAAACGAATTAGTATTAACTTTATCATCATAATATTATCATGAATACGTGATGATAGTGTGGATTATTTAATTAATAGGATATTTTAGGAATTTCTTTAATTTGTTAAACGTGGTTTATTTTAAATTTTCAAAATATTTCTCGTTTAATTTTTCATAATTTTGGTAAATCTGGTTCCATTTCATAATGAGGTTTGCCGAATGCAATTTTAGGGTAAGCATTTGTAAAAGTATCAATCATTACCTGTAATAATTGGGGTTCATCAGGTTTATCCCAAAGCCATTTTAGAGATTGTGTTATTTTAGATTCAGATTTAATGGTTTTAGCTTTTATCCCATAAGATAATGCAATTGTTTCAAAATTTGGTGCACTGTAACCCCACAATGTGGATTGGTATCTTTTATCAAAGTATTGTTCCTGAAATTGTCTAACCATACCATGACATTTGTTATTAAGAATAATTATTTTGATAGGTAATTTGTGATGTGCAACAGTTTGAAGTTCTTGTATATTTGATTGAAATCCGCCATCGCCTGCAATTAAAACAATCGGGGAGGGATTGTTAGCAAATGCAGCTCCAATGGAAGCAGGTAATCCAAATCCCATGGAACCCATACCTCCAGATGTTAAAAATCTTTGATTTTTGTTTAGTTCAAGAGATTGTGCAGCCCACATTTGATGTTGACCAACATCTGAAACAATTACGGATGCTTTTTTAGAAGATTTTGAAAGTTTATGAATAAAATAATTAGGATTTATTCCAGAAATCTTAGAATTTTCTTCAGATTCAGGAAATGATTTCTTAAGGGAATTAATTTCATTAAACCAATCTTGTCTAGATGGGGATTTTTTTTTATTTAGATATTTGGTAATACGTGTTAAGAAAGAGTGTAGATCAGAATTTATTGCAGTACATCCTAAGACTCTGTTATTTATTTCTCCTTTTTCACAGTCAACATGGTAAATTGTTTTATTCCCTTTGAATTCTTTTATTTGTGAACCTGTTTGACGGACATCAAGTCTACTTCCCAATACCAAAACAAAGTCAGAATTAGATAGTGCTAGATTTGCCCATCGATTCCCATAACTTCCTATAAATCCAATTCGTAATGGATCGTTGTATGGCAATACATCTATTGCCATCAATGAATTTACAACTGGGATTTTGATTTGATGTGTGAATTTTCTAAATAAATCTAAAGATTGAGAAGAATGGATTCCACCACCTGCTAAAATTATAGGTTTTTTAGAATTTTTTAAGTCAAAAAGTAATTTTTTTAAAAGAGCATCATTGTGAAATTTCTTTGGTTTTATAGAAATTTTCTTGACTTTAGATATTTTGATTTCGCTTCTTTGTACATCCATAGGCAAGTCCAATAAAACAGGGCCAGGTCTTCCAGTTATAGAAATTTCATATGATTTTTCTAATAGATTTGGGACATGTTTTGCATTAGTGGCATGAAATGCTTTTTTTGTTATTGGTTTTATGATTGATACGATATCTGTTTCTTGAAATCCAAGTTGTCGAATTTTACGATTTTTTTTTAATTCATGACGATTTACCTGTCCAGTGATGAATAAAGTGGGAGACGAATCAAAATATGAACTTCCTATTCCAGTAATTAGATTTGTAGCTCCAGGTCCACTAGTGGCCATTGCAATTCCAGGTATTCCAGTTAATCTACCTACGGCATCAGCAGCAAAAGCTGCAGATTGTTCATGTTTTAAACTCACTAATTGAATAGTATTCTTTTGAGATACGGAGTCAAGAAGATGGGTAATCATGCCCCCAGACATTTCAAAGATAAATTTAATTCCATTCTTTGTTAGAAATGAGTTAACATAGTCTGAAACTTTCATTTAATATCATTGTTAGGAAAATATTAGTAACATATAAGACAATTTTTTAGAAAATTATCTACTAAAACAACAGAATAAGATAGAACCAATTAATTTTAAGTTTTATAAGATAAATGAAGTTTTATTACTAAAAATATTCAACAAGATTATGGGAATATTTTATGCAGGATTAGTATTGAGCTTTTTAAGTTTAATTTTTATTCAGATAGTATTCTTACTAACTAATTTATATTTCTGGACAATAAATGGGATTGATTTTGTAGTTCAAGGAGAAAATTTCATTGAAACAATATATTTTTCAATTTACCTAAAATGGATTGGTTTAGCAGATGGAATTTGGATTGTTATGCTATTGGCATTTGTAATCAAAAGAAAACATTATAAAACAGATCCAAATTTACATTATTTAAAAACGGAAAAAATTTTGAACCCAAAAATTTGTGTTATTGTTCCAACATATAATGAAGAAAAAGTGATAGAACAGGTTCTAAAAGATTATCAATCACAGAAAAATATTGAAGAAGTAATAGTGATTGATAATCACAGTACGGATAAAACTATAGAAATTGCTGAAAAATTTAATGTTAAAATTATTAAAAAAAATAAAAATATGGGATTATCACATTCGGTACTTACAGGTTTAATAGAATTTCTTAAAACTGACTCAAATATTGTTGCAATTACTGAATGTGATGGAACATTCAGTGGTGATGACTTATCAAAAATGATTCCGTATCTTGATAATTCAGAAATGGTTATTGGAACTAGACAAGTTCAGGTTTTAACAGAAAAAGGAAATCAAAATAGTATGTTTTATGTTTGGGGGAATTATATTTTAGCAAAATTAATTCAGATAAAATATTTTAGTCTCACAAATTTAGGAATAGTAGAATTAACTGATGTAGGTTGTTTGTATAGATGTATTAGAAAAGACGCATTAGAAAAGATAAAAGATAATTTAAACGGATCAGATGCAAAAAAAATAATAGAAAATCCAAATAATGGGTTAATTGCAAATTTTTTAACAATGGTAGCTATTGAAAATAATTTAAGAATAGTTGAAATTCCAATTACATTTAGAAATCGCATAGGGGTTTCAAAATCAGGAGCAGATAAGAAAGGTAAGGCAATAATTTACGGATTACGATTTTTTTGGTACATACTTACAAAATAAAAAATGTGTGTAAAATTAATAGCAAAAATTATTGTTTAATAAGAAACTTAGATTCATCAAGTAAAGTTTGAAGTGATGAATGATTTGGAACATATCCAATATTTTTTGCTTTTCTTGACAATGAATAGTAAAAAAATTTAAATCCAGCTAGTTGCTCAATTTTTAAATTATCTTTAAAAGAATATTTTAAACCAAAATGATTACTGAATTCTTCTAAGATAGCATATTTAGAAATTGGTAATGTGCTGTAAGCATCAAATGCAAAATTGGATGTTGAATTTTTTATGCATAAACAAATTAAATGAAAAAGATCTTCAGGGTGAATAAAATCACGGAAAAAATTTTTTTTATTAGTAATAAATTCTTCATTATTGTTTATTGATTTAATAATTTCTGAAAGGAAAAAGTGGGTATCGGTATTCATAAATCTGCTAAAAAAATTAAAAAGTCGAATATCGAGGATGTTAAGAGAAGAAAATGATCTATGATTAAATTCAGAACGGATTTTTGCTAAAGAATACGAGTCAATAGAAGAATCACTCATGGATAGATTAGGTAAGGATGTATCAGTGATAGGTTGTGAAAAATCATCATAAATTACACCAGAACTAAAATTAATGTATTGGCAGGAATTATTTTTTTTTAAGTATTCTATTATTAGATCATCATATTTTTTTGATAATGACAGTATTTCATTTTTGTATTTACTAATTTTAGAAGGACTAATAATTCCAATACAATTTATTATCACATCAAACTGTCGAAAGAATATATTTTCATAAGAATCATAGACAATATTTTTGTCAGTAGTTATAGTAGAAATAAAATTTTGTAATTTTTTCTCATCTCTAGAAAAAAGAAATAATTTATGTTCAGTATTTTTTGAAAAATAATGGATTAAGTTTTTTGCAATATGACCAGTTGCTCCAAAAATAGCAATATTTTTTTCTTTATTTATGAAGTTCATTTTAAATATAATGTATAATCATTAGTTTTTAATGATTTTCATTTCTTAAGTATTAAAAAAATAGGATTAGAATTTGTGGAAATAATGAAACTGTAAGAATTAAAATATCACATTACATGCAATATTTAAAATTAATTTATTGAGAAATAATGTAATTGTATATTTTTTATAAAAAACTAGGATAACAACAAAGATAAAAATATTCTCAGATAGATTTCTTGAATAGAGTATCTAAATTGGGTTTTTCATTAAGATTGAATTTTTTTCGTTGAAAGTTATGATTTCCTACGTAATGAGAGAATTTATCATTAATGCCTATACGCCTAAAGGGGATTGTAAAACCACTCTCGGCGATTATTTCAGCAACTGCACTTCCCAAACCTCCGATCAGATTATGTTCCTCCAATGTAATAATAGGTAATTTTCGGTCAATTAATTTTTCAATAAATTTTTGATCAAGAGGTTTTATTGTATGCATAGATACCAACGTGACACTAACGCCTTCTTTTTTCCATTCCTCAACCCAAATGTTTCCAGTTTCTAACATATTACTAGTAGTGATTAGAATTAGATCATCTCCTTTGATCAACTCTGCTGCTTTTCCAAATTCAATAATAGAAGGATTTTTGTGAATATTTGGTTCACCATTTTTTCCCAAGCGAATGTAAATTGGACCATCCAAATCATAAGTCTGACAGATTAGTTCTTTGGTTTCAATAGGATCACCAGGGCATATGACTTTCATGTTGGGTATTGCTCTCATAATTGCTATATCCTCATAAGCATGATGTGTAGGTCCTAAAGTCCCATATGTCATACCAGCTCCAATTCCAACTAATCTAACTTGAGTATTATTATATGCAAGATCTAATCGCACTTGTTCAAAACATCTCATTGTGACAAAAGGAATAATACTATAAACATAAACAATTTTCCCAGATTTTGCAAGTCCTGCAGCTACACCAATAGTATTTTGTTCAGCAATTCCAGTATTTAGAAATCTAGAAGGAAATTTTTCTCTGAAAGGCTCTAAAACAGAATAACCCATATCAGGAGTAAGTAAAAAAATTCTTTCGTCCTTTTCGGCAAGGTCAATTAAAGTCTCAATGAAGGTTGTTCTCAATTTTGATCATCTATTTCACGTATTGCCAAATCATATTGTTCTTGATTTGGGGATTTGTAATGCCATTCAAATTTATTTTCCATAAACGATACACCTTTTCCTTTTACAGTATGAGCAATTATTACTTTAGGTTTTGATTGAGGTTGATTGAATGAATCTATCAATTCTGAAAAGTTATGGCCATCTACTTCAAAAATATCCCATCCAAATGATTTCCATCTATCAACAATAGGTTCTTGATTAATAACATCATTAGTCATTCCAAAACTTTGAAATTTATTATAATCAACTATTGCTGTAAGGTTTGAAAGTTTTAGGTGAGATGCAAGCATTATTGCTTCCCAGATACTTCCTTCGTTACATTCACCATCTCCAATTATAGAAAAGATTTTTCCTGAATTTGGTAATTGTAAATTTGCTATAGCCATTCCAACAGCAACAGGTAATCCGTGTCCTAATGAACCTGCAGAAAATTCAATTCCGGGAACAAAGGTTGAATCCAGATGCCCAGGAAGCACACCATCATCAACACAATATTTTTCTAAATAATCTAATGGAATTATTTCTTTTTCAACTAGAGTTGCATATAATGCAGAACTTGCATGTGCCTTACTTAATACAAATTTATCACGTAGAACATCTGCATAGTTTTTTGAATCAACATTCATGGTATGAAAATACAAAACAACTAAAATATCAACAATAGATAGTGCTGCACCAATATGAGAACTTTGTGAAGCATATATCATTTTAAGGATATGTTTTCTAATTTTTTTAGAAATTTTAGATAAGTCTTTAGTAGAAGTAATCAATTAATAATAATATAAAATATAAGCTTAATAAAATACCTATATTTCAAAATTATATAAAATCAGAATAATGGGATAATCTGAGATTAAGATAGATTTTCTCATTATTTACGGTCACATAAGCAAATCCTTTATTTCCAAAAGATCTTGCCCTCAAAATATTTATTAATTCTTTTGCAGAAAGGGATTCTAAATTAATTTGATCTAATTCATCAGTTTCAGATTTTTTATGGTATATTGATTTTGATTCATCTTGTGGTATAGGTAAAATATCATTATTACGAATCTTAATCCAATTTTCTTTAAAAAGTAAAACAATTTCTTTTTGTAATTTTTCATAAATTGTTTTAGATGTATCAATGAATTCTAGAGGAACTTCTTTTTGTGCTAAAATTGGACCGGTATCCGCATTTTCATCAATTAAATGTAGAGTCACTCCACTTGGAGAACCATCTAAAATACTATGAACATGAGGAAACCAACCACGATTAATTGGAAGTAATGAAGGATGAAAGTTTATACATCCATTTTTAGAAATTTTAAAGATTTCGGGGGATAAAAGAAATGGCCAATATACAGTAATCATAAAATCAACATCAAGAGTTTTTAAAGTATCCAAGTGATTTTTTTCTTTAATTATATCTGCATGAAAAATTTTTTCTTTTGGTAATTTTGAAGCAGAAATAATTTTTTTTGCATAATCATCTTCAAAATTGCTTATATACAATCTAAAAATATTTTCATTTTGGGAAACTAAAAATTCACATATATCAAGTCCAGTTTTTTTATTTGCAAAAAGAATAATATTTTTAGTCATGATATAGATTTTTCTACAAAAGAATTTTTATAATAAATAATCATTATTTTTGTTCCAAAATATTTTTTATAACATTACAAATATACTCAATATCATCTTCAGTTAAATTATGTCCAGATGGAAGATTTATTCCATTTTGAGAAAGAGTTTCAGCATTTGAATTATGAACAGTTTCAAACATAGGCAAGTGACTTAATGGATAAAAAACAGGTCTACTATCAATATTCCAATCTTTTAATTTTTGAATAAAGTCATCTCTAGAAAGAGCAGATGATTTATCTAAAACAACAGTAGTCATCCAGTAAATATTCTTACAATTACTTCTTTCTGCATTTAATTGAATTCCAGAAAATGAATCAAGTCGTTCAGAATACCATTGAAAAATTTTTCTTTTTTTATCAACTAGTTCATCAATTCTTTCTAACTGAGCCAAGCCAAGTGCTGCTTGAATGTTTGACATTTTGTATTTGTAACCAATTTCATCATTCCACAAAGGTTTAGTTAAACTGCATCCATGATCTCCAATTTTTGAAACATTTTCATACAATAAAGAATCATTTGTAAGAAACATTCCACCCTCACCAGAGGTAGCTATTTTTGCACCTTGAAAACTAAATGCTGAAGCATTACCAAAACTACCAGTCTTTTTTCCATTATATTCTGAACCTAATGATGGAGCTGCATCCTCAAGAACAAGAAGATTGTTTTCTTTAGAAATATCTTGAATTTCACCCATATTTGCAGGATGCCCATAGAGATGTACAGGCATTATTGCTTTAGTGTTTGAAGTAATTGCTTTTTTAATTGAAATAGGATCAATGCACCACGTATCTTTTTCAATATCTACAAAAATTGGTTTTGCTCCAACATAAGTTACAACAGAAGCAGTGGCAATCCACGTAATATCAGGAATAATTACTTCATCACCAGGTCCAATTCCCATTTTTTGAAGAGTCAAATGCATTGCTCCAGTACAAGAACTTGTAGTCATAGCATGTTTTACGCCAATATATTTTGCAAAAGATTCTTCAAATTTTATAATGTACTTATTCCATTGATCATTCCAACCATTAGTTACTGCGTCATTAACGTAAGAAATTTCTTTTTCAGTAATACTAGGTCCAGCTGTAAGAATTAAACCAGATCTTTTTTTCACGATTAACAAAAAGATCTATGAAATATTAGCTTATGGCTAAGAGAAGGATTCAAAAAATGTTTTAAACTGTAAAACAACATAATCTAGCATATTTTTACTTAATCCTGGAAAAACACCTATCCAAAAACCATTATTCATAATGAGATTAGTGTTATCAAGAGTTCCAAAAATTTTATAATCTTTATTTTTCAAATAAGGTTGTTTTGTAAGATTACCTGCAAACAAAGGTCTTGTATCAATTAATTTAGAAGATAAAAATGAAACAAGATCATTTTTTGAGAATGGTGAATCCAACTTAACCACAATTGGAAAACCAAACCAAGATGGAGAAGAATTCAAAGTGGATGTTGGTAAAATTAAGTATTTTGAAAATTTTGAGAGATTTAATTTTAAATATTCAAAATTTTCTTGACGTTTTTTTATAAACTCTGGAAGTTTTTGTAATTGAGATAACCCAACAGATGCTTGCATGTCAGTAATTTTTAGATTATACCCTGTGCTAGAGTATGTATATTTGTGATCATAGCCAAACGGTAATTCGCCTAGTTGCCAATCAAATCGTTTTCCACAAGTATCATTTTTACCAGGAGCGCAAAAACAATCACGACCCCAATCACGTAATGATTCTATTATTCTACGAAGTGCAGGATTATTTGTTACTACTGCACCTCCCTCACCCATAGTAATTTGATGTGCAGGATAAAAGCTAAAAGTTGCAATATCACCAAATGTTCCAACATGTTTATTTTTATATCTAGAACCTAATGCATCACAGCAATCCTCTATTAACCAAAGATTATTTTTTTTGGCAATATCAAGAATAGTGTCAAGTTCAAAAGGATTACCTAACGTATGTGCAAAAATTATTGCTTTGGTTTTAGATGTTATTGCAGATTCTATATTTTCAGGGGAAGCTGAAAAAGTAGGTAAATCAATGTCGATGAATTTAGGAATAAGATTATTTTGAAAAATAGGATTAACAGTTGTTGGAAATCCTGCAGCAAGAGTAATTACTTCATCACCAGAGTTTAGTTTTTTATCACCTAATTCATTTGACATCAAAGAAGAAACTGCTAAAAGATTTGCGGAGGAACCAGAATTGGTTGTTAAAGCAAAATTAATACCAATATATTTTGATAATTGTTTTTCAAATTCTTGATTAAATCTTCCAGTAGTTAACCAAAAATCTAAAGAAGATGAAATTAAAGATTGTAGATCAGAAAAATCAAAAACTTTACCAGAAACAGGCACAATAGTTTTTCCTGGAATAAATTCTTGACTTGTATGAGTTTTTTCAGCATACTGTTTTGATAAATCAATAATTTGTTTACGAATTAATTTACCTTCAGAATCATCTAGTAAATCATTTTGTAAAAAATCGTCTATAACCATTACATTGTTATCGTACATATTCAATTTGAAGTTTTTGCAAACAAACCAAAGTAGTTTATTATCAAATTTTTACAATTTTCAGTATAGAGTTATTCTATAGGAGACTAATCCCATGTTTTATCATATTGTTGGGTATTAGCAAAAAAATAAGAATTATAGATATTTCAATAATTTTCAAGAAAAAAATAGAAATATCAAGACATATGTGAATTTAGTGAATTTATAAATTTAGATTATACAATATGAAGAGATAGCATTACATGAAATTTTATGGTTATAGAAATTTCTCATAGTTTATTTTTTTGATATTCGTAGTAAGTTTATTGTTTTAAACAATTTTCATTTCTTAAACATAATTTTTTTAAGATTAAAGTTTGTACAACTAATAAAACTGAAAGAGTTATGATGAAAATAGGAGCACCAAATAATTTAACGAAGAATAAATCAAGTTGTAAATTTGAAAATGCAGTGATAATAGAGTGAGTTAATTGACTATACTCAAATGTCCAGATAACTGCATCATGAATATAAAGAGCAGTTTGGACATCCCCTAATGAAAATAGTCCTGTACGTGCAGGACTTCCCCAAACAAACCAAGAAACATCTTGAATAATATAAACAAGATTAAAAAAGAATCCCAATATTCCTAAAGCAATTAAATTTATACGTAAAAAAATATTCTTCCGTAATTCTAAACTTGCTCCAAGAGGCAATAAGAAAAAAGGAATAAACAATAACAAATATCTTGCAGACCAACTAACAAGGCCATGCCAAAATTCCATATGAGCAAAATAGACGACAGGGAGTATTATGAAAGTAATAAAAAGAAAAGTATAGCCTTTATTTTTTTTATAAAAATCAGGAAGTGTAAAAAAGATTGTCAACAAGATAGGTGCAAAAATAAACAATCCAACTCCAGGACTAAACAATAAACCAGTAGCGCCAAAAAGTACATGATCAACAGTAAATTGGGAGAATGATGAAATCTGTCCTGAAGTTGTACTGAGACCTACATTTGATCCAAATCGTAGATATTCAATAAATATACTAAGAAAATAAAATGGCGTGATAGTTGTAAAAAAGAAAAATAATTTTTTTATTTTTTGTTTATGTTTAACTAGTGTTATTAAAAAATAAATCATTACAGGTGCTATAACTAACGCAGTATCAGGTCTAATTAAATAACAAAATCCTAAGCTTAAACCACATCCAATTAGAAATTTACTAGATTGTGTTTTGTGGTATTTAGTAAAAAAATAAAATGAAAATAGCATAAAGAACAATGTCGGCACATTAGTAAGAGATGTTTGAGAATATGCCCATATAGGAGTACTTAATCCAAATAACAATGTCAGAGTAAGAGAGGTTTTTAATCTATAGTTCAAAGCATTGGAACTAAGAAAAAAAGCAGTTACAGATAATGCTGCAAAAATAGGTCCATAAAATAATTCAAGAAAAGTAAAATCACTATTTTGTGAATTTCTCCAAAAAACATAATGTTGATGAGTAAAATCATCTAGAGTAAATTCAACAGTATCCTCATTAATGATGTTAAAATAATTATTGAGAAACATAAATGGTACCTGAAGGATACTATTTGCAACAGATGCTGGAGAACAAAGAACAAAATTCAGACAAACTTGTTTTTGAGTAGCCCATAAATCATATCCTTCAGGTTGTTCAAATAATTTTGCAGAAACTCCATCTACATAAAGGGGATGAGGTTCAAGGGTAACCATTCGAATAGTTTGCTCATGTGCCCAATACTCATCAGGACTATACCTATGTCCATCAGAAGAAAATAAAAAAATAGTTAAACTAATAGTGAATACCAATAAAAGTACTGTTCTAGGATATTTACCTTTTAATTGTAATTGTGAAGACAATTTCATAGAAGTTTAATTTTAGTATTAATTAAGTATCAGATACTATGGTTATTTTCCAAAACGCTCATTTAGGAATTAGATTACATAAGAAATGAGGAGACAAAAATAAAAAACATAATGTCAGTTGATTTGGAAGATTACTATTGTGATCTTCCATTTAATGAATGGGGGAACTATGAAGAAAGAATTAAAAAAATTACACGAAAAATATTAACTTCATTTGAAAAATATAATGTAAAAGCAACATTCTTTACTTTAGGGTATATTGCAGAAAAACATCCAGAACTAATTGAAGAGATTCAATCAAAGGGACATGAAATTGCTAGTCACGGATATCATCATTTAGATTTGCGGAAACTAACAAAAAGTGATTTTGAAAATGATCTAAAAAAATCAATCAACATATTAGAATCAGTTTCAAATGAAAAAATAATAGGTTTTAGAGCTCCTTTTTTTTCTATTAATAAAAAAAATCTATGGGTTTTTGACATATTAGATAAATATGTAAAATATGATTCCAGCATTTTTCCAGTAAAAACTCCATTGTATGGAATACCAGATGCAATTTATTATCCTCACAAAATATCTAGTGTGAATCCACTAGAAGAAAACAATGAAGGTAAACTTTTAGAAATTCCACCACTAGTGATTAAAACACCAATTGGAAATATTCCAGCTGCAGGAGGTTTTCATTTAAGATTCTTTCCCATTCAAGTAATGAATTTTGCAATGAATAGAATGAATAAAAAAGGATTTCCAGCAACATGCTACATTCATCCTAAAGATTTTGATGAGGATATGCCAAAAATAAAGGAATATGGTTGGTATTATTATTGGGGTTTAAAAAATAGCTTCCAAAAATTTGAATCATTAATAAAAAAATTTGAATTTTCTTCAGTACGAGATACGTTAATAGAATAAATAATTAAAATATGTTTATAAAAATCATAAATTAAATTATAATAAAGTAAAATCATTAATTTGTTTTTCAGTAATTTTTCTCATATCAGATTTGTTGTAAAATTCCTTGAACCAGTCAACAGTCAATTTTATAGAATCAATTAAATTTAATTTAGGATTCCAATTTAATTCAGATTTTGATTTTGAACAGTTAAGGGATAAAACATGTGTTTCATGAAAATGCTGTTCACTTTTTTTCCAGTTTATAGGGCTTCCCCAATACTCAGAGATTTGATCAATAATCCATGAAACAGGTTTAACACTATTTTGATCAGGACCAAAATTCCATGCTTCTGAAAATTTTGAACCGTTATCCCATAGGTGTTCTGCAAGAGTCAAGTATCCATGAAGAGGATCAAGAACATGTTGCCAAGGACGTATACCATCAGGATTTCTAATTTTTAATGAGAGTTCTTGTTGTAAAGATTTCATTATGTCAGGAACTAATCTATTCTCAGACCAATCCCCTCCTCCAATAATATTACCTGCTCGTACTGACGCTAAATTTTTTCCATTAGGATGATCCTTAAAGAAAGAATTCCGAAATGAAGAAGTTACTAGTTCAGAACATGCTTTACTATTACTATAAGGATCATATCCACCAATTTTATCAGTTTCAACATATCCATTCAAAGTTTCTTTATTTTCATAACATTTGTCACTTGTAACATTGATAATTACTGACGTGTCATTTGATTTTCGAATAGCTTCAAAAAGATTTACTGTACCCATTACATTTGTAGAATAGGTTTCAACAGGGTCATCATATGAAGGACCAACCAGAGATTGTGCAGCCATATGAATTACTATCTGAGGCTTGTATTGTAGAAAAGTATTTTGTACTGTTTGTAGATCACGAATATCACCAGTTACTGAAATAATATCTGAATTTATTCCAGATAATTCATACAAACTAGGATTTGTTGGAACTGAATTAGAAAAACCAATAACTTCAGCACCCAATTTTTTTAACCATATACTTAACCAACTTCCCTTAAAACCTGTATGTCCAGTGATTAAAACGCGTTTATTATTCCAGAATGAAGGAGTCATTTCCAGATTTTCCATGGAGTATTTTTTGAATTCCACAGTTCTTCTAAATTATTTTTATCCCTTAGAGTGTCTACAGCATGCCAAAATCCCTTATGTGTGAATGCGCTCAACTGATTTTCACTTGCAAGATTTTCTAAAGGTTCTTTTTCCCATACAGTGTTATCTCCTTTAATATAATCAAAAACTTCAGGTTCTAAAACAAAATATCCACCATTAACAAAAGATCCACCTCCCAAAGGTTTTTCAATAAATTTAGTTACTTTGTTATTTTTTAATTGTAAGTCACCATAACGTCCTGGCGGTTGTACTGCAGTAGTTGTAGCAAATGTTTTATTTTCTTTATGAAATTTTAATAAATTTGTTATGTTAATGTCAGATAAACCATCACCATAAGTAAAACAAAATGTTTCATTATCAACATATTTTTGAATTTTTTTTAATCTACCACCGGTCATAGTATTGATGCCAGTATCAATCATTGTTACTTTCCAAGGCTCAGCATGTTTTTGATGGACTTCAACATCATTATTTTTCATATCTATAGTAATATCAGAAGTATGAAGAAAATAATTTGCAAAGTATTCTTTAATCATATATCCCTTATACCCACAACATATTACAAAATCATTAACTCCGTAAGCAGAATAGGTTTTCATAATATGCCATAACAGAGGCATTCCACCAATCTCAACCATAGGTTTTGGTTTCAACTGAGTTTCCTCACTAATTCTTGTTCCTAACCCACCAGCAAGTATCACACATTTCATGATATACAATTAAGAATTAAGATATGCTCTTCATTAAGTTTTGGTTATAAAAAACAAAATTGTTAAAATTTCTACGAGTACAAAAAAACTTAATCATATTTAAGAAAGTAAATAGATATTTTGTTATTTTTAAAAAATTAAAATTTAATTATTTTTTTATTAAAAAATTTCAGAAATTACAGTCGCAATAGCAAATTCTTTTTCATGGCTGACAGATACAAGGAAATTATAATTTGGAGTATGTTTTAATTTTACTTGTGGTTTTGAATTTAAATGATATGTCTCAATATCTAAAAAATTTACATTTTTACTGATTGATTTTTTTACTGATTCTTTCACTGCAAATTTTCCTGAGAAATGTATTGCATAATTTGGATGCTTTAAACAATATTTAATTTCAGAATCTAAAAAAATTTTTTTGTAAAATCTTTGATGTGTAAAAAAAGGCTTATCTTCAAATCGCTTTACCCTTACAATATCAGTCCCTAATCCAAGTTTCTCTAACATCTATATTTCAACAATAAGATTTAATTATAATATATGAGTTTTTTTTTACATGGTTGATTCTCATAATTTATCAAAAAAAGTAAAAACATTAAAGCGTAAAAATTCGCCGATTAAAGAAATTATGAATTATGGGGATCCAGAACATATTCGAAAGTTCGGAATAAATCCAGAAGATTTAATTTCTTTTGCAGGAGGATGGAGTAATCATAAAGCTCCTGAAAATTTAAGAAAAGCATATGAATCAATAATTGCAGATACTGAAAAATTTCATTCTTCTGGAGCTTATTCAACAAGTATCGGGGATAGAGAGTTTAGAAATACAATATGTAAATTTGAAAATTATTTGTATGAAATGGAACTTGATGAGAAGCAGATTGCCGTAGGTCTAGGTTCAACTCAACTTACCAACGATTTATTTTCAGTGTTATTAGATCCTGGGGATAAAATATTACTATTGGATCCTTCATATTGTAACTATCAAGCACAATTAGTAAATGTGATTCCAGATATTGAAATTAAACATTTTTCAGTAATAGATGAAGAAAAATGGGAATTTAATGCAGATAATAAAATTGAAGAGTTTTCAAATTACATCTTACAAAATAAGCCTAAAATAGTAATGTTAGTTTCACCAGACAATCCAACATCAAAAATATTATCACAAGAATTTGTACAAGCTACATTAGATGCAGTAAAAGAAATAGATTCATATCTAATAATGGATTTTGCATACAAAGAATTAGTATACAACAATGTGTATCCAGAATATTTTTCATGGTCTCCATCTGATAATTTTATTTCATTACGAACAAATTCAAAATGGTGCAGAAGTTTAGGTAGACGAATTGGTTGGATAGAAGCCCCTGAAGATGTAGTGGAAGCTATGGAATTTGTTCAAAGTTCCACCATATTATCACCAGATAAATTACATCAAATGGCATTTGGAAAATTTATCAATGAATCAATTGAAGATGGTAGTTTGAATATTTATCTCGAGAAAACCAGAAAATTATACAAGAATGCTGCTGAAAAAACAGTAGAGATTATTAAAAAACATCTTGATTTTCCAGTAATACAACCAGATGGTGGATTGTATGTATTTATGGATGTGAAAACAAATAGTGCAAAGTTTGTTGAAACAATTTTAAGAAATACAGGGGTTTTAGTTATTCCAGGATGGGGTTTTGGGAGAACTGGAACAAATGCTGTCAGAGTATCATTTGGGCCATTAGTAGGTGAAATTGATAAGATTGAGCAAGGAATAATGAAAATTTCAAAATATCTAAAGGAAACTCAACCATTTTAAAAATTACGTAAGATTCAAACATCAACTAAAAGATAGAAAAATAGTGAATGTTTTATTTAATATATTAATTCAATATTACAGTTAACATGGATGATACTAAAGATATTTCTGAAATTAATGAAAATGAGTTGATTAAGTATTATGGTTATGGTAAAATATTTGGAAAATTGCAATTTAGACTGAAATTTGCCAAATCATGGATTTTACATTCACTTGCATATTTTTCACCACATCCAGGATTTACAATAAAAATGCAACGTGCAAGAGGTGTTAAAATTGGAAAAGGGTGTTACATTGGACCATATGTACAAATTGATTTGTTGTATCCAGAGCTAGTAACAATAGAAGACAAAGTTGCAATTGGCAGTAATTCAATGATTTTTGCACATACAAATCCTGCAGCTAACATATATCTAAAAAAAAACTTTTATCCAAGAAAACTTGATCCTGTATTAATAAAATCAGGAGCATGGATTACACCAGGATGTATTATTACATCAGGTACTACAATAGGAAAAAATGCAATTTTATCAATTGGAAGTGTTGCAGCAAATTCAATTCCAGATAACTGTGTAGCAATGGGTAATCCAGCTAGAGTAGTCAAAAAAATAGATGATTAATTTATTAAAAAATAAAAATGATTTTAACAAAGTTTATTTGTAATTTTTAATTGTAGGTAATTAATGAGTAGTAGTGAAATAGAAATAAAATTAGAAAAATTATTAAAAGAAACTTTTCAAATTGAAAAAATTGATCTAAATTTATCAATGGATGATATTCCTGAATGGGATTCATTCAAACATATTGAATTAATTATTTCTATTGAAGAAGAATTCAAAATCCAACTTGAGTATACAGATACTACCGAAATGACATCAATACCAATTATAAAAAATAAAATTTTAAAATTGTTGAATAATGGATAAAAAATTTCTAAAAGAACATCAAAAAATAGATTATGATCTTAATATAGAACATAATAATGTGGGAGAGTTATTAGCGATAAAAGCTAAAGAAAATAAGGAAAAAGTTTTTTTAATTTGTCCGGGAAAAAACAACGAGCAGTTTACTTATTTACAATTTAAGACAATTGTAGACCAAACTAGTAGATTTTTAATTCAAAGTGGTTTAAAAAAGAACGATAGGATATCTCTAATTTTTCACAATTCTTCAGAATTTTTAATACTGTATTTTGCAGGACTTTCTTGTGGACTAACAATTGTTCCAATTAATCCAGATCTAGCATCAAATGAAATAGAGTATATTATTGAAGATAGTAACTCTAAACATGTTTTTTATAATTATACATTAGAATCAAAAATTAATTCAATTAAAAAAAATCTACCAGATATCAAATGTATAAAAATTGAATCAATTAATGAATTAGTATCATCTATGGATGATGATGAAAATATTGAACAAAATAAAGTGTATCTTTCAGATATAGCAGTAATAATTTACACATCAGGTACAACAGGTAATCCAAAAGGAGTAATTCTAAATCATTTGAATCTCTTATCAGATGCAATGAGTATTTCTAATTGGTTTCATTTCAATAAAGAAACCAGATGTCTTTGTATTCTTCCTTTGTTTCATAACAATGGTCAGATTACAACATTGCTTGCACCACTATATGCAGGAGGCTCCACAGTAATTGTTAAAGGAAAAATTAGCCTGTTTGCATTTTGGGATCTAGCTAATGAATACAAAGTGACATGGACAAGTGTAATGGCTTCAATACTATCAATATTACTTAGTCTACGAAAAGAACGGAAAGATAATAGTTTAACTGCAATACTTTGTGGGGGTCAAATTTTAACTAGATCTGTACAAGAACAATTTGAATCAAGATTTAACATTCCAATTTTTGAAGGTTATGGGTTAACAGAAACTACATCATTTTCTTGTATTAACAATTATCCAGCTGAAAAGAGAAAAATCGGTTCAATTGGAAAATCATTGATTACTAATGAGATGGAAGTTTTAAACGAAAATAATGAAATTGTTGAAAATATAGAGGGGGAGATATGTATTCGCGGATATAATGTTGCAAATGGATATTTAGGAAATACAGAAAAAAATCATGCATTTAGGAACGGATGGTTTCATAGTGGAGACTATGGTAAAAAAGATAATGAAGGAAATATCTATTTTCATGGACGTCAAGATTCATTAATAATTAAAGGCGGTGAAAATATCTACCCTGCAGAAATTGAAAATATTTTGTATAATCATCCAAACGTAGATGAATGTGCAGTAATTGGAGTTCCACACAAATTATTGGGTGAAGAAGTATGTGTGTTTGTAAAAATTAACGAGAAAATAAAAATTGAAGAAAAAGAGTTAAAAGAATTCTGTAAAAATAAAATTGCAGATTATAAACAGCCAAAAATAATAATTGTAATAAATGATTTAGAAGATTTAGATGAAATTCCAAAAGGACCTACAAAAAAAATATTATACAGAAAACTTAGAGAATACTATAAAAATAATTATTAATTTTTTCTAAACGTCACAAGAGCTTTTCCATAAATTAATTTTTTACCTTCCTGATTAGTAATTACAGTATTTAGAGTAATCATCTTTGTTGCATTATTTTTTTCAATTACTTCACCTTCAACAGTAATTTGATCTCCGATATAACAAATATTTACAAAATTTAGTGACTGAGAATATACTAATGCATATTTTCCAGGTAAATGCATACCAGTCAATCTAGAAAAAAAAGATGCAGTAAACATTCCAGGACATATTCTTTTTTTATAATTAGTTGTTGCAGCATATTCTGCATTACTAGCCAACGGATTATAATTACCAGTTATTTCTGCAAAATTATTTTCCATGGATTCAGTAATATTTACTTGAAAAGATTCTTTCATACCCAATTTAATTTCTTCAAAAGTGTATTCATTCAAATTTTCATCCATCTAAATCAACAACAATTTTTATTGTAAAATAGATCATATTTTAACTCATTTGATGTTCCTGATAAATTTCATCCATTGATAGTACTTTATGGTTATTCTTAACAGCAAAATCTATAATTTGTTGAATTATTTTTCGAATTCCCGGTTTATCTTTATTCTCTAAGTTTTGAAGTTCAGATAAACTAAGATTATTCCAAGATTCTCTACTCATACTGTCTTTAATGGATCTTGTATAATCAAAATTAGGAGTATTAAATGCCATATGTGCCGGATGGAAATTGATCACTTTGAGACCAGGAGAGTTCAATTTAGGAATAAGATTATTAAAATTCAAGGTAGGATCCATCAGAAGATAACCCCCATCTTCTAAAAATATAGGAATACTTAGGAGTCCACTTCGATGAATGAGAGGTTTGATATGAGTTTCACATCTAGTACAATGATTAGAAACAAATCGAAATCCACGTTTTTTGAAATCATCCATAATATCATTTACTTCAAAATAACGATGAGAACGAAATCCATCGGCATTAGGGACAAGATTCAAACAATAATCAATTACTTCTTTAAATGAATTTCCATGAGAACTTTTTGGAAGGAAGTTTGGATGAATAAGTAATCTAACTTTTTTTTGTTCACTAAGATCATTTAGAAAAGGACTACAATGAGTTATAAAATAAGTTAACTTCAAATTATTTCCAGATAATACGTCATGAGAATATTTGATAATTGATTCGGATGCCCAATCAATATCAGAGGTAAAACAAAAAACAGGTTCTTCGTCCCAGGAATATTTCATGATTGTACGTTGATAGTATATTCCATTACTAAATGTTTTACCCCATTTTTTTTAATGTTATCAGTTTTTTCATAGCCAGCATTCTCCATTGCTTTGATACTACCAATATTATCTTGACGTACATGAGCAAATATTTTTGATGCAAATCCAACCTCCTTAACAAAAACATTGCCTTGAGTAAATGCAATTGATGCAATACCTTTACCGTGCATTTTTTGAGTAATATTGATACTAACACGTGCATAGTTATTGTTTCTACTATCTAAGTGAAAACGAATCTGTCCTACAGGTTTAGAATTTAATTCTATGATAAAAAACATACAGGTAGGATCACTAATTGCTTTTTTAAACCAATTATCATGTTCATCAAAAGATAAAGATTGAGCAGAACCCATCCAAGGAATTGTTGTAGATTCATTTCTCCACTGAAGGATAATTTTTGAATCTTTAATGACTGCTTTTCGTAAGTTAATATTCATTTCTCACTTTGTTAGAATAAACTAAATATTAATTCAACTAGTTTATCATGCATATAGATTATATGAATAAGTGTAACAAAGATGTCATGGAAAAAGTATTAATCATATCATCTAATTTTTTGCCAGAATCAGTAGGAGGGGCATCTAGAATTTATGAAATGGCTAAAGAAATTCAAAAGGAATATGATGTTTCTGTAATTTGTCCACCTCCAACATATCCATTTGCAAAATATAAAAAATCTAAGCATATTTTTCAAAAACAAATTCTTGATGGAATTACAGTGTATAGAATATGGACATACCAACCATCCACATCAAACCCTTCATTTTTAGGACGTTTTTTGTATTATATGATTTTTCCAATTTTAACAAATTTATTTTTATTTAGATTATTACATAATACTTCATTTGTTATAATTTCAACACCACCATCATCACTACTAATAACAAGTTGGATGGTAAGATTATTTCGTAAAAAATTAATTGTGGATGTAAGAGATTTATGGATTGATGCATTAATATCTTTAAAATATTTGAACAAAAAAAATCCAATTGTAAAATGGGTCAAAGAGTTTGAGATTAGTTGCTGGAAAAAATCAAATATTATTTTAGCTAATAGCCTTACCACAATAGAGAGAATAAAAGAAATTTTAGGAGAGAATCCAATAAAAATAAAATATTTTCCATTTCGTACAGATCTCAAAATATTTAAAAAAGAAAATGTTGAAACAGAAAAACAAATTGTATACATAGGTAATTTTGGAATATCACAAGCATTAGATATTTTAATTAAAGCTATGCCCATTGTGTTTTCTAAAATTCCAGATATTGTTGTAAAATTGTATGGCGGAGGGTTTTGTGAACAAAAAATACAAGATTTGGTAAAAGAATTAGGATTAGAAAAATCAATTCAATTTTTTAATCCAGTACCGCGTGATCAGATTCCATCAATTTTATCTAAATCTTTAGTAGGCATAGTATCTACAGAAGATAATGTAGGTGTACGTTCAGCAATACCAACAAAAACATTCGAATATCTTGCATGCAGTTTACCAGTATTTGCATATGGAGGTGCACAGGAATTAAAAAGAATAATAAAAGAATCAGATGCGGGAGTATTCATAGAGGGAAATAATTACAAAGAAATAGGTAATTCTTTGATTGAATTGTTGAATGATAAAGAAAAAAGAAAAAAATATTCCATAAATGGTAGAAAATTCATGGAAAAAAAGATTAACTTGTCATTTTTAGAGGATACAGAACAATGAGTTTATTTGATGATACAAACGATATGATTAAAAAATTACTGGATGGGGCCATGCAACAGCTTACTATTACAAACGAAATAGCATATCTAGAAGATAATGTTTCCAAAGTAATTAGAACACGAGTTACTGCTGAATTATGTTCAACTTTAGTAAAAATACATAATTTAAAAATATCAGATCATAAATTAATAATTAAAAAATTAACAAAATGGTTGATAGATAATCAAAATGAAAATGGTTCATGGAATGAAACTCACATAAAATATGATAAACCATCAACTGTATTTACTGCAGTTTGTGGCTTAACTTTGTTAGAAGTTTCAGAATCTTTTCCAGATCTGAATATAGACGAAAAGATTTTTGAAAGAGTTGCAACATTTCTTTTAAGTCAAGAAATTAATGCGGGTGCATACAGAAAATCAGAACTTGTGCATGCAGATATTCTTAATGCAGATGCAATGGCAGCAGTATTTTTATTAAAATATGGCAATAAATGTTCTAATGAAAATTATATTAATGCGGGAACAAGAGCCGTTGCACATATTTGTTCACATCAATTTATCGATGGATCTTTTCCTTATGGTGGACCATTAAGGGCATATCCTTACAAATACCATTTCTATATTCCGTGTATTCATTATCAAGCAGTGACATTATTTTATTTAATTAAAACAACACCATACATAAAATCAGAATGGTTAGAACATTCTATTTTATCAGGTACAAAATGGTTAATGAAAAATCAGAGAGACGATGGACATTTTAAATGGGGAAAGAGTGGTCTAAATTTTGCACTTTATCTTTCAGGCACATACGCATTTGCAATACCAGTTTATCAAAAAATTTTAGCAGATGATGAAAATGCTAATAAACTAATGAAAAAATCTCTGAATGTTTTAAAAGAACAAATTTTTCAAGACATCTTACTAAGATGGGAAAAAGGAAGTATAAAATCAATCATCAAGGGTTTTCTTGAGGCACCAAAAGGGGGATTAATTGGAAATTATCCAATTGGATTTACATTTTTACGTACAATGCATAGGTTATACAGAGAAGTTGCTAGATCCAAAATATCAGATCAAATTACTCCAAGTAAATTAATCACCAAACCAACTGGCTACAGTGCATATTTAGGAACAGTTGAATCCAGTACAAATCATCCCGATATGTATATGACAACAGAGGCATTAGACGCTTTATCATTTTCTTTAGAAGGGATGAAAAACAAATGAAACAAATAGTTTTAGATATTTCAAGTGGTGATACAAAAATAGTTGAAGTTACAGAGCCATCCATACGTAGTGGCGGTATCATAGTAAAAAATGCCTATTCTGCAATCAGTATTGGAACAGAAAAAAGTATTGTTAATTTTGCAAAAAAAAATCTAATTGGTAAAGCTCGAAATAGACCAGATCTGTTCAAAGCATTTTTAGAAAAAGCAAAAAGAGATGGATTAATAGTTGCATATCAACAAGCTCATACAAGATTAGAACAGTATCTCCCTTTAGGATATAGTTCTGCAGGTATTATTCAAAAGATAGCAGATGACGTTAAAGATTTTAAAGTTGGGGACAGAGTTGCATGCGCAGGAGCTGAATTTGCATGGCATGCAGATAAAATTTTTGTCCCTAAGAACATGGTAGCAAAAGTTCCGGATGAGGTAGATTTGAAAGATGCATCATTTTCTACCATTGCATCTATTGCATTAAACGGTTTCAGATGTGCAAATCCAGAATTAGGTCACACTATAGTCATAATTGGTTTAGGTTTAATCGGCTTACTTACAGTTCAAATTGCAAAATCTGCAGGATGTAAAGTAATAGGAATAGATCTAGATGAGCGTAAAGTGGAATTAGCCTCAAAATTGGGAGCTGATAATACGTATGTAAGATCAGAAAATAACACAAATACAATTTTAGAATTAACAGGTCAAATAGGAGTTGATTCTGTAATTATCACAGCATCAGGAGATTCTAATGATTCAATACAATTGGCTGGAAAAATATCTAGAAAAAAAGCTATTGTGTCGATAATTGGTGCTGTCAAATTGGACATACCAAGAGAAGATTTCTATAAAAAAGAATTATCTGTTCAGATACCTAGTTCATACGGTCCAGGAAGATATGATCGAAATTACGAAGAACTTGGTAATGATTATCCAATTGGATTTGTTAGATGGACAATTTCACGAAATATGCAAACAGTTCTACAATTAATGAAAGAAAGAAAATTAACGCCATCTAAAATTATTACTGAGATTGTCTCTATTGATTCTGCGGTTCAAAGTTATGCCAATATTGAAAATTCTGCAGAACTAAAAATAGGTTCTGTAATTAAATATGAAAATTTGGAAGAAAATGTAGAATCTAAAATAATATCGCTTGCTAAAATGGAATCTAATTCCAATAAAATCAATTGTGGGTTAATTGGAGGTGGAATCTATGCAACTTCAACAGCGCTTCCAATAATGAAAAAAATGAAAAATATAAAAATATCTTCAGTTTGTACAGCAAATGGATTAAATTCTAAATCAATTTCAGAAAAATATAAAATCAATAATCTTTATTCAGATTATCATGACATGCTTGAAGAAAAATCAATTGATTTAATTTTTGGCATGACACGTAATAGTTTGCATGCAAATATTGTTTGTGATTCTCTTTTAAAAAACAAAAATGTGTTTATAGAAAAACCATTAGCAGTTAATTATGAAGAACTTGATAAAATTGAAGAAGCCTGGAATAAATCAACTAAAGCAGTAATGGTAGGATTTAACAGAAGGTTTGCTCCATTTACTAACGAAATAAAGACATTTTTTGAAAAACGTGTATCACCAATGATTGCATATTATAGAGTAAATGCAGGAAATATTCCTCATGATCATTGGGTTTACGATAAAAAAGAAGGGAATGGAAGAATAATCAGTGAAGCATGTCATTTTATTGATTATTTGACATATGTCATAGGCTCAAAACCCATCGAAGTTGTTGCAAACTCAATTTCAACACAAAAATCTCAAGATACCATGGATAATTTCATCATAAACATATCATTTGAGGATGGATCAATTGGATCAGTCATTTATACTTCTAAAGGCAATAAAAAATCTTCAAAAGAGTATGCAGAATTTTTTGCAGATAATAAAAGTGCAGTATTAGATAATTTTAAAAATCTAAAACTTGTTAGTGATAAAAAAATAATAAATAAAAAAAATACACTAAATCAAGATAAAGGTCATAAAAACGAATTTGAGTTTTTAATAAAAAATTTAAAAAATGGAAACAGAATGGAAAATGAATTTATGTTATCACTATCTTCATCTCGTGCAACTATTGCTGCTCAAAAATCAATGATAACAAAATTACCGGAAAAAGTGTAGATATTGTGCGGAATAACAGGATTAGTAAATTTTGAAGATACCATATTACTACACAATATGTGTAATTCGTTAGAACATCGAGGTCCTGATTCTGATGGTTTTTTTGAAAATAAAAATGCCAGTTTAGGAATTAGAAGATTAAGCATCATAGATGTTGATGGAGGTAATCAACCAATTTCAAATGAAGATGAAACAATTTGGACTGTGTTTAATGGAGAAATATATAATTATGAAATACTCCAAAAGGATTTAAAATTAAAAGGCCATAAATTCCAAACAAATAGTGATACTGAAACAATTGTTCATGCCTATGAAGAATATGGTTTAGATTTTGTAAATCATCTTAGAGGCATGTTTGCAATTGCTATTTGGGATGAGAAAAAAAATCAAACCATATTGATTAGAGATAGATTAGGAGTAAAACCACTTTATTATTATATTCAGAATAATAAACTTCTTTTTGCATCAGAATTAAAAGCATTATTAGAATATGATGAAATTAATCCCACTGTGAATCATAATGCAATAAGCGATTATCTAACTTATCTAAATATTCCAGCTCCTGAAACAATATTTAATGAAATAAAAAAACTGCGTCCAGCAGAAATGTTAATTTTTAATTCAGATGGTAATTTTTTTACTAAAACCTATTGGAGAATTAAATTTCAAAAAAATAACCTACAAGAAAAAGATTATGCAAAACAATTACATGATTTGTTAGAAGAGTCAATGGATTTACGAATGGTTAGTGACGTGCCTGTAGGTGTATTGTTAAGTGGTGGGCTAGATTCATCAGTAATAGCGACAATTGCGGCAAAGAAATCAAAGAATGAATTAAATACATACACAGTTGGTTTTGAAGATAAAATAGATAATTCATACAATGAATTGGAAGAATCAAAAGAGATGGCAGGGATTTTAGGGACTAACCATCATGAAATTATAGTAAATTCAAATGACGCATTCAAATTATTGGATAAAGTTACCTTATGTCTTGATGAACCATTTGGAAATCCAACTACTACATTAAATTACATTATTTCACAATTTGCCAGTAAAACGTCAAAAGTTGTTTTATCAGGAGTAGGCGGTGATGAGATGTTTGGAGGGTATCCAAAATACAGAGCGTTACAGATTTATGAAGAATATAAAAAATTTCCAAAATCTCTTGTAAAAAAATTTGGAGGTATTTTTCAGAAAATTCCCGAGAGTATGAGTGAATCTATTGTTAAAGGTAAGATTTTTTTTGATGCATGGAAAGAAAATCCAGAAGATCAATACTATGCATTAATCACATATTATAAAGAAAAAGAAAAAGAAGAATTGTTAAATTTTAAGACATCTCTTCCTTCAAGAAGATTCATTGACGAATTATTTTTAGAATCAAAAAAATCAAATGCAGAATCATTTTTTGAAAAACTTTTTTTTGTTGAAAATATGAGTTACCTTCCCAACAACATATTGGAATATACAGATAAAACAAGTATGGCGGTATCTTTAGAAGTTAGGGAGCCACTATTAGATCATAAAATGGTAGAATTTGCTGCAAATATTCCATTTAGTCTAAAAATAAAAAATGGATCAATGAAAAATATTTTAAAAATAGCAATGAAAGATGAATTACCAAGAAATGTATTGAATAGGAAAAAAAGAGGTTTTACTCCACCAATAATTAATTGGCTAAATAATTCAATTTCAGATTTAGAATCACAATATTTTTCTCAAAAAAGAATCAAAGAACAAAAACTTTTTGATTATGAATATATTAAAAAAATATCCGATGATTATAAAAATGGAAAAACTAGCAATTATGTCAAAATTTGGAGTATGATTTGTTTACAATCGTGGTTAGAGGTATTCACAAAAAAATATAACTTTACTATTTAATTGTATTAATGATGATTGGAAAAAAAACTCATGTCCTAATTATATCACAGTATTTTCCTCCAGATATTTCAGGAGGTGCAACAAGAGCCTTTAATTATTCAAAATGTTTAGAACAACAAAATTATCATGTTACGGTTATAACTGCTCATCCGCATCAACACGGTCCAGTAGCTGGAAAATACAAACATAAAATGATATTAAAAGAAAAAATGGATGGAATGGATATAATTCGTGTTTGGGTTCCATCATTATTACATTCATCTGTATTCAAAAGTGCAATTCTAAATATTTCATTCTTAATTTCATCTATGTTTCCAATTTTTTCAGTTAAGCCAGACATAATCTTTGCATTTGAACCAAACCTATTTTCAATTATACCATCTTTTTTTTATTCCAAGTTACGCGGAGGAAAAGTAATTAGAGCAATAGATGATCTGTGGCCAGAATATTTGTATGAAAGGGGAATTTTTTCTTCAAAAATAATAAGGTTTTTTCTTAATCGTTTAGCAAAATTCTCTTATGTTTTTCCAGAATACCTTTTTCCATTAAATAATGCAGTAAAAGAAATTATTCATGATTCATATAAAATAGATAATGAAAAATTTGAAGTATTAAGTCATGGAATAAATATTAAAAAATTTACATATTCAAAAAAAATTAGAACTAATATTTTTACGCTAATGTATTTTGGATCATTAATTGAATCATATGATTTTGATTTAATAATAAATGCTGCAAAAAAATTAAAAGAAAAAAATATTCAATTTATCATTAGAGGCAGAGGAAAGCTTTTGCCATATATTAAAAATCAAAAAGAAAAATATAATCTGGATAATCTTTTAATTGAAACAGACGTTGTAAAAAATGAAGATATTTCAAAAATTTTACATAAATCAGACGTATTATTGGCACCAATGCAAAAATCTAAACTTGCAAATTATTCTTTACCTACAAAAATTTTAGAATATCAAGCAGTAGGAAGGCCAATAATATGTTGTTCTGATGGTCCAATTGGAACATATGTTGAGCAAACAAATTCAGGACTAAGGGCTGATCAAGGAAATCTTGAATCTTTTATCAATTCAATTTTAAAATTAGAATCAGACTCAAAATTATGTGACACATTAGGAGAAAATGGGAGAAAAAATATAGAAAAAGAACATACGTTTGAGAAAATAGGTACACGATTATCATTCATCATAGATAAAATAATCGAGAGAAAATCCTAACTACGTATTAAGAATTATTACTCAACTGATTAATTATAGCACGAAATAATGTTCTAATTCTTAAATCTACAAAATATGTTATTACCAAATAACTGATAACCCCAATAATCATAAACAACAATAATTGCGAAATCAATTCAAATATGTTTTCAGTATATACCAAAAATTCTTCTGTAATTAAATAAATGGCGGTAAATACAATAATACTAACTACAAAATATTTTAGAATTAATTTTGATTCTAATTTTAAAGTAAAGTTTTTCTTTACTAATGAAAAAAGATAAATTGAAAATGGAATAGAAATGATCATAGACACTATTGACCAATACAATACTAATTGTAATTCTGAATGATCATTTTTTAACATAAAGAAAATTAGCGTCAAGATTATCAAATATATCACATATTGTAAAATCAAAATTGAAGGAACAGTAAATAATTTACTTTTAATATAATCTATAAAATGTGATTTATCATTAGCATCCACATCCTCTTTACCCATTAAAAATAATTGGAATACATGACTAGATGTATTAAAAAATGTAAATATACTAGCAAAAATTGCAATCAAAAATGCTTGTTCATAAAACGGATTCAATAAAAACAGAATGGGTTTTGCAAAAATAATTGATAGTGAAGTTAATGGTATAAGAAAATAAAAAAATAATGTTATATTGCTTGTAAGATAATCTTTTGTTTTTTCACCAATTAATTTAGGGTATACTACTCTAGAGATAGTTGCAGCTTGAGCTATTAGATTGGGTAAAGTCATAGATACAATCCAAAATGCTAAACCAGTCATGGAACCTACAATCAAAGAAAAAATAGCAATATCTAAAATTGTCAGTATATTAAAAAGTCCAGGGTATAATGTGGGTAACCAAAATAATTTAAGCCATTTTTTTAAATAATCTATTTGTATTTTACTTTTAATTATATTCCTTGAATAAATTGCATAAACTATTGCACTTGCAATATTTGCAATTAAAGTAGAAAGTATAATTCCAGAAACACCCATATCTAAATGAAAAACAAAAAGGAGACTAAATGGAATTTGAAAAATCCCATATGCCAACACACCATAACTCACTAGATGAGGTTTCCAACCAAAAACAATTGCCATCAAAGTTTTATTCAAAAAGATAGATGGAATTAAAATTACTGCAAAAATTAAAATAGAATTATTTGCATCTGTGCTAAAACCAAAAACATGTGCAATTATAAGATAAATTGCTATTCCCCCACATGAAAATATCATACTGGAAAATATTGCCGTACTGCCAACTAACTTTTTTCTTGCAACTTCTCTTGTTGTCCAATAAGAAATAATTGGCTCTATGAAAATTACATATCCAAGAATAGTTGTAATCAACCCCCACGTTCCAAATTCTGTAGGAGTTAAACTCCTAGTTAGAATTATTGTTAATAATAATCCTGTAAATATTCCAAAAATTCCAAAAACAAAAGTTATCAATCCAGAATATGTAACTCTAATTCCTGACAAAGTAATAGGTATAAAATTAAAAACTATATTATATACTCGCTTTTATTGTCGAAAATTATTTAACAGGCACAAAATATAATCTAACGAGTATATATTTTGGTTAAAATTTTGATTTCTCATTATGCGTTACCAGAAATTAAAAGTTTTAGAACAATAATATTTGAACAGATTTTACAATTTCTAAAAAGTCAAAATATTGAAATTGAATGGTTAATCTATATGCCAGATAAGATTAATCTGGATGTACATAAAAATTCAAAATATAAAATATTAGATTTTCATAATTACGCTAATGCTATAGATTTAGTAAAAGAGGTTAAACCAGATATAATTTATGCCTCGGCATATCCAATTGGTCCAGATATAGCATTAAAATTAGCAGGTAAACACTTCAAAATACCTGTAGTCGCAGATGTTGTCAATCAAGTTGTAGTTGGAAATGGAGCAAGAAAAATGATTAAAACAAATCTAATAGAAGTATTTCAAAGAACAGTTTCAACAGATGTTAATGAAGATCAAAAAAAATTTATGCGTAGAGGCAGATTTTGGATTCATAAATATATTTTTTTGTTAAAAACACAGTTTGCAGTAAAAATGAATATATTAAAAATTATCAATGATTTTTTTATAATATGTTTAGCTCATTTGACATGGAAAGAAATCAATAATCCAAAATTTTCTGTAGATTATCATTTTGTTGAAGGTAATCAATTAGTCAAAAAATTAATAAATCTAGGATATGATAGTTCAAGTTTAATTTTGACAGGAAATCCTGTATATGACAAAGTTTTTCAAAAATTAATCAAGTTGCCACAATCTACTAAAAATAATAAAATACGAGTTTTATTACTTACTCACAGTCTATATGAACACGGTCTTTGGACAAAAAAACAACGTGATGATCTGGTTAAGACATTAGTAACAAAAATTTCAAAATATAAAGATGAAATGTCTCTAGTTGTTAAAATTCATCCTTCAAGTGAAATTCTTTCAGATTATGAAAAATTAATCAAACCTATTGATTCATCTATATCAATTTATCAAACAGAGGACATTCAAGAATTTCTCAATAATTCTGATGTTGTGTTAGTCTATTCTACTTCCTCTGGACCCATACAAGCATTAATTTTAAAAAAACCAATTGTTATGATTAACCTAGATCTCCCTGGTGACATAATGTTAGAAAGAAAAATAGTAACAGAATGTAAAGATCCATCAAAAATTATTTCATCTATTCATCAAGCTATTTCGTCAAATCCCGCAACAGAAGAAAAAGTAAATGATTTTATCAATGATTTTCTTTTTAAAACAGATGGACTTGCTTATGAGAGAATGGGTAAAGCTATTATCAAAATTGCCAAAAACTCACAAAAAAATAAAGGACATAATTTAGAATTATGATAAATGATTTTATTAAATTATAAAAATTATGAAAAGTAGTTATATTGTTATAAAATATACTTTTTAGATATCATATTATGAAAAATAGTAAATTTGAAATTTCTATACGTAAAGAATTACAAAACAAGACAATTTTAATTACGGGTGGTGCTGGAAGTATAGGTTCTGCCATAGCTAAAAGAATTCTTAAATATCCTGTAAAATCTGTACGTATTTTAGATATTAATGAGCATGCTTTGTTTAAATTAAATCATGAAGCTAATAATCCAAAATTAAGGTTACTTTTAGGAAGTATACTAGATAAAGAAAGAATTGAAATGGCAAGTTTGGGTGCGGATATAATTATTCATACTGCAGCTGTAAAAAATATTGAAATTTCTGAATTCAATCCAATGGAAACTGTTGATGTAAATATCAATGGTACAATTAATCTAATAAAAACAGCTGTAAAAAATAAACCTAAAAAATTTCTTAATATTAGTACAGATAAAGCAGCAGACTCTTCTACATTATACGGTACAACAAAAAATATTACAGAGAAATTAATTAGTTGGGCAGGTTTGCATGTTGACAATACAAAATTTGCTTCCGCTCGTTTTGGAAATGTAATTGAAACACGTGGAAATGTTTTTGAAATTTGGAATGAAGAAAATGAAAAAAATGAACCTCTGTCAATTACTCATCCTGAAATGAGACGTTATTTTTTTCACGTTGATGAAGCAATTAATTTTCTTTTAAATTGTCTTTTATTAATGAAAAATGGAGAAATTTTTATTCCAAAAATGAAATCATTTAAAATAAAAGATCTTGCAAATAAAATATCTAAAGAGCATAAAGTTATTGGTCTACGTCAAGGTGAAAAAATGAATGAAATTTTAATATCTAATGATGAAATAAAAAGATCTATAGAGAAGAAAAATATGTGGATTTTAAAATTATATTAGGGTTAATTTTAGGTATTTCTCTTATTCATAAATCCAAATCAGTTAAATTCTATCTATAAATAATATTTTTTGTGAATGGTAACATATCTAAAGTTGATGACTGGATAATTCCACTATACAAAATTTACACTGATGATGAGGATTTACAGTTAATTTCTAAAGTTATTAGAAGAGGTACACAATGGGCTTTAGGTCCCGAAATAGAAGAGTTTGAAAAAGAAATTGCATCTTATGTTAATGCTGATTATTGTATTACTCTTAATTCTGGAACATCTGCATTACATGCCACATATTTGGCATATGGAATAGGTGATTTAGATGAAATTTTAATTCCTTCATTTTCATTTATATCCACAGCAAATTCAGTATTGTTTGTAAATGCAAAACCTGTTTTTTGCGATATTGAAGAATCAACTTTGGGGTTAGATTATAATCTACTTGCTAAAAATATTACTTCTAAAACTAAAGCCATTGTACCAATGGATTATGGAGGATTGCCATGCAACATATTAAAAATAAAAGAATTTGCTGAAAAAAATAATTTGTTGCTAATTGAAGATGCTGCAGAAGCTTTAGGCTCTTCAATTCAAGGGAAAAAAATTGGGAGTATTTCAGATTCTAGTATTTTTAGTTTTTGTGGAAATAAAGTTTTAACAACGGGTGAAGGGGGAGCTGTAACTACTAATTCAAAATCAATATATGAAAAATTAAAACTAATTCGATCCCATGGAAGAGTTGATTCAAAAAATTATTTTGAAAATCCCAACGAATCTACGTATCTTAATCCAGGCTATAATTGGCGTATGTCATCAATTACTGCCGCTTTAGGTTTAACACAATTAAAAAAACTTGATAAACTAATATCATTAAGACAAAAAAATGCCAAAAAGATTATAAATAAAATTTCTAAATTTGATTTAAAAATTATTACTGGACCAACTGGATCTGATCACATTTTTCAAATGTTTTCTATTAGATTAAAAAATAAAGAAATACGTGATAAATTACATAATTTCTTAATTAAAAAGAGAATTTTTTCAAAAATTTATTTTTTACCAATTCATCTTAATTCATTTTATATGAAAAAATTTAATACAACAAAGGAAATGCTTCCAATAACAGAATTAGTTTCTAGTCAAATTCTTACAATTCCTATTTATCCTAATATGACAAATGAAGAAATAAATTATTTAACGGATTCAATTTCCGAATTTTTTGATTCCTATGGAGAGAATAAATAAGAAATGGAAAAAATTCAAACTGTAGTTTTTGGTTTAGGACGAATTGGAATGCTATATGGATTGGAAAAAAAGCGAATTCAACCTGCCAGTCATATTGAAGCAATAAAAAGTAATAAAAAATTTAATTTACTGGGTGTTTGTGATCCATCAAAAAAAAATAAAAAATTATTTGTAAAAAAATATGGGAACTCTTTTGATGTGTTTAATTCCCATACAGATTTACTTTTATTTTTTAAAAAAAATAATATAATTCCTCAATTATTCGTGATAGCTACACCTGAAAATACTCATTTTAAAATTATTCAGGATATTGTTAAAATATTTAATAATTCTAAAAAAAAATCTATTATTTTTTGTGAAAAACCATTAACTGGAAATATTCAATCTGCAAAAAAAATTAAAAAATTAATTATTAACTCAAATCATAAATTAATTGTTAATCATACAAGAAGATGGAGTAAAATTTGGAACTTATGTTATGCTAATTTAAAAAAAATTGGTAAAATTCAACGAGGAATTTTTATATATTCTACTTCACCTGAAAATAAATCCCTAGATCAAATGCGCGATGGTATTCATATTGCAGATTTAATTAATTGGTTTGGCATTAAGAATAAGATTGAAGTAAAACGAGTATCCCTACCGTATCTCATATATGATTTTCATATTTGGGGGGATAAAGGAAAAATTGAAGTTCTTAATAATGGAGAAATATTAAATTTGTATAAAAAACAAAAATCAAAACGTTTTGAAGGATTTTTTGAGTTGAATTTAATTAAAAAAATTAAAAAAAAGGATTTACCATTAAAAAATACATACATTGAATTTTATAATTTTTTTAATTCAAATAATGTAAAATTATCTACAAATCTTGCAGATGCAATAGAGGCAATAGATATTTTTAAGAGATATGTTTATGAAAAGTAATTTAAATAGAAATGATAACCTAATGAAACGATTTGATGAAAAAGAACTTGAAGCTGTAACGCAAATAATTGAAAATGGGGATTATCTGTCCGGATTTACGACTACTTTTAGAGGAGGTGAGCAAGTTCAGAAATTTGAAAAAGATTTTGCACGATTTATTGGAGTAAAACATGCAATTTCTGTAAACTCTGGAACGGCTGCATTGTTTATTTCTTTTAAAGCTATTATGGCATATAGTCTACGTCAAAATAAGAAAAAATTTCAAAATCCTACTGTTCATTTACCTGCTTGTACATTTACTGCAGATCCTAGTGCAGCTCTTATGGCTGGTGGTAAAATTGTTTTTGAAGATATAGATAAAAAAACATTCTGCATGATACCACCAAAATCTAATTCTATGATTTCCGTACCCACATATTTGCTAGGAAATGCTAATGGTTCAGATAATTTTAAAAAAACAGATTTTTTAATTGAAGATTGTTGTCAAGCTTTAGGTACTGAAATAAATGGAAAAAAAGTTGGTAGTTTTGGAGATTTAAGTATTTTTAGTTTTCAAGAAACTAAACACATTACTACGTTAGGGGAAGGGGGAATGATATGTTCAAACAATGATGAATTAATAGACATTGTTGCAGGTATACGAAATCATGCTGAATTTTACTCTGAAAAAGAATTTCTTGGAGGAAATTTTCGTATGACAGAAATACAAGCTGCTTTTGGAATAGTTCAACTTAAAAAAATTAAAAAAATTTTAAAATTATTTCGAAGTAATGCAGAATTTGTGATTAAAAATCTACCCTCAGGAATTTCTCCACCTTATACACCTTCAAATGTGAATAATTCATTTTTAGTAATTGGGTGTTTATACAATGAAAAAGAAATTGGAACTAGCAGAGGAAAGTTTTTAGAAAAATTAACAAAAAACAGAAGCCACATATTAAAAAAAGATAAAAAATCAGACATTAAAGGAATTAATATGAAATCTGGAAAATTAATTTCTACAGGATACAGTTCTCCATTATATGAAATTCCAATGTATAAAAAATTTAAACCTAAAAATGGTTGTCCCAATGCAAAATCTTTTACTGAAACTTCATTATGGATGGATATTCATAAGTTCAGAGAGCGTGATGAAATTAAAGAAGAACTTGAAATATTAACTAAGACTATTAATCAATTTTAAAAATGAGTGTCATAGCCATAATACCAGCTAGATCTGGTTCTAAATCAGTTCCAAATAAAAATATCCGCGTATTAGGAGATATTCCACTTTTAGGCTGGGTAGTAAAAGCAGCATCAAAATCCAATTTAATCGATAAAATAATTTTCTCTTCAGATTCTGATGAATATTTTAGAATTGCAAAATCATTTAATGATAAATTAATTTTTCATAAACGTTCTACGGAATTATCGGAAGATGTAGCTTCAGAATTTGTTTTATTGAATGTCTTAGAAAATTTCAAAGAATTTTTTGATGATAATTCAATCATAGTAATGTTACAAGCAACTACGCCGTTTATCAGTACTCATAATATTGATGCATGTATTTCTAAACTATTAAAAAATAATAATGCTAATACATGTATTACTGTAAAACAAGTATCTGAATTTCCTGAATGGATGATTACTCAAGATATTAATGATAATAAAATTTGTAAAATGTCTTCTGAAGAATCAATTCGTCAAAATATTAAAACAAGATGGATACCTAATGGCGGAGCATATGCAGTTAGAAAATCTTTTTTGGAGCAAAATAAATTATTAATCGATAAAAATTCACTTCTTATTCATGAAATGTCTAAAATTCAAAGTTTAGATATTGATGAAGAAGAAGATTTTGAACTTTGTAAAGCAATAGTGAAATCAGAGACTATTAGTCCAGAATAAATTTTTTTAAACATAAATAAAAGAACTAATTGTTTTAGAGTATTTTTCTTAATAAATAATCACTTATCAATTTTTGTCGGTGTTTATTCTATATTGATATGACTCTAATTTCATTCCTACTTTTTTAAAGTATTCTTGACTCTGTTTATTGTAAGTATGAACTAAAGCAGTATAGTATTGTCGGGGATTATTTTTCATAAAAAAATTAATTGCCAATGTTGCAATTCCTTTATTTTGATATTCTGGCACTATCCAAATTCCTATTTCATTATTTAGCCTTCTTAATGAGATAAGTCCAATTTTTTTAGAATTCATCATAATAATATTCCAGGCATCAAAAGGGGAATTCTCTTTTGGGTTAATGTAATCTATTACAAATTTTTTTTGTTCTTCATAACTAACGATATCCGGCAATTCTAATTTATCTCGTGATTGGTATATTTCATAAGTAAAATCTACATCGTCAAGTTCTATATTCTTTAAGATAAAATCTTCTTTTTTCATTATTTTTCACTTTATTAGACTATTTTTCATAAATATGTATTGTAACATCTTTACTACTAATTCATTCCTCTAGTAATATTTGATAGTTGAGGTAATCTAATTAATTTATAAAAATTACCAATAATTTATTTTTTTATGATTATTGTACAATACTCGTTTTAAAATTAAAAAAAATAAATGAGATAATTTTTTACTAATATTTGTATATTAAAACAAGCATTCAACAGTACATATACAAAAATTAACCATTAAATACCGTATAAAATGTATTATTTCAGATTTGGCAGAAGGTAAAAAAAGTTATGATGCTGGATTTTCAGAAAATATATTTTTTAAAGATAATTATGAACAAGATTTTATTGATGCTAAAGGCTATGAAGAGTGGACATCATATCGAGAAATCTGGGAAAAATGCTCTAAATTAGAATTAGAAACAAAATACCCTACTCATTTAGAAGTTGAATTAAATTATTCATGTAATTTGAGATGTCCTATGTGTACGTGGTCAGTAGAAACCATGGTTGAAAAAAAAGAAGATTGGTTTACTTTTGAAGATTATAAAAAACTGCTAGATGAAGCAGTTTCAAAAGGAACAAAATCTATCAGACTTTGTTACATCAATGAACCATTAATCAGAAAAGACATTGATCAATTTATCAAATATGCATCAGATATCGGTATTGTCGACATCATAATAACCACAAATGGAACTTTACTTACAAAAGAAATGTCAAAAAAACTCATAGAGGCAGGTCTAACAAAAATTAATCTTTCGTTAGATGCAATCACTGAAGAAACTTATGAAAAAATTCGTGTAGGGGGAGATCTTAAAATTACAGTAAAAAACATACATGATTTTCTAGAAATAAGAAAGGAATTAAATAAAAAATTACCCAAAATTAGATTAAGTTTTGTTCGTTCAAAAATTAATGATCATGAATATGAAGCATTTGTAGATTATTGGAAAGATAAAGTAGATAGTTTAGGATCTCAGATGTTATTAGATCCTTTTGGAGATGGAAAATTTAAGAATGCTGAAAAAAAGGAACAAATTTCATTAGAAACTAAAGTACGTTCTCCAGAGAAATTTCATTGTCCAGAGCCTTTTAAAAGAATGACAGTTAGAGGAAATGGTGACGTATTAGGTTGTTGTAGTTTTTATGCTGTTGATTTAGTTGTGGGTAATTGGAAACAAGAGTCATTAGATAAAATTTGGAACGGTGAAAAAATGAAAGAATTACGTGAGATGCATAAAAAGGGGGAATTTTATAAAAACCCCGCATGTAAAAGTTGTATTGAAAATTCTTCTTATATTGTAGATTGATTTACTAGTTGTTAT